>Ga0209719_1000263_pt1 | contig 80556 bp, 75 predicted proteins | sample AD_JPNAS2_MetaG_FD_184421 | JGI IMG/M metagenome (GOLD analysis project Ga0209719, IMG submission 184421) | Active sludge microbial communities of municipal wastewater-treating anaerobic digesters from Japan - AD_JPNAS2_MetaG (SPAdes) (version 2) | ecosystem: Engineered > Bioreactor > Anaerobic...
TGAAAAATTATACTCTGAATGTGGCATATCGGCCGGAGGCAAGTCAGTTCGCTCTTGACGGCTTCTCGGGGTTGTAGTTCATTCTCTCGAACGCGACGCATCCTAACCTATTCAATATACCAATGGGCTGAATCCCTGTAATCTTTCAATTTGGTGTTTCTTGGCTGTATCTGTGTGGTCCAACATAAGTTTTTCGACGAGGTCAGGTTGTCGCTTGCGAATTGCTGATAATATTAACGCGTGATGCTGATTATAGAGATTGATAAATCGGTATTCAGTGGCAACCATTCTATAGCGGTAAACTCGAAGTCTCGTATAAGAAACAAGGTCACTTAGAATGCTGCTGTGGCAGTTTGAGTAAATTAATTTGTGAAATTCATCATTTAACTCGATCCATGTTTTAAGGTCGTCCTTAACGGCACCTTCTTGCATTCTCTTATGCAAGACTTCTAATTGTTTAATTACGGCTCTGTCGGGTCGCTCTGTGAATAGTCTCGATGCATACGATTCAGAGTATCGACGGATATTGAAAAGGATTTCGATGTCTTCTACAGATAATTTTGTAACAACAGCGCCACGATTTTTCTCAATTGTAACAAATCCTTGAATTGAGAGCTGCCCAAGAACTTCCCGAATCTTCGTTCTACTCATTCCATATATCTCCGACAACTTCTTTTCAGACAGATGTTCACCAGGAAGGAATTTACCGATACTGACATCATTCCTCAATTGAAAATAGATTGATTCCATAAATTAATCCTCGTTTTTCTTAAAAAATGACTGCGTTCTGTTAGGACTCTTCTTCCTTCCAAGAGGAAGATAGAATTGACAAATCCTGTTTTACTGCCAAATGCGTTAAGATGAGGCAAGGCGGAGCGTTATGGAAGAACTCTCGTGTCGGGCATCCTCCAGAGAGGGGAAACATGTCTATGCTGAAATCGTGCGCGATTGTGCCAGGAAGAGGCTTCACGCGATTATTTACGGCAGAATTGTTCCTAGCAGTATCATCCATTGGGCCCCTTGACGCGGCTACGACGGACTGTGATTGGTCTGCAGTACAAAAAGCATTATTAGAGCTCTCACTGACAGGGTTTACTATATTATGATAAGGTCGCATCCAAGTCCAGTTTTTTAAAGAAGGGTGAGGCCCATTTCGTTTGAAACAGCCGCCAGCCGTGACCCAACAAGGTCGAACTCAGTTGAAGATGTCGCTCTTTCTCAAATGAAGACGCACCGCTCCCCGCAGAGGGCAACAGGCCCCCAGCGATTACGCCAGATCCGGGCTTTTTGACCCGGAAAACTAACCGCCAGGTGGACTGCCAGGTTTTGAGGGAATCCTCAGAAGCCAGAAATTCCGTTTTTGGTTGGACCAGTTTTTGGGAAGCTTCATCATCACAAAATCCTGGTCCAAAACTGGCCCCTTGTTCGGTGGGACAGGTCATGTTGGCTATTGGGCATTGAGATCGGGAATCAGATCCGAGAGTCCCAGATCTGACAGTGTTTCCGGGGTCGGCTTACCGGTCTTGGGGTCCCATCCCATGCTTCTGTAATAGATCTCCTGGATGACGTTCCAGTTCTTGGACAGGCTTATCCCCCTTGCAGGCCCTTCAACCGGCGCAGAGCCATATCTCGTGCTGGGTGCATCCATGTCTCGCGTGAGACCGTTCTTGATATTGAAAACCCGCAGGATGTTGACGATTCGTTTTCCTTTTTGCACGAGACCGGAAAGGGTGAAATTGCCGTTCGTCACGGCGTTGAGGGCTTCCGTGACCAGTGCCGGATCTGTCATGTTGAACCGGCAGGCCCCGACGGAGTCTTCGATGATATGCCATCCGTTGATGATGGCATTGATGGCCGGAACCTCCCAAGGGGAATAGGGATTGGACACGGGCGGTAACCCGAGCGTATTGGGCCGGGCACCAGCGAACGTGGCCTCCAGTGTGCTGGTGTTGCTGAAGCATGTGTCCAGATGTTCACTCCATCGTGCCCGATGATCGTGGCCTCTCGGTGTCGTCCCTTTTTTCGTACAGACCGCCATGTGAACGGCCTCGCCTCCAAACGTCTCCGACGCCCTCTTCACGCCGTCGGCGAGGAGATTCCCGATTCCCTCGCGTTTTGCAATCTTCGGGATCAGCGCCCGCACGGCCTCGACATTTCCCCATGTCAGTTCGAGTCCGTCCGTGTCCTTTCTGGTCAGGAGCCCTTTCTCGTAGCACTCCATCGCCCAGCCGACCGTCCATCCGGTTTCATTGACATCCATCCCAAGACGATCGACGAGATCGATCAGAACGAATACCGCCCCGGCGTCCCCGATGCCAAGCTGCGACCCCAGTCCGGTGATGGCCTCCAGTTCGGGTTCCTCACCGATGAAGCCGGCATAGGGTCCTTCGGTGACTCTCATGAGGAGGTTATGCTGAATGGCACAGGCATGACAGGGAATGCGTTTGAGCTTCTCGAAGTGGGTTCGCATATACTGGCCCGTCATCTTTTCATGGTCGGGGAAGACATTGGCCGTGTAATTCCTGACCGGCATCGCGCCCGCTTTGTGCAGATTCCCGATCGTTCCGGCGGTTCCCCACTTGTGCCGTGACCCTTCGAGATATTCGAGGGCTTTCGCATGGAGCTCTTTGGATATTTTCTTCAAAGAATCTGGGTCATATACGGGTGCCTTGAAATCACCCCTGGATACGGCGATTGCCTTGATCCTCTTCGACGCCAAAACGGCGCCCAAGCCGTTCTTCGAAACGGTATGGCTCCCATCGCCTGTGATGACGCCGAAACGTACACCATTTTCCGCCGCTGGCCCCACGCAGTAGACGCTGACCCTCTCCTGGCTCAGGTCCCTCTTGATCTGCTCCTGCGTTTCCATGACGTCTTTTCCGACGAGGTGCGACGCATCCTTGAGCGCAATCCCATGTCGCGAGATATGGAGATAAGACCACCGGGACGCACGCCCCCCGATGATCAATCCGTCGTATTCGCAGGACTTCAAGAAGGCACCCATGTATCCGTTGGCCTGGCTGGACCCTGCCAGATTGGTCATCGGACCTTTGGCAGTGACACAGGTGGTTGCAGAGCCACCCACGGACGTGTTGCTGAAAGGTCCGTTGGCGAATATGATTCGATTTTCCGGGTCAGACCACGCGACGCTTTCCGGATGCTCATCGTAAAGGTACTTTGCGCCGAACCCCGCGCCGCCGATGAACTGGCTCACGAAATCCGCATCAAGCGACTCGTCATGAAACTTTTTCTCATCCAGATCCACTCTCAATATTCTGCCGGCATAACCGTAAAGTGACACGCTAGCTCTCCCTATGCTGAATTGCCTTTCATCAGCCCCAAGGACATTTCCGTCACCACGCAGGCCTGAATCCGCTGTCGAAGTGCCGTGGTAATGTCCGGGTTACGTCGTCGGCTTCTCAATCCCAAATGCCTCAGTTCGTGCACTCAGCTGGGCCAGTGAATTCAATTGCTGCACTGGCATATTCCACCGCAGGTTGACACCCAGTTGTTTGTAGAATCGGCTTCCTGCAAGGCCGCTGGAAACAAGGTTTCACGATTTTTTCTGGATCTTTGGCCATTTCCCGACCATATTTCCACTCCTATCGAAAGGAACCTCTTGTAGGTCCGATACCACCTCAATACTTGAATTCTCCCTGGATTCCTGAAACATCGGCTCCGAAGCCCAAATGTATTCCAGTTCCATTGTGTTCTTGATCCAGACGATACGCAGGTCTTGAGGGTTAATGACCCCTGAGTTGTCACACGCCGCCTGTATCGCATCCCGATCTTTGTCAAAAGCGATCGGAATACGACCGCATTCGGGTTGCATGCCAGTGATGACATTCACAGCCGTGGCTTCCATGTCAATCTTGTTCACCAGGCGCTTCGTGGTGTATTCGGCGAAACCGATTCCAACCGCGTTTCCATCGCTCTCCGGAGTAAGATCTCGCACAAATATTCTCGTAATCTTAGGCTCTTTAAGAGGTGCACTGCCAATGAAGAAGCGGCGGCCGGTCACATTGGGGTCCATGCCTGTGCCGCTGACGTTTTTCCCCATCTCGTCGATTATCAGGACGTCGATCTGTTTGAAGGGCAGACGCGGCATGATTCGCCGAGCCCTCTTGAGAAGCTTTCTCTCCTCTTCATAGAAATTCTCCGGCCTCAATAAATGAACTGAGGCAGTACGGTCATACTGATTTTCGATAATCCCTATGCCAAAAAATAGAGGCAAGGCATTCTGGATAATAGGAAGAACTTCCCTGAATATGGCTGAGAAACCATATTTGATGGTAAGGCGATGGGCCATCAGGGCGCCCTCGTGCTTTCCCATTCCGATGATCATCATTTTACATATGCCGCTTTCAACCTCATGACTAAAATCTGTATGAGGTTTGATGCGGTTTACGACGACAATCTTGTCGGCCCGCTCGCAAATGTTTCTATCGATCAGCACCGGAGTGCCAAAACTCGTCCGACCGATTTCTTTGACAGCCATCGAAGATACAATGGGCGCCCCCAGATACTTTTCGGTGATCCCCATATGCTGGAGCACCCGGATCTGACCTTCCGCCGTTGCTCCACCGTGCGATCCCATGCATGGCACGATAAAAGGTTTTGCACTCAGAGCCTTTAATCTGTCCACAAGGACTTTCAAAATTGCCGCTTTATCGCGAATCCCGCGGCTGCCGGCCGTAATGGCTATCCTTTCGCCCTCTCCAACCTTGCCGGACAGATCAAATCGATCCAGTTCGGAGTGTACTTCTTTCTCTACATTCTCCAGTTTGGGAGAAGCAATTTTCTGGTGTATCTCAAACATCCTCGGCAGATTCGTATACATGTTCCCCTTCACATCGATAACCGCGATTCCTGGGCGACGCCTTCAAAAGAGCATCCATGCAGCGGCAGATCTAAGCCGTGAAAACATTGAAAGACCACGCGATCTGGCACGACACCAGCACACTGCACAACGCGGGCAAACAGCGCAAATCAGGATCACTTTCCGGACAGCGTTCGGCCCATGCGCCGCTCAACGAGTTTGCAGACGGCAGCCGCGTCAAGATCACCATAGCCTGCTGCTTCGGCTTCCTGCATGTGCTGCTGCGCGATGGTCAATAGAGGCGTCGCTATGCCGTATTGCTGCGCAAGTTGCATAGCCAGGCGCGAATCCTTTGCAGCCAGAGACAGCTTGAAACGGGGGGCAAAATTTCCGGCAAGCATCATTCCACCTTTTACGTCGAAGGCTCTTGAATACGCCTGACCTCCGCCGTTCTTGACGACCTGATGGAAAATCTGTGGATCCACCCCACTCTGGATGGCCAAAGCCAACGCTTCAGCCGCCGCTGCATAGTTCAGGTTTCCAAGCGCATTATGGATGAGTTTCACCTTATTCGCGCTACCGCTGGGACCGGCGTAAATATGCATACGTCCCATGATGTCTATCGCAGGTTTGATTCGGGGCAGAGCGGTCTCGTCTCCTCCCACAATGAAAAAAACCTCGCCCGTTTCCGCTTGGGGTTTGCTTCCCAGCATCGTGGTGTCCATGTGGATCGTACCTTTTGTCCTCAATGCTGCCGCCAATGCCAGTGTTGTATCCGGGAAAACCGTTGAGCAATCGCAGGTGATCAATCCTTCGCGCGCGGCTTCCAGAATACCATCCTTCCCCATGTACACATTATTGACGATCTGATCGTTGGGCAGGCAGGTAAAGACAACTGTGCTGCAGTGGGTCGCCTCTCGTGGATGTGCTGCGGCCTGCACGCCCGGAACTTCGGCGGCACGCCTAAGTACGGATGATTCCGTGTCATATGCAACGATCTTCACGCCGGCTTTCGCAAGTTGTGACATCATGGGAAAACCCATGGTACCCAATCCGATGAATCCAATTGTTTCTCCCATCTTCTGATTCCCCCAATTAACTGCAATGGATGAAGAGAGGTGTCGTGAAACGAATTTTCACAGCATTCCCTTCAAGATACGATTTCCGCCGCGTGATTCTGTTGATCACGGACTTTGTCTATCCAAACGGGTTGGAGCACTTCATGCCCCATCACGGCCACACGCGGCATTCACGATGGCTGATGCATCCGGGATCCGTTCGATATCCCAACATTTCTCAGCAAGCGTGTCGGCGGCCCTCTTGCCAATTACGTCATCCGCAAGATCGTGCAATTTCTCAGTAAGCATGGAGTCATCCATCGGACGCTCTATGCTGCCGAGTGCATGATCGACATGCTGTTCAAGAATTCGTCCATCCTCAAGTGTTATGCGAACGAGGGCTTCATCCCGTGCGAACTCCTTGTTCACAGTTGCTTCCACGCGATCGCGAAGGCTCAAAACTTCAGGATCGACGACACGGGAATCGTCGAATTGGCGGATGCTGATTCGACGGTCGATCAGCGAAACCGCAACCCAGTGATAAACACTAAATGTTGCTTCAACAGCATTACGGGGGCTGCGCCTTCCTGTCAGGTCCAGGCACAGGGGGTGAACCATCAGGGAAACTTTACGGATCGTCTTGGGATCTGGATGCCACTTCTGTGCGATGTCGAGAGCCCCAGTCATGGCACCGTGCATCACGATACCGCAGGGAAAGGGTTTGTATGCATTCTGGGTGATTTCCCAGTATTCCCCAAGGCGGCTGACCATCCCGGGGAAATTCGTCTTACACGCGTACAGGTAACCCAAACCACGTTTGCCCTCCAGGGGGAAATCCGGGGCCGTGAAATTCTGTTTGGCAAGCAGCGCAGCCTGCAAACCGATTTCCGCCGTCCATGCCGGCACCAGATTTTTCGCCATTGTCCCATGCGTTTCGCGTGATCCCGAGGCCCGGGATGCCGCAATACCCATGGCCCAAATCATTTGCTGTTCCGTCAGCCCAAGGAGCTTTCCGGCTGCAACCGCCGCACCAATACCGCCCGTCAGACCGGTTAGAAACCATGATCCGTCACACTTCGCCGGTGCAACTGCAAGCGCGGCAGCCAGGCGGCATTGGGTCTCGACGCCAAGGAGGAGCGCGTGAAGAAATGCGCTCCCGCGAACCTTCTCCTTTTCGCACAGTGACAGAAGCGCCGATGCAATCGGGCCCGTCGGATGAATGATGGTTGCCAGATGTGTATCGTCATAATCTGCAATGCATGAAGAGACGCAATTGATTAATGCAGCTTTGAAAATGTCGAGCTTGTCGCCGCGTCCAAGCAGGCTGGCCTGGCGCGGTCCGCTAAACTCTGCAAATGCTGCTATCGCACGTTCCACTGTGTCATGGTGACAGAAATTGATCGGGAGGCCGATCCAATTAACGAGCAATCTCTTCGCCTCGTGCCGAATTGCAGAGGGCGCGTCATTCAGTTGGTGATGAACGGCGAAATGAGCAAGTTGTCGAGTGTAGTCCTGCATTCCTAGGCCTCCTCGTATTCATGATCCAATTTGTAGAGGTGTTGTGATCATCGATCCCCTATTTCTGAAAATACCTTGATCTCCCTCTCATGGCACCGTGCCATGAGAGAGCGATCAACAGGATGTCAAAGATCTTCAATTTCTTCTCACTCAGAATCCGAAATCACGAAACACCCGGCCAATGAATTCCTTTGGAAAACCTTGATATTGGCTGCTCTGCGCCGTCGTTCTCGTCGTACCTACGCTTTTTCGCAATTCTGCCAAGGTCTCAGCCATCTTGAATGCGGCTGCTGATCCGTCAACGATGGGAACACCCGTGTTGGCTACATGCGTATAGCCTGCCACCGAGAGGGCAGCACCAAACGGGAAGCCGGGAATCAGAATGGTATCGGCGCCGTCTTTGACGCATTCCAAAGCTGTCTTTTCAACCAGCTCGATGAGCCTGTCCGGTTTGCCCATGTGAGCATCCATCATATCTTCCCAGAGCCATCGATCCAACCATCTGATCGGCCGATTCTTGATAAATCTGTCTTCGAAGCCGAATAAACGAATGTTGTGCTCCAATAGGCGCAGGTACTGTTCACGGATTGTAATCATGGCGAATTTCTCTCCGATGAAACTTCCTACAGCCATCGACGCTTCACACGGACCTACAACAGGAATATGTGCTACTGATCGAGCTACTTGCACACCACCGTCTCCATGACACCCTAAAATCACGGCGTCGTAGCCTTCTTCTTCGGCCTTGATAATCCGGTTCACGATTGGCATTGCTGTAACCGCCGCCAAATACATATTCTGCAACGAGCCAGCATATTTCTCGATAAACCACTGGTTTACCTCGGTATCGGGCCTGCATACTCTTTTCGCGAACCTTTGCATACTTTCCTCGTATCCGCTCATCGAACGCTCAGCCCAACCCGTTGCCAAATCGCCTCCCGGACGGATTCCTCCCCTCGTAAGCGGATGTGTAACCAAGATCTTCAATCCCATTTGATGCCTCCTTCGGTCAATTAATTATTGTGGTTATCACTCAGAAAACAGATATCCATGCGTCGTTTCTTTAATAAGATGCCGCGCCCATTCATCACTTATACATGAGCTGTGGAAGCCATAATGCAATTTGAGGGAAGAGGTACAGCAGGAGGAAATTTACTGCAGTTGCCGCGATGAATGGAATTACTCCGCGAATTATCTCCATGAGACTAATATCGTCTTTCAACACTCCCTTTACCACATAGAGGTTTACGGCTACAGGTGGTGTTATAACAGCCAACTCTGAAAGCCGCACAAACATAACGCCAAACCAGATGGGATCATAGCCTAGCTTAATAATCACGGGTACGAGTATAGGGACTGTTATGATCATCATTACGATTGGCTGCATGATCATACCTAAAATAATGAGGAGCACAACAATCCCTGCAAATATTAAATGGCGGGAAACATCCAGCGCACCAATTAATCGGGCGACTTCCGATATCGTTCCCCCAAGAATCAATGCCCGTGAAAAGAGGAATCCCCCAAGCAACGCGAGAAACATCATGCCAGTTACTATGCTTGTTTCTCTAAAACTTGTCTTCACCGTCTTCCAGTTCATTCTTCCCAGGGCCAGGACCACAATGAAGCTCCCGGCTGCTCCCATCGCCCCCCCCTCAGAAGGCGTGAATGCGCCGAAGAAGATCCCCCCGATGGCAAACATGAAGACGATTCCAATTGGAAGGAGAGATTTCAGACTTCGGATCTTTTCACCCAAGCTCACTACTTCATTAAGCGTCGGAGCCAATTTAGGGTTCCTCCGGACCATAGTGTATACAGTAGCCATGTATATGACACATTCCAATATGCCCGGACAAATGCCGCCGATCAGAAGTTTTCCTATCGATTGATCCGATATGATACCGTACAGAACCATTAAAATGCTGGGGGGGATCATCGCGGCTACGGTACCGGACGCTGCGATACAGCCGGCGGAGAGAGCCCGATCATAGCCGTACCTGACCATCTCAGGAAAGGCTATCTTTGAAAAAAGTGCTGCTGTGGATGCAGTGGAGCCACTGGCAGCACCAAAAGCACCACATCCCGCGATGGTAGCTATAGCCAGTCCACCCGGCAGACGACCTAGCCAGAGCCGAGCGGAATAGAAGGCATCTTGACCGATACCTGACTCAGCTGCGAATTGCCCCATGAGAATAAAAAGAGGGATAACTACATATCCGTATGATGCAGTAGCATTGTATGCAAACGTGCTGAGTTGCGCAGCTAGGACGCCTCCACCACTTATCCACAGCATTCCGATCATTCCGCACAGCAGCAACGAGTAGCCGATATGTATCCCACCAGAAACGAGTATAACCATCAGGACGATACATATAACAGAAGTATATAACTGTTCCATGTCTTGTCATCCTCCTTGGTGCTCAAACTGACTTTGACTCATGCTTCTCGGTTCTGCGCGACGCGTCAAATTTGATCGCTCGCGTGCGAAATATCTGGACCAGTGTCCCTCGGGCACTCCTGGTTCGCCTTGAATTTCATTAGAGCATCTATCAAACCTACCAGCAGTTCTATCGCCAGGAGGATCAATCCTATCACTATAACTATCTTAGATGGATATATCGGAAATGCTATGATACCTTCAGAATGTTCATCAATCCGCCAGGAGTTCAGAGCTGTGCGAGCAGAGTAGAAAATCATTAACCCACAGACCACTATCCCGCACAGATATGCGGCAATGTCAATTACCCGTCTCAGACTCTGACTAATGTAGGCGAACACGAAGTCAACCCGCATATGCCTTCCCTCAGTCTCGCAGGCAGCAAGAGAGAGAAAGACAACAACCACGAGGAGAATTTCGCTTATTTCGTAAGCACCATAAAGCGGTTGATTTAATATGTTTCTTGCCGATACATCCAAAAAACCATAAACGACCATGATAGCGATGGATAACCCACAAACGAACAACGCTACACCGTGGATCTTACTCAACAATGTTTTGATCTTTGCCAGCATTCTTTCGCCCCCATCCGATGAGAAGAACAGTTGAGTTTTGAATTTGGGGGGGGTGTAAAGACCCCCCCCCCAAGAAATTCATCAACGGACCTTGCTATACTCTGCCTCCATCCGTGTTAGAGCCGCCTTAACCGCCTTCACGTCATCTTGAGCCTTAATCTTTGCTGATGCCTTTTCCCACACTTCCAAGGCTTCTTTCTGTAGTCTCTTATTTTCTGCTTCTGATAGGTTGCTGAACTTAACACCCTTATCCCTCAAGAAGTTCTCATCCGCAGCTTCCGTCTCAGCAATAAGTCCTCTCAGCATTTTGAGGTGATCAACTTGAAGATCCATAATTATTTTCTTAAGGTCAGGGCTCAAGCTGTTGTACAATTTCAGATTCATTATGGGCTGAGCTGCATACAGCGCTTGAATAAATTCGCCTTTCAAGTGATACTTAGCAACCTCCCATAAACCTATTCTATGTTGATCAGTTGGCGATAATGTGCATTCGACTGATCCTTTTGCCATCGCCTCATAGGTTTCGGATGACGGTAAAGCTACAGGAACCATGCCGAGTTTGGAAAATCTTTGGGGCACTATTGAACCCCATACCCTTATCCGAAGTCTCTTCAAGTCCTCCAACTTCTGGACTGGCTTAATGCAAACTACGCCATAAGGTGGAAGGCCTCCATAACTAAGCGGTTTGACATTGTTTTTATTCCATTCCGCTTGAAGAGCGGGTACTTCCTCAACGAGCCTGGGTACAAACCAGAAAAGTGCCTTCAAGTCTTTCCACGGGTAGTCAATAAGAAGTTGCATAAGTGGGAATTCGGACACATGGTATGTCAGCGCTGGTGTGCCAAGTTCAGCGCCACCCTGGCCAACCAATGGCACGATTTCCTTGGCTCGTGCCAGCTCTTCGGAAAAGTAGTGTTTGATTTGAATTCTTCCGCCACTACGCTTCTGAAGCTCGGAGGCCCACCATTTTGCGCCTGTCATAAGCACGCGCTGCTCCGGCTGATAATGAGCCATCTTCATTACAATAGGCTTCTGTGAACTGGCAGATGCGGCATATGCCCCATGAAGACCGAACAGGAATGGACAGCTCAGCAAATACAACGACACTACCACTAACATCCGTGATCTTCGACTAGTCATCTTTATTCTCCCTTCTCGTTCTAAACTCTGCGATAAATCTGTTCCGTCAGATTTCCTTACCCTCACTCTGTTTTTCCGCGAACTTCGACGCCGACCAGTTTCTCCAGGATCTGGATCACCGCCGGGTAGTACTGCTTGCTGTAGCCGGCCGCCCTGGCAGATTCGTACGCCTGGTATGCCAGCGAACCGAAATACTGGGGCACGTGGTACTTCTCGGCCGTCACCATCGCCAGGTTCAAGTCCTTCATGATGTAGTCGACCGGGAAAACCCCTTCGGCAAAATGTATCCGTCCGAAGAACCCGTCTTGGAATTGCTCTCAGATAAGGTATGATGCGGCAGCTGCTGGTGACAGTGTTGCCGATGCTCTTTGAAATACGATAAGAAAATCAGGTTGAGGCCTTCAAGACTGTTCCGTAAGAATCAGGCCCCGTTCATCCTTGGGCAGCGGTTTCCATTGATCGGGCAGGAGCTGCCGCAGGCGATTTACCGGATGAGTCATGACCCGCCGGAGCATGTCGTCGAAGTACTCCCAGGGATTTATTTCAAGGTCCTTGCAGGATTGAATCAGCCCCAAAAACAGAGCCGCTGCCCGGCCGCCGCGCTCGCTGCCCACGAAGAGCCAGTTTTTGCGACCCAGCGCCAAGGGGCGGATGGCATTCTCCGCCAGGTTGTTGTCGGGCCGCAGCCGCCCGTCTTCAACATAACGGCACAGGGCTTTTTTCTGATTCAGGGCGTAATCCACGGCCTTTCGGAGCGGCTCCGACGGAATCGTCTGAAGCCTGATCTGTTCGATCCGCTGGAAAATCCCATTGAGCAGCGGCAACGCCTGCTGCCGACGGATGCGGCATCTGTCTTCGGGCGCCATATCCCTGCAGGGCGTTTCCACCTCGTGATAGAGCCGGGCGATGTAGGCAAGGATCTCCGTTGCCTCCTGAGGACGCGAAGAGGCTGCTTCATCGAATTTGCGCCGGGCGTGAGACCAGCAGCCCACCTCGACGATGCCTTCCCGTCTGAACAGTTCATCGTAGCCGCTGTAGGCGTCGGCGTGGACATAACCCCGGTAGCCGTCCAGAAAATCAAGCGGGCGTTTTTTGCTGCGATCGATGGAAAAGTCGTAGGCCGTCAAGGGTGGACCCGTGCCGCCGCGCACGTAAACCCACATCCGGGCCTTTTTGAGCTTGCCGTTGCCTTTGACCTGCAGTGGAATGGGCGTGTCGTCTGTGAAGAGAACGTCGCTTTTGCAAACGGCCTTTCTCAGCGCTTGCTCCAGCGGCAGCAGACTCTCATAGACCTGCATCAGCCAACTGCTCTGGGTTGTTCGGGGGATCGTCACCCCCTCGCGCTCGAAGATGCCGTCCTGACGGTACAACGGCAAGTGATCCGCGAATTTGCCGACGATCAGATGCGAGAGCAATCCCACATCGGCCTTGCATTTGGCGATAGGATGCTCCGGCATGGCCGCGGCGATCACCCCCGCGGAAGACGAATCGACACTTTCGGGCAGGGCGTACTGGGGCCGCTTGTAAACATTGACGATGAGCTTGCCCGGCCGATACTCCAGCTTCTCCGAGATTTCCACCGAGATGACCTGCAGGGACTTGCCCGTTTCGGGACAGACTTTCTTCTCTTCGGGGATGTCGAGCAGAATCTCCACCCGTTCGAGATGCTCGGGAATGGGAACGCGGCCATGATGCCGGGAAGGTTTGCTGCTCGTGGGCTTGGACTCAACGGCAGCAGGCGGCGGCTCCGGGGGCCGCGGGTTTCGATTCAGGGATTGAAGCACGATGGAGTCGAGCATCAACTGATTGGGATCAAGCTGCTCGGATCGGCGGCCGTAGAGCCGACGAAGCAGCTGGTCCATCTGATGTTGCAGCGTGGTCAACTGCCGCTGAGTGGATTCGAGTTTAAGCGTGAGTTCTCTGATCTGGGCATCTTTTTGCGCGATCAGTTCGTCCCGAGAGAGTGCCAAAGTCATGGTGGGGTACTTAGCACATAAGTACAGTTATATCAAGTATTTACTTCATATTTTTTGTACCTTTTCGCTATTTTTTTCGGCTCGATTCCCTCCAGGAGCATCAGCAGATCGCGCCGCTCGATATGACCTTCCGGATGGCAGCCGGGAGGCAGAATGAAACAGCCCCGTTCCAGGCGCTTATACCACAGCGCCAGACCGTCGCGGTCCCAGTACAAAAGCTTGACCCTGTTGCGCCTCTTGTTGACGAAGACAAAAAGCGAACCGCAAAGCGGATCCGCTCCCAGTTCACAGCGGACGATTCCGCACAGCCCGTCGAAGGACTTGCGCATGTCGCAGGCGTCGCGGTACAGATAGATGTGATTGCTCGCCGTCAGGCCGAACATCGGGGGAGTTCCCTGAGCAGCTCGACCACGGCGCGCAACGTTGTCGGATCGAAGCCCCTCTGCACTTCAATCGAAAGCTCGCCCAGGCGAATGCAAACGCCGGAGACGGCATCGACCGGATTGTCCGGCTTGAGCTCAATGAAGCCCGGGGACAAGGGTGATTGCGATACTCGGCGGCGGCACTGATAGAAATAGGACTTGTCGATATGGTTTTCACGGCACCACTCGGCGACCGTCAGGCCGCTGGCTGTCTGGGTCTCAACCAACTTGCGCCAATGGGCGTGCCGTTCTTTTTGGGTCATGGATTCGCTCCTTCATGCCAGTACGTTCATTACGGGAGAGAATATAACCCAGATGAAAATATCTTAAAAGATGACTTGGTCAGACGGTTACGTCTTTTCAGGCGTTCAATTGATGAACGCCTCGGAGTGTGCAAGATTGCAAGCCATCGCAGCTTTATGTTGCGGCGGGCGTCGGGAATTGAAGCCGGCCTCAGAACCTGAAACGACCTCGACCGGCGAGGGAAACCGCGACCGATCATGAATGCATTTTCCGCCGATGAAAAAAGGCGCACATCCGGTGATCCCTCTGCACCGCTGCAGAAGAACGCCCTCGCCTATCTCCCGCTCCTATCGCTGGCGGTCGTTCTCGCCTATTCCAATACCTTTTCCGCGCCCTTCATCTTCGACGACCAGGTCAACATCGTCGAGAACGACTCGATCCACTGTCTGTCGCCCCTTTCGCAGGTGTTGGCCCCGCCCTTCGGCATCGGCATCGCGGGCCGGCCGGTCGTGAACCTCTCCCTCGCCCTGAACTACGCCGTGAGCGGCCTCGATCCCTGGAGCTACCATCTGCTGAATCTCTTCGTCCACCTGGCGGCGGCCCTCTGCCTCTTCGGGATTCTGCGAAGGACCTTCCTGTCCGGCGCGCTGAAAGGGCGGTACGGGAACGCGGCGGCGCCCCTGGCCTTCGCCTGCTCGCTTCTCTGGGCACTCCATCCCCTGCAGACCCAGGCGGTCACCTATGTCATCCAGCGCTGCGAGTCCCTCATGGGGCTCTGCTTCCTCCTGACGTTCTACTTGGCGATCCGCGGCTGGCAATCCCCCGCCCCGCAACGGTGGCACCTGGCGGCGGTCCTGTCTTTCCTCCTGGGCATCGGAACGAAGGAAGTGATCGCCGCCGCCCCGGTTTTGCTCTTCTTCTACAATTGGATCTTCTTCCCCGGCGGCATCGGGACGATCCTCCGCCGCTCGGCGCCCCTCTACGGCGGATTGGCCGTCGGCCTCCTGGGTCTCGGTCTCCTCGTCGCCGGGGGCGGCACGCTGTCGTCCGGCACCCGCCTGATCACGTTCGCGGCGACCGATTACTGGCGGACGCAGCCGGAGATCATTCTCCATTATCTGGGCCTTGTTTTCCTGCCCTGGGGCCTCAGCATCGACTACGGCTGGCCTGTGGCGGAAACCTGGGACTGGACCCTCCTGCTTCACGGCACGGCGGTCGTGGGGATCCTCGCCGCATCGCTCCTGGCCCTGATGCGAAGGAAGCCGATCGGCTTTGCGGGCGTCTGCTTCTTCGTTCTGCTCGCTCCGACGTCGCTGATGCCGCTGCCCGATGCCGCCTTCGAACACAGGATGTACCTTCCTTCCATTGCGGTCGTGGTTCTCGCGGTGACGGGCCTCTACGGACTGTGGAACGCCGCGGCCGCGCGGCGGGCAAGGGACGGCGCGGAGAGAAGCATCGCCATGGTCCGGGGATTCCCCTGCCTCGTGATGGTTGCCGGCATCCTCCTGGGCGCCGCGACCTATGCCCGGAACGCCGACTATCGCAGCGATGTCTCCATATGGGCGGATGCCGTCCGCAAGCACCCCGGGAATAGCCGGGCCCACGCCAATCTCGCCAACGCCTTCATGCACGACGGGAACCTCCGCAGTGCCGTCGAGCATCTGTACACCGCGCTCGAGATCGAGGCGGGAAATGCCCGGCGCTACGGCGACGGGAAGAAGTACTACGAATACCTGGGCAGGCGGCCCGTTTACGGCAAGGTGCAGGACAACCTCGGCTGGGCTTGGCTGCAGAAGGGGAATGCCGCGGAGGCGGAGAAGCACTTCCGGGAGGCATTGAAGGTCGATCACAGGAATGCTATCGTCCTTTCCCACATGGGGATCGCGCTTCACCTTCAGGGGCGGCACGGGGAGGCAAGGGAGCATTTCCGGGCGGCCCTGAGCATCCGGCCGCACGATCCCGACGTGAACATCAACACGGGCGCCGCATTGCGCCTGCAGGGTCGGCCCGGCGAGGCGATCGGGCATTTTCAGGCGGCGCTGAGCGTCGTGCCGCAGAATGTCGAGGCCCATTACGGCATGGGCATGGCCCTCCGTCAGTTGGGCAGGGAACCGGAGGCCGCCGCCCATTTCCGGGAGGTCATGAGATTGAACCCCCGTTTCGCGCCGGTCGGGAACGCGGCAGGATCGCTTTCGAAGCAGTAGACATCGGCAAGGCATCTCGGATGAAGGCTCTGCTCGTCTATCCGCCCATCTCCCTTCGGGAACGCTATTCGCGGCCTCACGGCGGAGATGCTCCTGGAGAAGCACCGGGAGTTCTACCGCCGCTTCTACCTGGGGCCGCGCACGATATCGCGCTACATCCTGAGCTTTCTTTCGGCGACCGGCTGGCGCCGGGCGCTGTCGGTCCTGAAGAGCCTGCCGTTCGTTTTCGGCCGGCAGAGCAACCGGTAAGGGAGGACATATGCCCATCGAAGGACAGAGCATCGCCGTCGTCATCCCGGCTTACCAGGCGGAGGGGCACATCGGAGACGTCATCGGACGGATGCCCTCCTACGTGGACTGGATCATCGCTGTCGACGACGCCTCTTCCGACGGAACCGTGGCGGCCGTGGAGGGGATCTCCGATCCCCGGATCCGCCTGATCCGCCATCCCGAAAACCGGGGCGTCGGAGGCGCCATGGTCACGGGCTTCCGCGAGGCCCTCGCATTGAAGGCGGACCTCATCGCCAAGATCGACGCCGACGGGCAGATGGATCCCCGGTTTCTGGACCGCTTCGCCCGCGCCGCAATCCGCTTTTCCTGCGACTACGTGAAGGCCAACCGCTTCGGGCACGTGGAGAAGCTGCCCGCCATGCCGGGCGTCCGCCTGGTCGGAAATCTCCTCCTGACCTTCCTGACGAAGTTCGCCTCCGGCTGCTGGAACGTGTTCGACCCGCAAAACGGATACGTGATGATCACGAGGAAGATGCTGAAGCGCCTGGATCTGAAGAGGCTGGACCGGGGGTACTTCTTCGAGAACAGCATGCTGATCCATCTGAACATCATGAGGGCCAGGATCGCCGAGATCTATCTGCCGGCACAGTACGGCGGAGAGCGTTCCTCCATGAGGCTCTCGCGCATCGCCGCCACCTTTCCCGGGAAGCTCCTGCGGGGCTGGCTGTATCGGATCTATCACAAGTACGTGTTCCGCAGCCTTTCGCCCTTCGCCATCCTGTTGCTTTTCGGTCTTCTCACCCTGCTCTGGGGATGCATCTGGGGCGGGATCACCTGGTGGAAGTCCTACGCGACCGGGATAGCGGCGCCTACGGGCACGGTCATGCTGGCCCTGCTTCCCCTCCTCCTGGGATGGTCGTCGCTTCTTCAGGCGCTGGTCCTCGACCTCCAGGACGCCGGCCCCTGCCTGCTGTTCGATTACGATGACGAGGAGCTCCAGGGACCGCAGCCGGGGGTACGGAAAGAATGACCGGCGCAGGTATCGGGATGTCCCGTTCAGCGCCTCTCAGGGAAGGCGCATTGACGGCACGGCCCATCTGCCTGGGGTACGTGAGCGATTCCGCACGGCAAGGCATCGGGATGCCATGATAATGGTGCGCACTTCGATTCGCGGACATGACCAGCCAGGATGACGTTCAGGGGAATGGAAGGAATCGCCGATGGGCCGTCCGGACGGACGGTTGCCGTCATCACCGGGGCAAGCAAGGGTATTGGATGCGTGATGAGGCTCGATTGCCGATCGAGGTTCCTATTGCACCTTCACCTCGAAGGCTTCGTCTTGGGCTCCGTCATGTCGATCGTGTGGGTCTTCAGAAGAAATTCCTTGAATTTCTCCTTGGTCGTTTCTTTGATGGACTCAAGCCTGACCATCACGGCCTTGTTGAAAAACGCAAATCCGTTCTCGATCTTGTCCGGATTCTCGTCATCGTCGATAAAGCTCTCCATGAACTTCATGGCGGACTTCCGTACCTGGGTCTCGTCCTCCGCGGAGATCAGGTAATGGTGATGTCTGACGTCTTCCTCTTCCGTCTCGCTGATCTTGATCCAGTAGTCGGGCATGGTCTCACTCCTTTACGACATCATTGATGACGCATTGCAGGCGGTCGCGATCAATATCTCATGGCCTTTGAGCAGTCAAGCGAATACTTCTCCTCCCGATGACTTTAGCATTGCCCGCATCGGTTCACCACAGGAAATCACCTGGCAACGGCCGGAGCATGCCGACGGCCGAAGCCGCGGACCTCTCCTAAGGGATTTCGAACAGGTTTCCCCAATGGATGTATTCGTCGATCAGGCATAGAAAGAGACGGGTATGAAGATCCGGCCCCCCCCGACAGTCCCTCACCCTGACGGCCGATACGGGCGGGCCGCCGGGAAGATATCCCCGATGTCCTTCTCGAAACCGTCCCGGTCGACATAATGAACGGCCCGCCATCCCTGCTGTCTTGCCCTTTCCACATTTCCCAAATCGTCATCGATGAAGAGCACTCGCTCCGGCCTTGTTTTCAGTTCCTCGACAATATCGTGGAAAAGGCTTGGATCCCTCTTGCCCTTGCCCACGTGATAGCTGTTGAAGATGCAATCGAAGAATCTGAAGAAATGGTATCTCTTGTCGAGCCTGTCCAGCAGGTCCGTCTGATCGCTCAGGATGCCGACCCTCACCCCGCGAGTCTTCAACGCCTTCACCAGATCGAGCATCCAGTCCCTCACGGTGAAGCGAGACAGGATCTCCTGCCTGAAGGCATCGTCGTCCCCCCTGACTCCCGTCTTCTGCCGCAACGCACTCCAGAACACGCGCTCAGGGGCCTTGCCAAGGACATAGCCCGTGGCATAAATGGTATCGTGAGCGGTCTTGACGAATCCGTCCTCGTCAAGTCCGTTCGCCTTTGCGATCGCTGCGAGGCCCTGCTTGAAGCCTTCCTCGGCGAGCACCCCTCCGAAATCGAAGAGCACGATGTCAATCTCGCTGTCCCCGCGTTTCATCTGCTCTCCCTGTGGACGATTCCGTTTTCGGCGGAAATACCGGTAATGTTCCCGCCGGCCATCAACCGGTCTTTCGAAAATTCATCAGGTAATTGAATTCACCGATCTCGCCCTGATAGGTCTTGAGAAAGCCGTATTTCGTGATTTTTGCTTCGGTCTCCTGTTCGGACATCCGGATGGCGATCGGGGGGCCGGGGCCTTCCCTGATTTTCTTGAACTCGATGACTGCGAGAACACCCCCGGGCTTCAGCACTCTGACCATTTCCCTGAGCGTCCGATCCTGCTCTTCGGGCGACAGGTCATGAAGAATCGTCGCCATCAGGCCGAAGTCGATCGACTCCCCCTCGACGGGTATGTGCTTCGTGATATCGGCCCGTATCGGATGAATATTGGAGATATGCCTTTCTGCGATCGTCTTTTTCAGGATCTCGATGCCCTCGTCCCAGAGATCGACGGCATGGATGACGCCCTTTTCATCCAAGCGCCTGGAGATTTCGATGCTGTACCGTCCGACCCCGCATGCCGCATCGAGGATCCGGCCGCCGGGGTCGATTTCGACATGTGCAAAGAAAGCGGACGGATCGATCAGATCAAAGCTGCTCTTCCCGGCGGCAACGGGCTTCCTGCTCATGGCCTCACCTCGATGTCGGGCGTTGATCCCTCTTGTTGTCGACTGTGAAAGTATAGGTTTTTGATCCGGCCGATGTCAATGGCATGAAGGTCCCTGCGATGCCGCGTCATCACGAAGCCTTCTTCTTTGGCGCGCATCTTGTGGCCCGTTCACGGTTGCTGTATAGGAATGATATCGATTGCAATTTGGGGATAAGGCAAAGGAAAGGACGGGTAAATGAACAAGAAGCATTACGTCGTTCTGTGTGCAGCCCTGCTGATCTTTGCGACATGGAGCACCTGCCCGGCTCAGCAAGGCGCGGGCGCAAAGAGTAGGGACGTGAAATACGGGGAATTCGAAGGTGGAAAGGTCGTCAAGTCGGGCCTCGTGAGCGTGCTGGTGCTGAACGGCGACTACCGCCAGATGGGGCGCCAGTACGGAGACCTTGCGAAGGACGACCTGCAGGCGATGCATGCCGCGATCGGCGACGTCTTCCTCAACAACCCGGATCCGAAGAGACGAATGACCGTAGACGAGCTGAACACAATCGCCAAGGCGTTGTTTGACCGTTACCCCCGGCGTTACAAAGAGATCCTGTACGGAATGGCCGAGACCTCCGGTCTTTCGCTGGACAAAGTCCTCCTCGTCAACGCGCTCGAATGGTTCCCGAAGATCAACAAGCTGTCTTATGGAAAATGTTCCGGGATAGCAGTCTGGGGCCCTTATACCAAAGGCCCGGTCGTTTTCGGAAGAAATGACGATGACGACCCGGCCTATCTCGCCTTCGCGCGTCCGCTGGTGGCCGTTTTCAAGCCCAACGACGGAAGCATTCCCACCGCGCTGATCAACTACCCCGGCGTGATCTACAACGCAACGGGCATGAACGCCGATGGCTTGTTCATCGAACTGAATTCCGGGAACGAAATGGGGTTCTCCCTGGACCGGGTCTCCATCTTCACGACGCTGTTCCTGTATCTGCAGGAATATCGCACCCTCGCCGAACTGGACCGGGCCATGCGCTCCACGCTGGTGGACATGAGCTCCATCATCACCGCGGCGGACCCGACCCGCGCCTATTCCTATGAATGCTCGCTCTGGGAAACGAAGCGACGGGACCAGGATGCCGAAGGAATCGTCGTTGCGGCGAACGCGTACTCGCATCCGGACTGGAGCATCACCCCGCTGAACCCGGCGAAAGACGGCGGCGCCAACCAGCGTCGGAAGGGGAACCTGATGCAACTCGCCTCCCGGCACAAAGGTGCGATCTCTCCGGAAGTCATGATGAAGGACATCATGGATGTGCGCATCGAAAAGGGCGGGGCAACCCACGACGGAACCATTTTCCAGGTCGTGGCGTCGCCGGGAGACCGAAAGATCTGGGTAAAAGTTCCGGGTCGCGTGGAGTGGACCGAAATCCCCTTGGAACCGCTGTTCCGGATGAAATAGCAGCCGGGACGGCGCGAAGCGGCGCATCCCCGCCGGTCCGCAGGTAAGGGGTCAACAGGGCAAAGCAGCGGATGGACTCCGGTTCGCTCCTCCGGGCGGGCCCTCGTTTCAGAAGAGGGGCTTGTTGATCATTGCCCAATAAAACCCTATCTGAGCGACGACGTGGCTGAAGTTTGTGAAGTCGACGGGCTTTACGATGTAGCTGTTGACGCCAAGCCTGTAACTCTCGATCCGTTCCTGATCCGCCCGCGAGGCCGTGAGGACCACAACGGGTATCGACTTTGTCCGCTCGTCCGACCGGACTCTCCTCAGAACCTCAAGGCCGTCGACCTTCGGCAGTTTGAGATCCAGGAGGATCAGCTTGGGCGTTTCGCACATGCCACAGTCCTTGTACTTCCCCGTTCTGAAGATATAATCGAGCGCTTCTTCCCCGTCCTTCAGCACCTTGACGCGGTTGGCAAGATTGTTCTCCTTGAAAGAGTCCAGGACCAGTTCGATGTCGGCAGCATTGTCTTCCACAAGAATGATATCGCTCACATTGTCGATCATGATCCCTTCCTTTCCCGCACGGTGGTTCGTTGGAGGAAACGGATCCCCCGACAGGGAGCCGTTTGCACAGGCAAATTATAGATAGATCTCCATCCTGTCAACGAAATATTGGCCGCAGAAATCGGGCTGCAGGCTGTGGACGCTCCATGCCCCGACATGCGCAATCCATCCTACCGCACCTTCAACCTTTTCGAAGGCGCCGCTGAGGTTATTGGGCCGAAAAATCAGGACAAGGATTATGGCATTCCCCTCGGTCCGTCGGTATCATGAGAAAAACGCTGGCGAGAGGGGATGGCAGATATTCGAGGCATGGAAAGTAAAGTCTCAGGGATGGCCGACAAGATACGCGTCCTGATCCTGGAAGACAAGGAGACCGATGCCGATCTGGTGGAATTCGAACTGATGGAATCGGGTCTTCCCTTTACGGCAAGACGGACCCTGAACGAGAGGGAATTTCTTCAGGCGTGCGAGGAATTTTGTCCTGATCTGATTCTGTCCGACTACGATCTCCCCCAATACAGTGGAGCACTGGCCCTGGCCGAGGCAAGAAGGCGGCTGCCCGGGGTTCCGTTTATCCTGGTCACCGGTGTCCTTGACGGAGACGATGACAGGATCATCAGAATCCTCGCCTGCGGAGCCGACGGCGCTGTCTTGAAAAGCAGGCTGGACCGGCTCATGCCGGCCGTTCACAAAGCCCTCCAGGCGAGAAGGAGGAACTGAGACACCCCCGAGGGAAGATCCCTCAATCTTTGCGACAATTACGGGACCCAGCCGGAAGCGTGAAATAGAATGTCGCACCTTTTTCCCACCTCCCTTTTCGCCCAGGCCAGCCCCCGTGTCTGTGCACGATCCGCTTGGCGAGGGCAAGGCCGAACCGTTCCGCCGTATTTTTCTTCGCTGCGGCCAGCCAAACCCATTCCTGCTGCTATGGCTGACAGTGTCAAGCCTAAGGACCAAAAATTTTTCTTGATAACGTAACACGTTTTACAATATAGTAATACACCAAGCGGAGCGTACGTGTACGTATTTGTCGAAAAATGGATAAGGAGGTGCTGTTCATGGTATCTGGAATCGAATCTTACCGTATCTTCGATTTTCGAAGCACGAAAGTCCATGTGTATTCCTGCCTGTTCGTGGGCTTGAACGTATTGGCAGTGTATGTCATTCATGCGTTGGGCGGCGCCGAATGGGGGAAGATGTGGCTGCCCATGCATTTCTTTGCCGTCGTCACGGGCCTGGCCTTCGGCTGGCGCTGTGGAGCGATGGTCGGATTGGTGACACCGCTCCTGAGCTTCGGCATCTCCGGTCTGCCCCTCACCACCAGCCTTCTGGAAATCGCACTGAAAACAACAGCGTTGGGAGTTGTAGGCGGCCTCATAGCGGAACGCCGCCTCATCGGGAATGTGTTCTCTGAGGCTGTCGTGACGGTTATCGGAGTCCAGATCTCTTTCGGCCTTGCGGTCACCGCATTAACGGGTTCTCCATCGGTCGGCTTTGCCGATCTCTGGCAAGGATACCCGGGGATCGTGATCCAGATCGCCGCAGGATCCTTTCTGGCGATGCTTCTGAGAGGCAAGTGACCAGCGAGAGGAGTCCCTCCCAGCCCATCCGTCTCAATTCTCCTGAACGTAAGCGGTGGGTGGCATCGGGTCGGGCTTCTTTTTTGCGCCAATTCGTGCCACGGAAATTCAGATAGTAATATCTACCAAGATCCGCTTTCCCGGAAAGGAATCATGAGATGTTCCGATCAATCTTACGGGTGAAGGCTGCGTCGATATCCGGAGCTGTGCTGCTGGGGTTTGTCTGGACGGCTACGACGGGTGCCCAGGAGCCGCAGAAGGCGCCGATCGTCCTCGAAGAGGTCGTCGTGACGGGGAAGCCTGTCACTGCGGATGATCAGAAGGATCCGTACGGCAATCCCGTCGCAGTGGTTACCGAACGGCAGATCAAGGATCTGAACGCCCAGGATCTTCCCTCGGCCCTGAGACGGGTTCCCGGCGTGATCATTTCCCGGCAGAATCCGGTCGGCGCCTTCGGCGGGGCGGAAGGCGGGGCGGTTTACATCCGCGGCATGGGAAGCTCGCGGCCGGGCGGAGAGATCCAGACGGCGGTGGACGGCATACCGAGATTCGTCGGCGTCTGGGCGCACCCGTTGATGGATACGCTCAGCATCGATCCCGCCGAGAAGATCGAGATCTACAAGGGTGCGCAGCCCGTCCTCTTCGGGAACTCGTCCTTCGGCGTCGTGAATGTCGTCAGCAAGCGTCGGGAAAGGGAAGGGTTCTCGACACGCATAAGCGGCGCCGGCGGTTCCTACGGGACTTTCTCCGATGTCCTGGAACACGGCGGCAAGGTCGCGGAGACGGACTATTACCTGATCCAGAGTTTTCGCCGCTCCGCTGGCCACCGGGATTTTTCCGCCGGAGAGGTTCAGGAATACTTCGGCCGGATCGGCCATCAGATCAACGATCCGCTTTACGTGTCCCTGATCGTGAACCGCACGGACAGCTTTGCCGAGGATCCGGGTCCTTTGGGACGGCCGAACGAGCGACAGGGAATCTACCGCGTGACGGATGATACGGCCGTGATTTCCCTCGAACACCGATACGAGCTCGGCAGCGGCAGCCTGAAACTCTACACGGACAACGGGAAGGCGAGCTGGCAGGACCAGTACGATCTCACGAACGCCTTTTATTACGACACAATTACCGATTGGAACAACTACGGGATCCGCGCAAGGGAGACGCTTCTGCCCTGGAGCGGCGGAGAGGCGATCGCCGGGGCCGACCTGGATTTCGTCAGCGGGAAAGTACGGATCGACCGGGATGCCCCCCGCGCCGGCAGCACTTTCCCCTGGGAGACGTTCCGCATCCTGTCCCCTTACGGATCGCTCAGCCATCGGTTCGAGAACGAAGAAAAATGGCATCTGACGCCATCGGCTGGGATACGCCTCTTCTCCCACGACGAATTCGGGAACTCGTGGGCGCCGCAGGCGGGTCTTGTGCTGGGTTACGGACGGACGGAACTGCACGTTTCCTATGCCCGTGGCGTCAATTATCCGGGCATCTATGTCCTTACGCAGTCGAATCTTTTCTGGGGCGGAAACCGGCGCTGGCAGAACCTCGAGCCGGAAACCGTCGATCACCGTGAGGCGGGGATCAGCCACGCCTTCGGGGACCGTCTCCGACTCGACGTGACGGTCTTTCGTGATGAGGGCCAGAACCGCCTCCTGCTGATCACGACCCCAGCACCGCCGCACTACGAGAACATCGCCCGTTTCGAAACGGAGGGCGTAGAAGCGTCGCTGACCTATACGCCTGTCAAATCGCTTTCGATCTTCGCCGGCGCCACGCACCTCGCGAAGAGAGAGCCCGAAAACCTCCCCTACGCACCCTACTGGTCGGCCAGCGCCGGCGTGAACTGGCGTTTCCTCGAACCCTTCAAACTCAGCCTGGACGGCCAGTACGTCGGCGGCCAGTATGTGGCGAACAACCGGAACGCGAATTACGGCGGCAGCAGCATCGCGTCGGTCGATTCCTTCTATCTGCTGAACGGGAAGATCGCGTGGGAGTTTGTCTTGAAATCGCCCCCGCTTTCAGGCGAAATCTACCTGGCCGGAGAAAACCTGACGAATACGAGCTATGCCTACCGGAAGGATTATCCCATGCCCGGCACCAACGGGACGATCGGCGCATCATTGAAATTTTGAGGGTACCCCATGGAGAAGAAACAAAGGACGTCTTTTGCAGGCTCTGAACCCAATCCGTTCGTTCTTTCTCTCCCGAAAGAGGAGCTTTCCTACTTCGAGGTGCTTAAACCCCCGCGGAGCACCTCCCTGCGTTCCGGTCTCGTGACCCTGCAGCAGGGAGGAGACGTCGGGGCACACAGCACGAACGGCTGCGAGGAGATTCTCGTCATCTTGAAAGGATGTGGAGAAGTGGAAATGAACGGGCATGGCCGCCTGCCGGTGCGGGAAGGGCAGGTCGTGTTCATCCCCAGGAGGACGGAGCACAACGTTTTCAATACCGGCACGGCTTCACTTCGTTATCTCTATATCGTCGCACCTTGTGCCTGATATTCCCGCCGGATCAATGCGCCTTTTCCACTCCCGTGTATGTCATGCTGAGCGCGGCGTGCTGAACGCCCTTGAGTGATTTCAGGCAGTCAGCCAATTTGATTACGTCCTGTGACTTCCCCCGGACGGCCACGACCTCCAGACAATGGTCGTGGTCCATATGGACATGCTGGGTAGAGATGATGCAATGGAGAAACTCATGCTGAACATCGACAATCCGGCCGACGAGAGACCGCTGATGATGGTCGAAAACGAATGTGACAGCACCCGCCACTTCGCGATTTTCTTCCCATTCTCTCTTGACGAATTCCTGGCGTATCAGATCCCGGATCGCCTCGGAACGGTTCGTATAGTGCCGATCACGGATCAAACGGTCGAATTTCTCCAGAAGGTCCCCGTCGAGAGAAACTCCGAAGCGTACGATTTGAGACACCTTCTTCACCTCCGGAAAGGCATGGTCGAACATTTCATAAACCACCGGGAGTGTCAAGAATCACAGTCGTCACTTATCGGTGGGAATCCGCAACCTCCTTACTGCCCGTTCCCATTGATTCCGTTCTCTTCCAGGTGATCGCGTATCCGGCTACAGCAGTATTCTTCGACGCTCCCCTACTATTACTCCGGCAATTAAACATGACCATCACATCTGTACGATATCCGTATTTGCTGCAAATGACGATCATGCATTGCCATATTTTGTTGCCGGAGTAATAATAATAGATAAGCTCCGGACGCTCTTTTAATTTGTAGCATTTGTTTACTGTTCTGCGCAATAATAGTGACGCAGGGGTAGGACGATCTGCCCTGGCAGGCGACGCACGTCTCTCCGGATTTCCGCAGTTATCATCCGTCGCAGCCGCGGCAGTACGCCTTCTGACCCAGCTTTCGTGGAGGAGTATCCTACGCGTAGCACCGCCGGGGAACACCCGGCCCGTACATGGCAAACTTGACATTATGTTCATAATGACATAGGAGAAAAATACGTTGTTGGTGAACAGCGAGTGCTTGTTTGTCGGTTCGCGGATAGGTTTCCTAAATTCCACCTGCCTGAATGAGGGGACATATGGACACTCGAAGAGATTCCCTGTACGAAAAGGTCGTCAAGGCACAGTACGATGAGTGGCTTTCCCATTGCCGGAATCAGTTGGATCGGATGGACGAGACGCTTCCGCCGCCCCGGATCGGGTTTCAGGACGAACTCGCTTCCCGCGGCTTGAGCCGTCGCGATTTCATCAAGTGGACGTCGCTCACCACGGCGATGCTCATGCTGCCGCCCCTCTTCAAGCCCATGGTCGCGCGGGCCGCGGAGCAGTTCAGCCGTCTGCCCGTGGTCTGGCTCCATTTCGCCGAGTGCACGGGCTGCAGCGAGGCCTTCCTTCGCACGAGCTACCCCAATGTGGACAGCGTCCTGCTGGACACGATTTCCCTGGAATACCATGAGACCTTGATGGCCGCCGCCGGCTACCAGGCGGAGCAGAACCTCGAGAAGTGCCTGAAAGACTTCTCCGGCAAGTTCATCTGCGTCATCGAAGGGGGGCTGCCCCAGGGGCTGGACGGGAACTACCTCCGGCTCGGCCCCAAGGGAAAGACCGGCATCGAGATCGGCAAGGAGGTCTCCGCAAAGGCGGCGGCCGTGGTCTGCATCGGTGCCTGCGCCTGCTACGGCAATATCCAGGCCGCCAAGCCCAATCCCACCGATGCCGCTGGGGTCGGCAAGGTCCTCGGGATCAAGACGGTCAACATCGCCGGCTGCCCCCCGAATCCGATCAACTTCATCGGCACCCTCCTCCACTATCTGATGTTCGGAGGGCTGCCCGCCCTGGATTCGCTGGGACGCCCGGTCTGGGCCTACGGCGCACGGATCCACTCCTATTGCGAGCGGCGGCCGCACTATGACGCCGCGGAATTCGTCGAGGAATGGGGGGATGAGGCCGCCACCAAGGGCTGGTGTCTCTACAAGATGGGCTGCAAGGGCCCCTATACCTTCGCGAACTGCGGCCGGGTCCGGTTCAACGACGCCGTTTCGTGGCCTATCATGGGCGGCCACGGCTGCATGGGCTGCACGGAACCGGGATTCTGGGACACCATGGCCCCTCTGGAAAAGACCATCGATGAAAAGACGATCGGCGGCGGCGAGAAGACCGTGGACCGGATCGGCATGGCGCTTTTGGGCGTGACCGCGGCGGGTATCGCCGCTCACGCGGGACTGACGGCCATCAGGCACCGGAGCAAAGGCAACGGGGACAAGACGTCCCACCAGGAATAGCGCAGGGGAGGAATCCAGATGTCGAAGCGAATCATCGTCGATCCCATCACGCGGATTGAAGGACACTTGAGAATCGAAGTCGAGGTGGACGAGGGCAACGTCATCAAGGACGCCTGGAGCAGCATCACCCTCTGGCGGGGCATCGAGACGATCCTCAAGGAGAGGGACCCGCGCGATGCGGGTCTGATGGTCCAGCGTTTCTGCGGCGTCTGCACCTACGCCCACTACGAGGCTAGCATCCTGGCCTGCGAGGACGCCTTCAAGGTCAAGCCGCCCGCCAACGCGAGGATTGTCCGGAACCTCATCAACGGCGCCCAGTACCTGACGGACCACATCATGCATTTCTACCACCTCCACGGCCTGGACTGGGTGGATATCGTCAGCGCCCTCAAGGCGAGCCCCAGGAAGGCCGTCGAACTGGCCCGGGCCTACAATCCGAACCCGTATAATTGTTCGGAGTCCCATTACAAGGCCGTCCAGGAACGCCTCACCAAGTTCGTCCAATCGGGTCGCCTGGGGCCCTTCGCCAACGCCTACTGGGGCAACCCCTCGTTCAAGTTGCCGGCCGAGGCCAACCTCGTCATCGTCTCCCATTACCTGGACGCCCTGCAGGTCTCCAAGATCGGGGCCCAGATGATGGCGATCTTCGGGGGGAAGAACCCCCATCCCCAGACCCTGGTCGTCGGCGGCGTCACCTCCGTCATGGACCTCCTGGCCGCCCACCGCCTGGCAGAGTATCTCTTCCGCCTCAAAGAGTTGAAGGCCTTCGTGGAAACGGCCTACCTCCCCGACGTCCTCATCGCCGCGACCTACTATAAAGGGGAAGGCCTCCAGGGGATCGGCGGAGGGGTGAAGAACTACCTCGCCTATGGCGGCTTCCCCCTCGACGACGACTGGAACAACCTCCTCTTCCCGCGCGGCGTCGTGAAGAACCGTGATCTGGCCAAGCCGCTGAAGCTCGACGAGGCGAAGATCACCGAGGAGGTCACCCACGCCTGGTACAAGGGAATGGAACCCCTGCACCCCTACAAGGGGACTACGGATCCCGAATACACGGGCTACGACAAGGAAGGGCACATCAAGGGCAACGAGAAGTACTCCTGGTGCAAGGCCCCCCGCTATGAAGGGGAGCCCTACGAAGTGGGCCCGCTGGCCCGGTTCCTCGTCGCCTACAGCCAGGGGCACAGGGAGATCAAAGGGCTCGTCGATTCGACCCTGAAGGCCACGGGGTTGCCGGCGAAGGCCCTCTTCTCGACCCTTGGACGAACGGCGGCCCGCGCCCTCGAGACCAAGTACGTGGGCGACCACATCGAGGGATGGGTCAACGAACTCGTGGCCAACGTCAAGGCCGGCGACACCCGGACATGGACCCGCTGCGACGTCCCCGAAAAGGGCGAGGGCCGGGGCCTGACGGAACCGCCGCGGGGCGCTTTGGGGCACTGGATCCGGATCGAGAACAAGGTGATCGCCAATTATCAGGCCGTCGTCCCCTCGACATGGAACTGCTCCCCCCGCGACAGGGAGGGCAAGCGCGGCCCCTACGAGGAGTCGCTCATCGGGACGAAACTCGCCAAGGTGGATCAGCCCCTGGAGATCCTCCGGACGATCCACTCTTTCGATCCCTGCATGGCATGCGCGGTTCATATCATCGATCCGAAATCGGACACGATCCGGCAATTCAGGGTGTCCTGAAAGGAGGCGGCTGTGGAAAAGATTGCCCCCACCAAGGAATGGTCCGTGGCCCTGCGCTGGAATCACTGGCTCATGGCCCTGACCATCGTCGCCCTCATCCCGACGGGCTACTACATCGCCGCTCCATTCACCATCTATGCGGGCGATACGGTGAACAAGATGTTCATGGGGGATGTCCGGTTCTGGCACATCCTTTTCGGTGTGATCCTCGTCTTCCTCTTCATCTGGCGGATCTATCTGGCTTTCTTCTCCCGGTTCCATGCCGATTGGAGGGATTTCGGCGCCTGCCTGAACCGGAAGAACGTTTATAAGCAGGTCTGTTACTACGCCTTCATCTCCAGGGAGCCGCCGGAGCACACCCATCTATACGGCCCGCTCCAGGCCGTGGCCTATGCGGGGCTCTTGTTCATGGTTGTCCTGGTTCTCCTGACGGGGCTCATCCTCATGGGAGCGGGCTACGACGCAGGACTTACGGCCCTCGTTTATATGCTCGTCAAGCCCATCGAGAACTGGATGGGCGGGTTGGCCATGGTGCGCTGGATCCACCATATCCTCATGTGGGGATTCATTCTCTTCATCGTTGTCCACATCTACATGGCCGTCTGGTATGATATCGTTTTCAAGGAGGGGACCATCTCGTCGATGATCAGCGGCGTCGTGTTCCGCCATTCGCATGATTAGCGGCGCGGGAGAAGAAATCACCGGGAGGGGGAGCGGGGATGTCTCCCCCTTTTTTTAAGGCATCCATGAAGCGAAAAAAGGTCGTTACGATCCTGGGACTCGGGAACATCCTGCTGGGCGACGACGGGTTCGGCGTCCATTTCGTGCGCTGGTTCTCCGAGCGGCACCGTTTGCCGCCGGCGGTGGACGTGGTCGAAGGCGGGACCATGGGATACGTGCTCCTGGACACCGTTTGCGGGTGCGAGACCCTGATCGTCATCGACTGCCTCAAGACGGCGGACGAGCCGGGCTCCCTGTACCGGTTCACGCACAGCGAGATTGAGGACCGCCTACCGCCGCCGACCTCGGCCCATGAGGTGAAGTTCGCCGACGTCCTGTGCAAGGCCGAGCTGTTGGGGGAATGCCCGGAGATTGTCTTTCTCTGCATCGTGCCGGGGCAATACAAGGAGATGGATCTCGAAATGACCCCGGCTGTCCGAGAACGGTTCCCGGAGATGGGAAAACTGCTCCTCAAGGAACTCGCCGCGCGAGGTTTTGCCCCGGAGGACTGCCGTGCATGAGCTTTCGCTGGTTCACTCCCTGATCGATATCGTGGAGGATTATTCCCAACGCGAGCGATTCACTCGAGTCCGGTCGCTGAAGCTCTCCTTCGGGCGGCTGTCCTGTATCGATCCGGACGCCTTCCGGTTCGTCTTCTCGGTCCAGGCCGAGGGAACGAAGGCCGAGGGAGCCCGTCTGGAGTTTGACATCCGTCCGGCCGCCCTCTATTGTCTGACCTGCGAGCGGGAGTTTTCCTCTGCGGCTTTTCATCCCGCATGTCCGGGCTGCGGCGGCAGTGACGTTTTCCTGACGGGCGGGACGGAGGAGATGAAGCTCCTCGAAATGGATGTGGATTAGGAGCGGTTATGTGCATCGCCTTTCCCGGGAAGATCGTGTCCATCGACGAAAACAACGTCGCCGTGATCGACATCAGCGGCATGCGCCGGGAGGCCAGTCTGGATCTCGTCGGCCAGGAGGTCCGGGTCGGCGACTACGTGATCTGCCACGCAGGGTTCGCCATCCATCGCCTTGACGAGGAGGCGGCCGAGGAAAGCCTCGCCCTGCTTAGGGAGCTGATCGATCGTGAGATATATTGACGAGTACCGGGACCCTCTCCTTGCCCGGGCCCTGACGGAGCGGATCGCCGAGCGGTTCGCCCGGATCGGACGGCCCGTCACGATCATGGAGGTCTGCGGCAGTCATACCCGGGCCATCGGCCGCTACGGCATCCGGACCCTGCTGCCGGAAGGTCTCCGCCTCCTTTCCGGTCCGGGCTGTCCGGTTTGTGTCACCGCAATCGGCGACGTGGACGCGGCCCTGTGGCTCGCGGGCCGTCCGGGCGTGGTCTTCGCCACATTCGGCGACATGATGCGGGTCCCTGGAACAGGTGGTGCCGATCTCCAGCGTCTCCGGGCAACCGGCGCCGACGTCCGTCCGGTTGCCTCGGCCCTGGACGCATTGACCGTGGCGGGAAAAGAGACGGAACGCCAGGTCGTCTTTCTGGGGATCGGATTCGAGACCACGGCCCCCACGGTCGCGTCCGTGCTGCGGACCGCTCGCAGCCGGGGGATCGCCAATTTTTCCGTTTTTTCCGTGCACAAGGTCATTCCGCCCGCCCTGCGGCTCCTGCTTGCGGACTCCCGGCTGAACCTGGACGGATTCCTCTGCCCCGGGCACGTCAGCACGATCATCGGGTCCGGAGCGTACGCCCTCCTCGTGGAGGCGGGGAAGGCCGCCGTCATCACCGGCTTCGAGCCCGTGGACATCCTCGAAGGGATCGACATGATCCTCGGACAGATCGAAAGCGGTCGGCCGGAGGCGGCCGTCCAATACAAGCGCGGTGTCAGCCCGGCGGGAAATCCCCGCGCGATCGCACTCATGGAGGAGGTCTTCGAGACGGGTCCCGCTTCGTGGCGCGGACTGGGAACGATACCCGGCAGCGGTCTGTCCCTGCGGCCGGAGTACGGGGCCTTTGACGCGCGAAAGCGGTTTTCGATTCCGGAGATCCTCTCCGCCGAGTTTCCGGGTTGTGCTTGCGGGGAGATCCTCCGGGGGATCCGGGAGCCGTCGGGCTGTCCGCTCTTTGCGCGCGTATGCACGCCGGCCGATCCCGTGGGCCCCTGCATGGTCTCTTCGGAGGGGACCTGCGCCGCCCGGTACCGATACGGCTGATCCGTGGCACACCCTTCTCCTGCGGCGGGAAACGCTCCGCCGAGGGATTTCGCAAAAGGAGAAAAAGCACATGAAGATTCAGGTGGTCAAAAACATCCTCGACGCCAACGACCGGATCGCGGATGAGAACCGGTCCCTGTTCGACCAAAAGGAACTGTTCGTGATCAACCTGATGAGTTCCCCCGGGGCCGGGAAGACGAGCCTCGTGGAGCGGACCATCATGGCCCTGAAGGACCGCATCCGGATCGGGGTCATCGAGGGGGACATCCAGGATACCTGCGACGCGGACCGCGTCGCGGCCTTGGGAATCCCCGTGGTCCAGATCAACACGGGCGGCGGATGCCACTTGGACGCGAACATGGTCCGGGAGGGTTTCGCCGGGCTCGACCTCGACGCCCTCGACCTCCTCATCGTCGAGAACGTGGGGAACCAGGTCTGCCCGGCCGAGTTCCGGATCGGCGAAGACGTCAAGGTCATGATCCTGAGCACGCCGGAGGGGACCGACAAGCCATCGAAGTATCCGCTCATCTTCCAGAAGTCGGCCGTCATGCTCCTCAACAAGATCGACCTGCTCCCGTACCTGGACTTCGACCGCGCCAGGGTGTACAAGAACGTCCTCGCCCTCAACCGGGGTATGGATATCTTCGAGATCTCCTGCCGGACGGGGCAAGGCCTGGACGCCTGGTTCGCCTGGCTTGCCAAACGGGTCGAACGCCGGGGATAGCGCCGGCCCGCAGGCCGCCTCGGAGCTGCGGAACGACAAGGAATGATCATCAGAAAACGCTTCCTCTTCAAGGGATCCGTGCAAGGGGTCGGATTCCGGCCGTTTATCTGGCGGCAAGCGCGAGACCACGCCCTGGGCGGATCGGTGCAGAACCGGTCCGACGGCGTTTCCGTCGAGGTGGAGGGACCCGCGGAGGCCGTTGCGCGCTTCCTCGCCGAGGTCGACCGACGCCTTCCCCCGCAGGCTCAGATCACCGGAATCGTGGAAGAGGAGATCCCCTCCACGGGAGACCTGACGTTCGTCATCACGCCCAGCGAGGAGGGGCTCCCCGGCGAAATCCACATTACGCCGGACACGGCCGTGTGCGACGCCTGCCTCGCCGAACTCTTCGATCCGGAGGACCGCCGCTTCGGCTATCCCTTCATCAACTGCACCGACTGCGGGCCGCGGCTGACGATCATCCGCGGCGTCCCCTACGACCGGGACCGCACCTCCATGGCCTGCTTCGCCATGTGCCCGGACTGCCAAAAGGAGTACGAGGATCCGGATCACCGCAGGTTCCACGCCGAACCCAACGCCTGCCCGGTCTGCGGGCCGCGCCTCAGGATCCTCGACGACCGCGGCCGGGAGGTTCCTGCGAACGACGCCGTCGCCGTCGCCTTCGATCTTCTCCGCAAGGGGCAGATCCTCGCCCTCAAGGGGCTGGGCGGGTTCCATCTGTGCGTCGACGCCCGAAACGACGCGGCCGTGCAGCGGCTGAGGATACGCAAGTTCCGGGAGGAGAAGCCCCTGGCGATTATGGTCCGGGATCTGGAAGCCGCCGCCTCGCTGGCGTGGATCGGGGAGGCCGAAAAGCGCCTCCTCGCTTCCCCGGCGCGGCCCATCGTCATCGTCCCGCGGCGCGAGGGCGCGCCCGTTTCCGCCCGCGTCGCCCCCGGAACGGACATGCTGGGGATCATGCTCCCCTACACCCCGCTTCACCATCTCCTGATGGCCGGCGGGCTTCCGGTCCTCGTCATGACGAGCGGTAACCGGACCGAGGAGCCGATCTGCATCGGGAACCGGGAGGCCCTGCGGCGACTTTCGGGGATTGCCGACGCTTTTGTCGTCCACGACCGCGACATCCTCGTGCGCTGCGACGATTCCGTGGCCATGGCTGTGGAGGGAAAGACGTACCCCTTGCGCCGTTCCCGCGGCTACGCCCCCAGGCCCATTGCCCTGAAGGCCGCCTACCCCCCGGTTCTGGCCCTGGGGGCGCAGCTCAAGAACACGCTGTGCATCCTGAAAGGTGACTATGCCTTCCTGAGTCCCCACATCGGGGACCTGGAAACGCCGGAAGCCCGGGACTTCCTCCAGGAAAGCCTGCCCCTCCTGGAGCGGATCGCCGAGTGCCGCCCGGACATCGTGGCCTGCGACCTCCATCCGGGCTATTACACGACCCGGATCGCCCGGTCGCTGGTGGAAAAACGAATCGTCAGGGTTCAGCACCACCACGCCCATATCGTGAGCTGCATGGCGGAAAACGGCCTGGACGGAAAAGTCATAGGGCTGGCCATGGACGGGACGGGCTACGGGACCGATGGCCAGGCATGGGGCGGCGAATTTCTGGTCGCGGACGAGACCGGCTTTTCGCGCAAGGGACATCTGCGCGATCTTTCCCTTCCCGGCGGGGAGCGGGCCGTCCGGGAGCCGTGGCGCATGGCAGCATCGCTGCTGAGGGAGGCCTTCGGCGATTCCTGGAGGGAAACGGCCCGCCGTCTGGGTGTCCTGCTTCCGGACACGGATAAGGACTCGTCCGGCGAGGCCTTGGCCCTCCTGGAAAAAACCATGGACGGCCGGCTCCCCTCGCCGCGCACCTCGAGCCTGGGACGCATCTTCGACGGCGTCGCGGCCCTCTTGGGTCTGCGGAGGCGCGTCAGCTTCGAGGGTCAGGCGGCCGTCGAACTGGAAAGCCTGGCACAGGGGGAGACGGATCTCCGCCTCCCCTTTTCGGTCCGCGCGGGCGCCGGCAAAGAGAAATCCCCAGGGCCCCACATCCTAGATCTGACCCCGGCCGTCCTTGTCATGGCGGACGCCCTCCAGGGCGGGCGGTCCCATATGGAGATCGCCCTGGCCTTTCACAATCTCTTACCGGAAGCCTTCGCCGCCTTGGCGGACGTCCTCCGCCAGGAAACGGGCCTCAACCGCGTAGTCTTGAGCGGGGGATGCTTCCAGAACCGCCGGCTCCTGACGGGATCTTTGTCCTCCCTGCGCGGGATCGGCTTTCAGGTCTTCCACCACCGCCTCGTTCCCACCAACGACGGCGGTATTTCCCTCGGCCAGGCAGTTTGCGCCGGGGCGCAATTCGGAAAGGATCGTTGAACGCCATGGCCAAGCACCTCGATCGGATTCTGCTGGAACACGGGAGCGGAGGACTGCTCTCCAACGAACTCGTGGCCGAGACCTTTATCCCGCTTTTGAAGAATCGCTGGCTGGCGGAGCTCGGGGACGGGGCCGTCTTCGAGATCGGGGGAACGAGGCTCTGTTTCAGCACGGACACCTTCGTCGTGCACCCCCGCTTTTTCCCGGGCGGGGACATCGGCTCCCTCGCCGTCCACGGCACGGTCAACGACCTCGCCATGTGCGGCGGAACGCCGCTCTACCTGAGCGCGGGATTCGTGCTGGAGGAGGGATTCCCGCTGGAGGAACTGGAACGGATCGTCCGCTCCATGGCGGAGGCGGCGCAACGGGCCGGCGTGGTCGTCGCGACCGGGGACACCAAAGTTGTTCCCCGCGGCGCGGCGGACGGCCTGTTCATCAACACCTCGGGCATCGGCATTATCCGCTGCGCAGGGACGCTGTCCCCCCGCAGCATCCGCGCCGGCGACGCTGTTTTGGTGAGCGGCCCCATCGGCGACCACGGGGCAGCGATCCTGTGCGTCCGGGAAGACGTAGGCCTGACCTCTGAGATTCGTTCCGACTCGGCCCCTCTGAACGGCCTCGTGGAGCGGGTCCTCGCGGAGGGTCCCGAGATCCACTGCATGCGTGACGTCACGCGCGGGGGGCTCGGGACGATCCTCGCGGAACTCGCCGGTCAATCCGGGCTGCGGGTGACCATCCGCGAGAAGGACATTCCAGTCCGGGAGGCGGTCCGGGGGCTCTGCGAGATCCTAGGCTTCGACCCCCTCTTTCTGGCGAACGAGGGTTGCCTTGCGCTCTTTTGCCCCGGGAAAGACGCCGGGGCCGTTCTGGCGGCGATGCGCAGCCACGAGCTCGGGCGGGAGGCCGCGGTGATCGGATCAGTGTCCGCTGACACCCGCGGTCGCCTCATCATGGAAACCCTGATCGGCAGCCTGCGGGAAGTGGATCTGCCCACCGGGGAACTCGTCCCCCGGATCTGCTGAGGACCATGCGCCTTCTTACGGGGCGGTCCAGACCTTCGTTACGCTCACCGTGACGCATTTCCCCTGCTCAACATGTGGTTCGAGAAAACGAGATCGATAAGGTAAATACTCTATGCTGCCGCCATGAAACTGATCGACCGAAAAACGGATCGGGCCAACCTGGCGAAGCTGATGTCGCTGTTTCCCGTCACGGCCATTCTCGGCCCCCGGCAGTGCGGTAAGTCGACTCTCGGCCGGTCGCTCAAGGCCGATGCCTATTTCGATCTGGAGAATCCCCGGGACATTGCCCGCCTGGAGCATCCTCAACTGGCACTGGAAGAGCTGACGGGCCTCATCGTCATCGACGAGATCCAGCGTCTGCCCGATCTCTTTCCCCTGTTGCGCTACCTGGTCGATCAAGGCAGGGACCGCAAGTTCGTCATCCTGGGAAGCGCTTCACGGGACCTGATTCGCCAGAGCTCGGAATCCCTTGCAGGAAGGATCGCCTATTGCCCGTTGGGCGGGTTCCGCCTGAGCGATGTCGGACCGCGGGCACTCAAGGCTCTCTGGTGGCGGGGGGGATTGCCCCTCTCCTTTCTGGCGGCGTCGGACGGTGACAACCTCCTGTGGCGGAACCAATATATCGCGACCTTTCTGGAGAGGGACATCCCCCAGTTGGGCATCACGATCCCCGCGCGGACCCTGCGCCGCTTCTGGACCATGCTGAGCCATTATCACGGACAGATCCTGAACTACGCCGAGTTGGGCCGTTCCTTCGGCGTTTCCGACATGACGACCCGGAAATACTGCGACATCCTGGAAGGGACGTTTATGGTCCGCATTCTCCAACCCTGGTCGGCCAACATCGGGAAGAGGCTGGTGAAGCGGCCGAAACTTTATCTGCGCGATTCCGGCCTGTTCCATGCCTTGCAGTCTCTCGAAACGCCGGAGCAGCTCCATGCTTCGCCGCGGCTCGGCGCCTCCTGGGAGGGATTCGCCCTGGAAACCGTCTGCCGCATTCTGGATCGAGAAGAGGGGGATCTCTATTTCTGGCACACCCATGCCGGGGCGGAGTTGGATCTGTTCTGGCAGGCCGGCGGAAAGAGCTGGGGTGTGGAATTCAAGTACGAGGATGCCCCCCGCTTGACCCGCTCCATGAAGGCTGCCCTGGAGGACCTTGGCCTGGAGCGGTTGTGGGTCGTCTACCCCGGGAAGGCGGCCTACCGCCTTAGCGAAAGGGTCCAGGTGGTCCCCTTGGCGGATCTCGGCGATACCTGGGTCTACGAATAACTGGGAATCGTCAAGCGTCCGGGTCCGCTACGTTTTTCTCGGCCAGAAGCTCCCGGATCGTGATTTCCCCGGACACCTCGTCCGAGTTGGTTTATCACCGGTTTCATGAACCGCTCCCGACATATTCATTGCTCTGTGCGGCATTCCATAAGTATGGCGGCATCCCTTGTTCCCGGTATCGTCACTCCGGGCAAGCGAAGCGCGAGCCGGAATCCGAAAAGCCTTGGATTCCGCGCCTGCCCCGGACTGCTGTCCGGGGGACTCGCCGGAATGACGATTCGGGGGCTTCTCATGCGGCCGTCAGGGTTTGAACAGCCACGTGGACAGGTACCGCTCCCCCGTGTCGGGCAGCACGACGACGATGAGCTTTCCCTCGTTCTCCGGGCGGTTCGCGACCTTGATGCCCGCCCAGAGGGCCGCGCCGCTCGATATCCCCGCCAGAATGCCCTCTTCCCGTGCAAGGCGGCGGGCTACGGCTCCCGCATTGTCGTTCGAGACAAGAACGATCTCATCAATGATCTCTCGATTGAGGACCCCCGGAACGAAGCCCGCCCCAATCCCCTGGATCTTATGCGGCCCCGCCGGTTTTCCGGAAAGGACGGGAGAACTCTCCGGCTCGACCGCGATCGCCTTGAATCCAGGCTTTCTCGCCTTGATGATTTCGGCGACTCCGGTCAAAGTACCTCCTGTCCCTACGCCTGCCACAAGAATGTCCACCTTCCCGTCCGTATCCGCCCAGATCTCCTCTGCCGTAGTTCTCCGGTGGACCTCCGGATTCGCCGGATTGTTGAACTGCTGGAGAATCACCGATCCGGGTGTAGCAGCTGCCAGTTCTTCCGCCTTCCGCACGGCCCCTTTCATCCCCTCGGCCCCCGGCGTGAGAACCAGCTCCGAGCCGAAGATCTCCAGGAGCTGTCTGCGCTCTATGCTCATGGTGTCCGGCATGGTGAGGATGAGGCGATAACCCTTCGCCGCTGCCACGAAGGCCAGCGCAATGCCCGTATTTCCGCTCGTTGGTTCGATAATCACGGAACCCTTTTTCAACAGTCCCTTTTTCTCGGCATCCTCGATCATGGCGACGCCGATGCGGTCCTTGACGCTGGAGAGAGGATTGAAGGATTCCAGCTTGACGACTACCCGTCCCTTTGTCCCTTCCGTGATCCGGTTGAGCGCGACGAGGGGTGTCCGCCCGATCGTCTTGGTAATGTCACCGTGAATTCTCATTTCTTCTTCTCCTTTCATGATGGTCACGTCACGCGGTTGCCTTCTTCAGTGCCTGATCGATGTCCTTCTTGACGTCCTCCGCATTTTCCAGACCGATGGAGAGACGGATGAAATCCGGCGTGACACCCGTCACGGCCTGCTCGGGCTCCGTCAGTTGCGAATGGGTTGTCGAGGCCGGATGGATCACGAGGCTTTTCGCGTCTCCGATATTGGCCAGATGCGAGAGGAGTTTGACGGAATTGATGAATTTTTTTCCTGCTTCCAATCCGCCCTTGATCCCGAAGCCGACCAAGGCGCCATAGTGGCTGCCGAGGTATTTCTTTGCCAAGGCATGGCTGGGATGATCTTCCAGGCCAGGGTAGTTGACCCAACTCACCGACGGATGACGTTTCAGATATTTTGCCACCGCCAAGGCGTTTTCCGAGTGCTGTTTCTGCCGAAGCGGCAGGGTTTCCAACCCCTGAAGAAAGAGGAAGGCGTTGAACGGGCTCAAGGCGGCCCCGATGTCGCGCAGGAGCTGCACCCGGGCCTTGAGGATGAAGGCCACGTTTCCCAAACCGGGGAGGTTTCCGAAGGCGTCCCAGAACTTCAAACCGTGGTAGCTCGGGTCCGGTTCGGTGAACTCGGGGAACTTGCCGTTGCCCCAGTTGAACCTCCCGGCATCCACGATGACGCCGCCGATGGAAGTTCCATGCCCGCCGATGAATTTCGTTGCGGAAGTGGCAAGGATGTCGGCGCCGTAGTCGATCGGTTTTACCAGACCCACGCCGACGGTATTGTCCACGATGAGGGGAATTCCCGCGCCATGGGCGATCTCTGCAATGGCCTCGAAATCGGGGACATCCAGTTTGGGATTGCCGATCGTTTCTGCGTAGACGGCCCGCGTCTTTTCCGTGATCGCCCTTTTGAAGGCCTCAGGCTTCGTGGAGTCGACGAATTTCACCGTCCGGCCCAGCTTGGGAAGCGTGTAGTGGAACAACTGATAAGTCCCGCCGTAGAGATTGTCCGCGGAAACGATCTCATCCCCCACCCGGGTGATGTTCAGGATGGCGAAGGTCTCCGCGGCCTGCCCCGAAGCAACCGCCAAAGCTCCCGTTCCTCCTTCGATGGCGGCGACCCGCCGTTCGAGGACGTCCGTCGTCGGGTTCATGATGCGGGTGTAAATGTTCCCGAACTCCCGAAGGCCGAAGAGATTCGCCGCATGGTCCGTGTCCTTGAAAACATACGATGTCGTCTGATAGATGGGCACCGCCCGCGCCCCTGTCGCCGGATCGGGGCTTTCCTGACCGGCATGCAGCGCCAAGGTCTCCACTCTTCTTTCCGTCATCTTCCTTCCCTCCTCTGTTTTGTAAGGTTTTTCATTGCCTAATCAAAAACCCACTGCCCGATGATCTTTTCCGGACAGTGGGTTTTCTATCCTATTCCTCGTTCCAATCGTCAGATATCCGCTATACCCATGGCCGGGATCGATATTGCATAACGATACGACAAATCGGGATATAAGAATGATTGGTGCGCAGCGCTGTTCGGCGGTTCAAGTTTCGGCGCGCTTGTCCTGACAGGATAAGTGCTTCGATCTCACGATCCGCCGGGCCGTTTCCAATCCGCCAACCGTTGCCGGAATCCGCAATCCTCTTCACGAACTTGCCCCGAAACGATTCTCTATAATTTCTATGGGAATAGTAGATATTATACCGGAGAGGGTTTGTCAAGAGAAATTTTCAGATTTTATAATCTCTTGACACGGCGCTTGCTTTTGAATAGTTTCGGGCACCGGCGAACCTCTCTTGCCCTTAGATTATAGCTACGAAATTTTCCTCCCAGGCAAATGCCTATGAACATGACATCAAGGGTCCTCTCCCATCTGTCGCAGCAAAGAAGCTTCTGCCTTGTCACGATTGTCGACTCCCGCAATCCGCAGATCCCCGTCGGCCGAAAGGCGATCGTTTGGCCGGACGGAAGGATGGAAGAAACGTTCGGGCTCTCCCATTTCGACGAGATCCTGCGAAACCTGGCCGTAAAGGCACTGGCCGAGAAGGAAAGGAACACCGTTGAAGTCGTGGACAAGGTCTATGCGTTTCTCGATATCCTTTCCCCCGACGCGAAGCTTCTGATTTGCGGTGCGGGCCACATCGCAATGCCTCTGGCCCGTTTTGCCCGCGAGGTCGGATTCTCGGTGACCGTGCTGGACGACCGTTCCGACTTCGCCCATCCCTCGCGATTTCCCGACTGCGGGGTGATTGCGGAAGATTTTGTGCCGGCCCTGCGCAGCATGCCCCTGGGTCCCTCTTCGTACGTCGTCGTGATCACCCGGGGCCACGAGCACGACTTGGATTGCCTGATGGAAATCCTGCCAAAGGCGACTGCCTATGTCGGCCTCATCGGCAGTCGTCGCCGGATCCGTTTTGTCATGGAAGAATTGGCCGGCAGAGGGATCGCAAAGGAACGATGCGAAGAGGTGTTTTCACCGATCGGGCTTCCCATCGGCTCCGAGTCCCCTGAAGAAATCGCCCTTGCCATCGCCTCCGAATTGGTGTGCGTACGCAGGAAAAATCCCCAGCAGGCGCGGGCGCTGAGATCAGTCCCGGGAGACAGGCAATGACGAACGAGGAGATCTTCCGGAAACTTGCCGAGTTCGAGGCAAGAAACATAACCGTCTGTCTCGCGACGATCATCAGGACCGCAGGTTCGACCCCCCGTGAGGCAGGCGCCAAGATGATCGTGTGCGCCGACGGGACCACCCATGGATCCGTCGGCGGCGGGTGCGGGGAGGATCGCGTCCGAAGTGCGGCACTCCGATGCCTTCTGGCAACGGGAAAACCGGAATTGATCGAAGTGGACCTCACGGACGATCTGGGAACCCAGGGCGGTGATGTTTGCGGCGGGAAGATGTGGATATTCGTAGAGCCGCTAGAGGCGGGCCCTGTCCCCCCGACCGGATACACGGCACCGTAGAGAAGATCCGGCCCCGCCCCCTCTATCCCAGGGCCGACTCCAGATCTTCGATCAGGTCATCGGGGTCTTCGATCCCTACGGAGAGCCGGACGAGGTCCTCGGTGATCCCCACGCGTTTCCGATGGTCGGGGTGCATGCCGGCGTGGGACATCGTCACGGGGTATGAGATAATGCTCTCGACTCCTCCGAGGCTGACCCCCAGAACCGGCAGACGGACCCTGCCAAGAAATTTCTTGGTCATCTCCTCCGTCTGGAGTCGGAAGGAAACGATCCCCCCAGGACCGTCCGCCTGGCTCTCGTGAATCGCTCTCCCCGGATGGCCGGATAGACCGGGGAAGAGAACCTCTTTCACTTCCGGGCGTCCTTGCAGCCATTCGGCCAATTTGGCCGCACCCCGCTGGTGCATGTCCATCCGCGCCTTCAAGGTCTTGATCCCGCGCATCAGAAGCCAGCTGTCGTGCGGTCCCAGGACCGCCCCGAAGGCATTTTGTATGAACTTGATCTGACCGGCGATCTTTCCGTCGGCGGCCACTGCCAACCCGGCAACGAGGTCGCTGTGGCCGCCCAGGTATTTCGTCGCGCTGTGGATGACGATATCCATCCCATACCCAATCTGGCGCTGGAGGTAGGGGGTCATGAACGTGTTGTCGATGATGCCCAACAGACCCCTTTCCCTGGCCAGCGTGGAAACCGCCCGCAGGTCCGTGATCTTGAGCAGGGGGTTGGAAGGAGTCTCCAGATACAGTGCACGGGTGTTCGGACGGACGGCTTCCCTGATTTTTCCGATATCGGTGAAATCGACAAAGGTGGACTCAATCCCAAGGCGGCTGAAGAGTTTGTTCAGCACTCGGTAAGCGCCTCCGTAAACATCCTCGCAGGCGACAATGTGGTCGCCCGGAGAAAAAAGGAGAAATACACTGGAAATGGCAGCCATACCGGAAGAAAAGGCGAACCCTTTCACGCCTCCTTCGAGGTTCGCAATGATTTCTTCCAGGGCGTTCCGCGTCGGGTTTCCGGACCGGGAATAATCATAAGGGCCGCAAGCATCGACACTCGTCTGCCGAAACGTTGCGGCATTGAAAATAGGGACGCTGACGGCACCGGTCGTCGGGTCGATCTCGTTTCCCGTGTGCAGGATTTTCGTTCCGATCTTCATCGATTTTCCTCCACTCCGTAAAGGGCTTGGCACAAATCGTCCAACAAATCGCCCGCATCCTCTATTCCCACCGACAACCGCAGGAGCCTGTCATTGATTCCCATGCGCTCCCGCTCCTTCGGCTCCATGTCCGAATGGGTCTGAAAGGCAGGATAGGTTATCAGGGTTTCGACGCCCCCCAAGCTTTCAGCAAAGGAAATGAGCCTGACCTTCTTGAGAACCGCTTCGGCGATACCCCTATCGGCCACTTCGAACGAAACCATTGCACCGCCCCCCCGGGCCTGCCCTTTGAGGAGGCGGTGACCCGGATCCGTCTCAAGTCCCGGGTAATAAACTTTCTTCACCGCCGCACACCGGGAAAGCCATTCAGCGATCGTCCGGGCATTTTCCAACTGCCGGTCTATCCTGACGCTCAGGGTCTTCAAGCCGCGGATCACGAGCCAACAGTCTTGCGGTCCAAGAACGGCGCCGACAGAATTTTGCACAAAATAGATCCGGTTGCCCAATTCCTCGTTTTTCACCGTTACGAGACCTGCCAGGACGTCGTTGTGGCCGGCGATGAACTTGGTAGCGCTGTACACGACCGCATCAGCGCCCAGATCCAGCGGGCGCATCAGATAGGGGGTCATGAAGGTGTTGTCCACGATGGTCAAGACGCCTCTTCCCCTGGCGATGCCACTGATCTTCCGGACATCCGCCACCTTGAGCAACGGATTCGTAGGCACCTCCAACAAAATGGCACGCGTATTTTCCCTGATCGCCCGGTTAACCGCATTCGAATCGCATGTATCGACGTACGTCGCAGACAGACCATGTTTGACAAATACCTTGTCTATGACCCGAAACGTGCCGCCGTATAGATCTTCGGTCACCACAAGGTGGTCACCCTGCTTGAAGAGAAGCAACAAACTGGTGATCGCGGCCATTCCCGAAGAATACGCGAATCCCCTGACGCCGCCGTCCAACTGGGCGATTCCCTCCTCCAGAATTTTTCGGGTGGGATTACCGCTGCGAGAATAATCATACCCCGTGCTCTGTCCGAAGGCTGGATGGCTGAACGTGGCATTTTGATAAATCGGGAAAGACATCGCGCCCGTTGCGTCTCTCCTTACACCAATCTGCACTGCCATGGTTGAAGTCTTCATCGCATTGTCCCTTGCTGATTTCTACCACCCCCGTCCGGCCAGGAGTTGTTTGAGCATCTGGGCGAGCTGGACGTTCAGTTCATATCTGTTTGGATTTTCTGTTCCACTCATAATAATATTTTATATCACATAGTTATCGCAGATCATGTTATCCTGTTTCGCTTTTTGCCTTTTCACCATGTCGGCCAGGGTATATTTTTCCAGTACTTTCTCCATCTCCTCCGCTGCCTCGACCCATAGCTCACGGGCAATGCAGGACAGGGTCCGCCTGCACGAAGTCGGCTTCGCGACGCAGTCCACAAGACAAAGCGGCCCTTCAACAACTTGAACAATTTCCTTCATGGTGATCTCAGAGGGTGGCCTCCCGAGTATGTAACCGCCATAGACACCGCGAGTTGCCTCCAGGAGACCCGTCGCCCTGAGAGGATTAATCAGATTTGACAAGTATTTTTCGGATATCTCCTGCCTCTCGGCAATCTCACGCAATAAAACAGGACCTTCACCATAATGAGCTGCCAAGTCGATCATCAGCCTCACCCCGTAACGGCCCTTGGTTGACAGTTTCATAACCCCCTCCCTTCATTTTTCAATAATACCCATGGGAATAGTAGATGTTGTAGAATAGCACAATTGTCAAGCAAAGGGATCATTTTTGCAACGGGGAATCAATTGGGAACAAGTCAGATCCCCGCGCCCCGTTCGAATTCCTCCTCCCGATTCTGTGCCTGAGTGATCCGGCTTCCCGGGGGTACGCTTTTGACGAGCCAGACGTTTCCGCCGATGACCGAATCACGACCGATCGTCACCCTCCCGAGTATTGTAGCACCGGAATAGATGGTCACATTGTCCTCGACTACCGGATGCCGGTCGATCCCCCGGACTGGGTGTCCGTTATCATCAAGCTGAAAACTCTTTGCACCCAGTGTCACCCCTTGATATATTTTTACCCCACTGCCGATCACGCAGGTCTCACCGATGACGACTCCCGTCCCGTGATCGATGAAGAAACTCTTGCCGATTGCCGCCCCCGGGTGAATGTCGATACCCGTTGCGCTGTGTGCCGCTTCAGTAATCATCCGGGGAATGATCGGCACTCCGAGAAGATGCAGTTCGTGGGCGATTCGGTAGTTCGTTATCGCCAAGATGCCCGGATAGCAGAAGATGACCTCGTCGGGATTGGATGCTGCGGGATCTCCCTCGTAGGCGGCGCGTACATCCGAAGCCAGAAACCGCTGCACCGTCGGCAGCCGTCGCAGAAGCTCCTCCGTCAATTCACGCGCCTTTTGGTCGCAGTAAGGCAAGCAATCCTGGCCTTCCTCGCAAATAAAGCAGAGTCCTCGCTTGATTTGTTCTTGGAGATCGCGGCGGATATGGTCCAACGTGGATCCGACGTGGAAACGAAGGTGTTCCTCCTTGAGATCGTAGAAGTCGAAATACCCCGGAAAGAGAACCGAGCGAAGCGATTCGATGATTCTACCGATCATGTACCGTGAGGGAAGCGCCTGATCGCTCAATCGTTTGCGGATACCAGCGCTTAGTCCATTGCGCGGGGAACAAAGCGCTGTCACAAGCCCGGAAAAATCGTCACCGGTTTCAGTTTGAAACGGATTGCACGCTTTCACGTCGACGCTTGTCATGATTGTTGAATTTCCTCCTTGCAAAGTCCTTGTGATCTTAAGAAAACTTCTGCCGTTGGATTTCCCGTGGTTGAGAATCTTGCAGATTTCTTTAGCGAGGAACCCCTTGCTTCATGCCGCTTAATAACCTTTGTCCTGAACACAAAAAAACCCGCCAACATTTGTCAGTCAGCGGGTTGATCCGTTCATGGCGTCTCCGAGAAACTTCACATGAACGGACCTCCCGAACCGGCACAAAGGCACATGGGCACCATCCTTATTCACTATAATTTCTATGGCGATTATGGATAATCTATCGAAAAAGAAATGTCAAGATTTTCCGTATCAGATTTTCCGTATCGGGATTGCCCGTATATCAGCTATTCTGATATCCCTCCGCGCTATTTCGGAACCCGTCCCCTGAGGACATTTCACCGGCTTTGCCCCCGTCGAGGAGACGCAGGGCGTTCATGATGACCAAAAGCGATGGGAGCCGATCCAGAAGGTCCGGCCGCCGATCAATCCCTGGGCGCCCCGCCCCTTGAGTTCGCGGTAGTTTTCCGCCGGGACGACCGTTCTGCCGATCTGTTCGGCCTTGCGGATAGCGGCAAATGTCTCCACCCATTGTTCCGAGGCCGCCCGCCGCGATTGCGCCTCTTCCACCATCCGGATGATGCGCGCTGATTCGAATAGTATTTCAGATTCCCTGATTGAAAAATATCTTGACATTATTTTCACTCAGTCATAATTACTATAAAAACGATAGAAATAATAGACAATAGATCTGTGTCATGAAGCTATCGACGAGAGCCATCTACGGAGCAAGATTGATGATTTCCCTCGCCCGCCATTACGGCCACGGATCGGTCTTTCTGCGTGAAATCGCGCAGGAAGAGGATATATCAGAAAAGTACCTGAGCCTGATCATCCTGTCTCTCAGGAGTGCCGATCTCGTGAATTCTACCCGCGGCGCAAAGGGCGGCTATACGCTGTCAAGGCCGCCTGCGCAGATCACCCTGCGCCAGATCATCGAGGTCTTTGAAGGAAAGTGTCTCGTGGACTGCCTCAAGAATCCCGCTTCCTGCCCGCGGGTCTACCGCTGCGCCAGCCGCGATGTCTGGGCCCTGCTGGAGGGGAAGATTTTCGAGACGCTGGAATCCATCAACCTCGAGCAGATGGTCGAGGCGCACCGCCGGAAGACGGAAGAGAATGTCATGAACAACATATGAGGGCAAGCATTTCCCGCGTGATAGGTACAAACCATGGAAAAGACAGACAGCATCGGAATCGTTGAAACGAAATATTTCCTGTTCGGCGGGGACTCCGCCGGGCTGTCGCTGGAGTCCGGGCGGGTGCTCTCGCCGGTCACGCTGGCGTACGAGACTTACGGGAGGTTGAACGGGGAGAAGAGCAACGCCATCCTCGTTCTCCACGCCCTGTCCGCCGACGCCCACGCGGCCGGTTTTCATAAGGGGGAGAAGGAAGCCGGCTGGTGGGAGACGATGATCGGGCCGGGCAAGGCTTTCGACACGGACAAGTACTTCGTCATCTGCTCGAATGTCATCGGCGGCTGCAAGGGCAGCACGGGGCCCTCTTCGACGGATTGCGCGACGGGGAGTCCCTACGGGCTGGATTTTCCGGTGGTCACGATCGCCGACATGGTGCAGGCGCAGCGCCGGCTGATCGACTTTCTCGGGATCGACAGGCTCCTGTGCGTGGTGGGGGGGTCCATGGGCGGCATGCAGGTGCTCCAGTGGGTCGCCTCGTATCCCGGACGAGTCCGGTCTGCGATTCCCATAGCGACGGCGCTGAAGACGTCGCCGCAGCAGATCGCCTTCAACGAGGTGGTCCGCCAGGCGATCATGGCCGATCCGGACTGGAAGGGGGGCGATTACTACCGGTCGGGTCAGCCGGAGCGTGGGCTGGCGCTGGCGCGGATGATCGGTCACATCACCTTCATGAGCGATCAGTCCATGGAGGAGAAATTTTCGCGGAAACTGAAGAACGGCGCCTACAGTTTCCGGTTCGGCCCGGATTTCGAGGTTCAGGGGTATCTCCGCTACCGGGGCGACCGCTTCGTCAAGCGGTTCGACGCGAACTCGTACCTGTACGTGACGAAGGCGATGGATTACTTCGATCTGTCCGGAAACGGTCTCTTTCCGGGGGAGACGGACACGCGCTTCCTGGTGATCTCCTTCAAGTCCGACTGGCTTTATCCCTCTTACCAGTCTCAGGACATCGTCCGGAGGCTCAAGGCGAGGCGGGTCGATACGACCTACTGCGAGATCGCGTCGACCTACGGCCATGACGCCTTCCTCCTGGAGGTGGAGGAACAGACGTCCCTGATCGGACCGTTCCTGGAAAAAACGTTCCACGGCTACGATGTGGTGAAATCCCTATGACATACAACGACCTTCGTCTGGATTACCGCGTGATCTACGATCTCATCGAGCCGGGGGCCCGCGTCCTGGATCTGGGGTGCGGCAGCGGCGATCTCATGTACCTGCTGGCGCGGGACAAGGCTGCCAGGGTCCAGGGCGTTGAGCTGGACGAGGCGGCGATCTACGAATGCGTGCGGCGAGGGCTCAGCGTTTTTCACGGCGACATCCAGAGCGGGCTCGAGGACTATCCGGCCGGCTCCTTCGACTACGTGATCCTGAACCAGAGCATCCAGGAAGTCGAAAGGGTCGATTTCGTGATCGGCGAGGCCCTGCGGGTCGGGAGGAAGGTCGTCATCGGTTTCCCCAATTTCGCCTACTGGAAAGCGCGTTTCATGCTGTTCTTCCGCGGACGTGCCCCGATCACGCCCTCGCTCCCCTATCACTGGTACGATACGCCCAACGTGCGGTTCCTGAGCGTCACCGACTTCCGCGAGTATTGCGGGCAAAAGAACCTGCACGTTCTTTCGTCGCGCTACCTCGGCGAGAAGAAAGAGGTGTCGCTCTGGCCGAATCTGTTCGCCCTGAATGCGATCTTCCTTCTGACGAAGGCCGAAACCCCGCCGGTTTGAAAAGAAGAGAGGAACGAAAAGATGCCCGACAGGCCCAAGGCGATCGCCCTGTTGTCCGGCGGTCTGGACAGCACGCTGGCGGTGAAGATGATCATCGAGCAGGGAATCGACGTGCATGCGGTGAATTTCACGAGCCCGTTCTGCAACTGTTCGTCGCGCAAGGCGGGGTGCGTGCACCAGGCCCGCAAGGTGGCGGCGGAGTTCGGCGTGCCGATCCGCGTCATCGCCAAGGGCATGGATTACATGCGCGTCGTGGAGAACGCCCCCCACGGATACGGGCGCGGCATGAACCCCTGCATCGACTGCCGGATCTACATGCTCAGAAAGGTCCGCGATCTCATGGCGGAGATCGGCGCCGGCTTCGTGATCACGGGCGAGGTCCTCGGCCAGCGGCCGATGTCCCAGCGCCGGCCGGCCATCGAACTGATCGAAAGGGAGAGCGGCCTTGCAGGCAGGATCCTGAGGCCGCTTTCGGCGAAGTTCTTTCCGCCGACGATTCCCGAAGCGGAGGGAATCGTCGACCGGGAAAGACTGATGGCGGTCTCGGGCCGTTCACGGAAGGTCCAAATCGAACTGGCGGAGCAACTCGGCGTCAGGGATTATCCGTGCCCGGCCGGCGGCTGCCTGCTGACCGACCCGGTCATTGCCGAGCGTCTCCGGGATCTTTTCCTGCATACTCCGGACTACACGCAGGCGGATCTCGTCCTGCTGACCCTCGGGCGGCAATTCCGCCTGCATCCCGAGCTGAAGATCGTCGTCGGACGGGTGAAGGAAGAGAACGAAAGGATCCAGAAACTCGCCGGGCCCGGACAGTACCTCTATTCCCCCGGCGATTTCCGCGGTCCGTCCGTGCTGGCTGTCGGCATTCCGAGAGAGAGGGATGACACGACGATCGGGGAAATCATGGCCGGCTACAGTCAGGACGAGCGGAGCGAATACCTCGTCGAGAAACAGACGCGTCGGGCGCAAAGATCAAACTTTGCGGTCAAGGGGAGATTCCCGCGAAGGCGTCTGGAAGCGTATCGTATCGGTGCGGAGGTGAAGTTTCCGGACTGTCCAGCGGTGGAGACGCTTCCGGTGGGCGGATGAACGAGACCGCGCCACGAACCGCCATGGGCCGCTACCAATCCACACCCGTCTTCACGGTTCCCGGACTTCGGGGATCCGGGCCGGGCCGCTGGAAAAATCTTGTTTGCTTTGCGGGACGCCGGGCCGGCGCGCAGCCACCGGGTCCTTGCTCGGATAATGGCCTGCTGGGAGGACATCTTGAAGATCACCGTAAACGACAGGGAAGAGACGGTAGCGGAAGATTCGACCGTGGCGGATCTGATCGAAGGAAAAGGGCTGCATCCGGGAACCGTTCTTGTGGAGCATAACGGGACCATTGTCCTGCAGGGGCGATGGGGCACTACGTTTCTCAAAGACGAGGACCGGCTGGAAATCCTGCGGTTTGTCGGGGGAGGATGAGTTGATGAACGATGTCTTGAAGATCGGGGACCGGGAATTGACCGGCAGGCTATTTCTGGGGACCGGGAAATTTTCTTCCAACAGGCTGATTCCGGATGCGGTCAAGGCTTCGGGAGCGCAGGTTGTGACCGTGGCTTTGCGGCGCGTGGATCCGGAATTTGCGGAGGAGAATATCGCCGCCTTCGTGCCCAAAGACTGCGTTCTCATGCCCAACACCTCCGGGGCGAGAAACGCGCAGGAGGCGGTCCGGATCGCCCGGCTGGCCAGGGCGGCCGGCTGCGGCAACTGGGTGAAGATCGAAGTCATCACGGACAACCGGTACCTGCTTCCCGACAATTATGAAACAGTCAAGGCTACGGAAATTCTGGCTGCGGAAGGTTTCGTCGTCCTCCCGTACATGAGCCCGGACCTCATGGTCGCAAAGAAACTGGTCGATGCGGGTGCAGCGGCGGTGATGCCCCTTGGTGCGCCGATCGGCAGCAACCGCGGCCTCCGGACAAAGGAACTGATCAGGATTCTGGTGGAAGAAATTCCTCTTCCCGTCATCGTGGACGCCGGAATCGGACGTCCTTCCGAGGCGGCGGAGGCCATGGAGATGGGCGCGGCGGCTGTCCTTGTGAATACCGCGATTGCCACCGCCGCCGATCCCGTAGTCATGGCCGCTGCGTTCGGAATGGCCGTCCGCGCAGGTCGAATGGCTTGCCTCGCCGGCTTGGGCGAAGTCCGCGACGTCGCCAGTGCGTCATCGCCGCTTACGGGGTTTCTGAGGAGTGCGGCATCTCCGGCTTCCTCTCCCGAAAGCACCGGGCGGTGATGAAATAGGGGATTCCATGAGCTTCCACGAAGAAATTCAGCGATACGCGACTTTCGATTTCGACAGGTTTTTTGCAAAAATTTCAGGCTCAGAGGTCGAAAGAGCGATCGGTAAAGACCGTTTGAGCGAGAGGGACTATCTCACGCTGCTTTCGCCTGCGGCGGAAGATCATCTGGAGGAGATGGCGCTGAAGGCCCACCGATTGACCGTCAGGAACTTCGGACGCGTCATGCTGCTCTACACGCCTCTTTATCTTTCCAATTACTGCGTCAACCGTTGCGCATATTGCGGCTTCCAGGCAGGCAACCGGCTGGAAAGAAAAAGATTGGCGCCCGCCGAACTGATAAAGGAGGCGGAGACCATCTCCGCTACGGGACTGAAGCATGTGCTGATCCTGACGGGGGAGTCCAGAAAGCGTTCCCCGGTTTCCTATATCCGGGAGTGCGTAGACATTCTGAAGAGGTTTTTTTCATCGATCAGCATAGAGATCTACCCGCTGGAAGAAAACGAATATGCGGAACTGATATCCGCGGGTGTGGACGGATTGACCCTCTACCAGGAGGTGTACGACGAAACGGTATATGAGGAAGTGCATCTGTCCGGTCCCAAACGGGACTACCGGTTTCGGCTGGAAGCTCCCGAACGGGCATGCCGGGCGGGAATGAGAACGGTCAATGTCGGAGCTCTTCTCGGCCTGACCCGCTGGCGGGCGGAGGCTTTTTTCGCCGGCCTGCATGCGAACTATCTTCAGAACAGGTTTCCAGAAGTTGAAGTCGCCATGTCGCCACCGCGCATGCGTCCCCATCTGGGGGTGGGGCGGCCGAGGGTCGAGGTTGACGACAGGAATCTGGTGCAATTCGTCCTGGCCTTTCGGCTCTTCATGCCCAGAGGGGGCATTACGATCTCCACCCGGGAGTGTCCGGAGTTGAGGGATCGGTTGGTCAAATTGGGAGCAACCAAGATGTCCGCCGGTTCCTGCACTTCGGTTGGCGGCCGTTCCGACACGGCAGCGACAGATCAATTCGAGATATCTGACACTCGGAGCGTGACGGAAATGGCCGGAATGCTCTATGCTCAAGGATACCAGCCGCTGTACAAAGATTGGCAGTTCTTGCCTGCGGAAGAGCCGCCATCGACGTACGGTGCGGACTTTTCTTGAGAGAACGGGAGAAAGGATAACCGTCATGGGGAAAGAGTTCGCGCTCACTCGTCTGCTGAAATCGGACCTCTACGGAATTACCGCGGAGGAATACTCCCTCGGCAGAAGCAACATCGAAACCGCGGCGCTCATGATCCAGGCGGGTATCGGAGTGATTCAGTACCGCGAGAAAGAAAAGGACGACCGGCGGCAATATCGGGAATGCCTCAAGATCAGGGAAATGACGAAAAAGGCCGGAGTGGCCTTCATCGTCAACGACCGCGTCGACATTGCCTTGCTGACGGATGCGGACGGCATCCATCTGGGGCAGGACGACCTGCCTCTTGAAAATGTCAAACAGCTCGTGGGAGACAGGATGCTGGTCGGCCTTTCCACCCATTCTCCCGCGCAGGCCGAGGCAGCGGCGAGGACGGGCGCCGATTATATCGGGGTGGGACCTCTTTTTGCGACCGCCACGAAAAAAAACGTATGCGACCCGGTGGGATTGGAATATCTCGACTACGTCGTGAAGAATGTCCGCCTGCCGTTCGTGGCCATCGGGGGGATCAAGGAACACAACATCGCCGAAGTTCGGAGGAGAGGCGCCCGGTGCATGGCGCTTGTGACGGAGATCGTGGGGGCGCCGGATATCCAGGCCAAAGTGCGGGCCTTGAGGACAGCCCTGGCGGCTCGTTAGGAACACCGGCGCCGGAGGATCGCTGCATGACGAACAGAAAGCCGGATGAAAACCCGGAAGGATTGAAACGCTACGAGAGGCAGATCCTGTTCCCCGGGGTGGGGGAGGACGGCCAGCGAAAGCTTCTGCGTTCCAGGGCCGTCGTCATCGGCTGCGGGGCACTGGGATCCGTGATCGCAAACAACCTTGCGCGGGCGGGAATCGGGAATCTCGTCATCGCCGACCGCGACTTCATCGAATTGAACAACCTCCAGAGGCAGATTCTTTTCGACGAGGAAGACATCGCGAAGGGCCTGCCCAAGGCGACGGCGGCCGCCGGCAAGCTTCGCAAGATCAATTCCTCGATCCGGATCGAACCGATTGTGGCCGACGTCACATGGGCAAATATCGAGACGCTGATCGCCGGCGCCGACGTCGTCCTGGACGGAACGGACAATTTCGATACGCGCTGCCTGATCAACGACGCCTGCGTGAAGCACGGCATTCCCTGGATCTATGGCGGGGTCATGGCGAGTTACGGGATGTCGGCGACGATCGTTCCCCGCCAGACGCCCTGCCTGCGCTGCCTGTTTCCGAGAGCGCCCCTGCCCGGGGCTCTGCAGACCTGCGACACGGCCGGGGTCCTCGGGTCGGTGGTGAACACGATCGCCTCCATCGAGTCGATGGAGGCGATGAAATTGCTGATCGGCAGGGGGCGGCGGAATCCCGGCATCATCACGGTCGACCTCTGGGAAGACATTTTCGATACGATTCCTTTATCGAAACGGGAAGGAGATTGTCCGGCCTGCGGACGGGGTGATTACGAATATCTGGCGGCCCGGGAAGGGGTCCACACGACCTCTCTCTGCGGTCACGGCGCCGTTCAAGTATCGGTGAGGCCGTCCGGGAAGATCGACTTTCCGGTCCTGGCGCGTAGGCTCGAATCCGCGGGCAAGGTATGGTTCAACGAGTTTCTGCTCCGATTCAGCGTCGACGGATACGAATTGACCGTTTTCCCCGACGCCCGGACCATCATCAAGGGAACCACGGACGAGGCACTGGCGAAAACACTCTACGCGAAGTTCATAGGGGCATGACATGACATTGATCTACTTCGACAACGCCGCGACGACGTGGCCCAAACCGGAATCGGTCTACGAAGCGATGGATCGATTCTTCCGTTTGTCTGCGGCCAATCCCGGGCGTTCGGCCCACAAGATGGCGCTGACCGCGGAACAGGAGATGTCGCGCGTCAGGTTGAAGCTTGCCCGTCTCTTCAACGCGGCCGACCCGAACCGGATCGTCTTCACCTGCAATGCGACCGACGCCCTCAACATCGCATTAAAAGGCCTCCTGCGGCCCGGAGACCACGTCGTCACCAGCACGATGGAGCACAACTCCGTCGTCCGGCCGCTGAAAGCGCTGGAAAAGCGCGGCGTGACCGCGACCAAGGTCGCGGCCGCGAAGGACGGCCGATTGGAGCCGGGCGACGTTGCGCGGGCGATCAGGCCGGAAACCCGCCTGATCGTCACCACGCACGTCTCCAACGTCACCGGCGCCGTTCAGGCCGTTCATGACATCGGAGAGGCCGCGCGGCGGCGCGGCCTGCTTTATCTCGTGGACGGGGCGCAAAGCGCCGGAACCATACCCGTCGATCTGGCGGCCCTTCCGGTCGACCTTTATGCATTCACCGGCCACAAGGGGCTTTTCGGACCGCCGGGAACAGGGGGACTTTTTATCGGCGAGCGCGTCAATCTGGCCGGTTTCGACACGATCAAGGAAGGCGGGACCGGCATGCGGTCGGAAGAGGCCCTCCAGCCGGCCGAACTGCCCCATCGTTTCGAATCCGGTACGCCCAATACGGTGGGCCTGGCGGGTCTCGGTGCGGCGGCGGAGTTCATCTCGGGAATCGGCGTGGACAGGATTCGGGAGCACGAGATCGGCCTTATGCGGCGGCTTACAGAGGGATTGCGCCGGATCCGCGGTCTTCACGTATATGGTCCGGAAGACGTCGAGAAACAGGGTGCCCTCGTTTCTTTTACGGCCGACGGCTGGCAGCCGGCGGAGTTCGGGGGCGTCCTCGATCAGAGTTTCGGCATCGCCTGCCGCACCGGACTGCACTGTGCCCCCGATGCGGTGAAGACCATCGGCGCCTATCCGCTCGGGACCGTCCGTCTGAGCCTGAGCTACTTCAACACGATGGAACAGGTCGATGCGGCATTGGCCGCCATAGAGAGGATCGTCGGTTCAGTCGGTCCGGAAGCGGTGCGGCTCAGGGAATAAAGACCCCTGGGGATCTTGAACATCATTCGCTCGCTTACCCCGCGGCAAGCCGCGGGGAATGCGCTCGCTGCCGGATTCATTCTTTGCGAAAGGATCGCCCAATGGATGAGAGACTATACGGCGTCTTTGCCGTCAAAGAGATCGTTTGTGACGGCGATGCCGTCAAGCTGATCGATACGGGAAAGAGCGTGATCGGCGAAATATCACTGAAGATCTATATCAACGGCATCGAATACGCGTCCCTCCTTTGCCTCAACCAGTTGACGGAGGAATTGGCGCTCGGGTTTCTCTACAGCGAAGGCGTGATCGATACGATCGAGGACGTAGCGTCCATAACCTACAACGAACGACTCTTTGCCGTCATGATCGATCTTGCTCCCGGGAAGGCCGTCGAAAGGTGCGAGAGCCTGCGGAGCGTTACATCCGGGTGCGGGAAGTGCTTTACCTACATCAACCCCCTCAAGAACGACAAATTCCTGCCCCTATCGAGTCAGGGCATGTTCCCCCTCCGCGACATCCTCCACGCCATGAAAGAGTTCGAGCGGCGCTCCGAGATTTACAGAGAAATCGGCGGGGTTCACAGCGTCTTGTTCCATCATCACGACTTCTCGGTTTTCAACGAGGACATCGGACGGCACAATTGCTTTGACAAGATCGCGGGCGTTCTCATCAGAAACGGCAAAATGCATTTCGCCGGGCAGGGAATGCTCTTCGTGAGCGGGAGGGTTTCTTCCGAAATCATCACCAAGGTCATCCGGCTCGGCGTCCCCATCCTCGTTTCCCGGTCGACCCCCACGGCTGCAGCGGTGAATTTGGCCAGACAGTACAACGTAACGCTTCTGGGCTATGTGCGCAGCGACGCCGGGTATGTGTATTCCGGCGAAGAACGGTTGTCTTTGTGACGCGTCGGCATGGTCTGTATGAAGAAACCCGGCGATGGGCAAGAGAACGTCGAACGGAAAGTCCGGACATGAGAACGCCCTCTTTCGATCAGCCCCCTACCGCCCCGGAACAATCGTATCGCGTCCCTGAAATTTAGCGGTCAAGTTTTTTCCGCATGTTTCCGATTGATTTGTGACAAGCGGCGAGGCATATATAGATACGCTTCGTGCGTGTGGTATCCAACAATATGAAAGCGGAGGTGGTGAATGAATAAGGCTCAGTTGATCGAGGAAGTGGCGAAGAGTACATGCACCAAGAAAGAAGCGGCGGAGGCAGTGGAAACGGTACTCACCGTAATTCAGAAGGCGCTTAAGAAGGGCGATGCCGTTACGCTTACGGGATTCGGCACGTTCGGCGTCGCCAAGAGAAAGGCCCGCAAGGGTGTCAATCCCAAGACTGGCGAGTCCATTAAGATCGCCGCCAGGAAGGTCCCCGTGTTTAAGGCGGGAAAGGGCCTGAAGGACGCCGTAAAGTAGATCGAGGCAAATCGTGCGGCTCGAGGAGCCGTCCCTTTTGCCCGGGGACGGCTCTTTTTCCATCTGCCGTAGAGTACCTGGCCAAGAGGGGCCACCCCTGTTCTTATTTTACTCCGGCAAGTAAACCTATCCATGGTTGTCATGCCGGACTTGCTAAGCCTGCCCCGGACTCGATCCGGGGACATCCAGTCCTGTCCTGGATTCCCGCTGCAGTTTACCCTCGCGAAGGCGGGGGCGGGAAGGACAGGATTGGCATCTTTGGTTGCCGGAGTAATTTTCATGCAGGGGCTGCACCCGCGAACGATGAAAACGTTCCATAGCGATGCTATTTTCTGACTAATAAGCTATGGCATGAGATGCCACCTACGCCCGCAGGGTATATCCCTTTTCACGGAATAACGTCAGGCAAGCATCGACAACGTCCGCGTCGTAGTGGACACCTTTATATTTTTCGAGCTCGTCCAAGGCGGCATCAACACCCAATGCAGGTCGATAGGGACGGTGAGAGGCCATGGATTCCACCACATCAGCCACGGCCATGATGCGTGCCTCCATGAGAATCTCATCGCCTTTCAGCCCACGGGGATATCCCGATCCATCCATCCGTTCATGGTGCTGACAAACGATCTCCGCCAGGGGCCAGGAAGACTCTACCTCCTTCAGGATCTCGCATCCGGTTTGGGGGTGCCCTTTAATCAGGGCGAGTTCAATCTCGGAGAGTTTTGACGGTTTCGACAATATCTCCGCGGGGATGGATACCTTCCCAAGGTCGTGGACAATAGCTGCCAGGCGCAGTCCCTCGATCCTATCGGGATCAAGCCTCATTCCTGTGGCAATGGAGCGTGCAAGATCGGCAACTCTGCGTTGATGGCCGGCAGTATAGGGATCCCTTAATTCAACGGTTGTGGCAATGGCACGGACTGTGGCTCCCAGGGCTCTATGCAACCGCTCAACGCTCGCTTTCCGTTCCGTTATATCCGTGACAATTCCTTCATAAAAGAGCAGCTTTCCGTTGTCGTCACAAACCGTATGCATGTTCCTGGAAACCCAGACGACACTGCCGTCCTTCTTGTAGAACTGGACTTCACGGCTATGGACTGTCGGCTGTTTTTCCAGTAACTTCATGGTCCTTATGCGTTCCTCCGGATCGACATAAATCTGACGTCCGATATCGGACATGCTGGAAATCAGTTCTTCCGGGGACTCGTATCCGAGTATTCGTGCCATGGCCTGATTTGCCAGGACAAATCTTCCTTCAGGCGTTGATCGGTAAATGCCTTCCTGGGCATTCTCGAAAATACTCCGATATTTTCCCTCGCTCTCACGCAAAGCCTTTTCCGCTTGCCTGCGGTCGGTAATGTCGTGAATGATGGAGTGAAGGAAATCTTTTCCCCCGACTTCGATTTTGCTGCTAAACACCTCCACATCACGGATCGACCCATCCGCTCGTCTGTGGCGAAACTCAAAGTGTATTCGTTTCTCCGTTCTGGCCTTTTCCATTTCCTCCTTTATTCTCTCAGACGGAAGCGTATTGATATCCTGAATGTTCATCTGTTTCAGATGTTCCCGCGACCGTCCATAGAAATTCGCCGCCGCTGCATTGGCGTCAACGATGTTACCGTTGTTCGGATCGATGATCAGCTTAACTGCAGCATGGTCTTCGAAAAGCTTTCGGAAGAGCATTTCGCTGTTGCGTCTTCCCTCTTCCGCCCGCTGGTACTCCTGGCGGGTTTGCTTACGCTCTAATGCGGCGGTAACCGCCGCTCCCAGCCTCTTGATGTGCTCCTTGATGATATAGTCCCAGGCGCCGGCCTTCATGCAGGCCACTGCAGTTTCTTCATTCATGGAGCCCGTGATGATGAGAAAAGGCGTTTCCGGGACACGCTCCAGCGCCAGTTTCAGTGCCGTCATGCCGTCGAAGTTGGGAAGCCTGTAATCCGACAGAATTATATCCGGTCGAAAAGACTCCAAATTTGCGAGGTAATCTTTCTGAGTTTCGACACGCCGGAACACAGATTGTGGAATGGCTTTCCGAATCTCTCGTTCGCAGAGCTCCGCATCCGTAGGCAGGTCTTCGATGATCAAGACTCGCAATTCCTGTTTCATTCGTTCTCCCTTCCCTCACAGCCGCGTGACGCCGGTCAGCCAAGTTATCCGGCGCGTGAAGATTCACTTGACAGGCGGCTGGTTTACCAACAGCCAGTAAAGGCCCAAGCTGCTCATTGCATCCAGAAAGTCGTCAAAATCGACCGGTTTGATCACATAGCTGTTTGCTCCCAAAGCATAGGCCGCTTTGATGTCTGGATCTTCCTTCGACGAAGTCACAACCACCACTGGAATAGACTTCATCCGTTCGTCTGACTTGAGTGCCTTCAGGACTTCCAGGCCATTCACCTTCGGCAACTTCAGGTCCAGCAGGATCACCTTCGGGAGATTCAATCCAGTCCGTCCCTCGTAGGCGCCGCGGCAAAAGATGAAATCGAGTGCCTCCTCACCATCTTCCACCACATGCAGGGGGTTGGCGAGGTTGCGCTTCTTGAGGGCCCGGATGGTCATCTCGGCATCACGCGGGTTGTCCTCTACCAGCAGAATGTCAATCAGTTCGGTGTTTATCATGGTCCCTCTCCTTTTCTGTGTCCCTGAAGAGACGCTTCTTGTTCTTTGAGTTACGAAACACATCATGCCTTCATCGTGAAATAAAACGTCGCTCCCTTGCCCGGTTCGCCTTCGGCCCATATGCGACCGCCATGGCGAACGACGATTCGCTGAACGATTGCCAGCCCCACGCCCGTCCCCGGAAACTCCCTGGTGCTGTGGAGGCGCTGAAACACGCCGAAAAGTTTCGGCACATATTTCATGTCGAACCCGGCACCATTGTCCTGGACTTTATAAACGACTTTGCCGCCCTGCTCTCCCGCACTTACCTTTATGGCGGCCCTCTCCTTTTTCGCCGAGAACTTGACGGCGTTGGATAGAAGGTTCGTCCAAACCTGTCGGATAAGAGTCGGGTCACCCTGGGCTTGGGGCAGAGGAAGGACTTCAAAATCGATCCGCTCCCGCTCCTGCTGGCTTGTCACTTCAAAAAAGACAGACCGCGCAATGGTCGTCATGTCAATGTCTGAAGGCTCCATGGTTGTCCGGCTGATCCGCGAGAAAGCCAGCAGGTCGTCGATGAGCTTCCCCATCTCCCTGGCGCTGGCGCTGATGACATTACAGACACGCTTTCCTTCCTCGTCGAGTTGGGGCGCATGGTCCTCCAGCAGGATGTGACAATAACCGTCCACGGCCCGCAACGGGGCCCGGAGGTCATGAGACACGGAATAGGAAAACGCCTCCAATTCCCTGTTGGCGGCTGCGAGCTGGGCCGTGCGGTCGGCAACGCGCTGCTCCAGCTCCCCGTTAAGCGTGCGTATTTCCTCCTCGTCCTGCTTGCGTTTTGTGATGTCTAGGATGAATCCTTCCAGGTAGATGTTTCCCTCTGGTGTCTCGCTTAGTCGGCCGTTGATCGCTGCCCAGATAATACTGTTGTCCTTCCGTCTCATTTGACATTCGAAGTCTCTAACAGATCCCTGTTCCCTGAAAATGCTGAGGGATCTCTCCCTGTCATCCGGATTTACATAGATCTGGCGGCCAATGTCTGTCACCGTCTTGACGGCTTCCTGCGGAGATGCGTAGCCGAACATCCTGCTGAAGGCCATGTTCACACTGATTAGTCGGCCATCCGGTGTCGACTGATATAGCCCTTCCACGGCGTTATCAAACAGCTCCCGGTATCTTTGCTCGCTTTCACGTAATTGCTCTTCCATTTGCTTGCGCCGGGTGACATCCTCGAATAAGCCGAGGACGGCAAAAACTTCTCCCTCATGATTTCTCACGGGTGCCTTGATTGTGCGGACCCAATACTCTTTGCCCTGTGCAACGTATGGCTCCTCGATGTCTTTCGGTTCTCCCGCCTGCATGACCGCGCAGTCGTCCGCACGGTATCTCTGGGCGAGTTCGGCAGGAAAGATCATCGTGTCGTCGCGCCCCGGGAAGTCATCCGGTTTAAGCCCGACGCTGTCTGCATAGCTTTCGTTGACCATGATGTAAACAGAGTTCCGATCTTTAAGGAACAGCATCTGCGGAATGCTCTTCACGATGGCGCGATTCAGGGCCTCGCTCTCCCGCAACGTCCTTTCCGTCGCCCTCAACTGCTGATTCGACGCCTCCAGTTGCTGGTTCGAGGCGCGAAGTTGTTGCTCGGTTGCCCGGAGCTGCTGGTTGGCGGCTTCGAGTTCGGCCGTGTGCTCCTCGACCAGCTCTTCAATCTGCCGGCGGGCTCTTGCCGGTCTCTGCTCGGCTTGCTTATTCGCAGTGATGTCGATAGCGCCGCCCGTGGTTTCCAGTTCGCCGATACGCTGTTGGAGCCGCTCGATCTCTTTCAACAGATCAGCCTTTGTTGTACGCTTCATGACATTACCCCTCTTGCGTCCCAAGGCGACATTTTTCCCTTTCTTTCCCGGCAGAGCCGAGCGCTTCGACTTCCCAAAGCGTACGCTCAGTCGAATCGCCAACTGTGTAGGTCACGCGTCCGCAACCGACATCAAGGGAACAGCTCCTCCGCTGTGTACCGCCAACCTCCATCGCGACAGGCGTGATACTCATTCTGCGCAGGATCTCGGCAAGCGACTGGGCAATCTCAGGACCGGGGCTGTAGTGGTCATCGCCCAGGAGATTACCGCCACCGATGAGGCATGCATAGATCCGAGACTCTTTCGTCCCGAGATCCGCCATTTTCCGCATCATCTCCTGCATCGCGTCCTCTGCATACCTTGTCCTCCCCGACGGGTCTCGGTCTCGCGAAGCTCCTGGAAGCATCACATGAGCCATACCGCCGATGCGGCAGTCGGGGATAAAGACGGCAACCACCACGCATGAGCCGATTGCACTTGCCCGGAGGACGCCTTCTCCCTTGCAGACTCCGACTTCACCGGAGTTGACGGAAATCTCGTTCTTCATGGATCTTCCATTCTGCGCCCCGCCGTCTCAGCGCATCGGCTTCAACGGCCGCCCGTCTCATCGTATTCTTTCTTCCTTGCGAATGCGAGATGGACAGTGGAAACGAGATGGATTACATCGTGGTGGGGAATGGACAAAACCCTTGGTAAATCGGGCCTCTTATAGATCAGCCTAGGCATTTATCCACCCCCGGGATTAAGGAAGGGTGACAATAAATATCCTAATCAAATCGACTTTTTTGTTCCCGATTATATGCCGCCTGTAAAATTAATCAACATTATTTTGATGTTCTGCTGAATCCCCCGTTGCATTCCTTTTGAAAAGAAGTAAGATTGCGCGACAGTACGGAAACACCTCGTTGGAAGGACGAACTGCCGGCACGTTCAACAACAAGATTCCATGATGAGAGCCTTCCGGTACGATACGAACGCCACTGACGTTGGACCGGAAATCATCGCCCCTTCCGTCCTCGCTCCGATTCCATCGTGGCCTCCATGAAAGATGTGCGGCCCCAAGGTCTGTCTTCAGATCGTGAACGGTTAGACCCGCCCATGGCTGTTCGGGACGGACGTTTCCGGAGGATCCTATGAAGAGCCTGACGAAACTTGCGGTTCTGGCTGGTATTGCGCTTCTGTTTCCGGCGGCGACGGCGCAGAGTCAGCCGACGTCTCTGCCGATATTCACAGGGGGGCTCACCGAGCCCTCCGACAGGGCGGTTCAGTTCATCATCGGACGCGCCCGGGACACGCAGGGAACTCCCCTGCGATTCATAGAGAAAAAAGTCCTTCCTGACGATTTTCGCAAGAACCTGAAGGCATCGTCACCCGGCCTCTACATATCCGCCCTGTCCACCTACCGGCGATGCTATCCGGAAACGCGGGCGCTTGGCGCGTTCGATTTCCCGCTCCTGGCCAGAGACTGGGCGGACGCCCGCCGGGTACTCAACGGCGCCGCCGGCCTGGCGGTGGCCGAGGGGCTTCAGGAGGCGGGCATTCAGGTGATGAATTTCTGGGACGGGGAAACGCGGGTGATCAGTTCCAATACCCCCATCGTTTTTCCCGACGATCTAAAAGGAAAGAAAGTGCTCGGCCCGCGGACCTTCGCGAGTGTCTCCGTCATCGAGCAGGGCGGGGGCATCCCCGTTGCCTTCTCCTTCGCCGAAGCCCCGGCTGCATTGGGAAGAGGGGCCGCCGATGCGGCGGACGTCCCGCTCGATTTCTATGCGCTCGCGCTGACGGATGTTCAGAAATCCGTGCTGCTCAGCAATCATTCCTTCGACCCGATCGTGGTTGCGGCGCCGATGAAAACCCTGAAGTCGCTGGGAGCGGTTCAGCGCGGTTTTCTGGAGGGCGTGATCCGCCAGGCCACGGAGTACCAGACCCGGCAAGCACTGGCCGTGCAGGAAAAGTCGCTCGCCGTACTGAAGGAGCGGGGCATCAAGATCACTGCCCTGTCGGAAGACGCCCGCCTTTCCTTCCGCGCCGCCGGTTTCACCCGGGCGGCGCTGAAAAGCACGGAATCCGTATTCGCCGGCACGTCGCCGGTTCTGAAATCGGCCGGCATGGCTCAGGCTCAGGGACAGCCGCTGGCGTCCTATTGGAAAGTCTTCTTCGCAACCAACCGCGAGGCGGCGAACCGGAAATTTACCGGGGACATCGGCACGGGCCTGCTTTACGGACAGGCCGACGTCGAACTCCCCACGGACGATCTGGTCAATACAAGCCCCGAAATGAGACACATGCTGCGTTTCGCCGCCAGGGGCGGGGGCGTCATGGTCGAATGGGACAAGGTCTCCGAGGCACCGTTTCCGGATGGCTTCGCAAAGGCGAAGCGCGTCATACCGGCACTGGCGCCGGTTCTCTATGTGCACGGCTTTGCCAATTCATTCGACGACGCCCTGACGAGTGCCGCGCGGATCGGCTGGAATACTGGACGTCCGGCCGTGGCTTTTGCGTGGCCCTCACGCGGCTCGGTGACGCCCGGCGACTACCGCGCCGACCAGCAGACCGCCGACGGGAGCCTGAACGCCCTTGCGCTCGTACTGGAAAGGCTGGGCCTCGATTACGATACCGTCACGGATGTCGACATCGTCGTGCACAGCATGGGGGCAAGGGTCTTGCTGGGCGCCCTCGAGGCGCTCGCGAAAAGGAATTTTCCGGCGAAGCCGCCCAAGTTCCGCCAGCTGGTGCTCGTGGCGCCGGACGTTGCATCGGCGAGGCTGCGGCAGTGCCGGGTGCAGCTGACGAAATATTTCGACAGGAAGGCGACGCTTTACGTTTCCGACCACGACCTGGCGCTCAGAATTTCGCGCAAGTTCCTGAATCCGGACGAGGGGGATCGGGCAGGCCTGGCACCCCCGGTGCTGGTGGAGAAAGAAATCGAATCGATCTTCATCGGCCCGAATGACTTTTCATTCCTCGGGCACTCGTACCACGAACTGAACGGAGTGATTGCAACGGATATCGTTATACTTTTGTCCTACGGCACAGATGCGCAGAGGCGGCACGGCAACGGGCTGTCGCACAGCGGACAGGGTTATTACGAATTGCACCGGCTGAGGGATTCGTAGGAGGGGCAAGGGACGGTGCCGGCCCTTCGGGCCTCGCAATGACGGCTTATCATTCGTCATTGCGAGGCGTAGCCGAAGCAATCTGCAGTTCAAAAGCGAGATCGCCGCGTCGCCGACGCCCCTCGACAATGACCGATCCTCTCCTTCATCTCAACCGGTAGATCGGGTAATCCTTCCCGAAGTTGACGATCAGCGGCGTCTGTTCGTGCCCGATCTGCCTGGAGATGTTCGTGGTCATCTTTTTCGAGTACTCGCCCAGGCCCACGATGCTGACCTTGCCGTCCCCGTTCCTGTCGGCCTGCCGGTTGTTGTTCAATCCGTCCAGCAGGGCGTGGGTGAAGAGCCCGTTGCCCTTGTACCCGTCCATCGCCGCCTGCTGGTCGCTCGCCGATGCGTAGATGTGAAGCCCCATCTTCTTGGCCAGGACGGACATCCGCGCGTCGTAGAGGCCGCTGATGATGGTGTCCACGCCGCCCGCGTGGCAGGTGTCGAAGATCAGGAGCTGGCTCAGGGATTTGATCTTCTTGGACATCTCCACGATCTCGTTGGAGCTGATCACGTTCGCGTCGCTCACCTGTCCGTCGAAGTCGTGGGTCAGCACGTAATACTGGTTCTGCAGCAGCACGCCGTGGCCGGCAACGAAGAGGATGAAGCTATCGCCGGGTTTGATGAACCGCGCGAGCTCGTCGATCTTCGCGCCGATGTCGGCCTTCGTCGCCTCCGCGTCCGTAAGGCGGGTGTAGTGGATGTTCTTCGGTTCGTACAGCGTCGCGGCCTGAACCCTGATCTTCTCCTCCAAGTCCTTCGCGTCCTTGGCGGCGTACTTGAGATTGATGCCGCCGCTTCTGTACCGGTCTATGCCGATCGACAGGACGTAGAGGTGCGGATCGCCCGGCCTGACTCCGGAGTTGAAGTGAACCGTCTTCAGGGCGCCTTGGATCGTGTTGCCGGCGTTGAAAGCCGTCACGCTCACCTCGTTCTCACCGGCGATCGGCTCGATCTCCCTGCAGTCTTCGAGGACATCGCCTTTGGGTTGGATGACGGTGGGCGCCGAGTCGGCCCTGCCCTTTACGGACACGCTCCGCATGTCGTCGTAGATCGCCTTGCTGTCCAGGGAGGCCAGCCGGGTTCTTTCGAACGATGACTTTGCAGCCTCACGGTAATAGCCGTCGGACTGGACAAGCTTCCCGTTGTGGAACAGACGGACTTCGCCGATCCCGCCCCCGGCGCTTTTCACCCGGTAACAGACCTTCACGCCGCGCCGGCCGGCGGCGGCGGGCTGGGACGTGAGCTCCACAAGGGGCGGCGGGCTCTTGATGGCGTCCTGCATGGTGATGGTCGCCAGCCTGCTGACGTCCTCTCCCCGCAGCTTGGCGACAACGATATCGGGGCGGTAGAAGACATCGTAGAACTTGTCCACGCCGTATGCCTGGTTTCCCACGACGACGCTCAGGTACTGCGCACCCTTCTCCGAGGAGTTGTAATAGCCCTCCTTGGTGATCGTGAGCCATTCGCCGTCGGAAAAGCCGACGAACATGGCCCGCTCCTCGCCCGTCCGCGCGTCGTACATCCGGACGGCGGAATCACTGAGATTGAGCAGCACGCGCTTGCCGTCCGGCAGATAGGCGCCGGAAAGCGCGTTGCCGGTGTAGAGGACCTGCACCCCCCTCCACGCATGGGAGAGGTCCGCCAATTCCCTCCCCGTCGCCACGTCCAGGACCTTCAGCGGCTTCGCGAATACCATGACCTGCGTGCCGTCAGGGGAAAGGGCGAGGCCGTTCACGCCGGACAATTCACCTGCCGCTCCGACCCTCTTGAACCCGGCAAACTGTCTCAGCGCCCGGCCGGTCCCTGCGTCCCACAGGCGGACCTCATCGTCGCACCCCGAACCCGTCATCACCATCTTGCCGTCCGGGGAAAAGACGATGGAGGCGGCGCCGGTCATCGACAGGAAGCCCGATTCGTGCCCCCGGACGCTCCAGATCTTTTTCGAAGCGGCGATGTCCCAGAGATGGAGAAACCCGTCTCCGTCGCCGATCAGGAGGTTCCTGCTGTCCGGGGAAAAAGCGGCGGCCACGCAGGAACCCTTGACGGGATATTTCCGGATGGCCCTCCAGCTCCCGGTATCGAACACGTACACCTGATGCCAGCTCGAGGCGACGAAATACCGGCCGTCACGCGAAAACTGGGCGTGGCAGACATACATCCCCGGCCCCTTGAACCCGGCGAATTTCCTGACGATCTTTCCCGTAGACAGGTCCCAGACGTTCAGCCCGTACTGGTCCTGTTCCTGCTCCTTTCTGACGGCGCTTCCTTTCCTGTCCAGGAAAGGCCTCGTCTCGCCGCCTGTCACCGCATATCTGCCGTCCGGCGAAATGGCGACCGCCATGGCAAGCTTGAACGTATTCGTTTCCTTGAATACCTGGCGCCCTTCGGCCAGATCCCACATCCTGAGAACGCCCAAGTCGCTTGCCGTAAAGGTGCCGCCGTTGTCCACCGTGAGGAGATAGCGGCCGTCGGGAGAGACAGATAGTGCGGATACGGCGCTCGCCTCCCTCTGAATATTCATGACCAGGTCCCCGTTGCTCAGGTTAACCTGCGGCACGGAGAATGGCTCGAGGGTTGCGCAGGAGGTGAGAAGCAGGGGCAACAGGAGCGATGCGGCCGGTTTCTTCATGTCTTCTTTGCCTCCTTCTCATTTCTGGTCGCCTATGATAGTAGATCAGGAAAATTCACGCAACTGCACCGACACCAACGCGGAGGGATCCCTATGAAACGCTTTTTCACGGCAGTTGTCTTCTGCATCGCGATCGGTTTCTTCCTTGCTGCCTGCATGGCACCGACGGCGGACAGCAAGAGGGGATACGGCGGGAAGAAGAGCATGCCGCGGCAGGCGCAGGAACAGGTTGTCGACGAAGGTACGGCACCCCGGTCCAAGTAGACCGTCCCGGCAAACAGCCGGCCTTTTCCTGTCATGCGCCGACCTTCATTCTTCCTTTCGAGGCTGTTTCTGAAGCTTTTCGGCCATCTCCTTCAGGCGCCGGCTTGCCCGGTCGTGGAGAGTGCCTTCGGGATAGGTCCCGTCGGGCCGCCGCTCCCCGGCGGGAACGCCCGTCAGGATTTCGATCCCCTCGTCGATCGTCCGGGCGGCATAGATGTGGAACCTGCCGTCACGGACCGCTTCGACCACCTCTTCCCTGAGCATGAGGTTCCCGATGTTCCGCTCTGGGATCAGGACACCGTGGTCGCCTGTCAGCCCTTTCGCCCGGCAGACCCGGAAAAATCCTTCGATCTTCTGGTTCACGCCGCCGATCGGCTGGATCTCGCCCCACTGGTTCACCGACCCCGTCACCGCGATGGACTGCCGAATCGGAATTCCCGACAGACTGGACAGAAGAGCGTACAGCTCGGCGGACGAGGCGCTGTCGCCGTCGATTTCTTCGTAGGATTGCTCGAAGCAGAGGCTGGCCGAGAGTGACAGGGGCTCCTCCTGGGCGTACTTCGATCCGAGGTAGCCGCCCAGGATCATGACTCCCTTGCTGTGGGTCGGACCGCTGAGTTCGGCTTCACGTTCGATGTTCACAACGCCGCTGCGCCCCAGGAAGGTGCTGACCGTGATCCGCATCGGCCTGCCGAACATGGCGTCCCCGACGGAATAGACGGACAGTCCGTTGACCTGCCCGACCTTCCCGCCCTCGACATCGATCATGATGACGTCCTTCGCGATCATCTCGCGTATCCGCTCGTCGATCATGTTGTGGCGGAATGCCTTTTCCTCGACGGCCTTCGTGACGTGCTTCGCGGCGATCAGTTCGGCCCCGTCCTGCGACGCCCAGTAATCCGCCTCCTGGACCCATTCCTTGATCTGTGCGAACCGGGCGGAGAGCTTCTGCTGGTCCCCGACGGCCCGTGCCGCATACTCGATGACTTTGGCGACGCCGCTGGGCTCCAGGTGCCGTGCGTTGCAGTCCTCGCAGAAACAGCGGATGACGGCCGCGTAGTCCTTCATGCTCTTTTCCGTGCGGTCGATCTCGAAGTTGAAATCGGCCTTGACCTTGAAGATTTCCCAGAAGTCTTCGTCGTGGGCGGAAAGCAGCTGATACAGGAAGGCATCGCCGATCAGGATGACCTTGACGTCGATCGGCATGGGCTCGGCCCTCATCCCCTGGGGAGCGAAGAGTCCGAATTGTTCGAACGGATCCTCGATCCTGACCTCTTTGTTCCTGATCGCCCGCTTCAGGGTGACCCACACTCCCGGGTTCAGGAGGACATCGCGGGCGCTCAGAAGCAGAAAGCCGCCGTTGGCGAGGCTCAGGGCCCCGGGTTTGAGCATCGTGTGATCGCTCAGGTATCCGCCCAAGAGGAAGCGCCGTTCGATCTTGCCGAAGATGTTGCCGAAATTGGGGTTGGGCTCCGTGGCGACCGGCGGCCCCTTCCGTTCGCTGTTGTCCACGAAGACATTGACCTGAAAAGGCAGGAACGGGTTTCTTCCACCCAGGGCCTGGCTCATGGGAACGCCCAGGAGGGGGTTGACCGGCTCATCGGCGCTCTTGAACAACTCGAGGTTGCCCAGCGTGTACGCCTTCAGATCCGCCAGATAATGGGTCAGTTTCTCCGGGGCCCTGTATTCCTCCAGGAGCGGCGCAAAAAGCGCCGAAACGGTGAATTCGGCAACGTTCTTGTCCAGGTCCTGAAGGCGTTCGGCCGTCTCGCGCTGCACCGCGCTGGCCTTCTCGAAGTTCGCCTGAACGAACTTCATCAATTCCGCCTGTTTCGCGTCGAGTTCCTTCCGCTCGGACTCCTTGAGCGCGAGATACTCGTTCTCCTGCATCGGACGGTCGTTGACAATGGCAATCACGACGGGACCCACGGGCGTCATCTGGAGGGAGAATCCCTGGCGCCTCGCCTCTTCAGCCGTGCCCTTGAAGAGCTGCTGCTGTCGGTCGTGACCTTCCTCGAAGAGTTTCTTCTTCTGGGCCTGGTACTCCTCGCCGGAAAAAGCCCTGCCGAGATTCTCGCGAAGCTGCGACAGCACGCCGATGATCCTGTCGCGGAATTTCCTGCCCATTCCCTGGGGAAGATTCACGATCTGGGGACGGTCCGGCTCCTTGAAGTTGTGCAGATAGCACCAGTCTTCAAGGGGAGGAGCGGGCCGGACCGACGTCTGCTTGCTGATCAGCCGCTCGATATACTCCTTGACGATCGATGTCTTGCCCGTGCCGGACAAACCGGCCACAAAGATGTTGTACCCGGCATTGTGCATGTTCAGACCGAATTCAATGGCCCGGATCGCCCTCTCCTGGCCGACGAATTCGTCCAGGACCGGCAGGTCCTTCGTGCATTCGAACTGGAACTGGCCTGCATCGCACTGCCACCGCAGCTTTTCGATGGGCACGGCAAACTTGCTCACCTCCACGTCACCCCTCCTCTTGTCCTTATTTTCATCTCTCGGGGTGAATTCCCCGAAGCTTGCTTCGTTCCTTGTTGTTTTCGATAGCTCGTGGCTTGCTGCAAAAAACTTCATTTAATTTAGGAGTGATCGTCACCCTGTCAATGACGCCGGGCCATATTTTTGGATTCGGATGCCGTGGTCGCGGCCGAGGCGTGTCCGGACGCGGGTCGCCTGCCCCTGGGGCATCGTGCAGGTGACCGCTGTCTGACCCCTCGATTTCATTGACAGGCGGGGCCGTTTCTTCTTATACTGCCGCCCCAGGGAAGCAATGTTCTTGTCGAAACTTCTCAGAAATCCACTCTGCAGATGTCATGCCTTGACACTGGAATACGGGATTCGCGGACAGGGGCCGGTACCGGGTAACAGCGAATCGGGGGACATTTCGTTCACAACAGGGGCATCATGAAAATCTACTTCTGGGGAACGCGCGGGTCTCTGCCCGCTGCAACCGCAGGCCGTCTGATCGAAGCAAAGATATTCCGGGCCATCAAGGCTTCGCAATCGCAGCATTTCGCTGACGACGAGGCGATCCGGGCATTCATCGCAAAGCTTCCCTTCGCGGTCCGGCAGAGCTACGGCGGCAACACGGCGTGCGTCGAGATCCGGGGGCAGGAGGAGCATGTCCTGTGCGATGCCGGAACGGGGTTGAGGGATTTCGGCAATTTCTTCATGAAGACGGCGTTCGGAAAGCGGGTCCCTTCCGCCACCGTATTCCATCTGTTCATCTCGCACCTTCACTGGGACCACATCCAGGGGTTCCCCTTCTTCACCCCGGCCTACATTCCCGGCCACCGGATCCGCATCTACGGGTGCCACCCCGCCCTGGAAGAGGCGTTCGTCCGCCAGCAAGCTCCGCCGTCCTTCCCGGTCCCGCTGACGGCCATGAAGGCTGACATCTCCTTCCATGTCCTTGAACCGGGTCGAGCCTACGACATTGCGGGCCTGACCGTGACCGGCATCATGCAGAACCACCCCGGCGACTCCTACGGCTATTGTTTCGGCAGGGATGGGAAGAAGGTGGTCTACTCCACCGATGCGGAGCACAAGTCCGATGCGGACAGGGGGGATTACGCGTTCATCGGATTCTTCAAGGGGGCCGATCTGCTGATCTTCGATGCGCAGTACAACCTGCAGGACGCCATCGATGCGAAGGAAAACTGGGGCCATTCCAGCAACGTCATCGGCGTCGAACTCGCGGTCCGCGCCGGTGCACGCCGTCTCTGCCTGTTTCACAGCGAGCATTCCTATGACGACGACGCCCTGGACCGGTTTCTGATGGAAACCAGGGAGTATCTGAAGATCTACGACGCGTCCTCCCCGCTGGAGATCCATCTGGCCTACGACGGCCTGGAGACGGAACTCTGACCAGGGACGACGTTTCCGGACAGGGCTAGCCGGATACCGGAGAGCCCTCCGCCGCCCTTTCCCGCCGGGAAGAGCGGCCGTTCCTGGGGGGCTCGAAGGCCTTCAGAAATTTCCGTTCCCCTTCTTCCGTACCGATCAGGATCAGTTCGGTATGCGCCTTCATCGGCATCTGCGGATCGGGGCTGATCTGCATGGCGCCCCCGTCCCGGATGGCGACAACGGAGCAGTCCGTCGTCGCCCGGATCCCGGACGAGGCCAGATTCTTCCCCACGAGCGGTTCGGGGACCTTCACCCGGAAGATATTGAGCCCTTCGGCCAGCAGCCACGTGTCTTCCTTTTTCAGGAAGTTGAAGATCGCGTTCGCGCCAAGGGATGCATAGGACATGACGAAGTCCGCGCCGGCGCGGTGCAGGGTGGACACGTTCCGGTCCAGATTTGCCCGGCTCAGGATCTGCATGTCCGGTCTCAGGCTCCGGAGGTACTTGGTCAGGTAGATGTTCGTGGCGTCGTCATGGGTGGTGATCAGGGCGGCGGGGGCCTTCTCGATCCAGGCCTTCTGCAGCGTGCGGATGTCGGCGGCATCGCCGATGACGTAATGCGCCTCGTCCTGCAGCCTCTTCGGGTTCTTCTCGATGACCATGTAGGGGCTGTTCCGCTCCTTGAACCGCTCGGCGACGGTGTCCCCGACCCGTCCGCTCCCGACGATGAGCACCGGGTTCACGGCAAGCTTGCAGATATGGTAGAAGGAATAGATCTCCTCGAAGGCCGTCAGGTTCTTCTCCGAACCCGCCAGGACCAGGACGTTGTTGCGCTGGATCACGCTGTCGGCGGTGGGGATGGCGAACTTTCCTCTTTCCCACAGCCCCACGACGGTGACGCCGAATTTTTCCCGGAGCTTGCTCCCGGCCAGCGTTTCCCCCACCAGCGGGGTCCACATGGCGGGGAATTCCGCGATGCAGAGGTCGTCGAAGCGGCTGATGATGTTGGCCCGGCAATCGCCGCCCACGGTCCACGCAGCCAGGGAGCGACCCAGGATGCCGTACAGCTGCAGCACTTTCGTGCTGCCCGCCATCTGGAGGATATCCTCGGAATAGGGCGAATCGGCCGTGGTGATGATGGGGACCTGCTCGCTCAGCTCGCGGACGGTGAAGGTGATGTTCGTGTTGATTTCATCGCGGTCGGTGGCGACGACGAGGGCGGCCTTGTCGGCCCGCAGCCTCTGGTAGGTTGCAGGATCGTCGACATCCCCCACGGCCACCCGGATGCCCAGGTCGTAGAGGTCCAGGGCGCGCTTGAAATCGTTCACGACGAGGACATAGTCGATCCTGTGATCCTTCAGCTTCTCGATCAGGGCCATGGTCACCGCGTCATAACTGGTGATGATCACGTGGCCGCGGGTCTCCGGCGGCAATTCACGGGGCGCGCGCTTTCTCGATTCCGCCTCGACCCAGGGGGCGTAGAAGAACTTGATGAACATGAAGGGCAGGAGGGTCAGCAGGAAGATCATCCCGGAAATCAGGACGACGATGGAAAAGAGCCTCCCGATATCCGAATGGAAGGTGATGTCCCCGAATCCAAGCGTCGACATCACCGTGAGCGTCCAGTAGAAGCCCGTGATCCAGGAATGGTCCTGTCCCTCGATGGCCATGAGGAAGTGAAAGATGGCGCTGAAGATGGTCACCATGCACGCCAGCACAACGACGAACTTGAGGAGCTGGCGGACATTTCGCCGGGTGCTTTCTTTCTGGAAGAAATAGCTGATGACGACGGGGCTGAACCTCATTGCATGGCTTCCTCAGTTCGAACAGCGCCTTCCCGGGATCCGCACGTAAAAGAAGCCCGTCCTTGTCCAAAGAGAGGCGGGTTCCTGCATCGGCTCCGACATCCCACGGCATCGTCACGGGGGGTGGAATTTCCTGCAAGACATGAAAGCCACTATCACAAGTTCCTTTCCGAATCCACAACCTTGAACAACGATGGGCAGTGGGTCGGTTTGGCGCCGACCCGCTACCGAACGATGGAGACCGCCGTCTCTTCCGATTCGGACGCGCGCATTCCCCGGGCCTTCTTCAAGAAAGGTGCGAAAGGGGCGGCGCTACGGAGCCACCGCGGTAGCCCTTGGGATCGCCTTTCCCGGGCCGCGGCCGGCGTGTCGTCGACGACCGGAGAAGGCTCCCCATGCCCATCGCAAAAGGGAAGCTGTTGTCCGCCTGCCGCCGTGTGGCGCGGTTAACACAAAACGTGTGATCTGGTTTGCATATCGGTTCATTCTTCTTGACGACCGCCCTTGCGCGCGATAGCGTCTTCCCTGTGCGGAAATCAGCACGCGCAGCATGGATGCCGCGAAGATCCGGTATCCCGGAAAAAACGGGAACCCCGGGAAACGCCGGTTTCATTTTTTCGGAAAAACCGTCCATCCGAAGGGAGACCATGAACAAATCCGATCTGGTACGCACGCTCGCGAAGATGACCGATCTCACCGACGCGAAGGCGCAGGACGTCGTGGACATCGTCTTTGGCGGATTTTCGAGGGCGCTCGCAAACGGCGATCGCGTGGAGATTCGGGGCTTCGGGATCTTTTCCGCGCGGGAGTACAAAGCCCATGCAGGCCGGAACCCGAGAACGGGCGGTGTGATCGAGGTGGGCACCAAGAGGCTGCCGCACTTCAAGGTGGGAAAAGAGCTGCAGAAAAAACTGAATTCCGGATAGGGAATTCCTGCGGGGCACCGGAGATCTTGCGGTGCAACCCCGATCCCTCCCGCCGCTTTGCGCACATCCTGCCGGGAACTTCTCCTCCCGGCCGTTCTCGCCTCAATGCCCCGGCGGAGGATCCGATCTTCCGCCGGCCCGATTCGAAAGAAAGTGCCCAACCGCCGTCAGCGTCAGACTGACGACAAGCACCACGGGGCCGGCATCGCCTTCCTTGCCGTAGAACAGCAGATAGAACGAAGGGAAAAGCAGCAGGAGCCCGGAGACGAGGAGAAAGCCGCCGGCGATCCGGCACAGCACCCGTTTCACGTCCGTCCGCCGCGCCCCCCTCTCCCGGATCACGGCAAGGAGGATGACGGGGATGAGAATGATCGGAATGATGATCCACTCAATGGTCATGACGACGTTCCCGCTTCCTTTTGCCCGCTTGAATCCGCCGCATTTCTATTCTGCCCCAACGGGGCCGAATCGCCGCCGGGGATCTTTACGAGGTTCGTGAGCCGGACGCCGACCAGCCTGACCCTCCTGTCGAGAGCGACCCTCTTCAGACAGGCGAAGGCGGCCCTCCGTATTTCCTCCTCGGAAACCGAATGGTCCGGCATCGTGACGGCCCGGGTGAGGGTGCGAAAATCCTCGAACCGGATCTTGAGCGTCACGGTCCTGGCGCGGTAGCCCCTTTCGGTCAGATCGGACACGACCTCTTTCGTAAGCCCGGCGATCGTCCTGGCGATGACCTGCCAGTTCTTCACGTCGATCTGAAAGGTCGTCTCACGGCTGAACGATTTCGGCTCCCAGTGCGTGACGATCGGGCTCTCGTCCACCCCTCTTGCCGCTTCATGGAGGTATCCGCCGTAAGAGGGGCCGAAATGGCCGACAAGGGTTCCCAGAGACAACGAGGCAAGTTGTCCGATGGTTTCGACGCCGATCTTCTTCAGATGCTCTTCGGTCTTGGGTCCGATCCCGTAGAGTTTCCGGATGGGCAAGGGCCATAATCTGCCCGTGATGTCGTTTTCCGTGAGAACCGTCAGGCCGTCGGGTTTCTGCATATCCGAGGCGATCTTGGCGACCAGCTTGTTTGGGGCGATGCCGATGGAGCAGGTCAGCCCCGTCGTCTCGCGGACGCCGGCCTTGATCCGTGCGGCGATGCCCTCATCGGAATCGGGTTCGTCGGAGATGTCGAGATACGCCTCGTCGATGCCCACATCCTCCATGCGCGCCGTGACGGACTGGAGCACGGCCTTGAACCGGCGGGACACGGCCGCGTAGGCCTCGTAGTCGACTGGAAGGAAGACGGCTTTGGGGCAGAGCTTCCAGGCGGTCCGCAGGGGCATGGCAGAGTGTATGCCGTATTTCCGCGCTTCGTAGTTCGCCGTGGAGACGACGCCCCTCCTGGCCGGATCCCCCACGCCGCCGATGACGACGGGTTTCCCCTTCAGGCCGGGATTCCTCTTCTCTTCGACGGCGGCGAAAAAGGCATCCATGTCGATGTGCAGGATTCTTCTCTTTGCAGGACCGGTCTCAGTCAAGGTCGTACGACTCTCTCGCGCCGTTCCTCTCGGCGTCGTCTGCGTGCGGGAGGCCCTCATCGTCAACGGACGGTCCGCCCGCATTCCGTACCGGGAAGGGGATCGCGTCGCCCGGATCGTCCGGATTTCCGCCTGCGATCCATGGCTGTTCTTATAGAACAGACGTTCTATTGTCAAGGGGCGTTTTTTCAGACCGTCTGTTTCCCCCGGCGGCTGCGCCGGAGGGCTTCACGCCTGAAAGCCCCTTGCGGCGTCAGCGGAGGACATTTGCCTTGACAACGCAATCCCCTCTTCCCTACACTCCCCCGAACGAAGAGCCCGTCCCGGCCAAGAAACCCGGCATCGGCAACTGGAGGGAAAGCCTCATGGAGCAGCGGCGTTTTTGGACTTGGATGCTTCTCGCGATCGCGGGCCTGTCAGGATGCGCCGCACCTGAAGTGGCGCGGCGTCCCGCGTCGCCGGCGGTGGTGAAGGCATCGGCGCCGGTGAACGAACACCTGCGCCTGAACGATCTCGGCAACGCGGCCATCGCGAAGAAGGAGTATGACCAAGCGGTCAAATACTACCGGGACGCCCTGGCCTACGCCCCCAACGACGCCGTCATCTGGGGGAACCTCGGAGGGGCTTATGGAGGAGCCGGCAACCATGGCGAGGCCATGAAGGCCCTCGACAAGTCCCTCGATCTGAATCCCAAGCATGACTACGCCCTGCGCGTGAAGGGAAGCCTGTTCCTGTCCCAGGGGAAATACGACGAAGCGATCAAGCATTACAGCCGGGCCGTCGAAGAGATCAAGCCGGACAACAGGAACGCCCTGTCCGATGCCTTGCTGGGGAGGGCAAAGGCCTCCTACATGGTCGGGAAATACGCCGAGGCCCTGTCCGACTTCAAAGGATCCTTTGAAGCGGCCGACGTCGGGAACACCACGTTCCGTCAAGGGCTCTGCGGCTGGATCGCCTGGACGCACTACTACCGGGGCGAATTCTCCGAGGCGATCCTGGAAGCCAACCGCGTCTTCGGATATTCCGGATCGGCGGATCATGCCGGCAACGTGATGAGCGCCTATACCTGCAAGGCATTTTCCTATCTGGGGCTGGGGGACGGCGAAACGGCCCTGGCCATGATTCAAAAGGCGAAGGAATCCAACCCCCAATACAACCCCGATGCGGAACTTGCCGCGATCTACTACATCCTGGGCGACAAGGAGCGTGCATGGCGGTACCGCGGCGGAGGGGGCATGGTCGGCGCGGAAGTCAGGGGCTATCGTCAGGGTGCGGTCAGCGGCGCGGAGGTGGTCCGGGCGACACCGGGAGGACCTGCCGAACAGGCGCGCCTCCTGGCCGGCGACGTCGTCATCCGGGTCAATGGAACGGACGTCGGAAAAGTCGAGGATTTCATGGCAGCGGCAAGGAAACTGACCCCGGGCGCGACATCCAGGGTGACGATTCTGCGGGAAGGGACGGAGCGGGTCGTCCATCTTCGGGCCGCCTCAGCCGAGCCGCTGATGGAAGCCGATCCCCGCGTGGCCCTTCTGCTGGGGAAAAGAAAGGGCGGGCAGGAAATCCGGACGGCGAAGCTCTCTGCGCCGGAAGCCCCTTTGCAGGGCAGCCTCCCTCCCCTGCGTACCGACGCCCACGCACTGGTGATCGGGATCGACTATGCCGGAAGGACGGACATCCCTGTCCTGCAGTATGCGGCGGCGGATGCGCGCAAGGTGTACGACGTGCTGACGGACGCCCGCTACAGCGGCATCCCGAGGGAGAATGCCGTCCTGCTGCTGAACGACAAGGCCACCAGGAACGGCATGAAGAGCGCGCTGCGGAGGATCCGGAACGAGAGCGGATACCTCTACATCTACTATTCCGGCCACGGGGCGCCGAAGACCAGGGGCGAAAAACTCGCGGATGCCTTCCTCGTGCCCTTCGACGCGGACATCACCAGTCCCGAGGCCCTGGATGACACGGGAATCAGGATTTCGGAAATCGAGGATCTCATGGAGGGCGGCGCTGCGAAAGGGATCGTCATGGCCCTGGACGCCTGTTTCACCGGCGGCGGCAAGTCGGTCATCCCGAAGGGCGGCAAGCCGCTCGTCGGCATGCTGGCGACGGAGGGCCTGATCAAGCCGAAGGGCGCGCGCATGGCGGTCCTCACCTCTTCGGCGGCCAATCAGCAGTCCTGGGAAGACGACGGGGAGATCAAGGGCGGGATCTTCAGCCACTTCCTCCTCGAAGGGCTCCGGGGTGCGGCGGACGCCGATGCGGACAGCTGGATCAACGTGGGCGAACTGTCGAACTACTTGAAAACTCATGTGCTGCAGACGGCGCGGCGGCTGAAGAATTCCGACCAGACGCCGCAGCTGATCGGCGCCGGGAACGTCGCCGTGGCCAAGAACTGGGAGCGGGCCCGCGTGATGGACGTCGACATCGCCAGGGCAAGCCTGAAAGCCGCTTTCGAACGGGGCGCCGTCACGCCCGAGCAGTTGAACAAGGCGATGGATGAAATCCGGTCCTCCCGGCGCTCCAAGACCCTCGACGCATTCCTGGGCGGCAAGATCGACGAAAGGAAATTCGGGGAATTGTACTGATTGCCGGACGGCCGGATGCCCGTCCGGCTACGTCGCTATTGCATTGTAAGAGAAATCCGGGTAAATAGTCAGCCGCGGCGCGATCCGTCTCCGTGCCGGACAGACCGAAGGAGGAGAATCTCATGGCCAAATCGGAAGACAGAAGAAAGGAACAGAAGAAGGCGCCCCAGAAGACGGCCAAGGAAAAGAGGCTGGCGAAACGGGAAAAGAAAACCAAGTGATCCGCTGCCGTTCCGCTCCCGCCGGGACACGGCATCCCGGGGAGCGCGCAAAGCGGTTATCCGGATCTCGCCGGGTGCGGATCCCCCGCACCCTCAGGGTGTTTCTTTCCGCCGACGGCAACGGCCGTCCGCGGCGGCCTTCATGAAGAACTCCATCCCCAAGAAGATCGGCAAATACGGGATCATCCGGGAGCTCGGCTGCGGCAGCAGCGGCGTCGTTTACCTCGCGGTGGATCCCTTTACAGGGCGCGAAATCGCCATCAAGCTCGCCAACCGGGAGATCTTCAACGATCCCGAGCAGGGTGCGCGCTACCGCCACATGTGGCAGAACGAGGCGAGCCTCGTGGGACGCCTGAATCATCCCCACATCGTGGGAGTCTACGACGCGTTCGACAATGACCGGCAGGCCTTCATTGTCATGGAATACGTCGACGGCTCGACCCTCCTGCCCTTTACGAAGGCCGACAACCTCCTGCCGATCCGGGAGGTCGTGGAGATCGCCTTCAAGTGCTGTCTGGCCCTGGAGTACGCGAACCACTGCGGCCTGATCCACCGGGACATCAAGCCCGCCAACATCCTGATGACCGGGGAAGGGAACATCAAGCTGACGGACTTCGGCGCCGCGCTCGTCATGCAGTCCGAAATCACGCAGCTGATCGGCATGGTCGGCTCCCCCGCCTACATGTCCCCGGAGCAGCTGGGCTGTGAGCCCCTGACGCTGCAGACGGACATCTTTTCCCTCGGGGTCGTCCTGTACCAGCTCCTGACGGGGCACCTGCCCTTCCAGGCGGACAACGACTTCGCCCTCGTCTACAAGATCATCCACGACGCCCATCCGCCCCTCCGGACGCTGAGGCGGGAGATCCCCCAAGAACTGGAGAGCATCGTCCACCGTGCCCTGGAGAAGAAATGCGCGCGCCGCTACTCCGACTGGACCACCTTCGCCACCGACCTGGTCATGACGTTCAAGCACCTGGGAAAGGCCCAGGGCAGCATCACGGAGACGGAGAAGTTCAATCTCCTCAAGCCCCTCTCGTTTTTCATGGACTTCAGCGACATCGAGCTGTGGGAAACCCTGAGAATCAGCAAGTGGATCAGGCTGCCGGCGGGCAGGACCCTCCTCGCCGAAGGGAAGGGAAAGCGCGACAAGTTCTTCTACATCCTCGTAGAGGGCAAGGTCCAGGTGACCAAGAGAGGACGGCCGCTGAGCGTGATCCAGGCGGGATCGAGCATCGGGGAGATGGCGTTCCTGAACGCGAACGACGCGCCCCGGACGGCGACGGTCTCCACGATGACGCCCGTCACGCTCATCCGCATCGAGCCGGAGTCCCTCGCCAGTTCATCGCCTTCCCTGAGGGCGCGCTTCAACGGCGTGTTCATCCGCCTCCTGATCGAGCGGCTGACCTACGCGGATCATCTGCTGTCCTGCGGCTGACCGGAGGAACCGCCGCGGCGCGCCTTCCGGCCTTACTTCGTCTTCACCTTCAGCAGGTTGATGTCGGAAGCCGTCAGCCTGTCGCCCCAGCCCGCGAGCTTGCCGTTGACGAATACGATGGGGGTGCACTCTTCCTTCGCGGACAGCACGGTGGTCTCTTTTTCTTCCGTCCGGTAGTAGAGGATCGTGACCCGCTCCCCTCCGGACGCTTCATAGGACTCGCTCAGGGCGGGCACGCCCATGATCGTGCTGACCTCGTCCTGCGCCATTCCGGCTTTGAGCTTCATCAGATTCGCATTGTTCTTCACGATGGCCGGCGTGCACGAACAGACCAAAAAGAGAACCAAGACAACCGCAGCGATCTTTCTCATAGGCCTCCCTTCCCCTCGAAATCCCGTTTTCACCTCTTCTGCCGGCCGGCGATCACCATCGCCGACGCCCGTGCCGGTTGCCGGGATTGTCGGTCTCCCCGGCGTCACCGGATCGCTCCCCCGGCAGCGCATGTGCAACCCGAAGGGCATGGGGCTCCATAATACAAATGCCGGAAAAAGACAAGGAACGTTTCGCCCGCCGCGACAACGCAACGGCGGTTTCCCGCGGCCCGCCCCTGCGTCACTGCGGGAGAAAACGGACCGAGCAGTTCAGGCCCGCGCTGAGCTGGTGATCGGGGTTCGGGAGTTCGACGCGGACGCCGAAGGTGCCGCTGGCCGCATCGATCACCTCG
>Ga0209719_1000266_pt1 | contig 79605 bp, 91 predicted proteins | sample AD_JPNAS2_MetaG_FD_184421 | JGI IMG/M metagenome (GOLD analysis project Ga0209719, IMG submission 184421) | Active sludge microbial communities of municipal wastewater-treating anaerobic digesters from Japan - AD_JPNAS2_MetaG (SPAdes) (version 2) | ecosystem: Engineered > Bioreactor > Anaerobic...
CCGCCGACCCCGGGCAGCATCAAATCCAGAATCAGCAAATCCGGTTTTTCGGACCTGACTTTGGCAAGCGCCGTTTCGCCGTCAAAGGCTTTTACCACGGCGAATCCCTCTCGCTCCAGATTATAGGACACCAGATCCGCGATGTCTTTTTCATCGTCAACAACGAGAATTTTGGCCATTTGCAAAGACTGTCACGGCATGAATGGACAGCAATCCGCATCGCCTGCATTAAAAATAAACGCCGGCTTCGATTAAACGCTTACCGGGGGTTAGTCGGGAAGAATTTTAAAAACTTCATCTCCGGGACGAACACGGTCCGAGACTTTCAGGCCGATGGAATCGCCCGCCACGGCTTTCTGCACCGGCTTGTTGTCCACTTCCATGGACTGGACTACTTCGGTAAATTCCGTCGTATGGCCGGAAAATTTTATGCTGTCGCCGACCTGCAATTCGCCCTCCGAAAGATGGACTGCCGCCACCGAAGGCTTCGCAAAAAACTTGAGCACTTCGCCGATTTTCTTTTCTGCCATCTCGATTCCTCCTTTGCAGTAGTTGCCCATAAATACCTTGATCGATTTGAAAAAACAACCACAAAAAAAAGGCAGGGCGCGCGCCCTGCCTTTTATGATTCAGTTTTATTGGCTATTCAGCCTTTTTTGCCTTCTTCGGCTTTGCCTTTTCTTTCTTGTTCTCATCCGGAATATATTCCAGAATGGAAACCGGCGCGTTGTCGCCAAAGCGGTAGCCGACTTTGACGATCCGGGTGTAGCCGCCCGCCCGATTGCGGAAGCGCTCGGCCAGCTCGCCGAAAAGCTTGGCGACCATCTCTTTATCCCGAACCACCGACAGTGCCTGCCGGCGCGCGTGCAGATCGCCTCTTTTTCCGAGCGTAATCATACGATCCGCCAGCTTGCGCACTTCCTTGGCCGTCGCATCGGTTGTCCGGATGCTTTCATGCCTGATGATCGATGTCACCATATTGCGAAACATGGCTTCCCGATGGCTGGACGATCGTCCCAGTTTTCTGCCCGCCTTACCGTGATACATGGTTACTTTATCCTTTCCTGACCGTCCCCTGATGAATCCATCATCAAACGCCGTCCCGCGTTCCGGTCGGTTTCCTTTTTAAGCATTTTCATCCGGCTTCATGCCGAAGGCAAGGCCGTATTCGTTGAGAATATCCTTGATTTCACTCAGGGACTTGCGTCCGAAATTCTTGGTTTTGAGCATTTCCGCCTCGGTCTTCTGAACCAGCTCCCCGATCGTGTTGATCCCCGCGTTTTTCAGGCAGTTGGCCGAACGCACGGAGAGTTCCAGGTCTTCCACCGACCGCATGAGGATTTCATTGACGTTGCCGCCGGGAGACTCCTGTTCCGGAGCGGCATCTTCCTCGACTTCCTCAAAATTGATGAACACATCCAGCTGCTGCTTCAGAATCTTGGCCGAATACGCGATGGCATCGCCCGGGTTCAGGCTTCCATCCGTCCAGACTTCCAGCACCAGCTTGTCGTAATCCGTGATCTGTCCGACGCGGGCGTGAGATACCACGTAGTTGACTTTCTTGATCGGCGAAAAAATGGCGTCGATATTGATGGTGCCTTCCGGCTGATCGGGTTCCAGCTCTTTTTTCGCGGCAATGTAGCCTTTGCCCATTTTCACGACCATTTCGGCTTTCAGCGAACCGCCGCCGGACAGCGTGGCGATATAGTGATCGGGATTCAGGACCTCGATCGCTCCGTCCGTAATGATGTCGCCGGCGGTAATGACGCCGTGGCTGGTCACGTTGAATTTTACAACTTTCGTGTCCGCCGAACCCATCTTGAAGCGGACGCCCTTCAGGTTCAAAATCACGTCCGTGACGTCTTCCTTGACGCCGGGAATCGTGGAAAACTCGTGCAAAACACCGTCGATCTTGACGGATGTGATGGCCGCTCCCTGAATAGACGACAACAGAACCCTTCTCAACGCGTTGCCCAGTGTGATTCCAAATCCTCTTTCCAGAGGTTGAATGGTAAATTCTCCATAGAACCGCGTATGCGTGGCTTCATCAACGTCTACACGTTTGGGACGAATTAAACTCGACCAGTTTCTCTGCATAATCAAACCCACCCTTAAGTTGATTTATTCAATCTGTTGGCGGTTTACTTTGAATAAAGCTCTACCACAAGCTGTTCCTGCACCGGCATCGTCAGATCCTCGCGGACCGGCAGCATCTTGATGGTCGCTTTAAAATTGTCTTTGTCCAATCCCAGCCAATTCGGCACACCGCGCCGGGCAACGGTTTCCATGGCCTCCAGAATCCGGTTGATCTTCCGGGAGCCTTCCTTGACGGTTACCTCGTCGCCTGCCTTAAGCAAATAGGACGGGATGTTCACCGCTTTCCCGTTCACCAGAAAATGACCGTGGCTGATGAGCTGCCGCGCTTCGATTCGGGAATTGGCAAACCCCAGGCGGAAAATCATGTTGTCCAGCCTGCGCTCCAGAAGCACCAGCAAATTCGTGCCCGTAATGCCCTTTTGGCGGTCCGCCTTTTCAAAGTAGCCGTGGAACTGCTTTTCCAGAAGCCCGTACATTCTTTTGAGCTTCTGCTTTTCGCGCAACTGGGTGCCGTAGTCCGACTGCTGTTTCTTGTGGGACTGGCCATGATCTCCCGGAGCGTAGCCTCTTCGTTCAAAGGAACATTTCTCCGAATAACACCGATCGCCCTTCAAAAAAAGCTTCAAGCCTTCACGACGGCACAAACGACATGAGGAATCCGTATATCTTGCCAAAAAAGCCTCCCTTTACTCTTTACTCTTCTGAATATTCTTGAATAAAATCTTATACCCTTCGCCGCTTCGGCGGCCTGCAGCCGTTGTGCGGAACAGGGGTAACGTCGCGAATCATCGTAATGGTCAATCCGGCCAGCTGCAGCGACCGCAGCGCGGATTCCCGTCCGGCGCCCGGACCTTTGATATAAACCTGGACGCGGCGCATGCCCTGATCCTTGGCTTTGCGAACCGCGTCTTCCGCCGCCATCTGCGCGGCAAACGGCGTGCTCTTGCGCGAACCCTTGAAGCCCTGCAGCCCCGCCGAGGACCAGGAGATCACGTTGCCGGTCATGTCCGTAATCGTGATGATCGTATTATTGAAAGTGGATTGTATATGGGCAACCCCTTCCGTAATATTTTTCTTTTCTTTTTTCTTTCCCGTTTTTCTGACTGCTTTCGCCATGGTTCCTCCGGTCGAAAATGTGTTGCGCTATTTTTTCTTGCCCGCGATCGCCCGTCTCGGGCCTTTTCTCGTCCGTCCGTTGGTGTGCGTTCTCTGCCCCCGGACCGGAAGCCCCTTGCGGTGGCGCAGGCCGCGGTAAGCGCCGATATCCATCAGTCGCTTGATCGACATGGAAACCTCACGCCGCAGATCCCCTTCGACCTTTCCCTCTTTATCGATAATGCCGCGAATGGCCGATATCTCGGAGTCGGCCAGCTGGTCGGTCTTGGTGTCCGGACTGACGCCAGATTCCTTCAGAATCTGCATCGCCCGGGTTTTGCCGATGCCGTAGATGTACGTTAAGGCAACTTCCATTCGCTTGTTTTTCGGTAAATCAACACCTGAAATTCGTGCCACCTATAACCTCCTGAAATAGTTGAAACTAACCCTGACGCTGCTTATGTTTGGGGTTTTCACAAATCACGCGCAAAACACCCTTGCGTTTGACGATTTTGCACTTCTCGCATATTTTTTTCACTGACGATCGTACTTTCACGACTTCCACTCCTTCCGGCCGGCAACCAAGGCTTTCACTTCGTCCTGTACGTGATCCGGCCCCGGGTCAAATCATAGGGGGAAAGCTCCACCGTAACCTTGTCCCCGGGCAATATTTTTATAAAATGCATCCGCATTTTGCCGGATATGTGCGCCAGAACCTTATGTCCGTTTTCCAGTTCCACTCGAAACATGGCGTTCGGCAGGGGCTCCAGGACCCGACCTTCAACTTCTATTGCTTCCTCTTTGGCCATACATTACTCAAGTACCGGTTCATGTTCATGAAAAAATCAGTTCAAACTGCTCAATATCTCCGGCCCGTTGTCCGTGATCGCAACCGAATGCTCGAAATGGGCCGACAAACTTCCGTCCGCCGTAATCACCGTCCAGCCGTCCGGTAAAATCTTGACCCCGTACCTGCCCGCGTTGACCATCGGCTCGATGGCGAGAATCATCCCCGTCCGCAGCTCGATTCCCCGGCCTTTTTTTCCGAAATTCGGAATCTGGGGGTCCTCGTGCATGTTCCTGCCGATGCCGTGTCCGACAAAATCCCGAACCACGGAAAATCCGGCCGATTCCGCCGTTTTCTGAACCGCCGCCGAAATATCCCCCAGGCGGTTCCCGGAAGCGGCCTGGTCAATTGCCGCGCAGAGGCTTTCTTCGGTCACGCGCATCAGCCGAACCGCCTCTTCGCTCACCCGGCCGACGGGAAGCGTGATCGCCGCATCCCCGTAAAAGCCGTGATAGAGAACGCCGAAGTCCAGTCCGATAATGTCGCCTTCTTTCAAGATCCGGCCGGACGGCATTCCGTGAACGACTTCCTCGTTGACCGACGCGCACAGGGAATGGGGATAGCCCCGATAACCTTTAAACGCCGGTCTGGCCCCACGCTTTTCCGTGACCCCTTCAGCGATTTGATCCAGCTCCCGCGTGGTCACGCCCGGTTTTACTTTTTCCCGAAGGACGCTCAGGACTTCCGCCACAATCCGGCTGCTCGCTCTGGCTTTGTCGATCTCATCCGGCTGTTTCAGAATCACCATGAGCCCCAACCATCCATCCGCAATCTATCGTCTGCGCGCCATATGTCCTTTTTTCATGAACCCCTCATACTGGCGGGTCAGCAGATGCGATTCGATCTGGCTGGCCGTGTCCATGGCCACGCCGACAACAATCAGCAGAGACGTGCCGCCGAAATAGAAAGGCGTGTTCAACTGAGAAATCAGCACACTGGGCAGCACGCAGATGATGGAAACATAAATCGCGCCGCTGAAGGTGAGTCTCTCCAGAATTTCCTCGATATATTCGGCGGTTTTCTTGCCCGGGCGGATTCCCGGAACATACCCTCCGAATTTCTTCATGTTTTCCGCCATGTCATCCGGTTTGATCGTCACGGCCGTATAGAAAAAGCAAAAGAAGAAAATCAATCCGACAAAAAGAATTTCATAGCCCAGCCGCCCGGGCATCAGGTAGCCCGAAATCGTCTTCATCAGGCCGGCCGGCGCAAAATTGGCGATGGTCGCCGGAAACATAATCACCGACGACGCGAAAATCGGCGGAATGACGCCCGCGGAATTGATCTTGAGCGGCAGATGAGTCGTCTGTCCGCCGTACATTTTCCGTCCCACGATTCTTTTGGCGTACTGGACCGGAATTCGTCTCTGCGCGGCTTCCACGTAAACAATCGCGCCGATCACGGCAATCATGAACAGCCCCAGCAGCACCAGGATGAGGAAATGCAGTTCGCCGGACGAATACAGGCGCCAGGTGTTGCCGATGGCCGCCGGCAGATTGCAGACAATGCCCGCGAAAATGATCAGCGAGATGCCGTTGCCGATCCCCTTCTCCGTGATGGTCTCGCCCAGCCACATCAGAAACGCCGTACCGGACGTGAGCGTGATGATCGTCATCAGGATAAAGGCCCAGCCGGCGTGCAGGACGATGGGGGCGCCCGTCGGGCTGGCCATCTGCTGCAATCCCCAGGCGATGCCGAATCCCTGAATGATGCTCAGTCCCACCGTGCCGTAACGGGTGTACTGCGTAATTTTCCGTCGGCCGTTCTCCCCCTCTTTGGAAAGTTTTTCCAGATGCGGAATGGCCACCGTCAGCAGGTTGATGATGATGGACGAGGTGATGTAGGGCATGATGCCCAGCGCAAAAATGGAAAAAGTGCTTAACGCGCCGCCGGCAAACAAATCCATCAATCCCAGCATGGAACCGCGCGCCTGCTCAAAAAAAGCCAGAAGCGCCGTGTTGTCGATCCCGGGAGTCGGAATGAAAACACCAATGCGGTACACCGCCAGAAGAAGCAGCGTAATCAGGATTCTTCTCTGCAGCTCGGGTATTTTGGAAACGCCGCCCAGTCCCTCTAACAAATCAGATCACCTCTTCAATCGACCCGCCCGCCGCGGTGATTTTGGCTTTCGCGGCGGCGCTGATTTTTGCCATTTTCACGGTTACGGGAAAATCGATGGTTCCCTTGGCCAGAATCTTGATGCCCGCGCCCTTTTTCTTGACAAGGCCGCTTTTCAGAATGGCCTCTTCGTCAATTACGGCGCCCTTCTCGAATTTGCGGCACAAATCCATGACGTTCACGCCGACGTAGCTTGCGCGGAAGGGATTGCGGAACCCTCTCTTGGGAAGCCGCCGGGACATGGGCATCTGACCGCCTTCAAAACCGTCGCGGACGTAGCCGCCGGAGCGGGCTTTCTGCCCCTTGTGCCCTTTGCCGGAGGTTCCCCCATGGCCGGACGCGTCGCCGCGGCCGACTCTTTTTCTCTTTTTGGTCGCCCCCAGGGGCGCTTTCAGAGAACTCAAATCCATAGCCCTACTCCTTTGACTCTTCCACGGAAACCAGATGGATAACTTTATGAATCATGCCGCGAACCTCCGGGGTATCGGCCAGAGTCACGGTTTTGTTTACCTTGGTCAGGCCCAGGCCGAGCATGATTTTCCTCTGCTTTTCCGGCCGGGTGATGACGCTTTTCACCATTTTCACTTTCAACGTTTTAGCCACTGTATCAACACCCTCGTCTTATTTTTTACTTGCCCCGCCGCGCGGAAATTTCCGCGGGGTCCCTCAACTGGCAAAGCCCGTCAACGGTCGCCTTGACCAGGTTGTGCGGATTATGCGAACCGAGGCATTTGGTCAGAATATTGTGCACGCCGGCCACCTCCAGAACGGCTCTCACCGCGCCGCCGGCAATCAATCCGGTTCCTTCCGACGCCGGTTTCAGCAATACTTTGCCCGCGCCGAATTTTCCCAGAACCTCATAGGGAATCGTTTTGTTGGCCACTGCGACTTTCGTCATATTTTTCTTGGCCATTTCCATTCCCTTGCGGATCGCCTCGGGCACTTCGTGGGCTTTTCCCAGTCCCGCGCCGACCATGCCCTGGCCGTCGCCGACCACCACGATCGCGCTGAAACGAAACCGTCTTCCTCCCTTGACGACCTTTGCCGTGCGGTTAATGGCAATGACCCGGTCGAGGAGCTCTACTTCCTTCATGTCTCTGCTGTCAATTGATTCTTCTCTGATCATGGGTTCCGTTCACATACGTAATTAAAATTTAAGACCGCTTTCCCGTGCCCCGTCGGCCAGGGCTTTTACGCGGCCGTGATAGAGAAAACGCCCTCGGTCAAAAACGACTTTCTCCACTCCCAGCGTCTGCAGGCGCGCCGCAATCAGCTTGCCCACTTCCCGGGCCACCTCCACCTTCTTGATTCCACGAATTTTGCCGGCCAGTTCCCTGCTCAGCGTGGAAGCCGTCGCGATCGTCTTGCCCTGCGCGTCATTGACCACCTGAGCGTAAATGTGCTTGTCCGACCGGAAGACAGAAAGGCGGGGCCGCTCGGCGGTTCCCGTCAGTTTGCCCCTGACTCTCTTTTCCCTTTTCTCTCTTACCTTCAGCGTCTTTTTGGAAGCCAATGTTCCACCTCTTTTTTGCTGTGTTTCCCTAAACGATTATTTCGCGCCCGCAGCCTTGCCGGCTTTCCGGCGAATATGCTCGCCCGCGTACTTGATGCCCTTTCCCTTGTAGGGTTCCGGCTTCTTCAGCGCCCGGATCTCCGAGGCGACACGGCCCACCAGCTCCTTGTTGATGCCGGAAACGACGAGGTTGACCTGCTTTTCGATCTTGATGTCAATCCCTTTGGGAATGCTGTATTCGACCGGGCTGGAAAATCCCAGGACCAGCTTCAGGGTCGATCCGGCGAGTTCCGCGCGGTACCCGACGCCGGAAATTTCAAGTCCCTTCTCAAAACCGGCGCTGACGCCGGTCACCATGTTCTGCACCAGCGTCCGGGCCAGGCCGTGATAGGACCGGGCCAGGCGATCATCGGACGCTCTCTCGATCGTCAGCTGATTTTCCCTGACCGTCATCGCGACGCCGTCCGGCATTTTTGAAGACAGGGTCCCCTTGGGCCCCTCCACTTTTACGACACTGCCGCTCTGGCTGACCTTCACATTCTTTGGAAACGTGATTGGTTGTTTACCTATTCTCGACATGAATAAGAGCTCCCGTCTACCCTCTGTAATTGAACTACCAAACCTTGCAAAGCACTTCCCCGCCGACATTCGATTCCCTTGCTTCCTGATCGGTCATGATGCCGCGGGACGTGGAAATAATCGAAATGCCGAATCCGTTGAGCACTTTGGGAACCTGGTCGGCCGCAACGTACACCCTGCGCCCGGGTTTGCTGACTCTCTGAATATCGGTAATCACCGTGTGCTTGGCATCCGGATATTTGAGGGCGATCTTGAGCATCGGATGACCCTTGTCATTCTTCACGGCCTCGTAATTATGGATATATCCGTTCGTTTTCAGCACCCTGGCAATGTTCATATTCAACTGCGACATGTGAACACTGACCGTCTTGAAGCGGGCTTTGTTCCCGTTGCGTATCCGGGTCAGCATATCGGCAATAGGATCCGTCATCCCCATGCTTGTTCTCCTTACACGATGTTTACCAGCTTGATTTGATCACGCCGGGAAGTTCGCCCTGCAGGGACAGCTTCCTCAGGCAGATTCTGCACATCTCGAATTTTCTATAGTACGCCCGGGGCCTTCCGCAAATCTGACAGCGGTTGTATTCCCGGACCGCAAATTTCGGTTTTCTTTTTGCCTTTGCGATCAACGACTTTTTTGCCACGCTACAATTCCTCCGGAGCTTCCTGGTTTAGTTCTTAAAGGGCACGCCCATCAGCCGCAGCAGCGCGCGGGCCTCTTCGTCCGTCCGGGCTGTGGTCACAATGGTAATGTTCATCCCCTTGATCTTTTCGATTTTGTCATACTCGATTTCCGGGAAAATAATCTGCTCGTGAAGCCCGATGGAATAGTTGCCCCGCCCGTCAAAAGCGCTGGCTGATATTCCTCGAAAATCGCGGACTTTCGGCAGGGCCACGTTCACCAGGCGGTCAAAGAACTCGTACATCACGTCTTTGCGGAGCGTCACTGAACAGCCGATCGGCATGCCCTGGCGGAGCTTGAAGGTCGCGATGGATTTTTTCGCTTTGGTGACCACCGGCTTCTGCCCCGTGATCATCGCCATTTCCTGCACGGCGCCGTCAATGATCTTCACGTTGGAGATGGCCTCGCCCAGACCCATGTTGACGACAATCTTCTCCATCTTCGGAACCTGCATGGGATTCTTGTAGTCGAATTCCTTGACCAGGGCCGGCACTACGGTTTTCAAATAGTATTCCTTTAATCTTGCCATTTTTTCCTAACCCACATCGATGACGTCATTGCACTTGCTGCAGATTCGAATTTTCTTGCCGTCCTCGAGGATACGGTTCCGAATCCGGGTCGCCTCTTTGCATTTTCCGCAGATGATGCTGACCTTGGAGACATCCATCGCCGCCTCTTTTTCCAGAACGCCGCCCTTGCTTTTCTGATCAGGCCTCTTGTGCCGCTTGATCACATTGATCTTTTCGACGACCACTTTGTTTTTCTCGGGAATGGCTTTCAGAATCTTGCCGGTTTTCCCCTTGTCCTTGCCGGCCAGAACTTTCACCAGGTCCCCTTTTTTCAATCTGCCTAAACTCATTTTTCCCCTCTTCAAAACCGGCTTACAAAACTTCTGGCGCCAGAGAAATGATTTTCATGAACTGCTTGGCCCGCAATTCGCGGGCGACCGGCCCGAAAATTCTTGTGCCGATCGGCTCCATCTGATTGCTGATGAGAACGGCCGAGTTGTCGTCAAACTTGAGATACGTTCCGTCCGGCCGCCTCACTTCCTTCACGGTGCGGACGATGACCGCCTTGATGACATCGCCTTTTTTCACCTTGGAATTCGGAATCGCCTCTTTCACCGCCACGACAATCACATCGCCCAGAGAAGCGAAGCGCCGCTTTGATCCGCCCAGCACTTTAATGCACGCGACCCGCTTGGCGCCGGAATTGTCGGCAACATTTAAAATGGTCTGCATCTGAATCATAAATCTACCCCACTGTCACAACCGGCCCGGACGAGCCCGTTTTCTATTTCGCTTTCTCCAGAACTTCCAGCATTCTCCAGCGCTTGTCCCGGCTCATCGGCCGCGACTCAATGATGACGACGGTATCCCCGATCCGGCACTGGTTTTGCTCATCATGAGCCTTGTATTTCACGTGCCGGCGGACGTATTTGTGAAACACCGGATGCTTCACCAGCCGTTCGGCTTTCACCACGATGGTTTTGTCCATTTTGTCGCTGACGACCACGCCTTTGATGGTGCGTTTGTTGCTCTTTTCAGCCATGTTAACCTGCGGCCTCCTTTTCCTTCATCACCGTATGGATGCGGGCAATGTCCCTGCGCAGCCGCCCCAGGGTCGCCGTGGATTCCAGCTGTCCCCCGGCGTGCCGAATCTTCAAGCGGAACAGCTCTTCCGCCATTTCATTCTTTTTGGTCTGAAGCTCGTTGATTCCGAGACCTCTGATTTCGCTAATTTTCATCCGACAGCTCCCTTGAACAAAACTTGGTCGAAATCGCCAGTTTGTGCGCCGCCAGACGAAAGGCTTCCCTGGCCACGTCTTTGGTGACGCCTTCCATCTCGTAGAGCACCGCTCCGGGCTTCACGACCGCCACCCAGCCTTCCGGCGCGCCCTTGCCTTTTCCCATGCGGGTCTCCGCGGGTTTTTTCGTGATGGACTTGTGCGGAAACACGCGAATCCAGATTTTGCCGCCGCGCTTTACGTACCGGGTCATCGCGACACGCGCCGCCTCGATCTGCCGGGCGGTCACCCATCCGCATTCCGCCGCCTGCAACCCATAGTCGCCAAAGGCAATGGTGCCGCCGCGAACCGCTTTTCCGCCCATGCGGCCCTTCTGCAATTTTCTGTATTTTACCCGTTTTGGCATTAACATAAGCTACAACTCCCGTTTATCTTCAACAAGCCCTGCCTGCGACGCAATCAGGACGCTTTCTCGTTCTTCTGGGGCAACACTTCTCCGTGAAAAATCAGAACCTTGACGCCGACCAGCCCGTAGGCCGTGTGGGCTTCGATAAAGCCGTAGTCGATGTCGGCCCGCAGCGTATGCAGGGGAACCCGGCCTTCGCGGTACCACTCCGAGCGGGCGATTTCGGCGCCCCCCAGCCGTCCGGCGCAGCTGATTTTGATGCCTTTGGCGCCGAACTTCAGCGCGTAGCCGACGCACTTTTTCATGGCGCGGCGGAAGGCAACTCTTCGCTCGAGCTGCATGGCGACGTTTTCGGCCACCAGCTGCGCGTCCGTTTCCGGCTTGCGGACTTCCAGGATATTGATGATGATCTCGGCGTGTGAAAACTTTTCAATTTCCGCCTTGAGCTTTTCAATTTCCGAGCCCTTCTTGCCGATGATGACTCCGGGGCGGGCGGCGTAAATATTCACCTTGGCCTTGTTGGCCGCGCGCTCGATCTCGATATGGGAGATGCCGGCGTGATAGAGCTTTTTCTTGAGGTACTTCCGGATCTTCAAGTCCTCAAGCAGCATGCCGCTGTAATTCTTTTCGGCAAACCATACGGACTGCCACTTTTTGATGTACCCTAAACGCAAGCCTACCGGGTTAACCTTCTGACCCAATATCGTTCCTCCTTACCTTTCATCCACGACCACGGTGATGTGAGACGTTCTTTTTTTGATTCCCGCCGCTCTTCCCTGCGCCCGGGCCCGCCATCTTTTCAGCGACGGCCCCTGGTCCACAAAGATCTCCTTCACGTAAAGCGTGTTTTCGTCGATATTCGGATTCTGGGCCGCGTTGGCGACAGCTGACTGAAGCACTTTGGCAACGATCCCCGCCGAATACTTTCGCGTGTACCGCAGGATATTTCGGGCCTCCTGCACTTTTTTGCCCCGGACCAGATCCACCACCAGCCGAACCTTCTGCGGCGACATCCGAATGTATTTTGCGACTGCTTTTGCTTCCATAGTTCATCCACTCCAAACCTGTCCGTTTACGCGAAGCCCCTACTTTTTGACCTTGGTTTTCCGGTCGCCGGAATGGGAATAAAAGGTTCGCGTCGGCGCGAATTCGCCCATTTTATGGCCCACCATGTTTTCCGTCACGTAAACCGGAATGAATTTTTTCCCGTTGTGCACGGCAAACGTGTAGCCGATCAGCTCGGGGGTGATGGTTGAACGCCGCGACCAAGTCTTAATCACATTCTTGCTGCTTTCGGCCTCCATCTTCCGGACTTTGGCCAGCAGACTTTCTTCAATATAAGGACCTTTTTTGATCGAACGTGCCACGTTTTATTTCCCTCTTCTCTTCACGATATATTTATCGGTTCTCTTGTTCTTCCGGGTTTTGTGCCCCTTGGTCGGAACGCCCCAGGGCGTGCACGGATGACGGCCGCCGGACGATCTTCCTTCGCCGCCGCCCATCGGATGGTCCACGGGATTCATGACGACGCCGCGGACGTGGGGGCGCTTGCCCAGCCAGCGGGTGCGCCCCGCCTTGCCGATGCTCACGTTTTCGTGTTCGTTGTTGCCCACCTGGCCGATGGTCGCCATGCACTCGATGAAAACCTTGCGGACTTCGCCGGACGGAAGCCTCACCTGCGCATAGCTGCCTTCCTTGGCCATCAACTGGCCGTAGGCGCCCGCCGAGCGGATCAACTGTCCGCCGCGGCCGACCTTCAGCTCCACGTTGTGGATCAGCGAGCCCAGCGGAATGTGTTTCAGGGGAATGGCGTTTCCCGGTTTGATGTCCGCTTTTTCGCCGCTGACCAGGACATCGCCCACGCGGATCTGCGCCGGGGCCACGATGTATCTTTTCTCGCCGTCGCGGTAATTCAGCAGGGCGATCCGGGCCGACCGGTTCGGATCATACTCGATGGCAGCTACTTTGGCCGGAATGTCCGCCTTGTTGCGGCAAAAATCGATCATCCGGTACTTGCGCTTGTGGCCGCCGCCGATAAAGCGCGCTGTAATGCGCCCGTTGTTGTTGCGGCCGCCCGTTCTTTTAATCGGTTTTAAAAGGCTTTTGACCGGCTCGGCGGAGGTGATCTCCGCGAAATCCGAAACGCTCTGGAACCGCCTGCCCGGTGACGTCGGTTTATACTTGATGATTGCCATGTGCTTATTCCTTCACTCGTTCTATACGCCTTCGGCGACCTCGATGCGGCTGCCTTGGGCCAGCGTCACTATTGCCTTTTTCCAGGAGCTCTTCTGCCCCGTCACTCGGCCCATGCGCTTCTTCTTGCCCAGAACTTGAATCACGCGAACCTGGGTCACTTTGACCTTGAATAATTTTTCCACCGCCTGGCCGATTTCCACCTTGTTGGCGCGGCGATCTACTTCAAAATGGTATTTGTTTGCCGCTTCACGGTCCAGGTTGCTCTTTTCCGTAAGGAGGATTTTTTTGATCACCTGATGCAGTTCCATTATGCCAGCAATGCCCCCTCGATCTTTTTTATGGAGGGTTCAAGAAGGACCAGGTGCTCGTAGTTGAGCACATCATAAACATTGATGCCTTCCGACCGAATCATTTTCACGTTTTTGAGGTTGCGCGACGATTTCAACAGCACGGCGTTATCCCGGTCAATCACAAAAAGCGCTTTGGTGAGACCGAAAAGATCCACCACTTTCCGGAACGCCTTGGTGCTGATCGCTTCCATCGGAAAATCGCGCAGGATCGTTATTTTGTCTTCTTTCACCTTCAGGCTCAGCGCGGAAATCAGCGCGTTTTTCCGGACCTTCTTGGGAACGCCGTACGAATAATCGCGGGGCTGGGGTCCAAACACGATCCCGCCGCCCCTCCAGATGGGCGACCGCGACGTTCCCGAGCGGGCGCGACCCGTCCCCTTCTGGCGCCACGGCTTCTTTCCGCCGCCGTTCACGTCGTTTCTTCCCTTGGTGGCGGAGGTGCCCGAGCGCCGCGATGCCCGCTGCATCTTTACGACCTCATAGATCGTTGCTTCGTTCACGTCCGCGCCGAAAACCGCGTCGTTCAATTCGACTTCGGCAACCTTCTTTTTTTCAATATCAAAAACATCTGCGAGAGCCATGCTGATTACTCCACTGTCCTACGCGCTTTTTTTCCTGGCCTGCCGAATGAACACATAGCCGTTTTTCCCGCCGGGAACGGAACCTTTCAGGAGCAGCAGGTTTCTGTCGGAGCGGATTTGCCAGATTTGCAGGTTTTGAACGGTTTTGCGGACATCGCCCATGTGGCCGCCCATTTTGGTGCCTTTGAACACACGGGACGGATCCGCGCTGGCGCCGATGGAACCGGGAGCCCGGTGAAACATGGAGCCGTGCGTCGCCCGGCCGCCGCCGAAGCCGTGCCTCTTCATGACGCCCTGAAACCCTTTGCCTTTCGAGGTGCCCACAACATCCACGAAGCCGCCCGCCTGAAAAATGTCCGCGGAAATTTCCTGGCCGACTTCGTAGTCGCCGGCCGCGGCGGGAATTTCCCTCAGAACGCGGAAGAATCCTTTGCCGGCCTTGTTCAAATGGCCCTGCAGCGGCTTGGTGACATTCTTCTGTTTCATCCGGCCGTAGCCGATCTGAACCGCTTCGTAGCCGTCCTTTTCCATGGTTTTCACCTGAACGACGACCGACGGTTCGACTTCAATGGCCGTCACACCGATGGCGGCGCCGTCTTCGGCAAATACCTGCGTCATGCCTAATTTCTTACCCAGAATTCCCTTGTTCATCATCATCCAACTTTTCAATGAATAAAGCCGCGAAGCTCACGTTTTGGAAAAATGGCATCCCCAACGGCCACTTTCCACCGCCTCTCTTTTTCAGCCTACGCTTTTATCTCGACATCCACTCCCGCCGATAGATCCAGTTTCATCAGCGCATCCACCGTGGCTTGCGTCGGCTCGACAATATCAATCAATCTTTTGTGTGTGCGAATTTCGAACTGCTCCCGTGATTTCTTATCCACGTGCGGCGAACGATTGACACAGTATTTATTGATTTCCGTAGGAAGAGGAATAGGACCGGCAACGCGGGCGCCGGTCCGTTTTGCAGTCTCAACAATTTCTTCGACAGAACGGTCCAACAGTTTGTAGTCGTAAGCTTTGAGGCGAATTCTAATCTTCTGTTCTTTCATGGATCGGTTTCCCTACCGTTTCTACGCAATGACCTTGCTTACAACCCCGGCGCCGACGGTCCTGCCGCCTTCACGAATCGCGAAGCGAAGCTGCTCTTCCATCGCGATGGGCATGATGAGTTCAACCGTCATCTTCACGTTATCCCCGGGCATTACCATTTCCACGCCTTCGGGCAGCGTCGCAACGCCCGTCACGTCGGTGGTCCGGAAATAAAACTGCGGACGGTAACCGGAAAAGAACGGCGTATGGCGGCCGCCTTCTTCCTTCGTCAGAACATACACGGCCGCTTCAAACTTGGTGTGCGGCGTAATGGAAGCGGGTTTGGCCACGACCTGGCCGCGTTCTACTTCCTCGCGCTTGATGCCGCGCAGGAGCAAGCCGACATCGTCGCCCGCCCGGCCTTCGTCCAGGGTTTTGCGGAACATTTCAACGCCGGTGACAACGGTTTTGATGGTCGGACGAATTCCAATAATTTCAACTTCTTCGCCAACCTTGACAATACCGCGGTCCACACGGCCCGTCACAACCGTTCCGCGGCCGGAAATGGTGAACACGTCGCCGACCGGCATCAGAAACGGCTTGTCGGTGTCGCGCTTCGGCTCGGGAATGTATTCATCCACCGCTTTCATCAGTTCCTCGATGCATTTCACATCGGGGGAGTTGGTGTCGTCCGTTTCCAGAGCTTTCAGCGCCGAACCGCGGATAATGGGAATATCGTCGCCCGGAAATTCGTACTGGGTCAGGAGTTCTCTCAATTCAAGTTCGACAAGGTCCAACAGTTCGGGATCATCCACCAGATCCACTTTGTTGAGGAAAACAACGATGTAGGGAACCTGCACCTGGCGGGCAAGGAGGATGTGCTCGCGAGTCTGCGGCATCGGACCGTCGGAGGCGGCCACCACCAGGATCGTTCCATCCATGTGGGCGGCGCCGGAAATCATGTTTTTGATATAGTCGGCGTGGCCGGGGCAGTCCACGTGGGCGTAATGCCTTTTTTCCGTCTCGTATTCCACATGGGAAATATTGATCGTGACGCCGCGCTCTTTTTCTTCAGGCGCATTGTCGATGGAATCAAACGCACGGAATTCCGCGAAGCCTTTTTTCGCCAGGTATTTGGTAATGGCGGCCGTCAGCGTCGTCTTGCCGTGATCCACGTGACCGATCGTCCCTATATTTAAATGCGGCTTGGTCCTTTCAAATTTTTTCTTTGCCATCTCACCTTTCCTCCTTAACTTTGAATGGTTGTTTTCCTTGTCGTTTTATAAGTTTATTTAAAATCTATAATGCGCGAACGCTTTGTTGGCCTCCGCCATTTTATGCACGGATTCTCTTTTCTTGATGGCGCCGCCCCGGTTATTGGCCGCGTCAATCAGCTCCGCCGCCAGCTTTTCCCGCATGGTTTTTTCGGTGCGCTCCTGCGCGTTGGAAATGAGCCAGCGGATCGCCAGAGCCGTGCGCCGGGCGGGAACGACTTCCGTCGGCACCTGATAGGTGGACCCGCCTACGCGCCTTGACTTCACTTCAATCATCGGCTTGACGTTGTTGACCGCTTTTTCGAAGAATTCCACCGGCTGTTCCTTGACGCGCTTTTCAATAATGTCAAAAGCGCCGTACAGAATGCTTTCCGCGACGCTCTTTTTACCACGTTTGAGCAATGAATTCACAAACTTGGCAACCAGTTTATTGCTGTATTTGGGATCCGGCAGAATCTCCCTTTTTTCAATCTCCCGTCTTCGTGGCATTTTTTCAATCCTTCATCTAACTGGGCTTTTTCGCTCCGTATTTTGATCGGCTCTGCTTGCGGTCGGCAACCCCGACGGCATCCAGCGTACCCCGGACGATATGGTACCGGACGCCGGGCAAATCCTTCACTCTGCCGCCGCGAACCAGCACTACAGAGTGCTCCTGCAGGTTGTGGCCGATGCCGGGAATGTAGGATGATACTTCATACCCGCTGGTCAGCCGGACCCTTGCCACCTTGCGCAGCGCCGAATTCGGCTTTTTGGGCGTGGTCGTGTACACTCTCACGCAAACCCCGCGCCGCTGCGGCGAACCGGCCAGCGCCGGCGCGTCCGTTTTTCTCTTGATTTTGGCTCTACCTTTTCGAACCAATTGACTAATTGTCGGCATCTTCCCTCCCGAACGCTGTCCCGCCGTTTTTGACGGGAGTAGCAAATCTGCGGTAACTATCAATTCAAGCTGTTTCTGTCAAGCTCTTTTATGCTTTTTTTTCGTTTATTCCGTCGCCGCCTGCGGCTCCGTTTCCGCCTCCTCTTCCTCGACGCTGATGCCCAGCTTGCGGTACATGACCAGGCCGGTTCCGGCCGGAATCAGACGCCCCATAATGACGTTCTCCTTGAGGCCCCTCAGGTAGTCCGTCTTGCCCGCCAGCGAAGCCTCCGTCAGCACCCGGGTGGTTTCCTGGAAGGAAGCCGCCGATATGAAGCTCTGCGTGGAAAGCGACGCTTTGGTGATTCCCAGAAGCAGCGGATCGCCGATGGCGGGACGGCCGCCCTGAGCGACAACCCGGTCGTTTTCCTCCTGGAAACGATAGCGCTCTACCTGTTCGTCGGCAATGAAATTGGAGTCGCCGGGATCGGTGATCCGGACGCGGCGCAGCATTTGGCGGACGATAACTTCCATGTGTTTATCATTAATCTTGACGCCCTGCAAACGATAAACTTCCTGAACTTCATCCACCAGGTAACGGGCCAGTTCTTTTTCGCCCTTGATGGCCAGAAGGTCATGGGGATTGTTGACGCCGTCCATCAAAGCGTCGCCGGGGAACACGTGGTCGCCCTCCTGGACGCTGATGTGCTTGCCCTTGGGAATCAGGTATTCCTTTTCCTCGCCGACTTCAGGCGTCACGACAATTTTTCGCTTGCCCTTGGCATCCTTGCCGAAGGCGACAAGACCGTCGATTTCGCTGATCACGGCGAAATCCTTAGGCTTTCTGGCTTCAAAGAGCTCCGCGACCCTCGGCAGACCGCCTGTGATATCCTTGGTTTTTGTTGTTTCCCTGGGAATCTTCGCCAGAATGTCGCCCGCGCGAACCTCATCGCCTTCGGAGACGACGATATTGACGCCCACCGACAGGAAATAGCGGGCCGTCGCGTTCGACCCGACGATCTTGGCAGTCTTCCCCTTGCTGTCCTTGATGGACACGCGGGGCCGCAAATCGCCGCTCTTAAACTCGACAATCACCTTTCTGGAGAGGCCGGTAACCTCATCGACCTGTTCCTGCATGGTTTTTCCTTCAATAATATCGCCGTATTTAATAATTCCATCCACTTCGGCCAGAATCGGTATGGAGAAGGGGTCCCACTCGGCGATCAGCTGCCCGCGCTTCACAAAGCTTTCGTCTCCCACTTTGATGTGGGCGCCGTAGGGAACGGTATATTTGCCGCGGCTCCGGTTCTGTTCGTCCAGCACATGGATTTCGCCGTGGCGGTTCATGACCACGTAATCGTTTTCTTTCGTCTTGGCCGTATTCAGGCTCACGAATTTGACCCGGCCGTCATGACGCGCCTCCAGGGTGGAGTGCTCGTCAAACTTGGCCGTGCCGCCGATGTGGAACGTTCTCATGGTGAGCTGCGTGCCGGGTTCGCCGATGGACTGGGCGGCTACGATGCCGACCGCCTCGCCGATGTTCACCAGATGGCCGTGGGCCAGGTCGCGCCCGTAGCACATGGCGCAGACGCCGTGTTTGGCGCGGCAGGTCAAAACGGACCGGATGTTGACTCTCTCAATGCCCGCTCGGTCGATTTTTTCGGCCAGGGTTTCATCGATGGCCTCATTGGCCTTGACGATCACTTCTTCGGTGAAGGGGTCCCGGATTTCCTGCAGGGCGACGCGGCCCAGCACACGCTCGCCGGCGGTTTCAATGATTTCACCGCCTTCCATGAGCGCGGACACATACAGTCCGTCAACCGTTTCGCAATCCTGCTCGGTGATGATGCAGTCCTGAGCCACATCGACCAGTCTTCGGGTCAGGTAGCCGGAGTTCGCCGTTTTCAGGGCCGTATCCGCCAGACCCTTGCGGGCGCCGTGCGTGGAAATAAAGTACTGCAGAACCGTCAGGCCTTCACGGAAATTGGCCGTGATCGGCGTTTCGATGATCTCGCCGGAGGGCTTCGCCATCAGGCCGCGCATGCCGGCCAGCTGCCGAAGCTGCTGTCCGGACCCGCGGGCGCCGGAATCCGCCATCATGTAAATCGGGTTGAAGCTCTCGATTCTGCGCTTTTTGCCGTCGGAACCCGCCACTTCTTCCGTGCTGATGCCGGTCAGCATTTCGGAGGCGATCTTTTCGGTCGCCTGCGCCCAGATGTCGATCACCTTGTTGTACCGTTCGCCGTCCGTGATCAGACCGTCCATGTACTGCTTCTGGATTTTCAGCACATCCTTGTCGGCCTGCGCCACGATGTTTTTCTTGTTCTCGGGAATGATCATGTTCCCGACGGCGAACGACAGGCCGGAAATCGTCGCGTACTTGAATCCCAGATCCTTGATGCGGTCGGCCAGCAGCACCGTGGTTTTATCGCTGCAGACCCGGTAGCAGTGGTCGATCAGGTTGGCCAGTTCCTTCTTGTTCATCAGCTTGTTGATCGCGTCAAAACCGATCTCCGCGGGAAGAATCTCGTAGAGGATGATGCGGCCGGCCGTCGTTTCCTTCAGCTCCGACTCGATGCGGACCTTGATCCGCGCGTGCAGGTCAATCGCCCCCGCGTCCAGCGCGGAGCGCACTTCGTCCGGGCCCGAAAAAATCATGCCCTCGCCCTTCACGTCCTTTTTCGCCCGGGTCAGATAGTAAATCCCCAGAACGATGTCCTGGCTGGGAATGATGATCGGCTTGCCGTTGGCCGGGGAGAGGATGTTGTTCGTGGACATCATCAGCACGCGCGCTTCGGTCTGCGCCTCGATGGACAGCGGCACGTGGACGGCCATCTGGTCGCCGTCAAAGTCCGCGTTGAAGGCCGTGCAGACCAGCGGATGCAGGCGGATCGCCTTGCCTTCGATCAGCACCGGTTCGAACGCCTGCATGCCCAGGCGGTGCAGCGTGGGCGCGCGGTTGAGCATCACGGGGTATTCCCGCACGACTTCGTCCACGGCGTCCCAGACCTCGGAGGTTTCCCGTTCGACCATCTTCTTGGCGCTTTTGACCGTCGTCACGTAGCCTTTTTCCAGAAGGCGGTTATAGACGAACGGCTTGAAGAGTTCGAGCGCCATCTTTTTGGGCAGCCCGCACTGATGCAGCCGCAGGTCGGGGCCCACCGTGATGACGGAACGCCCGGAGTAGTCCACGCGCTTGCCCAGCAGGTTCTGGCGGAAGCGCCCCTGCTTGCCTTTGAGCATATCCGAGAGAGAGCGCAGCGGGCGCTTGTTGGTCCCGGTGATCGCGCGTCCGCGGCGGCCGTTGTCAAACAGAACGTCCACGGCTTCCTGCAGCATGCGCTTTTCATTGCGGATAATGATTTCCGGCGCGTTGAGCTCCTGGAGCCTTTTGAGCCGGTTGTTCCGGTTGATTACGCGCCGGTACAGGTCGTTGAGGTCGGACGTGGCGAAACGGCCGCCGTCCAGCGGAACCAGGGGCCGCAAATCCGGCGGAATGACCGGCAGGACGGTCAGCACCATCCACTCCGGCTTGTTGCCGGACTTGCGCAGGGCTTCGACGACTTTGAGCCTTTTGACGATTTTTTTCTTTTTGGTGTCGGAAAGCGACGTGACGACTTCCGCCCGCAATTCTTCGTAGAGTTTTTCCAGGTCGATTTCTTCCAGAAGCTGACGAACGGCTTCCGCGCCGATGCCGGCGACAAATCCGGTTTCCCCGTACTGCTCCTTGGCTTCGATAAACTCCTCGTCGGTGAGAAGCTCCTTCTTTTTCAGCGGCGTCTCTTTCGGGTCCAGGACAATCCAGGACTCAAAGTAGAGCACTTTTTCCAGCTCCTTGAGCGTCAGATCCATCACGTTGCCGATGCGGCTGGGCAGACTTTTCAAAAACCAGATGTGCGCGACCGGCGTGGCCAGGGTAATGTGGCCCATCCGCTCGCGGCGCACCTTGGACTGAATGACTTCGACGCCGCATTTTTCGCAGACCACGCCCCGGTGCTTCATCCGCTTGTAGCGCCCGCAAAGACACTCATAGTCCTTGACCGGCCCGAAAATCTTGGCGCAGAACAGGCCGTCGCGCTCCGGCTTGAAGGTCCGGTAATTGATCGTCTCCGGCTTCTTGACTTCGCCGTTGGACCAGGAAAGGATCTTTTCCGGCGAGGCGATCGAAATCTTCATGGCGCTGAAGCGAATCGGATTTTTTGGTTTTTCAAAATAGCTGAAAACGTCTTCCACAGATTTTTCTCCTGTTTTTTAAAACATCTTAGCGGGGCTACTCTTCCTCGACCAGTTCCACGTCCAGCCCGAGGCTCTGCAGCTCCTTCACCAGCACGTTGAAGGATTCCGGCAGGCCCGGCTCGAAGGTATGCTCCCCTTTGACGATGGATTCGTAAATCCGCGTTCGTCCGGCAACGTCGTCGGACTTGACCGTCAAAAATTCCTGCAGGGTGTAGGAAGCCCCGTAGGCCTCCATGGCCCATACTTCCATTTCTCCCAGCCGCTGACCGCCGAACTGCGCCTTGCCGCCCAGCGGCTGCTGGGTCACCAGCGAATAGGGCCCGATGGAGCGGGCGTGAATTTTATTGTCCACCAGGTGGTGCAGCTTCAGCATGTAGATGATGCCGACCGTGACTTCCTGATCAAAAGGCTCTCCGGTCCGGCCGTCGAAAAGGACCGCCTGTCCATTCTCCGGAAGCCCCGCCGTGTCTAGCAGCTTGCGGATTTGCGGTTCGGGACAGCCGTCGAAAACGGGGCTGGCCACCAGCATGCCTTTTTTCAGGCGGCCGACAAACCGCTTGAGCTCTTCGGCGGACGCCTTTTCCAGAAACTCGTCAAAATCCGGAGAAGAGTAGGTTTTTCTCAATTCGCTTTTGATCTGCTGGAGATGGTGGTCCTTTTCCAGCAGTTCATTCAGGCCCTCGCCGATGGATTTGGCCGCCCAGCCCAAATGGGTTTCGAGGATCTGGCCGACGTTCATTCGGGAGGGAACGCCCAGCGGATTGAGGATAATATCGACCGTGGAGCCGTCCGAAAAATAGGGCATATCCTCTTCCGGAAGAATCCTGGACAACACGCCCTTGTTGCCGTGGCGGCCCGCCATTTTGTCGCCGACGGACAGTTTCCTTTTAATGGCGACATAAACTTTCACCATTTTAATGACGCCGGGAGGCAGTTCATCGCTGGCCTTGATCTTCTCCAGCTTTTCCTCAAAACGGGCCTTCACGAAATCGATTTTTCTTTCCATCACGGAAAGCAGGTTCGCCAGTTTTTCCTCCGAACCGTCGTGCTCCGCCAGCGTGACGTCCTTCCAGTACATGAAAGGAATCTCCTGCAAGAGTTCCCGGGTAATTTTTTCGCCTTTTTTGAGAAGGGTTTTCTTTTTCACGTCCACGATCCTGCCGGCCGCCGTTTTGCCGACCACCAGCCTGGCGATGTCCTTCTTGATGGATTCCGCCAGGATTCGGATTTCGTCGTCGCGGTCTTTCGTCAGCTTTTCGATCGCCTCTTCTTCGATCGCCTGCGAGCGCAGATCCTTTTCGGCGCCCTTGCGCGTGAAAATCTTGGCGTCGATGACCGTGCCTTCCACGCCGGGCGGCACGCGGAGCGACGTATCGCGCACATCGCTGGCTTTTTCGCCGAAAATCGCCCGAAGAAGTTTTTCTTCGGCGGACAACTGCGTCTCCCCCTTGGGCGTGATCTTGCCGACCAGGATGTCGCCGGGCTTGACGGACACGCCCAGCCGGATGATGCCGCTCTCGTCGAGGTTGCGGAGCGCCTCCTCTCCGACGTTGGGAATGTCGCGCGTGATCTCTTCCTTGCCCAGCTTGGTGTCGCGGGCCATGGTTTCAAATTCTTCAATATGGATCGAGGTATAAATATCTTCTTTGACGATTCTTTCGCTGACCAGAATCGAGTCCTCGTAGTTGTACCCTCCCCAGGACATGAAGGCCACCATCACGTTCCGGCCCAGCGCCAGTTCGCCGTTGTCGGTGGCGGGACCGTCGGCCAGAATGTCTCTCTTCCGGACGCGGTCGCCGATGGAAATAATGGGCTTCTGGTTAAAGCAGGTGTCCTGATTGGATCGCTGATACTTGGACATCGTGTAAATGTCCACCCCGGTGTCCAGGCCGTCTTCTTCAGGCTTGTCGGCGCGCACCACGATGCGCGAAGCGTCCACGCTTTCGACAACGCCGGACCGTTTGGCCACCATGACGGCGCCGGAATCGCGGGCCACGACCGATTCCATGCCCGTGCCGACCACCGGCACCTCGGGGCACATGAGCGGCACGGCCTGGCGCTGCATGTTGGACCCCATGAGCGCGCGGTTGGCGTCGTCATGCTCCAGAAACGGAATCAGGGCCGCCGCCACGGAAACAAGCTGATCGGGGGCTACGTCCATCATCCGGATCTCTTCCGGCGTGGCCGAAACAAAGTCGCCGCCTTTGCGGACCGAAATCAGTTCTTCCTCAAATTTCCCCTTCTTGTCGAGCGGCCGGTCCGCCGGGGAGATGAGCTGGTTTTCCTCTTCGATGGCCGTCATGTATTTCACTTCATCGAGCACCCGGCCGTTCTCGACCAGGCGGTACGGACTTTCGATGAAGCCGAATTCGTTGACGCGGGCGTAGGTGGAAAGCGACACAATCAGCCCGATGTTGGGGCCTTCCGGCGTCTCGATCGGACAAATGCGGCCGTAGTGCGTGGAATGAACGTCGCGGACTTCAAACCCGGCGCGCTCGCGGGTGAGCCCCCCGGGCCCCAGCGCCGACAGGCGGCGCTTGTGCGTGATTTCCGACAGCGGATTGGTCTGGTCCATGAACTGGGAAAGCTGGCTGGAGCCGAAAAATTCATTCACCACGGCCGACACCGGCTTGGCGTTGATCAGGTCATGGGGCATCATGGTTTCGATGTCCTGCAGGCTCATTTTTTCCTTGATCGCCCGTTCCATCCGCACCAGACCGATGCGGTACTGGTTTTCGATCAGTTCGCCCACGGAGCGAACGCGGCGGTTCCCCAGGTGATCGATATCGTCCACGCTGCACTCGCCCACGCCGTTTTTCAAATCGATCAGATATTTCACGGAAGCCAGAATGTCTTCGTTGCGCAGCACCGTCAAATCCGTCGGCACGTTCAGCCTCAGTTTGTAGTTCATCTTGGCGCGGCCGACATCCGACAAATCGTAGGTTTCCAGTTCAAAAAAGAGGCTTTTGAAAAACTTCGTCGCGGTTTCCGGGGTGGGCGGATTGCTGGGGCGAAGCCTGCGGTAGATCTCCATGATCGCCTCTTCCTCGCTGTCGATGCGGTCCATGAGCAGCGTGTCGCGAATGGAGGCGTTGTCCAGGTCTTCATCGATATGGATGAAGGTCAGTTCCCTGACGCCCTTCTCCTGGGCGATTTCAAGGCCGTTGACGGGAAGCTCTTCGTTGCAGCGGAAAAGGATTTCCCCCGTGCCGGGGTCCCGGACGTCCGAAGAAAGAATTTTCCCGGTCAGGTCCGCTTCCTTGATCGCCACGCGCTTGATCCCGGCGTCCATGATCTTTTTGAGCAGGAGCTTGGTGAGCTTGCGCCCCTTCTTGACGATGACTTCGTCGCTTTTCGGGTCCTTGATGTCTTCCGGCGCCTTCTGCCCGGCCAGGGATTCATCGACGCCGAAATAAATCTTTTCCCCCTCGAGGGTGATCTTTTCAATCTGGTAGAAATAGTTCAGGATAAATTCCGTCGAGTTGCCCATGGCTTTGAGCAGAATCGTCACGGGCATTTTGCGGCGGCGGTCGATGCGGACATACAGCAGGTCCTTGGAATCGAATTCCAGATCCAGCCAGGATCCGCGGATGGGAATAACGCGCGCCGAATAAATCAGTTTGCCGGAGGCGACGGTCTTGCCCTTGTCATGGTCGAAAAAGATGCCGGGCGAGCGGTGGAGCTGGCTGACGATCACGCGCTCGGAGCCGTTGACGATGAACGTGCCGTTTTCCGTCATCAGCGGGATTTCACCGAAGTAAATTTCCTGCTCCTTGATGTCCCGGATCGGCTTGGTCTCGGACGTTTCCCGGCTGATGCGGCCGTCGGCGAGCCGGTCGGTGTCAAACACCACCAGACGGACCACGATTTTCAAAGGAGCGGCATAGGTCATGCCCTTTTGAATGCACTCCTTCATGTCGTACCGGACATCGCCGATCTTGTAGCTGACAAAATCCAGGGAGCATTTCCCGCTGAAGTCCGAAATGGGGAAAACGCTTTTGAAAGCGCCCTGCAGACCGACGTTGCGCCTTTTGGCCAGGGGCACGTCGGCCTGCAGGAACTTTTCGTAGGAACGCGTCTGGATCTCAATCAGATTGGGAATGTCCTGCAATTTCTTAACGCGGCCAAAATTTTTTCTAAAGTCACCCATGGTATCCTTGAATTCAATGGTGGAGTGAAAATTACCTTATTTAATCTCGACCGTTCCGCCGACTTCCTCGATCTTCTTCTTGATATCGGCGGCTTCTTCTTTGGAAACGCCCTCTTTCACCGGTTTGGGCACGCCTTCCACCAGATCCTTGGCTTCTTTCAGGCCGAGCCCGGTGATGGCGCGAACGACCTTGATGACCTGAATCTTCTCCGCGCCGAATCCCGTCAGGATGGCGTTGAACTCGGTCTTCTCTTCCGCCGCGGGCGCGGCGGCGGCCTGTCCGGGCATCGCGGCGGCGGCCATCATCGGAGCGGCGGCGGACACGCCGAATTTTTCTTCCAGTTCCTTCACCAGAGCGGAAAGCTCCAGCACGGTCATATTTTCAATAAATTTAATGACGTCTTCTTTCGTAATCTGATCAGCCATGGTTCTATTCCTCTTTCGTGTGTTTTTATGAGTTTAAAGTTTGCTTTTTCTCGCTGTAGGCGTGGAGCGCCTGCACAAAGCCTCTGGGGACCGCGCTCAAAACCGTGACCAGCGACGTCGGCACCGCCGCCATGACGGAAACCAGCTTGCCCAGAAGAACTTCCCGGCTGGGCAAATCAGCCAGCGCGGCGATGTCTTCCCGGGTCAGCATTTTGCCGTCCAGCACACCGACTTTGATATCCAGTTCGGGATTCTTCTTGGCAAAATCCACGAGCGCCTTTGTCGGCGCCACCGGATCCTGATAGCTCAAGACAACCGCGACGGGATACTTGAAGTGATCCGCCAGAATGGAAAAGCCGGTTTCTCTCGACGCGATGCCCAGCAGGGTGTTTTTGACGACCTTCAGCTCCGCATCGTTTTTGCGCAATGCGTTCCGAAGGGCTTCCATTTTTTCAACGTTCATGGCGTTGAAACGGGTCAAAACGCCCAAGTGGGCCTTTTTGAGTTTCTCCTGAAGCTCGGATACGATCTGTTCCTTTGCTTTTCGATCCAATTGATCAGCCTCCTTTCTTGATGATTTTCAACCTGAGGCCGAACACCCAGCCGCACACGGAATGAAAAACGGCCGATCCTGTCTTTCCGATCCCCGTTTTCGGCAAATAAAGATTCCCTCGAAGTCCATCCACGAAATTCTTTTTTGCTTTGCGAGTCTCGGCAGGCCCCTGTCCGTTTAAACTTCCGTACCTGCTGTCTTCGACCTGATGCTGCTTATCCCTCTTGCGCGGACGCCGCGCCTTTTACCGCACGGCTTCCGCGAATTCTTTCCTTCAGCCCGCGCTCTTGATATCCAGCGGATCGATCTTCACCCCCGCGCCCATCGTGCTGGACACCGCGATGCTCCTGATATAGGTCCCCTTGCTCGACGCGGGTTTCAGCTTGATGATGGTCTCCAGGAGCGCCATGATGTTTTCGTGAAGTTTTTCGGCGCCGAAGGATACCTTGCCCACCGGCGAGTGCACGATGCCGGCCTTTTCCACGCGGAATTCCACCTTGCCCGCCTTCAGCTCCCGAACCGCGTTGGCGATGTCAAAGGTGACCGTTCCCACCTTGGGATTGGGCATCAGGCCGCGCGGGCCAAGAATCTTGGCGATTTTCCCCACGGCCCCCATCATGTCCGGCGTGGCAATTACGCGGTCGAACTCCAGCCAGCCGCCTTTGATCTTCTCGATGATTTCCTCGTTGCCGACCAGATCCGCTCCGGCGTCCAGGGCCTCTTTTTCCTTCTCGCCCTTGGCAAAAACCAGCACGCGGACGGTTTTTCCCAGACCGTTGGGGAGCACAACGCTGCCCCGAACCATTTGATCGGCATGCGCCGGGTTGACGCCCAGGCGGACGGCGGCATCCACCGTCTCATCAAACTTGACTCCCGCCATGGACACGACCATTTCCGTAGCCTCTTTCAGCGTGTAGCGCCGGGTCGGCTCGACCTTTTGCTTTGCCGCGATAATGCGTTTGCCTCGTCTTACCATGATCCAACCTCGTCCTTCGTTAACCTGCTATTTCTATTCCCATGGACCTTGCCGTGCCGGCAATGATCCTGACCGCGCCTTCGAGATCAACGGCGTTCAGGTCATTGAATTTCAGCTGCGCAATGTCCTGAACCTGTTTGGCCGTGACGGTTCCCACTTTTTCCCGCTTGGGGTCCGCGGCGCCCTTGGCAACCTTGGCCGCCTGCTTGAGCAGGACGGACGCGGGCGGCGTTTTGGTGATGAACGTGAACGACCGGTCCGCGTACACCGTAATCACCACGGGGACGATCATGCCTTCCTGGCTTTGCGTCATCGCGTTGTAGGCTTTGCAAAATTCCATGATATTCACGCCGTGCTGGCCCAGGGCCGGCCCGATCGGGGGCGACGGGGTCGCCTTTCCCGCCTTGATCTGCAATTTAATGTTCGCAATTACTTTTTTTGCCATAATGATCACCTGAATTGTAAATTTTTTAGGCCTGTGCCTTGCGCCTTGTCATCCCTCATCCCCGGCCTACTGCCCCTGGGTGACCTGGATAAAATCAAGCTCTACCGGCGTCGGACGTCCGAAGATGCTCACGATCACCCGCAGCTTGCTTTTTTCCGGCCGGACTTCGTCAATCACGCCGTCGAAATTGGTGAAGGGCCCGTCGATGATCTTCACGTGGTCGCCGACGTCAAATTTGAATTTGGGCTTCGGCTTGAGCGTCCCCTCGTCAATCCTGATCTTGAGGTTCTCGACGTCCTTGTCCGGAATCGGGGAAGGCTTGTCCTTGCTGCCGATAAAGCCGGTCACCTTGGGCGTGTTCTTGACGATATGCCAGTTTTCATCGTTCATTTCCATGCGCACGAGGATGTAGCCCGGAAAGAATTTGCGCTTGGAGGTTTTCTTTTCTCCGGAAATCAGCTCCACCACGTCTTCTTCGGGAATGAGGACATCCGAGAAAGAAGCCTGGGCGCCGGCCAGCTCAATCCTTTCCTGAAGGCTCAGCTTGACCTTGTTCTCAAATCCTGAATACGTGTGAACGACGTACCATTTAAAAGCCATGAAATTACCCTAAAATTAATTTGACCAGTTTCGCGAGAATCAGGTCTATCACGCCCAGGTAAACGGCCGAGATCGCAACAATCACCATGACCACTCCGGTGGAAGCCAGCGTCTGCTTCCGGGTCGGCCAGGTGACTTTTTTCAGCTCCGCCTTCGCCTGGTTGAGAAACTGTACCGCCTGATCAATGAGCAGCTTGAATTTTTCCATATCGTGGCCCTTTGCATTCGGGAAAAACTGGCAGGCCAGGAGGGACTTGAACCCCCAGCATCCGGATTTGGAGTCCGGCGCTCTATCCATTAGAGCTACTGGCCTGCGTCAATTCCCTGCTACTTGGTTTCTCTGTGCAGTTTGTGTCCGCGGCAGAACTTGCAGTATTTCTTCATTTCCAGACGGTTTTGCATGGTGCGCTTGTTCTTCGTCGTCGTGTAATTTCGCTGCTTGCATTCCGTGCAGGCTAAAATAATATTGTTTCTCATACGTCTCCTTCACTGGAGCCCACGACCAGGATTGAACTGGTGACCTCATCCTTACCAAGGATGTGCTCTACCGACTGAGCTACGTGGGCGCGGCGTTACCGGTCTGTCAGCGCCAAAAAGCAACCTGGAGCGGGAAACGGGATTCGAACCCGCGACCCTCAGCTTGGAAGGCTGACGCTCTAGCCCCTGAGCTACTCCCGCTTAATTCAAAAAACTGGTGGAGGGGGGAGGATTCGAACCTCCGTAGGCTCCGCCGGCAGATTTACAGTCTGCTCCCTTTGGCCGCTCGGGAACCCCTCCGGGCATCGTACGCATCTGGAGCTGGCGATGGGACTCGAACCCGCAACCTGCTGATTACAAATCAGCTGCTCTACCGATTGAGCTACGCCAGCAAACCATCTGAATCATTACGTTTTCACATAAAGCCGCCGCCGCTTTAAACGCAAAAAAGCGACAACACCGCTTCGTGCGAATTGAGGACACTAATTTTTATATTCGCGTTTGTCAAGTAAATTTTTAAATTATTTGGAAAATTCTTCCGTTGACGAAACGGGGAAAATTCAATCCCGGTCGCTGAAATAATTCGCGGAGAAAATATAAATATCCGTTTCCTTGTCTTTCCATGCCTTGTGGGGCAGACCCGCTTTAAAACACGTCTCGCGCAGAAACGTTTCCCGGTCCCAGCCGTACTCGGAGGCCACCTGCGGCAGCAGCAAACCGGAATTATAGCCCCTGACGACGAACAGGCCGTGATTTCCGACCTCTATTTCGTCAATGCTCTGAATCTTTCTGAGAGGACTCAGCACCGATATTTCAAATTTTAAATCACGGATTTCTTCGCTTTTCACGGACGGAAAGCGAGGATCGTGAAAAGCCGCGGCGACCGCCATTTCCTGCACCGTTTCCCCCAGGGACTTGACCGCCTTGATGTACCCGATGCAGCCGCGCAGATGCCCCCTTTTCTTCAGGGTGACGAACGCGCCTCTTTTTTCCTTCAGAATCGGCAAATCCCCGGAGAGCCTTGGCAATTCGCGGTTTGCGACCTTGGCGATGACCGCCCTTCTGGCAATTTCCAAAAGCGCCGTTTTTTCCTGATCTGTCAGCTCCATATCAACCTCTTTTTTTTATTGGTAAAAAACCGCAGAAGCGTAGCCGACCACGGATGTATTATCCCCGGTCACGTTCCCTGAGTGGGCGTACTTCAAAAGGAGCGAATGAGAAGCGCCCAGTCTCTTTGCCGCCATCATGACAGCGGCCATCGGACCGCCGCCGCAGGCTTCGGTTTGGTCGTGCGCCAGTTTTTCCAGAAGCCCTTCCGCGTCGTTGTCCCGCAGGCGCCTCGTCGCGACGCCGTCCAGCGCTCTGGCCTGCTCATCCTCGTGAAAATGCGACAGATCGCTGCTGGCCACCAGCAGCAGGCGCCGGTTTTCGCCAGCCCGTACGACCGCTTCCGCCAGCCTTCGGCAGACCGCGGCACTCTGGTCTCCCATCACCAGCGGAACAAAGGAGAAATCGCCCAGAGCAGCCTGCAGGAAAGGAAGCTGAATTTCCAGCGAATGCTCCTGAGCGTGCGCCGCCGGAAAATCAATGATATTCTTGTCGAAACGACTGATTTCCCGCACCAGCGCCTCATGGACCGGAACCAGGCCCAGGGGGGTTTCAAAAGCTCCGCTGCCCCAGACGGAAACACCCGGAAAAGCAACCCGGTGGGAGGGCCCGATGAGAACGACCCCGTCGTATTTTTTTCCCCGGACCAGGTTATACGCGTATGCCGCCACCTGGCCGGAATACCGGTAGCCGGCATGAGGCGCAATCAGACCGGCCACTTCCCCGGAAATCTCCCGGACGGGAACCTTGCGGAAATATTCTTCGATTTCGCGCCTCAAAACGGCGGGGTCCCCGGGGTACCATGAACCCGCGATGACGGATTTTCGAATATTCTCCATTTGCCTTTCCCCTACCGGAAATGCCAGATGGTCCCCTGCGGGCTGTCGAGAACCTCAACGCCGAGCCCGGCCAGCCGGTTTCTCAACGAATCCGCCTCCTCCCAGAGGCCCGCCTGTCTTGCGGCCTCCCTTTTTTGAATCAGTTCCCTTATCCCCTGATCGTCAATTTGCTCTTTGAATTCAAATATTTGAAGAACATCATTGATTTTTTGAAGCGCCTCCAGGATCTTACTGGCATCCTGCCTGCTGATTTTCCCCCCGGCCAGGGGCGTGTTGACGGCGCCGATGAAATCGAAAAGCGCCGCCAGAGCGCCGGAAATGTTGAGGTCGTCATCCAGTGCATGTTCAAAGCCGTGGTTAAGATCATAAATCAGCTGGTCCACCTCCGGAAAATCATTGGCGGAATGGCTCACTGCCCTGAGGCGGGAAATGAGCGTGTCCATCTTTTTCACAGTGTTTCCGGCCATCCTCAGGGCGTTTTCCGAATAGCTGATCGGTTTGCGGTAATTCATGCCCAGCAGGAAAAAACGGACATCCCGGCCGCCGTACCCGCTTTGCCGAAGGTCGGCCATCGTCGCAATATTGTTCAGGGAGCGGGACATTTTCCTGCCGTCCACCAGAACCAGTTCGGCCCCGATCCAGTACTGCGCTCCGCCGTTCCCGAAACATGCCTTGCTGATCGCGACAAGATTCTCGCAGTGCGGAAACGTTTCATCCGCCCCGCTGACGTGGATGTCATAGGCCGCGCCCAGGTATTTCTGCGAAATGGCCGCGCATTCCAGATGCCAGCCCGGCCGCACATTGCCCCATTTCGTCTTGGTGTAAATCCCCCTTTTGAGCTCGGACAGGCCGGCTCTTTTCAAAAGGGCGAAGTCCGCCGGGCTGTCCTTTTCGTAATCATCGAGATCCACCGACCGGCCGGTGCGGGTTTTGGCCAGATCGACATTGGACAGACTGCCGTAGTCTCCCAGCTTGGAAATGTCGAAATAAACGGAGTGCAGCTTCTCATAGGCGTAGCCCCGATCGACGAGCTTGCCGACAATCGCAAGCGCGGCGTCGGCGTCTTCGGAGGCTTTGACGTAAATATTTTCCGGACGGATCCGCAAAAACCGGACATCCTCCAGAAACACCCGCAAATACCGGCCGGAATAATCCGCGAGATTCAGTCCCGCCTTTTCCGACCCCCGAATCGACTTGTCGCCGCAGTCCACGATATCGACGACATGCTTGACGGCGTAGCCCTTGAACGCCAGGTAGCGGCACAGCAGGTCGGATACCACCAGGCGGCGGTAATTTCCCAGATGGGGAGCGTCATGAACGGTCGGGCCGCACGTGCGCAGCCGCACCTCCTCCGGTTTCAGCGGACGGAAAAGCGTTTTCCGGCGTTTGAGCGCATTGTAAAAGCTCATCGTCGCCAGCTCTTCTTTGACCGTGAACAATTCCGTGCTCAGATAGCGCTCCCCGCTGTCCGGGAAAATCACCACGATCAGCCCTTCTTCCATCTCGCGGGCTTTCCGGGCCGCGACAAACAGGGCCGCTCCGGAACTCATGCCGGCGAGAATGCCTTCTTCCCGGGCCAGCCGGCGGGCCGTCTCAAAGGCGTCTTCGTCCAGGATGTTCACTTTTTCGTCCAGGCGCTTTTTGTCGAAGATGCCGGGGCGGTAGGACTCCCGCATGTTTTTCAGGCCCTGAATCTTGTGCTTCAGGTACGGTTCGACGCCGATGATTCGAATGTTCGGATTCAGTTCCTTGAGCCGTTTGGAAAGGCCCATGGCGGTGCCGGTCGTCCCGAGCGTGACCACCACGGCGGTGACCCGGCCCTCCGTCTGGTCCCAGATTTCCTGCGCCGTCCCGCAATAATGAGCCTCGACGTTGTCCGGGTTGTTGAACTGGTCGGTGCAGAAATACTTTTCCGGATTTTCCCGAAGCATCCGGTAGGCGACTTCGATGGCGCCGTCCGTCCCCAGCGGCGCGGGGGTAAAGATCAGCTCGGCGCCCATCGCCCGCAGAATCTTTTTGCGCTCTTCGCTGGCCGCCTCGGACATGGCCAGACAAATCTTGTAGCCCTTTGCGGCAGCCACCATGGCCAGTCCGATGCCGGTATTGCCGCTGGTGGCCTCCAGGATCACCTTCCCGGGCCTCAGATCACCTCTTTTTTCGGCGTTTTCAATCATGCTGAGCGCCGTGCGGTCTTTGATGGACCCGCCCGGATTCGCGGACTCCAGCTTGGCCAGAATCGTGACCTTTTTATTCGGATTCAGCTTCGAGATTTCCACTAGAGGCGTGTTCCCGATGCGGTCCATAACGCTTTGATACGATTTCATCATTACCATACGCTCCGTTCATCCATCCCTGATCCTTCCTTTACGGAATCAAGGACCGCGCAGAGGCCAAAAGTCATCCTGGAGAATATTCAGCGGGTCAGCTGTCCATCTTGGGCAGAGTGATTTTTATAAACGAAACCCCTTCTTCCTTCAGAACCGCCTCTTCCCGGGGAGTCGTCGTTCCCTTGATATTGCGCTCTTCTTCATCGCCCGCGTGGATCTTCAGCGCAACCTCGGCAAATTTGTTTCCGACATCTTCAAAGTTGTCCTCCAGGTAACGGCGCATCGACTGAAGAACCTGCCCCGGCGTGAGGCCCCGGTCCTCTTTTTCGCGGGGCGGCTTTGAATCCTTCCCCAGAATCGTCAGGGAAGAGGGCGATAGTTCCACGCGGGAGCTGTTGCAGACCGGACAGCACACCAGGCGCCGGGCATTCTGATCCATCCAGGCCTGGCGGTCCTGAAACCAGCCCTCAAACGTGTGGCCGTTTTCGCATTTGATGTCGTAAATAATCACAACCCGGGCGCTTTCTTTGTTGACCGCGGTTAAATATCCGCAGGATATAAAAACATGTGGACATTTCGCGATAAATTTTATAACGTCGCTTCCCGTGTCGGGATGTGGCCCAGCTTGGTAGGGCACTGCGTTCGGGACGCAGGAGTCGCGCGTTCAAATCGCGCCATCCCGACCATTTTTTTACCCCACGACGGACGCCATCTTGAAGATGGGCAGATACATGGCGATAATCATGCCGCCGCAAACCCCTCCCAGGAAAACCATCATGATCGGCTCGATCATCGCCGTCATGCCCTTGACCGCCGCGTCCACTTCGTCGTCATAAAAGTCGGCGATCTTGTTGAGCATGATGTCCAGCGCGCCGGTGGCTTCCCCCACCGCGATCATCTGCACCACCATCGGCGGAAAAACGCCGGACGCGGACAGCGGTTCGGCGATGGACTGGCCTTCACTGATGGCCTGGCGCGTTTTCACCACGGCCGCCTCAATGACGACGTTCCCGGCGGTTTTGCTGACGATGTTCAATCCCTCCAGAATCGGCACGCCGGAGCTCATCATCGTGGCCAGCGTCCTCGTGAATTTGGCGACGGCCACTTTCCGGAGCACATTGCCGATCAGCGGCGCCTTCAGCAGCATCGCGTCAATCGTCCAGTGCCCTTTTTCCGTTTTGTAAAACAATTTCAGGCCGATGACGATCGCGGCAACGATCACCCCGAGCACCCACCAGTAATTCTGCATGAATTCGCTCATGCTCACGACCACCTGCGTCGGACCGGGAAGTTCGCCGCCCATGTCCGCAAACATTTTCTGAAAGGTGGGAATGACCTTCAGCAAAAGCAGCGTCACCACGCCGGCGGCGATGCACAAAACGGTAATGGGGTAGGTCATGGCGCTTTTGACGGCCGCCTTGAGTTTCATCGCGTTTTCCAGATACGCGGAAAGGCGCGACAGAACGACGTCCAGAATGCCGCCCGCTTCGCCGGCGGCGATCAGGTTGACAAACAGGTCGTCAAAGACCTTCGGATACTTTTTCAGCGCGTCCGTCAGGCTGGTTCCCCCTTCGATGTCTTCCTTGATCGTCCGGAGAATTTTGGCAAACGTCTTGTTTTCCTCCTGCTCGGCCAGAATGCTCAGGCACTGGATCAGCGGCAGGCCGGCGTCGATCATCGTGGAGAAAATCCGGCAGAACACCACCACGTTTTTTTCTTCCACGCCCCCCTGAAGAAAGGGAATGTTTTCCAGAAGGTCTTTGGGCTTTGGCTTGACCGTGACGGATTTGAATCCCTGCCGCCGCAGCGCCGTGCGGACGGCCATCTCATCGGCGACATCCATCTCGCCTTTTCTGACATCGCCCTTCTTCGTCGTCGCTTCCCAAAGGAAAACCGGCATAGCGCAAACTTCCTTTCTTCTTGATCAGGAGTCTTTTTTTATGGCTGCATCATAAACCATCTTCCATGCAGTTTCAACCGGTTAAATTCGAACACGCCCGCAATGCTTTGTCCTTCTTCACGCCCGGGAACCGGAGGATTTCACCAGGCGCTGAAGCAGGATTTCATACTGAAGGATCCCCGCCGCCACGGCGACGTTCAAAGAGTCGAAATTCCCCGCCATCGGAATCGACAGGAAAAAATCGCATTTCTTCCGGATCAAAGGCCTGAGCCCCCGGGCTTCGCTTCCCATGACCAGGGCCGCCGGCTCGCTGAAATCCTGCTCCCGAATGCTTTTTCCCCCGCGGGCATCCGCCCCGTAAATCCAGAAACCTCTGCTTTTCAATTCATCGATCGTCCGGGACAGATTCGTCACGCGGGCGATGGGCAGGCGCCGGGCGCTTCCGGCGGAGGCCTTCATGGCCGCGGGCGTGACGGACGCCGACCGGTCGCTCGGAATGACGACGCCGTTGGCGCCCAGGCAATAGGCGCTGCGAATCACCGATCCCAGATTCTGCGGATCCAGAATGCCGTCGAGAATCAAAACGAGATCTTGGCTCACGCGCGGGCTGCGGTTCTTCAGCACATCTTCGAGATCGGCATACGCAAACGCTTCGCCGAGCCCCGCTACTCCCTGATGATCGGTCCGGCCCGTCAGTTGATCCAGGCGGCGGCGGGGCGCCCATTCGACGGGGATGTTCTTTTGCCCGGCCAGGGTTAGGATTTCCTGAAGAGGCGGACCGCTCCGGCCTTCGGCAATGATGATTTTTCTCAGAGGAGTTGCGTCCCGGGAAAGGAGAACTTTGATGGGATTGATGCCGTAAACTGCCTCCATGATCCGCCTTCCGTCTGCCTTTGATAGGGTCACGCGCGGTTTCGGGCTTCCAGTCCGTCGGCAATCTCCCGAATGATCCGGCGGCAGGCCTCCAGGGGATCGCGCGCCTTACGGATGGGTCTGCCCACCACAATGTAATCGGCGCCTGCCGAAATCGCTTCAAAGGCGCTTAGCGTTCTTTTCTGATCATCCGCAACTTTTTCATCGGATGCGCGGATGCCGGGCGTCACGATCAGAAAATCGTCCCCCAGCGCCCGCCTCAGCGCGGCAATATCCCTGGGCGATGCCACCACCCCCGACGCTCCGGCCTCACGGGCCATTTTTGCCAGATGCAGAACCAGATCGCCCGCCGTTTTTTCAAAACCGATTTCCGCCAGGTCCTGATCGTTCAAACTGGTCAGCACCGTCACGGCCAGCACCGCCGGGCGTTCAATGCCTTTTTTTTCGGCAAGCGCCCCCACGGCCTGGACGGTTTCCCGAATCATCCGGCTTCCGCCCGAGGCATGCACGTTGAACATATCCACCTTCAGCGCCGTCGCGGCTTCACCGGCGCGGGCCACCGTGTTGGGAATATCGTGAAACTTCAGATCCAGAAAAACCCGTCCGCCTTTTTGCAAAACGCGCTCCACGATGGACGGCCCTGCGGACGTGAACAGTTCCTTGCCGACCTTGAACAGGCCGACGCTGCCGGAAAGACGGTCAATCCAGGACGAAGCCTCCTCAACCCCCGGCGCATCCAGCGCAAAGATCAGCCGGTCTTCCGGCCGGCTATTCGAGATATTCTTCATCGCCGATAAATTCCGTGTTGTCCGGTATCGGTTTGAAATCTTCCTGCGACCCGTTCAAAAATTCAGGATGGGCGTAAACAACCTTGCCCGCCGCGATTTCCCGAAGCGCAAGAACAATCTCCCGGTTTTTGCTCTCCATCAAGGGCCTGGACCCTTTCAGCAGCTGGCGCGCGCGCTTGGACGCCAGCGACACCAGGCCGAACCGGGTTTTCGCCACCTTTAGGGAATCTTCTATCGTAATTCTTGCCATGAATCGAGCACCTCCTATGCCTCTTTTTTCATCGTTGGATATAAACGGCGGATCATGCCGAGCAAACGGTTTGTTCTGCATTTTTCCGCCTGGTAAATCGCGGTCAGCTGTTTTGCGGCCGCGTCCAGGTCTTCGTTGATGACGGCGTAATCATACCACAGAACTTCCTTGAGTTCACTTTCGGCCCGGTCAAAACGTTTTTGGATCGCCTCCGGCGTTTCATGCCCCCGCCTCTGCAGCCTTCTTAGGAGTTCGTCCAGAGAGGGGGGCAGCACAAAAACCAGAACGACCTCCTGCAATTGATTCTTGACCTGGCTGGCCCCGCGCGGTTCAATATCGAGGAGCAGATCCTTTCCGCTTTGCAGCAGATCCTGCAGCACTTTGCCGGACGTTCCGTAGAATTCGCCGAAATTTTCCGTCCATTCGACAAACTCGCCCCGTTCGATCCGGCACTGAAAATTCTCGCGGGAAATAAAATGGTAATCTTTCCCGTTGATCTCGTTGGGGCGCGGCTCCCGCGACGTGAAGGAAACGGAAAATTCCATGTCCGGACAGGCGGCGAGCAGCCTCCGGCAGAGGGTGCTTTTTCCGGACCCGGAGGGCGCGGAGATGACCATGCAGATTCCCTTTTCCTTCATACGCCTACTCGATGTTCTGCGCCTGTTCGCGCAATTTGCCCAGCTCGCTTTTCACCTCGATCACCAGGCGGGCAATGTCCGTGTCGCTGCTCTTGGAACCGATCGTGTTGATTTCCCGGTTCATTTCCTGAAGAAGAAAGTCGATCTTGCGGCCTTCGGCCTCCTCGCTTGCCAGCAGGGCCTCAAACTGACCGATGTGGCTTCCCATGCGGACAATTTCCTCCGTGATGTCGCACCGGTCCGCCAGAATGGCCACTTCCTGCGCCAGACGGGCCGGATCCGGCTCCATTCCCGCCGTCAGCTCCCGGACGCGATCGGAAAGACGCTTCTGATAGTCCAGCACCACCTGCGGCGCCCGCAGGCGAATGGCCTCCATGATGTCCCGAATGGACTGAAGCCTGCCGTGCATATCCGCAAACAGGGCGATCCCCTCATCCTGGCGCATACGGACCAGGAGCGACAGGGCTTCGCGCATCGTCTGCTCGACCCGATCCAGAAAATCGGCGTCCAGCTTCGTTTCTGCGGGCGGCGAAAAAATGTCCCGAAAGCCGATCAGGTTCTTGAGGCTCACGGGCTCTTCAATATTGAACTCTCTTCTGAGCCGGCTTAGAACCTCAAAGGCGTCCCGGGCAACTTCCATATTGAGATGCACCCTGGAGGTTTCGGCGCCTTCTCCCTCCAGCCGGATGGAAACATCGATGCGGCCGCGCCTGAATCGCTCCCCGATTTTCTTTTTATACTCCATCTCCAGCGGATAGAGCGCGGCGGGCGTTCGAAGAGCGATCTCCAGAAACCGGTGATTCACGGATTTTGCTTCCACTACGATGTTCCGGCCGTCGCAGATCGTTTCCACCCGGCCGTAGCCGGTCATGCTTTTAATCATGTTCAATCCTTTCGCGGCAAAACAGGGGGCTTTGCCCCGTCTCCGGCCGTTTTCAGCTGCAGCAGATAGCGGGACCGGATCGCCGCTAACATCGTCCAGAGCCTCTCGTTTCCGTAATCCGGATACGTCCAGGGCAGGGAACAAAACTTTTTGGCCTGATAGATCAGGGTCAAATCCGCGTAAATTCCGTCGCGCAAATAAGGCCGGTGCGTGTAGCCTTTGCCCGTGGCCAGAATAAGGTGCGCCTGCGACAGGTAGCCGGGATCAATGTTCACGCGGCGGCCGCTATCCGGGCGCGTATCGCTTTCGATTTCATTCGCGGCCAGCTTGATGTCCGGCAGCGACTCCGGCCGGATCAGCTTTTCCATCGACAGAAAACGCCGCACCAGCGTCTGTCCCATTTCCGGCGCATAATACGCCGTATCATCAAAAGGGATCTGCGCGCTCACATAGTCCGGCGGTCCGTACAGGACCGACAGGCGGCAAATCGCGTCGTTAATCCATTTTCCCGGCGGCGCGAAAACGCTGAAGATCAGCTTCACCGCCGGGGCCGGAACCGGTTTGCTCATAATACGCCGATCAATTCTTCCCGCGACACGGTGGACGTTCCGACCTTGCCCACGACAATGCCCGCCGCGTGGTTGGCCAGCGCGGTGGCCTCCTTCAAATTCGCGCAGGCGGCCAGAGACAGCGCCAGAACGCCGATGACCGTGTCGCCGGCCCCCGTTACATCATAGACTTCCTTGGCCTGCGCCGGAAAGTGGGTGTGGCGGATCCCGCGGCGTCGCTCAAAAAGGCTCATCCCCTCTTCGCCGCGCGTTACCAGGAGCGCCTGAAAATCAAATTTGGCCAAGAGCGCCTCCCCCAGTTTCAGAAGATCGTCTCCGTTGACGATTTCCATGCCGGCGGCTCGCTGGGCCTCATGATGATTGGGCGTGATGACATGGACGCCCGAATAAAGGCCGAAGTCGCTGGACTTCGGATCGACGCATAGAAAAATTTTCGATTCGGCGGCGACGGCCTGAATGCCCTCCACCAGTTCGCGGGAAACCACGCCTTTGCTGTAGTCGGAAATCACGATCGCTCCGATTTGCCCGCGCAGGGATCGGACATAGTCGAGAATCCGGGCCGCGCTTGCGCGGGTGATCGGCATCCGGCTTTCGTGATCAAACCGAACCACCTGCTGCCCGTGGGCCACAATTCTGGTCTTGAGGGTGGTCGGCCTTCCCTTTTCCAACAGAATGCCATTCGTGTCAATCCTGCGCTCCTCAAGCTGGCGGATCAGACCCCGGCCGATGTCGTCGGAGCCGATCACGCCGGCCACAAAGACCCTGCCGCCCATCGCGTAGATCGTGTTGAGGACGTTGGCGGAGCCGCCCAGCATCACGGAATCCTTCTGAACATCGACCACCGGCACCGGCGCCTCGGGAGAAATGCGCGACACCCTGCCCCAGATGAAATGATCCACCATGACGTCCCCGACGACCAGCACGCCGGAACGCGGGTAATTTTTGATGATTTCCAATGCCTTTTTTTTAGCGATTCTTCCGCTCACCGGTCTGCAATGCTCCCCGCCCCCGCCGTTTTACGGGTTTTGATTTCCGATCCGGACGCCGGAAGGAGCGGAACATATCCCTTTCGCATCCCCGTCCGTCCGCCGAATGCCCGATTCCGTCGCAGCACTTCAAAAACTCTTCCGCGGCTGCGGCGCCATTCAGGAAAAAAGTGACGGAATGCTATTACCGGGAGCCGGATTTGTCAATGATTTTCGTCATGATTTTCTCGGGGGCCCCTTCATCAGCCGTAAGGGCAAGTCACGCGTTGCGGAATGTCAGAAAATATGCAATGTTTTTGCACGGCATCGGCGGATAAGCTTTGGCGGCAGGCGCGGGCGGAATCCATTCCGCGGACCGGCCAACGTCCGGATGAAACAGGGCAGCAAAAGGCAAAGGGCAGTTATGGCAAGTGCAAATATCCTCCTGGTGGACGACGAAGAAGATTTCCGCTTTATTTTCACCCGGCAGGTGACACGCATCCTTCAGGACCTGCAACTGGAGTTTTTTGAAGCCGGGGACGGCGAAGAGGCGCTGGAACTGCTCCGAACGGGCGTCAAGCCCTCCATCATCATTCTTGATTATACGATGCCCAGAATGAGCGGAACGGAGCTGCTCAAAACCATCGACCGCGAACATGGCGACTTGGTCAACGTTCCCCGCCTCGTCCTGAGCGGATATATCGGTGAGGACGCCATCAGGGAAGTGAAGAGTCTGCGATGCGATTATATGGAAAAGAGCATGAACACGAAAATCTTTTATCAGCGGTTCTGCAGGTATCTCACCGATAAGCTGGGGCTTCCCCCCGCTGAACCGGAACGGTAAAAAATCGCAAACGGACCGGCTGATTCCGACTCAGGCCGAAACGCCATCCCGCGCCATGCGGCGCAGTCAACCGGTGCCATGGAACGTCATCTCGCAGGGAACATCCTGATGCTGAAAAAATACAGATTTTTGCTGGCGGACAAGCTTCAGAATATTGTTTATTATCTGATTCGCGCCTACAGCTGGACGTTCCGGCTTCGCGTGGAAAACGAAAAGCCCTGGCTCGATCACCTGCGGGGCGGCGGCAGGATTCTTCTGTGCTGCTGGCATCAGCAGTTCTTTTCAGCCGTCCGCTACTTCAAGAATTATGCGCCCTATCACCCGGCGCTGATGATCAGCCAGAGCAGGGACGGCGACGTCATCGCCCGCATTGCCGAGAAGACCGGCTGGCATACCGTCCGCGGTTCGTCGTCGAAAGACGGGGGGACGGCGTTGAAAGGCATGATCGCGCACCTGTCGCAATACGGCTTTGCCGGCCATATCCTGGACGGACCGAGAGGACCTGCGGGAGTGGTCAAAGCCGGCGTAATCCGCCTGGCCCAGGTTGAGGGAACTTTCGTGGTCCCCATTTACGCCTCCGCCGACCGGGCCTGGTATTTCAGAAGCTGGGACCGCTTCATGCTGCCCAAACCCTTTGCCCGCGTTACTCTGCGGTATGGGGACATGCTGGATCTCGCTTCAAAGGCAGGCGAAGAAGATTTTGAACGCCAGAGATTGAGACTCCAGGAGATCATGCTGCCGGGCCTGCATGCCGGAATTTGATCCGTGAAAAACACTTTGCAAAAAACCGGCGGCGGTCATGGGACCCGCCGCCGGTTTGGGGTGAAAATCCAGGGGTCATTTTACGGTGTCTTGAAGTCGAACTTGTGGCACTGCGCGCAGTAGTTTTCCGATTTGGCATGCTGTTTGTGGCACAGGTTGCAGTCCAGCTCCGTTCCGTAATGCGGGGATGTATGCGGATTGGTCGGCTTCACATCTTTTGTCTTTTCCGCGAGCGTTGCCGTCGGCCCGTGGCAGGCGACGCATTTCTCCATCGGCGCCTCTTCCGGCTGCCCGGTCCTGCCGTGGCAGGCTTCGCAGCTCACGCCGGAGAGCATATGCGTGTGGCTGCCGGGAAATTTTCCGGTCAGGCTCATATTGTCCGCGGTGTGGCAGGCCCGGCAGGCCTTCATATCCATCGACCGGGTGTCGGGATGCGTCTCCGGAAGCACCTTTTTATCGACATGACAGGCAACACAGTCGCCCGGCTTGGCTTTGGATTGGGCGAGCTTGGGCGCCGCCCAGAGTCCTGTGCTGACAACCATCAGTAAAACCGCGCCGAACAGGACCGCCGCGATTATCAGATTTTTCTTTTTTTCCATACGATCTTCTCCTTGCTTCATCAAATCCGCGCTGAAACGCAACCTCAACTCCAGGCTTTTTCTTTGGCCGCGTTTTTGCCGGCGATGCGGCCGAAGACAATGCAATCCGCCATCGCGACGCTTCCAAGCCGCACGGCGCCATGGACGCCTCCCGTCACTTCTCCGGCGGCATAAAGGCCTTTTACCGGTTTGAAGTCGAATCCCATCACCTGGGCGTCTTTATTGATCACCAGTCCGCCCATGGTGTGATGAACTTTCGGCCACAGGCGCGCGGCATAGAAAGGCGCTTCGACGGTCGGTTTGGCGTCTTTAAAGATCATGCACCCCAAATCGTCATCCTTTCTTTTTTCCGCGAAGGAATTCCAGCGGGCAACCTGTTCCTTGAAAGCGCCCACGGGCATGTCGTAGGCCCTGGCAAGATCGTCCAGCGAGTCAAATTTCCTGATCGCTCCGTTTTCCAGGCCTCCCTTGAGCGCATGAGGGACGACCTGCTTTTTGACCGCGTAAGAATCGCCCATGATCACGGCGGGATTTCCCAAGAGAAGAATGGCATCCGCGCGTTCCTTGCGGTTTCCGGTTTCCTTGAAAAAACGCTTCCCGGTTTTGGGATTCACCATCAGACCGTAACCGACCAGCGGTTCACAGAACAGAGGAACATAGCCAAAACCCTTTTCTTCCGGACTGGTCCATGGCCCCAGCTGAATCCAATCCATCTGAACATCCGCCGCTCCGCTCCTGCAGGCGGCCAGCAGAGCTTCGCCGGTGGCCCCGGGATGGTTGGTTGATCCCAGTTTATCCGTGAGCCGGGGATCATGAACCTGACGGAGCGCGACATCATAGGAAAAACCGCCGGACCCGAGAATCACCGCCTTCCGCGCTTTAATAAAGGCGGTTTTGCCGGTTTTGTCGTCCGGAAACCGGTACCCTTTGAGCACTTCCATACCGACGATTCGCCCGTTTTTATCGGACAGGAATTTCACCAGCTTGGTGCGCAGCATAATTTTTACGCCAATCTCTTTGGCTTTCGCGAGTTCCTTATTGACCACTTCCGAACCGGATTGATTGATCGTCCCGTGCGCTCTTTTGACCGAATGGCCGCCATGGAAATTCAGTTTCGCGTACTTGCAGCCCAGATAAGACTCCGTCCACTCCAGGGCGTCTTTCGCGTTATCGGCAACGGTCCTGGCAAGCTCCGGGTGATTCAGGTACATCCCGGCTCTCATCATATCTTTATACAGCAGCTCCGCCGAATCCTCTACGCCGTTTTCCTTTTGCAGCTTCGTTCCCGGAGCGCAGAAGTCTCCGCCGTTGATGACGGAATTGCCGCCGTGCACCGGCATTTTTTCCAGCAGGGCAACACTGGCGCCCGCGTTTTTCGCTTCAATGGCCGCAGCCAGCCCGGCAAAGCCGCTGCCCACCACGACGACCTCGTAGGTTTCATCCCATTTTTTAGGCAGCTCGTCGCAGGCCGCCTGGGCGCTTCCCGCCATCATGGGGATTCCGCTTGCGGCCAGTCCGGCGACTGCTGCCGTTGTGCCGGCCGTCTTTAAAAAATTCCGTCTGCTGATCGACTTTTTTTCAACGTCATCCTCTTTCATATGATACCTCCTTCATTTAAATTGCCTGCTCCGTGAGCGCCTCACAGCATCAGCACACCGGCACAATTCGGGCGCCTAGCCGTATACGATAACCAACACCCATCCAATGAAAAACCGGGAAATGCAAAGATCGCCTGACTGATTCATACACCGGCCGGAGGAAATGTGTCAATGACCAACATTTCCAAAAAAGCTGAATGCAAACGCTTTTTCATTTCGGATTCCGCCGGGCGAACGCCGGTTTGCTTCCTTTCCTTCGAATGGAAAATTTCCCATATCGACAAGAAGACCGGTCTCGGCTTCTCCAAAGAACCGGCCGGCCGGAAGATCCATCCCCGCGCCGCGGCCTCATTCCGGTCCCCCGGCATTTGCGAAGCAAAACCTGTTTTTGCCGGCGTTCTTGGCGCGATACATGGCCTTGTCGGCCAGTTGAACGATCTGCTCCAGGTCTTCCGTGTCATCGGGAAAAAGAGCGATCCCGATGCTGGCGCCGACGGCCGCCTGCCGCCCGTTGACCGCCAGCGGCTCCGACACGCACCGGACGATTTTTTCGGCAATTCTGGCAGCGTTTTCGGGGATCTGAATCTCCGTCGCGATGACCAGAAACTCGTCCCCTCCCACGCGGGCAACCGTATCGGTTTCTCGCACACAGGAGAGCAGGCGCTGCGCCACCTGTCTCAGCACATCATCCCCGGCGTCATGGCCGAGCGTGTCATTGACGGCCTTGAATCCGTCCAGATCCGCAAACATGACGGCCGCCGCTTTCTTGTGCCGGCGGGCCATATTCACGGCAGCGGACAAACGGTCCCGCGCCAGCCTCATCGTGGGCAAATCCGTCAGCAGATCATGGTCGGCCATGTGCCTGATTCTCTCCTCGGCCTGCTTCCGCATGCAAATGTCCGTTTCGATAAAACCCGCCATATTATTGAAGTTCCTTGATAACTCACCGATCTCGTTGGCGGAGGTTGCGCCGCACCGGGCTGTATAGTCGCCCCTGGCGATTTCGGAAACTTTTTCGTGCAGACGTTCGATCGGACGCAAAATGCTTCGATAGGAATACAGAATCATCAGGACCACCACGAGTAATGTGACGGCTGCCAGCGTCAGCGTCAGCAGAATGGTTTGCCGCAGTCTGGATTGATAAGCAACCGATTGGGCATTGGTGCGCTCATCAAGCGCCGTCATGAACTGCCGGATCGGCTCCATGATACGGGCTTTTTCGTGGGCATACCGCTCAGAAAAAAGCAGGCTTACGGCATAATTCCGGTCGGGCGCGCGCCGCACGGTGAAATGGCCGCGGCCGTCATCGTACAACCCCCTGACGGCGGCAAAGGCCTGTTTTTCCATTTTGACCAGGTTATCCGAGTTTTCCTGCGCCTGCCTCAAGAGCGCCAGTTCCTCCCGGGCAAAGCCTTCGCGCCGCATCAATTCCTTCAAGGCTGCGTTTTCCCCCCTGCCCGAAGACTCGCCTCTGCCGATGCCGGCAAGATGCCAGTAGGTGGGGGCGTACTTCGCCGGACGCGGCAGCTTGCCGCCGCGGATGTCGAGAATCTCGAAGTAAAGCTTCTCATAAACGGGATTGCCCGTGGACACGTAACTGCGCGCCATGCGCGTCAGGTCTTCGGAGCTCTGAAACATTTCCATGGCAAGCGCGAAGGACCGGAAACGCTGTTTTTCGATCCGCGCGACTTCGTCCTGAATGTGAAGCATTTTAAAAACAACGCCAACGATGATGAGGAGCAGCAATGTGACGGCAAGGGCAAACCATTTGTACGATGTTCTGATGCTCATGACATTCCCCGGCTTGAAATGCTCGCGGGAATGTTTCTAACATTAAACTCAGTTCAGGCCAAGCCAAAAAAAACCCGGAGGTTTTGCCTCCGGGCCTTTTTTGATCAAGCTGATCGCGCGGTTCACGCGTGATGTCCGTGGGCGCCGGATTTCTTTTCCTCGCCATAGACCACCAGCTTGCCTTCATGCTCCATCTCTTTGAGCCAGCCCGGATGCTGCTTCTTGAGCACGGCTCGATCCATCCAGCCGGTCAGCATCGCAGGAACCGTCCCCGGATTGCCGATGGTGCCCAGGTACAGGTGGATGAAGAAAAATGCAAAGATCGCCACAAATCCCAGAGCATGCAACGGGTACATCCAACGAACCAGACCCGCCGGCAGCGCCGTCGGAAACCACATGATCAGTCCGGTGATGATCATCAGGATGCCGGCCCCCACTACGGTCAAAAAGAACAGCTTCTGGCCGGGATTGTATTTGCCGGTCTCGGGAACTTTGTCCACATGCCACAAATAACCGCCCGCCACTTTGATCCATTCCAAATCCTCAGGAAATACAAACACGCCCGCTTCTTTCCACCACATGCGAATGACCAGAATCAGGGAGGCCGCAAAGACCAGCCCCGTAAAGTTGTGAACCAGTTTCAGACTCTTTAGCCCGCCAAATAAATATCCAATGAAATTAAACGTCTGGAACATCATCCCCAGACCCGTGACGCACAACAGCAGACAGGAAATGGCCAGCATCCAGTGCAGAATCCGCTCATAGCTGTCGGTAACTTGTACATATCCTTTTTGCATGGTTATTTCCCTCCTTCCGTGTTTTCATCTTTGGGCAGATCAGGATACTTCGGCCCGTGGATCATGTAGTGCAGGAAGGCTCCGCCCAGTACGCCGCCCGCAGCCAGCAGGCTGAGCGGCTTCAAAAGGCCCTTCCACAGGGTGACGGACAGCGGCACGCTCGGATCTTTGTGAATATCGGCGTAAATGGCGGGGTTTTCCTTGAGCACGTACATGAAATGCGTGCCCTTGACGTACTTGTCGCCGTAAGTCGTCGCGTTGCCGCCCAGTTTTTCGACGCGCTTGGCGGCGATTTTCAGCATCTTCTCCTTCGGCCCCCAGGACAGGGCGCCGGTCGGGCAGGCCTTGACGCAGGCCGGTTCCATGTTGTTCATGATCCGGCTTTCGCACATGTCGCATTTGTAAACCTTGTCCGTCGCCGCATCCCAGCGCGGGATTTCAAACGGACAGGCCGCCACGCATTCCTTGCAGCCGATGCACTTGTCGTGGTCCAGTCCCACGGTTCCCGTGGCCTTGTTGTAGTGCAGCGCGCCGCTGGGGCAGACCGTCACGCAGGCCGCGTCGGTGCAGTGCATGCAGGCTTCCTTTCGGAAAAGCCACTTGACGTTGCCTTCCTTGTCCACGTAATCCTGATAATGGATCAGCAAAAACGTGTTCGCGTTGAGCGAAGGCGGGTTCTGGTAAGTGCCCCGGTTTTCCGTCTGCGAGGCCGCTAGCGCGTTCCACTGTTTGCAGGCGAGCTGGCAGCCGCGGCAGGCGGTGCATTTCGAATCATCGTATAATTTAATTTTCTCGGTCATCTTACTTCACCCCCTTCTTCGCAACGTTCGCCATGAAGGCTTTGCTCTCCGGAATCATCGTGTTGGCGTCGCCGATGGTCGGAACCAGCAGGTTGGCGGAGTCGCCATGCGTAAAGACCTCGGCTTTCTTGTCGCCGGGACTGTAAGTCCGGTCCTTGGTGGTAATCCAGCCAAAGTGCCAGGGGATGCCGATTTCATGGATCATGTTGCCGTCAATGTCGAACGGCTTGAAGCGCGGCGTCACAATGGCCGAGCATTCGACCTCGCCGCGCGCCGAGCTGACGATGCAGCGGTCGCCGTTTTTGATGCCTTTTTCCTTGGCCAGCTCCGTCCCGATTTCCACGAACATGCCGGGCTGCATTTCCGCCAGCCACGGACACCAGCGGGTGAGCACGCCCGTCTGCCAGTGTTCGCTGACGCGGTACGTCGAGCAGATGAAGGGGAAGCGGGGATCGCAGGTGCCGACATTGGAATACACATCGAGGTCGGATCCTACGCCCGGTTTATCAAACCGTTTGATCACCGGATTGTTTTTCTGCGGCGACAGCAGGTTTTTCTCCACCGGGCATTCCAGCGGTTCGTAATGCTCGGGGAAGGGACCGTCGGCCAGTCCCGGTCCATACAGGCTGGCCACGCCGTCCGGTTTCATGATGAAAGGCGGCCGGCCCTTGCCGGGATCGCCCGCTCCGTCCGGAACGTCGCCCGTCCATTTTTCGCCGTTCCAGCTAATCACGGCGCGGCTGGGATCCCAGGGCTTGCCGTTCAAGTCAACCGACGCGCCGTTGTAAATAATGCGGCGGTTGACCGGCCACGACCAGGCCCATCCGGGGGTCAGCCCCAGACCGGTCGGATCAGCCGTATCACGGCGCATGGGCAAAATCCCCTTGTCGGCCGTCACGGACCCGCAATACACCCAGCAGCCCGATGACGTGGAGCCGTCATCCTGCAGCCAGGCAAACGTGGGCACCAGATCGCCCTTCTTGAATTCCTTGAATTCGCCCTTCTTGGTCGGATTTTCCACTTTCTTGTCCGCGAGGAAAAATCCGTTGATTTCAGCGGCTACTTTGCGGGGATCGTAGTGGAAGTGCTTGCCCGCCATCTTGCCGTAGGGCCAGGTGAGCCGGGTAATCGCTTCCTTGTGCGGGCCGCCCTTCTTTTCATAGAGCTCCTTTACTTTGAAGAAAATTTCGCTCATGATGTCGCCGTCCGGCAAAGAATCGCCCACCGGATTGACGGCCTTGTAGCGCCATTGCTGCAGCCGGCCGGAGTTGGCGATGCTGCCTTCCTTTTCGATGGACGCGGCGCAGGGAAGCATGAAGACTTCCGTTTTGATCTTGGCCGGATCCATGCCGGGACCGCGCCAGAAAGAACCGGTTTCATTGTCGAACAGGTTGACGTTGACCATCCAGTCCACCTTTCCCAGCGCCTGGCGGACCTTGTTGGAGTGAGCGCCGGAACAGGCCGGATTCATTCCCCAGGCGAAGAAGCCGGTGAACTTGCCCTTGTACATCTGATCAAACAGAGACAGCCAGGAGTAGTTGGCCCCGTCGTCAACCTTGGGCAGAGCGGCATACGCCTCTTCAAGTCCCATGTTCATTCCGTACATGGACCGCAGGAAGCTAGCCGAATACTTCGGGAAGTTTTTCCACCAGTTGAGGGAATTGGCCTCCTTGGTTTTGGGCGTCCGCTTTTCATTGTACGCTTTCAGCGTCGCAAGCGATCCGCTCGGCGTTCCGAGGTAGCCGGGCCAGATGTGAAACAGAAGGCCGTGGTCGGTGGAGCCCTGAACGTTGGATTCGCCTCTCATCGCCGCGACGCCGCCGCCCGCGACGCCCATGTTGCCCAGCAGAAGCTGAATCATGCACATGGTGCGGATGTTCTGCGTCCCGACGGTGTGCTGCGTCCAGCCCATGGCGTAGAGATCCACACCGGCGCGGTCGGGCCTGCCGGTGGAGCCGTAAAGCTTGTACACTTCAATGAGTTTGTCGACCGGCGTGCCGCAGATCTTGCTGACGAGTTGGGGCGTGTAGCGGGAGTAGTGCTTCTTCAAAAGCTGGAAGACGCAGTTGGGGTTTTTCATCGTCGGATCTTTGCGGATCACGCCCGCGCCGTCCGTCTGGTAGGACCAGGTGTCTTTTTCATACTTCCCGTTGGTAAAGCCGGAGAACACGCCCTTGTTGTCGCCCGGCAGTTTAAACGCCGGGTTCACCAGGAAGGCGGCGTTGGTGTAATTTTTGACATACTCCTCGAAGTACAGTTTGTTGTCGATGATGTATTTGATCATGCCGCCCAGGAAAGCGATGTCCGTTCCCGAACGAAGGGGCGCGTAGAGATGCGCCTTGGAGGCCGACTGGGTAAAGCGCGGGTCCACGCAAATGACCTTTGAACCGCGATTGTCGACGGCATGCTGTATCCATTTCCAGGAAACCGGGTGGTTGGAAGCGGGATTGCTTCCCATAATTAAAATCACGTCACTGTTTTTGAAATCGACCCAGTGATTGGTCATTGCGCCGCGTCCGAACGACTCTGCCAGAGCCGGTACAGTCGGGCTGTGTCAGATACGGGCCTGATGTTCGATGTAAACCAGGCCCAACCCCCTCATGAATTTTTGGTAGGTAAAACATTCTTCAAGGTCCATCGCCGCACTGCCTACGGAGGCGATGCCTTCCGTGCGGTTGACGAGCTCCCCTTTGGCGTTGGTTTTTTTGAAGCTGGCGTCGCGGCTTTTCTTGACGTTTTCCGCGATCTTTTCAAACGCCCATTCCCACTCGACTTCCTTCCATTCGGTGGCAAACGGCGCGCGGTACAGCGGCTTGCCCAGACGGTTTTCATTGACGGCCATCTGGTAGATCGAACCGCCCTTGCTGCACAGAGATCCTTTGTTGATGGGGCTGTCGGGATCCCCCTCCGTGTTGATGACCTTCCCGTCGCGCACGGACACGATGATGCTGCATCCCACGGAACAGTACGGACAAACCGTTGTGGTTTCTTTGGAATACTTGATCTTCAGTTCCTTCGCGTGCGCGGAGGCCGGCTTCAGGGTAATTCCCAAACCGCTCACCGCGGCGACAGCGCCGGAGAGTTTCAAGAAACCTCTTCTGCTGACGTTCATGAATTCTTTCTCCTTTCCTAAAGAAGTTCGGCGTCTTATTTCTTTCCCGCTCCCTTTGATGACGACTGAAAAGCGAGTTGAGCGGGGAAATTTAATCTCCAGGATAAACATGGGGCAATGGCTGGCGCCTGCTACCCGAAAAACTATAATTTCACGCGAAAATGCTATATATGGAATGCGAGTCATTGTCAACGCAAAAAAACGAGTCATTTCATCTATTTATGTCATATTTGACATAAGAAAAAAGTCCTGTCAGATCGTAGCAATGCGGTTTTTCACCCAAGGGATGAAAGAGCGGATGACTTTTGGTCAGAACATTGAAAACCCTCGTGCGCCCTGCGGGATTCGTTTCGATTCGCCGAATTGAGTTGACACAAATCAGCGGCAACTTTATAGTGCAAAAGCGCTGGTAAAGGCGGCCATGGAAGGTAAAAAAGCACATGCCCGTTTACATTGGTTTTGACGATACGGATATTTTGGGGGCGGACACCGGAACGGGGAAACTGGCCCGCAACTTCGAACGGCTGATCCCGGCCCCGTGCAGAGTGCTGGGGGTCGTGCGCCAGCAGCTTCTGGTGGATCCCGCCATCCCCTACACATCCCACAACAGCTCCGCCTGCGTCATCCTTGACGACATGGATCCGGCTCTCGAGGATCGGCTGCTTGCACTTGCCGTTGAACACCTCGAGCTCTCAGCGCTGCCGGGAAGCGATCCGGGGCTGTGCTTTGCGCGCTCGGATCATTCGAGAATGGCTGCCCTTCAGGAGTTCGGCCTGAAATGCACCCGGCAAATCGTCACTCAGCGTGAAGCCTTGCGGGCGGCGGCTTCGATTCACCTCTCCGGCCACGGAGGCACTCAGGACGGCATCATCGGCGCGGCCGCGGCGGTGGGGCTGACCGCTTCCGGCTGGCGCGGCCGGTTCATCGAATTTTCCGGATTGCGAAGCTTGCCCGATCCGGTTTCCGTATCGGCGCTGGCGCAAAAAGGGATTCGGGTGGTTTCCCTGGACCGGGACGCAATCACGCCTTGTCCCCGGGATGAAGTTCACACCGAAGGATGGCTTCGCCCGAGGCTCTGGGGAAGCCAGGCCGTCCTGCCCGTGCTGCCTTCAGGCCCGGGCCGCTGGAAAAGCATGGGGGGAAAAAGAAACAAGGACCATACAAGGAAATAAGGAGGAATGAACATGGCTGGAAAGATTTTTTACCGGGAACGGCTGAAGGTCGGCGTCAAGGAAAAAAAGCCCCGCTTTAAACTGGTGGCGGTGGCCGGCGTGGATATCACCTTCTACGGCGACCACCTGCGGAAAAAGGAGCTCGAAGAAATCGCCGAAGCCGTTGGGGCGGAGCTGGTGCTGCTCAAGGCGCAGAAAAAGGAAAAGGACGAAGAGGTCGAAGTCAAAGACTGAGGAGGAACGAAGAAGCATGGCCCTGGTGAGAGAACGGGACGGCAGGCGGCTGCATGTCAAAAGCAGACTGATGGGAGAAAGCCTGGTGGGAAAAACCTTTATGGACGGGCTCACCGTGGCGCCGCAGAAAAGGCTTTTCCCGGATGTCAACGTAGTCAAGATCGGCGGGCAGTCCATCTGCGACCGGGGCGCGCAGGCGCTTCCCGCGATCGTAAAAGAAATCGCCGCCTGCTCCAAAAAGCACAAGATTCTGCTCACGACCGGCGGCGGGACGCGAAGCCGCCACATCTACTCCATCGGCCTCGAACTGGGCATGCCGACGGGCGTCATCGCCAAATTCGGCAGCTCCATCTCCGAGCAGAACGCCCTCCTGGTCGCCATGCTGCTGACCCCCTGGGGCGGCATCAAAATCGGCCATGACGACGTCACCAAGCTCTACACCTACTTTTCCCAGGACTGCATTCCCGTCATGCACGGAATGCCGCCCTACGATTATTTCGCTCTGCCCGTACCCAAACGGCGCATTCCCATTCACCGCACCGACGTCGGCACGCTGATCGCCGCCGACCTGATCGGCGCCAGGCGCTGCATTTTCGTCAAGGACGAACGCGGACTCTATACGGACGACCCGAAGAAAAACAGCCGGGCAACCTTTATCCCTGAAATCAGCGTCAAGGAACTGCTGGCGCGGGACCTGGACGATCTGATCATTGAAAGGCCCTGCCTGGAAATTCTGCAAAACAGCGAGGTGATCCGGACGATTCAAATCATCAACGGCCTGGAGAGAGGAAATCTGACCAAGGCGCTGAATGGAAAGCCCGTGGGAACCCTCATTCACCGGTCTTGAGCCGTCCAGGCCAAGGAAAGGCCAATGGAAGAAATCAAAAGAGCTTCACGCAAAGAACTGTTCGGATGGGCCATGTTTGATTTCGCCAACTCATCCTATACGACCGTGATCATCACGGTCGTGTTTTGCGTCATTTTTTCCCGTCTCATCGTCGGAGACGGGCCGGAATTCCGGTTGGGCAATCTCCTGTGGAGCGCCTCCATCTCCATAAGCTACCTGATCGTGCTTTTGACCGCGCCGCTTCTGGGCGCGATCATGGACTACACCGCGTCCAAAAAGAAATTTCTCCTGGCAAGCTGCCTGCTTTGCGCGCTCGCCACCGCTTCTCTTTATTTTATCAGACCGGGCGACATCCCGGCGGCGATGCTGCTCATCATCGTTTCCAACGTCGGCTTTTCCTACAGCGAAGCGTTTATCTCCAGTTTTCTTCCGGGGCTGGGTCCTTCCCGGGACCTGGGGAAAATTTCGGGCTACGCCTGGGGACTGGGCTACATGGGCGGCCTGGTTTCCACGGCTATCGTGATTTTCGGGCTGGGAGCGGGCGTTTACACCCTGGCAAATTTTTCCAATCTGCGGTGGGTCGGACCGGCCACGGGCCTGTTTTTTATCATCGCCGCGATACCGACGTTTCTCTGGGTTCGGGAAAGGACGATCGCCAGGGCCATGCCGCCTGGTGAAAACTTTTTTTCGATCGGCGTCAAAAGGCTCAAAAAGACCTTCATCGACATTCGGGACTACAGGGATTTGGCGGTTCTTCTGGCTTCCTTCTTTTTTGCGTATGCCGGCCTCTCCATCGTGATCGCTTTTGCCTTCATCTACGGAGACCAGGTCATTCGCTGGGCCGGCTCAACGCAGATCCTGATGTTTGTCCTCACGCAGATTACGGCGGCGGGGGGCGCGCTGCTTTTCGGCCTTCTGCAGGACTCGTGGGGCGCAAAGCGGACCTTCATTCTGACGCTCCTTCTCTGGGTGGCGGCCGTCAGCCTGATTTACGGCGTTTCTCCCGTAACGGAATGGCTGAGCGGTCTTGCGGGAACACCTTTGAAGGAAGAGCATGTTTTCCTGATGATCGGAGCCATTGCCGGTCTGGGTCTGGGATCGACGCAGTCCGCGTGCCGCGCGATGGTCGGGCTTTTCTCGCCGGACACCAAAGCCGGGGAGTTCTTCGGCCTGTGGAGCCTCACCAGCCGCCTGTCCGCCATCGCGGGGCTCATGGGACTGGGCGTGCTGCAGGCGTGGCTCGGCCTTCACAGAGCGATTCTGGTCTGTTCCGCCTTTTTCTTTATCGCCGTCGTGATCGTTTTATTCGTCGATGAAGAACGGGGCAAGCGAACCGCGCGCGCCCACGCGGGGGAATAATCCGCGGACCGCTGCATCATGCGCCGATCGTCAGATTCACAAACCGCAGGTAGGGACGAAGAGCCGGCGTGCCGCCGCCTTCGGAGATGATCCGCAGAACGCGGGAGCAGTCGGCGACGACGGCGCCGCCCAGATGCGTGACGGGGGTATCCTTGAACGCTTCGGGCACAAGCGGAGTGGAAGGACCCATCAACGCGACGATGCGCGGCGCTCCCAAAAGGCCGATCGTTTCTTCAAAGGTGCTGTTGAGCAGCGTCGTGGCCGTGATGATGGCGACATTGCATTCGCCCAGCGCCCTGCGCCTGTCTTCCGCGGACAGCAGATCGATGCGTTCAGGATTTTTTTCAATGACCGTCAGCTTCGCCCCGGTTTTGCGGATGCGTTCGACCAGCGGCGCAAAAAGACCGACCATCGCAACGTTTTCACCCGGTTTCAAATCAAAATAGGTGGTTGCCTCGCGGTCTTCCGCCGGTTTTCCGGGGCTTCCCGCAAGCGCATTGGCGGCCGCTACGCCCATGGCGCGATGCAGGGCATTTTTGCCATGGACGAGATACTGGAGCACATCGGAAGCGGATGAACCCGCAAATGTCCCCGCGCCCTGCAAGACGGTGCATCCGCGCGGCGGGGAATCCGGCAGCACGGCCGCCAGTCCCGCCGCGCCGTTATCCATGAGAACCCCCGCGTAGCTCAAGCCGATGCGCAAATCGGCGATCCGCCGGTCTTTTGCGGCCGGCATGAGCCTCTCATAAAGGCGGCGCAGCGAGAGACCCTCGTTGAACGCGGTCATATCTTTTCCTTTTCGTTTTCGGCAACCACATCCGTGTAGGGCGTTTCGCCCCGGCAGCTCCGGCATTTGTCTCCGTCGCGGGTCGGATAGGCCTCGCCGCAGACCGGGCAGACGGCCACCGGACCCATTTTTTTGCGGCGGACTTTCTCCGGTTCAACCTGCACGTGCCGGACGCTGAGCAGGCGGTGTCCCGCTTCCCGAATCTGCGCGAAAAGCGCTTCCGCATCCTGCTCATCTTTTTTCTTTTTTTTGAAGTACCAGTCGCGCACTTCCGGCCAGGCCTCCAGTTTTTTCGTATCCAGATAAACCCGCACACCCTTTCCGCTGTATTTTTCATACAGGGTTACGGCAAATTTGCCGAAAGGGACAATGCTCAACCAGCCGTTGCCGATCGTGCAGGGGGTCAAAATCTGCACGGCGTCGGGAAGGCAGACCGGCGTCTCGCAGACGGCGTCGAAAAATTCCCCCTCCGGCAGATGCTTCATCGCCAGATCCACGATGAAGCCGCCGATGAGCAGCCCCGGCGCCAGCGTGCCGTGAAAGGATTTCACCAGGTGAATGTATTCTTCGTAGGAATAGGTACAGATGTTCATCAATTCTCCTTAATAGACCAGCGACAGGCGCGGCTCGCGCGCTCCACGGGCCGCCGCACCCTCTCCCGGCTCCCGGGTGATGGTCCGCTGCATCCAGCCGCGGTCGATTCTTCCGTCCACGACCGGCAGAATCTCATCGGCCAGGAACAGGGCTTCATGAATGTCGTGCGTCACGTAGATCACGGGACAGGACAGCCTCCCTTTGAGGCTCTTCAGCTCTTCGCGCAGCCCGCGGCGCGTGACCACATCCAGCGCGGAAAAAGGCTCATCGAGCAGAAGCAGACGCGGATGACGGGCCAGCGCCTGGCAGATCGCGCAGCGCTGACGCTCGCCGCCGGAAACCATGTGGGGCCTGCGCTTTTTCAAATGGCTGATCTTGAAAAGCTCGAAGAGTTCTTCGACCTCTTTTTTGCTTTCCGCGGCAAACGCCGCGTTGTCAAACAGATTGAGATGCGGAAAAAGGCTGTAGTCCTGAAAGACATACCCCAGCCTTCGCTTCTGAGGCTTCAGATGAATATTCCTTGCGGAATCAAACCAGACTTCATCGCCGAAAACCACCCGTCCGGCGTCCGGCGCCGTAAGCCCCGCCAGCATTCGAATGACCGTGGTCTTGCCGCCGCCGGAGGGTCCGATCATCACGGCCATCTTTCCCGGCCGGCACGAAAGCGAAAGCTCCAGGTTGAAATATTTCAGTCTCTTGCTGAACGAGGCGGAAAGGATCATGCGCCGGCCCTCGCGTTGAGTCGGTTGACGAGCAGCAAAAAGGCATAGCTGATCGGAATAAAGCTGAGCGCAATCAGCCCCGCCGCCTCGTAGTTCATCATTTCGACGGCCTCATAAATGGCGATGGACGCCACCTTGGTTTCTCCGGGAACGCTGCCGCCGACCATCAGCAAAACGCCGAATGCGCCGATCGAGTGCAGAAAAACCAGCACCGCCGCGGCGGCGATGCCGGAAACCGAGTTGGGAATAATGACCCGCAAAAAGGCCGCCCGCTTCGACAGGCCGAGAATATAGGCGCTTTCCAGCAGGCGGCGGTCAATCCTGGAAAAGGCCGCTTTCATCGGCTGAACGGCAAACGGAATGGAATAAATGACGGACGCGATCGTGATGCCCAGAAAGGTGAACAAAAGCGATCCGCCGGTTGCGGCTTCCCATACTCGCCCGGCCCAGCCCCGGGGTCCCATCAGGATGATCAGATAAAATCCGATCACGGTCGGCGGCAGGGCCATCGGCAGATAAATGAGCGCCTCCACGAGCGATTTTCCGGGGAAACGGGCGTAGGCCAGCAGATAGGCCACCGGCGCGGCCAGAATCATCAAAACGATGGTTGTTGCCAGGGCCAGTTTCAGCGTCACGTAAAGAGCGAGATAATCCATATTTACCGGTAACCGTATTTCTTCTTCGTTTTGACGGCGTCCGCGCCAAGCAGATAGGCCATAAACAGTTCGGCGCTTTTTGGATTTTTGGTTTTTTTCAAAACGCACCCGGCCTGCACGATATCCGGCGCTTCCGTAATGCTGAAGTAGCAGCCGTTTTTCCCCTCTCGGCTTGCCGCGGCGGAAAGAGCGCAGAAGCCGGCATCCACGGCGCCCGTGTTCGCATACTGGAACGCCTGCGCAATATCCTGGCCGTTGACCAGTTTGCTCTGCAGCGCATCCCACAGTCCGGCTTTTTGCAGGGCCGACTTCGCCGCCGCGCCGTAGGGAGCGGTGACGGGATTGGCGATGGAGATCTTTTTGATCCGGTCGTTTTTCAGAGCTTCCCGCCAGGTCGGCGCTTTGCAAAAATTGGGATCTGCCGACCACAAAATGGCCTGACCGCGGGCATAAATAAACGTCCCGTCCGCCAATCCTTCCTGATGAAGCAGATCCGGCCGCTTTTCATCCGCGGCCAGAAACACGTCATAAGGCGCGCCGTTCTTGATCTGGCTGTACAGGTTGCCCGTCGAAGAAAATGTCGCTTCCACCTTCACGCCGGTCTGCTCTTCAAAAGCCGCCGCGATCTCTTTAAAGGCGGAAATGAAGTTGGCCGCCACTCCCACGGAAATTTTATCCTGGGCCGGAACCTGAAAGGGCGCCGCAAGGACGCTCAACAAAAGAACAATAACAAGAATGGTTTTTTTCATGGCAACTGTTTTTCTCTCTTTCAAGTATGTCTAAAATAACATAGATTTGCACAAAAAACATCCCGCATTTTCGCTGCGGGATGTTTTTTTACGGCCGTTATCTCAATTTGTCGATCCTCACCGCGCAGGCCTTGTATTCCGCCGTCTGCGTTACGGGATCATATACCGGATTGGTGAGCCAGTTGGCGCAGGCTTCCCGGAAATGAAACGCCATCCAGACCAAACCGGGGGGGATTTCCTTCGTCACGCGCGCCTTTACGACCACCTCGCCGCGCCGGGATTTAACGGAGATTTTTTCACCGTCGGAAATGCCTTTGGCCTGGGCATCGGCCGCGGAAATATCGGCCGTCTCCTCGCCCAACAGATCGTTGATGCCGGCGGAGCGCCCGGTCTGCGTCCGCGTGTGGTAATGGTACAGGCGTCTTCCGGTGGAGAGCACAAACGGATACTCCGGATCGGGAACTTCCGCGGGCGGAATATAGTCGATGGCTTTCAGCATGCCCAGACCGCGGGTGAATTTTCCGCCCTTGTGCAGCGTCGGCGTGCCCGGATGCTCTGCGCCGGGGCACGGCCACTGCAGACCGTCATTTTCCAGACGGGCGTATTTGATTCCCGCCATGGAAGGCGCCAGCACGGACACTTCGTTGTCCCAGATTTCCTGAGCGCTCGCGGATGCCCACTCGTGGCCGAATCGCTTCGCCAGCTCTTTGAAGATCCACCAGTTGGGTTTGGCATCCCCGGGCGGCACACTGGCCGTGCGCACGCGGTTGACGCGCCGCTCCGAACTGGCAAAGGTGCCGTCGTTCTCGCTCCAGGCGGCAGCCGGCAGAATGACATGGGCGAAGCGCGTGGTTTCCGTCGGGAAAATATCCTGGCAAACCAGGAACTCCGCGGATTGCAGCTCATGTTCAACATGTTTAATATCCGGCTCGGTGTTGGCCAGGTTCTCACCAAAGACATAGAAGCCTTTGACCTTTCCGGTCGTCAGATTTTTCATCATCGTCGGCATCATCATGCCTGGCTTGTCCGGCAGCGATTTCACATTCCATGCTTTGGCAAACTTGGCTCGGGCGTCCGCATTGGCCACCGGCTGATAGCCGGGGAAAACATTGGGCAGCGCGCCCATGTCGCAGGCGCCCTGAACGTTGTTCTGGCCGCGCTGCGGATTGACGCCGCCGCATTCAACGCCGACGTTGCCCAGGAGCATCTGAAGATTGGCGCAGGACATGACGTTGTTCACGCCGCAGATGTGCTCGGTGATGCCCAGCGTGTACATCAGCATGGCCGGTTTGACGGACGCCATTTTGCGCGCCAGCTCGCGGATGGCGTCGGCGGGAATGCCGCTGATTTCCGCGGCCCGCTCGGGCGGATATTCCATCACTTTCTTTTTGAGGTCTTCAAATCCTTCCGTGCAGGAATCCACATATTTTTTGTCGTACAGATTTTCCTCGATGAGCACGTTCATCACGCCGTTGATCAGGGCCACGTCGGAGCCAACCTTCAGCGGCACGTGCATCTCGGCAAAATCCACCATATCCGTGCGCCGCGGATCGATCACGATCAGCCTGGCGCCGGCCAGCGCCGCGTCTTTGACGAACGTCGAAGCGACCGGATGCGCTTCGGTGATATTGGTGCCCACCAGAATAATCATTTTGGCCTTCGCGTAATCGGCGAAAGAGTTGGTCATCGCGCCCGAACCGAAAGAAGTCGCCAGACCGGCGACGGTGGGGGCGTGTCAGGTACGAGCGCAGTGATCGATGTTGTTGGTGCCGATCACCGCGCGGAAGAATTTCTGCATCTGGTAGGAATCTTCGTTGATGCTGCGGGCGCAGCTCACGCCGGCAATGGCGTCCGGCCCGTCTTTTTTGATGATTTCCTTGAATTTTTCGGCCACCAGGTCCAGCGCTTCATCCCAGGAGGCTTCCCGGAATTCGCCGTTTGCCTCGCGGATCAGCGGCGTTTTGAGCCGCTCCTCCGAGTAGATGAAGTCGTAGGCGAACCGGCCTTTCACGCACAGGCGGCCCTGGTTCGGCTGGGCGTCTTCCACCGCCGTCACCTTCACGATTTTGCCGTCCTTGACGTGCAGCCACTGCTGGCAGCCAACGCCGCAGTAGGGACAGGTGGTGCGGATTTTTTTGATTTCCCACGGGCGACCCAGACCCTTGGCCTTCTTTTCGGTCAGCGCCCCGACCGGGCAGACTTCCACGCACTGCCCGCAGAAAACGCATTCGCTTTCATGATAGGGCAGGTCGCCGCCGGTGACGATCTTGCTTTCCTTGCCGCGGTACCCCTGAGAGATCGCCCGGTTGACCATCACCTCGTTGCAGGCCTGCACGCAGCGGCCGCAGAGAATGCAGCGGCTGAAGTCGCGCACGATCAGAGGATTCTGGTCTTCCTTTGGATAAATATCGCTCGCGGCTTTTTCCTCAAACCGCAGATCGGTGATTTTGTAAAAATAGGCCAGATCCTGCAGGCGGCAGTTGCCGTTGGCCTCGCAGACCAGGCAGTTGTGCGTGCCGCTGGAAAGCAGCAGTTCCACATTAAGCTTTCTGGCCTGATGGACGAGGGCGGTTTCCGTGAAAACCTCCATGCCCGGCGTAACCGGCGTTGAGCAGGCCGCCATCAGCGAGCGGGCGCCCTTGACCTCCACCAGGCAGATGCGGCAGGCGCCGGTGGGCGTCGAGCCTTTCAGATAACAGAGGGTTGGAATCTCAATGCCGCCGTTTTTCGCCGCTTCGAGAATCATTTGCCCCGGCGTATAGGGCGTCTCCTTGCCGTTTAAAATAAATGTGTCACTCATTTTTCCGTCTCCTGAAAATCACTTATGACATCAATGATATATGCCTTAAGTGACATATAAAGTGAGCTCTTCCATACAAAACTATTTCCCTGATGTCAACTCGCAAAATGCATGGGAATGGAATTGAAGAAAAAACACAGCAATAATGATGATCTGCAAAAAAACACGGAAGGTGAAAAAGAAGGGGTTGAGCGTTCCCGGAACCGAAATCCTTCCGGGAACGCTCTCAAAGGGGCAATGGCCCGAAGGCCGTTGAGCATCAGGCTGCTTCCAGCTTTACCGCGCAGACCTTGTATTCAGGAATCTTACCGATGGGATCCAGCGCCGGATTGGTCAGGAAATTCACGGGCGCCTCGTTGAAATGGAAGTTCATGAAGATCGATCCGGGCGCGCTCTTTTCCGTGATATGGGCTTTGGCTTCCACCTTGCCGCGACGGGACGTCACTTTGACCTTCTGTCCATCGGCAATGCCCAGCCTTTCGGCGTCTTCCGGATGAATTTCCACGAGGCTTTCGGGACAGCGTTCGACGGGTCCCCTGGCGCGCGTCGTCATCGTGCCGGTGTGGTAGTGATACAGGACGCGGCCCGTTGAAAGCAGGAAGGGATACTCCTGATCCGGCAGTTCATTGGGCGGAATATGCTCCAGAGCCGTGAACAGTCCCAGGCCGCGCGAGAACTTGTCCTTGTGCAGGAATTTGGTCCCCGCATGACTGACGGTCGGGCAGGGCCACTGAAGGCCTTCCTTTTCCAGGCGTTCGTAGGTAATGCCGGCATAGCTGGGCGTCACCGTCCTGACCTCCTCACAAATTTCCCGCGCGGACGCATAGGCCATCGGGTAGCCCATTTTGCCGGAAATGCCGCAGATGATTTCCCAGTCCGCTTTAGCCTCTCCGGGCGGCTCCAGCGCTTTGCGGACGCGCTGCACCCGCCGTTCCGTGTTGGTGAAGGTCCCTTCCTTTTCGGCAAAGGCGCAGGCCGGCAGAACCACGTCCGCCATCTGCGCCGTTTCGGTCAGAAAAATATCCTGTACGATCATCAGCTCCAGTTTCTGCAGCTCCTTTTTGACGTGCTGCAAATCCGGGTCGGAAAGCAGCGGATTTTCGCCCATGACATACAGCGCCTTGACTTTTCCGCTGCCGGCCGCCGCCATGATTTCCATCAGGGTCAGGCCGGGCTTGGCGGAAAGAGCCGCTTTCCAGGCCGCCTCAAATTTCTTGCGGACGTCGTCATTGGCAACCGGCTGGTAGGCCGGATACACGTTGGGCAGCGCGCCCATGTCGCAGGCGCCCTGAACGTTGTTCTGGCCGCGCAGCGGATTGACGCCGCCCCCTTCAATGCCCACGTTGCCGCACAGCATGGCGAGATTGGCGGTGCTCTTCACATTGTCCGTGCCGGTGGTGTGCTGCGTGATGCCCATCGCGTAAATGATGGAGGCGCGGGCTGCCCCGGCATACAGGCGGGCCGCTTTCTTCAGATCTTCGGCCGGAACGCCGGAAATTTTCTCGACGGCCTCGGGCGTGTATTTGGCGACCACTTCCTTGAGCGCTTCAAATCCTTCGGTGCGCCCCGCGACGTATTCCTTGTCGTAAAGGCCTTCCGCGATGATCACGTTCATCAGGCCGTTGAAAACAGCGACGTCCGTCCCCGGTTTTTGCCTCAGCCAGATGTCCGCGTATTTCACGAGATCGATTTCCCGCGGATCGATGACGATCAGCTTCGTACCGTGCTGACGGACGGCCCGTTTGACCTTCATGCCGATGACGGGATGATTTTCCGTCGTATTGGTTCCCGTGGCCAGGATCAAATCCGTATATTCCAGTTCATCGATCGAATTGGTCATCGCTCCGCTGCCGAATGTGGCGGCCAGACCGGCCACCGTCACGGAGTGTCAGAGCCTCGCGCAGTGATCGACATTGTTGGTTCCGATGGCCCCCCTCAGGAATTTCTGAAACAGGTAGTTTTCCTCGTTGGTGCAGCGGGCGGAAGACAGGCCGGCAATGCTGTCCGGGCCGTATTCCTTTTTGACCGCCGCCAGCCTCTCCGCGATGAAGGCGTATGCTTCGTCCCAGGCGGCCTCCTGGAAATCTTCGCCTTTCCGGCGGCGAATGAGCGGTTTGGTGAGCCGGTCGGGGTGGGAGATAAAATCCATGCCGAAGCGGCCCTTGACGCAAAGACTGCCCTCATTGGGCTGGCCGTATTCCCGGTTGCCCATGACTTTGACGATTTTATTGTCCTTCGTGTACAGATCGATCTGGCAGCCGACGCCGCAGTAAGCGCAGGTTGTGCGGGTTTTTGCAAGTTCCCACGGACGGCCGGCGAATTTCGCCTGTTTGAAGGTGATGGCGCCCGTGGGACAGACCTGCGCGCATTCGCCGCAGAAGACGCAGGCCGAATCAATGTAATCCGCGTCAAAGGCGGGGCCGACTTTCGCGTAGGATCCGCGGTTGGCGAAATCCAGCACTTCATTGACCTGAATTTCATTGCAGGCCCGGACACATCGCCCGCAGAGGATGCACTTGTTCAGGTCGCGGGTAATCATGGTGTTGGTGCTGTCCGGCCCGTAGGCGGGATGCTCGATGGGAAAGCGGGGTTTGTCAATCTGCAGCCGGTACACCAGGTCCTGCAACTCGCAGGCGCCGTTTTGCTCGCAGGTCAGGCAGTTGTGGTCGCCGGACGACCACATGAGCTCCACGATCATTCTCTGCGCGGCGCGAATGGCCGGCGTGTTGGTGCGGATCACCATGCCGGGGGTAATGGGCGCACAGCAGGAGGCGACGTAGCTTCTCGCGTTCTCCACCTCCACGACGCAAACCCGGCAGGCGCCCACATTGGTTGTCCTGGAATAATGACAAAGCGTGGGGATGTAAATGCCCTGATTTCTTGCCGCCTCCAGAATCGTTTGCCCGGGGTCCGCCGATACTTCCTGTCCGTCAATTGTCACAGTAATCTTCTTGTCCATTTATTCTTTCTCCAGTTTCAAAAAATCAATATTCAAATAAGCTTTCAGTGGATCGTCATAACTGACCAACAGTTTTTATAGGCAACCTATCCCTTTGTCAATTCTATCAATAATGACTTATGTCAAGAGTGACACGTATTGCGGATGCCTTAGAAAAACGATATGCTGCGCTTCAAAAAACAGAGGTTTTTACCGGAAAAGAATCATGAAAAAAGCATAAAAGTTGACGGGTTCAAAGCCCGGATCGGCAGGATCGGAAAATTTGACGCTGCTTGAGGAAAGAGGCCATGTCCAGAGAATTGATGAACACCAAGGAAGTCGCCCGGTATCTCGACATTCATGAAAAACAGGTTTACCTGCTCATCAAGGCGGGGAAGATTCCCTGTACGAAGATTACCGGCAAATGGATTTTTCCCGTCAAACTCATCGATGAGTGGCTGCAAAACAGCATCGCGGACGGCCTTCGAAAGGCCGGAAAGAGAGTCCATTCCGTCGAGGGATCCCTTTTGGCGGCGGGCAGCAACGATCCCGTGATGGACATCCTGATTTCGACCTTCAAGAAATATCATCCGGCCTTCACCATTTTTTCCGCCAATACCGGCAGCGTCAACGGACTGAAAGCGCTCAACGCCGGGCTCACGGACATCGCTTTTTCCCACCTTCTCGATCCGCGGACCGGCGATTACAATATTCCCTTTTTAAAAGAGTATTGTCCGGATCACCAACCGGTGGTCGTCAACCTGTTTTACCGCCGGATCGGGTTTCTGGCGGGCCGCGCCGGGAAAAAAATATTTAACGGGTGGGAAAACCTGGCGGATAAAAGGCTCCGCTTCGTCAACCGGCAAAGCGGATCGGGCATTCGGGTTCTGCTGGATGACGAGCTGAAAAAAAGAGGCATCGCTCCGGAGAAGATCACCGGCTACGATGCCGAAGTTTACACGCACCTGGAGGTCGGGCTTTCCATCGTTTCAGGCGAGGCGGATTGCGGAATCGCGTCGGCCGCGACAGCCAAAATCTTTGACCTGAAATTCCTGCCCCTGATCAGCGAACGCTTTGACATGATTCTGGATCAAAAAACATTTTTTGAGCCGGCCGTTCAGGCGTTTATCGAAACCCTTCGGTCCGACGAATTCCGGAAACGCGTTGAAAACATCGGCGGCTACGATTTTAAGGATTCCGGCCGCATCCTGCATTCTCCGTGACCGAATACGGATGCCCGGCCAAGGGTTTTTCCTACTCAAAAACGTTCCAGGCGCAGGCCGCCATCGGTTTATAGCCTTTGTCCTGCAGGATCATGTCCAGGTGGACCAGACTGACGGCGGAAACATCCATGTCGCGGGCCAGCAGGCGCCCCGCCCGGTAAAGCGTCACCAGATATTTTTTGCACCGGTCGCAGACAAACGCGGATTCCTGCGTTTTGCCTTCGACATAAAAATAATCCATCCCCTTCTGGGCTTCCTTTTCACAGTAGGGACAAACCACGCGCGTGAAGCGCCAGTCCTGCCCGCACGAACTGCAATGCAGGAAACGCCTGCCGCCTTCCTCCTCAATGAGCGCAATCGACGGAAACTCGCCGCAAACCGGACAATACCCCTTCTCCCAGTCAAACGGCTCCAGCGCCTTCGACGCCTCCCTGCCCCGCCGCTCCAGCAGCACGCGCGCCGTCAGGCTCCACAGCAAGGAAGCATTGGAGGGGGAGTTGCAGAGGCCACTCGCCCGCGGTTCCTCGTTTTCCCCGCCCGGACGCGCCCCGAAGCAATCCTTCCATCGGAGCTTTCCTCCGGAAATCAGGGCGGACAGACGGTCCATCTCTTCCGTCAGTTTGGGCATGCCTTCCTTTACGGCTTCGGCCAGAGACAAAGCGATCCGGTCCAGCGGATCCTCCGGTGAGAAAAGGGGAATCTGACGGATGAAGGGAACCCCCGCCCGCAGCCGGTTCCGGTCGACCGCAGAATAATCCAGCGACGGCAGCGTGAGGCTGTCCGTGAGCCGTCTTTGCCGGGTCATCACCGGCCGAAATGCTTTCAGCAGTTCAGCCGAATGCGGATTTTGCTCCAGGGCGCGGTCGAAAATCTGATCCATGCCGGAGGCGGTATGGTTTGACATCATGAATACTCCAGTCTTCCTTTGCGTTGCTTCATAAAAAACAGCAGGAAACGGCCGCGACCGTTCCCTACTGCGATCTTGATGATTAAACGGTTATCTCACGCGTGATGTCCGTGGGCGCCGGATTTCTTTTCCTCGCCATAGACCACCAGCTTGCCTTCATGCTCCATCTCTTTGAGCCAGCCCGGATGCTGCTTCTTGAGCACGGCTCGATCCATCCAGCCGGTCAGCATCGCAGGAACCGTCCCCGGATTGCCGATGGTGCCCAGGTACAGGTGGATGAAGAAAAATGCAAAGATCGCCACAAATCCCAGAGCATGCAACGGGTACATCCAACGAACCAGACCCGCCGGCAGCGCCGTCGGAAACCACATGATCAGTCCGGTGATGATCATCAGGATGCCGGCCCCCACTACGGTCAAAAAGAACAGCTTCTGGCCGGGATTGTATTTGCCGGTCTCGGGAACTTTGTCCACATGCCACAAATAACCGCCCGCCACTTTGATCCATTCCAAATCCTCAGGAAATACAAACACGCCCGCTTCTTTCCACCACATGCGAATGACCAGAATCAGGGAGGCCGCAAAGACCAGCCCCGTAAAGTTGTGAACCAGTTTCAGACTCTTTAGCCCGCCAAATAAATATCCAATGAAATTAAACGTCTGGAACATCATCCCCAGACCCGTGACGCACAACAGCAGACAGGAAATGGCCAGCATCCAGTGCAGAATCCGCTCATAGCTGTCGGTAACTTGTACATATCCTTTTTGCATGGTTATTTCCCTCCTTCCGTGTTTTCATCTTTGGGCAGATCAGGATACTTCGGCCCGTGGATCATGTAGTGCAGGAAGGCTCCGCCCAGTACGCCGCCCGCAGCCAGCAGGCTGAGCGGCTTCAAAAGGTCTTTCCAGACAATCACGGACAGAGGCACTTTGGGATTGACCGGCAGTTCTTCGTAAACTTCCGGCTTGAACTGCAGAACATAAATGACATGCGTCCCGTCCACAAATTTGTCGCCGTAAACGTTGGCGTCGCTGCCGAGCTCCTTGACCCTGGCATAGGCTTTTTTGATCATCGCGTCTTTGTCGCCGATGGTCAGGGCGCCGGTCGGGCAGGACTTCACGCAGGCCGGCGCGTGGCTTTCCTTGATGCGGGAATAGCACAGGTCGCATTTGTAAACCTTGTCGGTTTTTGCGTCATACTTGGGAATGTGAAACGGACAGGCCGATACGCATTCCTTGCAGCCGATGCACTTGTCGCGATGGATGCCGACGGTTTTCAGCGGCGTGTAATACAGAGAGCCGCTGGGGCAGACCTTCACGCAGGCGGCGTCGGTGCAGTGCATGCAGCCGTCCTTGCGGAAGATCCACTGGAAGTTTCCGGCCTTGTCTTCATATTCCTGGAAGCGGATCAGCGTCCAGGTGTTCCACTGCAAGTCCGGCGGATTCTGGTAGGTGCCGAGCTGCTTGGTTTTCAGGCCGGGCAGTTCATTCCACTGCTTGCAGGCCACCTGGCAGCCGCGGCAGGCGGTGCACAGGGTGGTGTCAATCAATTTGACGAGTTCAGGTTGTTTATTCATGGTCGCTTCCCTCCTACAACTTTTCCACGTTGACCATGAACGCCTTGTACTCGGGGCAGAAGGTGTTCGCGTCGCCAACGGTTGGGGTTAACATATTCGTGCTGTCAGAGCCGCTGTCCTTGGGGAAGAGCCAGCCGTAATTGAAGGGCATGCCGACCTGATGAACTTCTTTTCCATCAACGGTGAACGGTTTGAAGCGCTTGGTCACCATGGCGATGCAGGGGGCCTCGCCGCGGATGGAGGAAACCTTGATCCGCTCGCCGTTTTTAATGCCTTTTTCCCTGGCGAGTTTCTCGCCGATCTCCACGTAAAGTTCCGGCTGCATTTCCAGGAGCCACGCCTGCCAGCGGGTTAATGCGCCGGTGCACCAGTGCTCCGTGCAGGAGTATGTTGTGCAGACATAGGGAAACTTCTCGCTGGCGTTGGCCACTTGATCCATGTCACTTTTAAAGATTTCCGCCGCCGGATTCATACGCTGCGAAGACAATAAATTTTTCTCCAGCGGTCCTTCCAGCGGTTCGTAATGCTCGGGAAAGGGGCCTTCGGCCATGCCGGGTCCGAACAGAGCGCCCAGACCGTCTCTCTGCATGATGAAGGGATATTTTCCTTTCGCTCTGTCCGCCTGCGGCGGCCAGGGTCCGTCCGGCACGTCGCCTGCCCACTTGTCTCCCGTCCATTCCAGAAGCTTGCGTTTGGGATTGTAGGGCCTGCCGTTCACATCGCAGGAGGCGCGGTTATAGAGAATGCGGCGGTTGACCGGCCAGGCAAACGACCAGTTGGGGAAAAGCCCGAGACCCGTCGGATCTTCCTTTCCCCGAGACGCCATCTTGTTGATGCCGTCCGCCGTGTAACTGCCTGAGATGCACCAGTTGCCGCAGGCCGTTTTGCCGTCAGCCTGGAGATTGCCAAAGCCCGGAACCAGTTGACCCTTCTTGAACTCGGTCTTCGTTCCTTTCGCCTTGTCTTCAATCACCGTATCTTCCAGGAAAACACCGTTGATCCGTTTGGCCACTTTAATCACATCAAAGTGCCCTTTACTATCCAAATAATCCCACTTGAGATTGACAATGGCTTCGGCATTGGGACCGCCTTCTTTTTCATACAGCTTCTTGACGGCTGCCATGATCTTGATTTCGATTTCACCCACGGGAAGCGCGTCGCCGGGGGCTTCGGCAGCCTTGTATTTCCACTGCACCCAGCGGCCGGAATTGCTCTGCGATCCCTCCTTCTCCATCGTTGCGGCGGCGGGCAGAAGGAAGCATTCCGTCTTGATCTTTTTGGGATCGACACCGGGACCTTTCCAGAAAGAGTGAGTCTCGTTATCGAAGATATTTTCACCGACCAGCCAGTCCAGATTTTCCATCGCCTTGCGGACTTTATTGGAATTCGGCGTGCTCACCGCCGTATCCGCGCCAACGCAGAAATATCCCTTCACCTTTCCGGCATACATCGCGTCGAACATGTGCATGGTGGAATAGTGTTTCCCGTCGTCCATTTTGGGCAGCCAGGAGTAACCGAATGCATTTTCCTTTGTCGCCTTGTCTTCCCAAAGAGATTTCAGGAAACTGACAAAAAACTTCGGATAGTTCGAATAATAGTTGGCCGACTGGGGATCTTTCGATTCCGGCGTGTATTTGTGCAGATATTTGTCCAATGTATCCAGCGACGCGGAAAGCATCTTCAGATAGCCGGGCAGATTGCCGTATAAAATGCAATGGTCGGTCGAACCCTGAACGTTGGGTTCGCCGCGAAGCGCATTGATGCCGCCGCCCGCGATGCCCATATTGCCCAGCAGCAGCTGAATAATCGACATCGTGCGGATGTTCTGGCTGCCGGTGGTATGGTGAGTCCAGCCCAGAGCGTAGCATTCCGTGCCCGCCTTGTCCGGAACACCGGTGGAAGCGTAGATTTCATAAACCTTAAGCAGGTTTTCTTTGGACACGCCCGTGATGCTGGAAACTTTATCCAGCGTGTAACGCGAATAATGCTTTTTGAGCAATTGAAACACTGAGCGCGGATGCGTAAGGCTCATATCCCTCTGGGGAATGCCTTTTCCGTCTTTATCGAAGACCCATGTGGCTTTATCGTACTTTCTTTTCTTGGGATCATAACCGGAAAACAAACCGTCCTTGAAATTAAAGCCGTTGTCCACGATGAACGACGCGTTGGTGTAATTGAGGACATAATCCTTGAAGAACTTCTTGTTTTCCAGAATGTAATGGATCATGCCGCCCAGGAAGGCGATGTCCGTGCCGGAACGAAGCGGCACATGGAAATCGCAGCGGGCGGACGTTCTTGTGTAGCGGGGATCAACGTGAATGATTGTTGCGCCTTTTTCTTTCGCTCTCAAAATCCACTTAAAGGCGATGGGGTGATGCTCGGCGGCATTGCTGCCCATAATCAGGATAACATCGGCATTCTTCAAATCACAGTAATGGTTCGTCATGGAACCGCGTCCGAACGACTCTCCCAGAGCCGCTACAGAGGGACTGTGTCAGACCCTGGCCTGATGGTCTATATAAACCATACCCAGCGCGCGGGACTTGACGCTCATGATCCAGCACTCTTCGTTGTCCACGTTGGAACTGCCGTAGTGGCCGATCGCCTCGCAGCGGTTGACCAGTTCGCCCTTGTCATTTCTCTTTGTAAAATTCTTATCACGCGTGTCCTTGACCAGACGGGCAATCCGGGAAAGCGCAAAGTCCCAGTCTTTTTCTTCCCATTCCGTCCCGTAAGGTTTGCGGTAAAGCACTTTGGTCAGGCGGTGTTTGTTGGCTTCCGTCAGATCGAAGAAGCCCGCGCCCTTGGCGCAAAGCGACCCCTCGTTGATGGGATGATCCGCGTCGCCTTCGATGTTGAAGATTTTCCCTGTCGCTTTGTCCACGCTGCAGACCAGACCGCAGCCGACGGAGCAGTAACAGCAGATCGTCGTAACCTGTTTGGCTATTTTGATCCGATCCATTTTGCCAAGCTCATCGGCATAGGCCCGGGTCGGATTGAGGTTCAGCCCCAGGCTCGACAGGGCAACCCCGCCTCCGATGGCGCCGGTCATGGTTAAAAACCCTCTTCTTGTAATTTGCATAAAAATCCTCCCGATGCATGTGTCTTTTTTGATCTATGTCATACATGGCATATGTTGACCGAAAGTCATGCAAAAGTCAATATGTTTTGTCAAACATACATCAGAAACCGGACGGCGGGATAATGATTTGATTGCATTTCCCGCCCAACTTCCCTATACAATAGACATTCGCGAGTCCTGCAGGCAGGAGGAGTTCTTCCCATGGAAATCAAATACAAGGTTTGGATTGAAAAAAACGGAAAAGTCGTCTTCGGCAAGGGACGGGATGACATTCTCAAGGCCATCGATGAGCAGCGTAGCCTCAACGCCGCCGCCAAAAAGCTGGAAATGTCCTATCGGGCGGCATGGGGGCGATTGAAAGCTTCGGAAGAGCGGATGGGAATGAAGCTGGTGGAAATCGGCGTGCACGACAAGTCCATGCAGCTCACCGGGCAGGCCCGATCCATCATTGAGCGCTTTGAAAGACTGGAAAAAGACGTGGAGCGGCTTCTGCACACGGCCGACCAGGATTTTCAGAAACTCCTCCAGGAGGAAGGAAAAACCGGGAAGACAGTCGGATCTTAAGATTTTATGCCTTTGAGCAAAGCGTTGAGGCTGTCGTGGACAATCGTGAAGATGCGTTCGCCCCTTCTTTCGGGCGCGCCGGTGTAAATATAAAGAGAAATTACTCCGTTGAGAAGACCCCAGATGGCGAATTGCATTCGCCGGACGTCCATGCCGGCAATAAATTCTCCCGACTCCACGCCCCTCTGAAGAATTTCCGCGATCACGTGGACATTTTCATTGGTCGTATGAATGAGCTGTGTGTTTTGCTCATCCGTCAGGTTCATGTTTTCCGCCTGCAGCATAAAGGTCATCAGGATCCGGAACAATTCGTTATTATCCAGAAAGTAGCTTACGTATTCATGGGCGAAAGCGATCAGGGCCTCCGAAGCGGTTCCCTCCCGTTTGGAAAAAACATCCCATTCCTTGTGGCGGTCGATGTTGGCTGAAATCAGGATCTGGGTGTAAATTTCTTCCTTGCTGTCGAAGTAAAGGTAGATGGAGCCCTTGCTCACCTCCGCCTTGGCGGCGATCAGGTCAACCGTGACGGATTTGAAACCCCGTTCAAAAAACAGCTTTCGGGCGGCTTTCAAAATGGAATTTTTCCGGTTTTCCTTTTCTTTCTTTCTTCTTTCTTCCGAGCTCAAGAGCGGCTCTCCTTCGAATGCAGAATGAAGGCCTTTCATCGTCCTTTTTGCAAGTCTCTGTTAATGCTTGGCAAATACCAACAGAACGGCCTTATGACTTACAGTCATAGTGCGTACCGCAATTGAAAACCCCTGTCAAGGAAAATTAAAAAACTTATTTCCGCAGTTTTTCCAACTGCCCGATAATGCTTTCCAGGGTCGGACGCTCGTTGATGTCATGAACATCAATGTAGCGGATTATGCCTTTTCGATCGATGATGATGATCGCCCGCTCCGCCGTGCCGTCGGAACGCAGAATGCCGTAACGGGAAGCCGCCGCGCCGTGCGGCCAGAAATCGGACAGCACGTCAAACCAGAGCTGCCCCATCTGGCTGGTCCAGGAATGAAGCGTCGGAATGTTGTCAACGCTGATGCCCAGGAGCACGGCGTCGTTTTCTTCAAACAGCTCCTGCACTACGTTGTACCCGGGCCACTGGTCGGAGCAAACCGGCGTCCAGGCGGCGGGAACAAAGGAAAGCACGACATTCTTTTTTCCCCGGTAGTCTGTGAGCGACACCTTTTTGCCGCTTACGGCCCGCAGCGTGAAGTCCGGGGCGGCCTGGCCGACTTTGACTTTTAAAACGCTGTCCACCGGCTTGAGCCTGCCGGTATTGAACACATTTCCCTTGTAGGCGTCGGAAAGGGCGAACGCCGGAGCGGCGAACAAGGCGGCAAAGAGCAACGCGCATGCAATCTTTCTTTTCATGGAGGCCTCCCGTTTACTGAATTCCGGTCAGGCGGACCGTTTCGGCCAGAAACGCTTCCACGTCTTCGTGAACGCCCAGCCTGGAATAAACCACTTCCCGTTTTTTGGGGCCGTCCAGTTTCACGATGATGAAATACGGAGTGCGGACTTCGCCGATGATTTTGTGAATTTTAAAATCCCCGTCCGGAACCAGCGCAAATTCAACCTTGTACTTCTTTTTAAACGTGTTCACTTCAAACTGCGTATTTCCCGCGCCGATGCCGAGGATCTTGATTTTTCCCCTGAGACGCGGATTCCCCTCGATCAGGCCGAAAAAGCGGTTCATGTTGGGCGCGTCCTTCTGGCAGTAAGGGCAGTAGAGGCTGAAGATCTGGATGATCAACGCCTGGGCGCGAACCTGATCCACGGCAAAGGTTCCGGAGCCGGAGAGGCCCAGATATTTCAGGCCGGCCGAATCCGCGGGTTTCTGGATTTTCAGGTCGGGCAGCGCGGCGCCCACCCGCGGCGGCTGCGTTTGGGCGAAAAGCAGGGCCGGCAGGGCTAAAAACACCAGCAACATTATCAAAGCAATTTGTTTTCTCATGACTCCTCCTCGTCAATTTCGGGATCTCAGGCGGTGGACGGCTTTATCCAGCCCGTCCAGCGACAGCTCGAACATCGGAAAAATCCCGGCAATCTGTTTCACCGTCCATGTGTAAAACCACGAATCCTGCGGCTGCGGATTGAGCCAGACCGAGTGGCGAAACGTCCGGGACAGAAACTTCAGATAATCCATGGAAGGCCGGGCTTCATTCTGGCCGAGGTAGATCGCTCCGTGCGCGTCATTGAGTTCATAGGGCGCCATGGACGCGTCCCCCACGATAATCAGCCGCGTTTCCGGATCGGAGCGAACCAGTTCATCCACCCGCACCGGTTTTTTGCCGCGGGTCGGATCGAGCCAGATTTTGGAATAAATCGTGTTGTGAAAGTAATAAATCTCCAGTTCCTTGAACTGAAACTGCGCGTAATGGAACAGCGCCTGAACGATTTCCACGTAGGGATCCATCGACCAGCCGCCGTTGTCGATCATCAGCTTGACTTTCAGCCGGTCGGCCATTCGGCGGTCAAAAATGATTTCAATTTCCCCCGCGTTGCGCATCGTCGAATCAATCGTTTTGTCGATGTTGACGACGTCCCGGGGGCCAGCAGGCTGAAGGTGCTTCAGCCTTTTGAGCGCCTCGCCCATCTGCGAAGCCGTGATGGGGCCGGACTGCGAATAATCCCGGTAGCGGCGCTCCATCGCCACCTTGATGGCGGACTTGTTGCGCGACTGGCCGCCCACCCGCATGCCGCCCGGATGATCGCCGGAGTGCCCCGTGGGCGATGTGCCGCGCGAACCGATCCAGTAGCTGCCGCCGTGATGGGCTTCGGTCTGCTCCTTGAGGCGCCTGAGAAAATGCCGCACTAGTTCGTCGGGCGTCATCTGTTTCACCTGTTCTTCGGAAAGCCCCAGCGCCCGGGCCATGCCGCCCGGATCCCTGAGCCACTCGGAAAGCATCGCCTGGACGGCCTCGGTCAGCTCCGCGTCGGTGGGATCGACATCGGCCATGCCCCGAAAAGCGGCGGAAAACGCCTGATCATAGATGTCAAAGTATTTTTCGCTTTTGACCAGAAGGCTGCGCGCGACGCTGTAAAAATCGTCCAGCGAGGCGACAAGCCCCATTCCCAGCGCTTTCTGCAGACGCAGGAAAGACGTGGGCGTCACGGGAACACCCTTGTCACGAAGCGTGTAGAAAAAATTGACAAACATGTCTCGTCTCCCGAAAACCCGGCGCGGGCATGGAAGCCCGCCCGCAAGGGCAACCCGGCGGCGGCGCCTGCCGGACTTTTTTTACTGGTGCGCAGCCAGGTAAAGGTCGGTGCTTTTTTTGAACAGCACGCCCAAAAAAGGGATGCCGGCCGACCGCAGGCTTTTTACATTGAAATCCGGATCGGCCTGGAGCGCGCGCATCCAGTTGATCAGTTCGCGCGTGGCCGGCTTTTTTTCCACGCCGCGCACCTCGCGCAGGCGGTAAAACGTATCCAGGCAGGCCGAGGTCAGATCCCTGTTCAAATCCGGAAAATGCACGCCGATGATCCTGCGCATCATTTCACGGTCGGGGAAAGCGATGTGATGGAAATTGCAGCGCCCCAGAAACGGATCGGACAGATCCTTCTTGGCGTTGGACGTGATCACGATCACCGGCCGGCTCTTCGCTTTCACCGTCCGGTCGATTTCCATGATATCGAACTGCATCTGGTCAAGGATGTCGAGCATGTCATCCTGAAAATCCGTGTCGGCCTTGTCGATCTCGTCGATGAGCAGCACGACTTTCCTGTCGGAGACAAACGCCTGGCCGATTTTGCCCATCCTGATATATTCCTCGATATTGCTCACATCCCGCCCGGAATCGGAAAAACGGCTGTCGTTGAGTCGGGTCAGCGTGTCGTACTGATACAGGGCGTCAACCAGCTTCATGCTGGATTTGACATTCAGAACAATAAGGGGCATGCGCAGGTTTTCGGCAATGGCATGCGCCAGCATGGTTTTGCCGGTCCCCGGTTCGCCCTTGAGCAGAAGCGGCATCTCCAAGGCCATGGAAATATTAACAATTTTAGCAAGCTCATCATCCAGCACATAGCGTGATGCCCCGGCAAATTTTGCAGGGCGATTTTCAGACATCATCTTTATCGTTGCTCCTTATCGTGTTTTTGATCCGCGGCCGCCACCCGTTCAATATAATGCCGGGAAGCGTTTCGTCAACAACATCCGCTGCCGCCTTCAAGCGACCTTCGGCCAATGGGCCTGTTTGGCCGCTTGCGGAGCCATAACACGTTTTGGCGCAAAAATTAACGCGGAATATTTTCATTTACGCCGAACTCGGCCATAGCCAGGATTTGAGAGCCAAGATTCACTTGACAGGTTCACCCGCTTTTCCTATACTTTTGGCGCATGCAGGAAAGGCGGATTTGATTCGTTTTACTTTCCCCGAACGATAAGGAGATTCCCATGAAAAAGCATCTTCGCAAAATACTGGTGATGGCGATCATCGCCTTCATCGCGTCAGCCTGTGCGAGCCAGGACCGTTTTATCGTCCATCACACGAACGGAACCGTCCTCGACACCAAAACAAACCTGATGTGGGCGGCCAGAGACAACGGCAGCGACGTCAACTGGACCGGCGCGAAATCCTACTGCGAGAATTACGCCGCCGGTCATTACAAGGACTGGCGGATGCCGACCTCTGAGGAACTCGCCGGTTTGTACGACGCGCGGCAGACCCGCGAGGCGCCGTGCGCCGGCAATTTCAACATTCACATGACCACGGAGCTGATCCAGGTGACCTGCTTTGCCGCCTGGTCGTCCGAAACGCGCAGCGCCGACGCCTCTTTGTACAATTTCATTTACGGGAGGCCCGACTGGTATCTCCAGTCGCACACCTACGGCATGCGGGCGCTTCCGGTCCGGAATAACAAATAGGCCATTCTTAACACTAACTTTTGCGAGGATATTTATACCAAGTTGCATTCAAAGGATAACGAGGCGGCAAAGAGGAGGTTCCGCAGACGTATTTTTATATACGTCGAGGAAGCCGACGACGCAGACAACAAAGTTAGCCGCAGAATGCGACCGGTATAAAAATAAAGCTTGACAACCGCCGGGAACTCCTCTAGGGTGCGCCCAACTTCGCGGGTCAACGCAAAAAAAGCGAAGGAATAAGTTGAATCGTGTCATGAATAAAGCACAAGGTCGGCCGCCAAGTACTTTAAAACCTGGCGGCCTTTTTGTTTCTGCCGTTGTGATCATTCGACTTAGGAAATATTGAGAAAGGAGGACGAGCACAATGTCGGAAGGCAAAGTAAAGTGGTTCAACGAACGCAAGGGCTTCGGCTTCATCGAGCAAGAGGGCGGGAGTGATATTTTCGTGCACTTCAGCGCTATCCAGTCCAGCGGCTTCAAAACCCTCACCGAGGGCCAGCAGGTCAGCTTTGACGTGGTTCAGGGCAAAAAGGGCATGGAAGCGGAAAATGTCAGAGCCCTCTAAGGGTCAGGCGAAAACATCCGCAAAAGCGCGCCGCAAAACGGCGCGCTTTTTTTATTCCCCCCCGCCTGCGCGCAGCGGTTCCTTCGGCGGGAAATTGCCGGCCCGGATCAGCGCGAAATCCGCCGGGCCAATTACCATTTGAAATGTTTTGCCGGTTGCGATAAGGGTAACGCCACACGTCACTTCCCTAAAGGAGCACCGGCATGAAGCGAAAGGCTCACCGTCTGGATCCGTTTTTCCGTCCCGGAAGCGTCGCCCTGTTCGGCAGCATGCAGGAAGGCTGGTTTTTCGGCGCAGCCGTCATCATCAGCGACCTGCTGAAATGGAACTACCGGGGAAAGATCTATCCCGTTCATCCCGCCGCCCGAACCGTTTACGGAATCCCGGTCTTTCCGGATCTGGCCCATGTGAAGGACATTCCCGAACTGGCCGTCATCGTCACCTCCTTCAGGCACGCGCCCGGCATTCTCGAACAGTGCGGCGCGAAGGGCGTAAAGGCCGCCGTCATCGTTTCCGACGGCTTCAGCGAAGCGGGGCCGGAAGGCAGAATCCGGCAGGAAAAGCTGCTTGGAATCGCAAAATCCCACGGCATTCAGGTCATGGGACCAAACACCGTCGGGGTCTTCAGCTCCGAAAGCCGGTTCACCACGGTTCCCTACGACCGCGGCTATGAGTACCAAAAACAGGGAAGACTTTCCATCATCACCCAAACCGGCATGTACAGCCCGCAGGCCATGGCGTGGCATGAATACGAAGCCGGAATCAACAAAGTCATTGATCTGGGAAATATGTGCGATGTCGATGAGACGGACTGCCTGGACTATCTCGGCGAGGACCCGAGCACGGACGTGATCTCCCTGTACATGGAGCACTCTCGAAGACCGCGGATGCTGCTCGACGTTCTAAAGAAAGTATCGAGGAAAAAGCCGGTCCTGTGCCTCATGCCGGGCGGCTCTCCCGGCGCGGCGCAGGCGATGGCCTCTCACACCGGTTCTCTGGCCGGGAACGCTGACCTGTATGACGCGCTCCTTCGGCAGGGCGGCGCTCTGAGGGTTGAGGAATATGAAGATCTTCGCGATTGCGCCACGCCGTTTCTCCGTTATCCTCTGCCCCGGGGCAATCGCCTCGGCATCATCACCTTCTCCGGGGCCATCGGCATCCAGGCGATCGATGCCGCCGAAGCCTTCGGTCTTTCCATCGGCAAGCTTTCCCCGGAAAGCCGGCGGAAGCTTGCCGCCCAAAGCGGTACGCTGGGCGGCCACCCCATCGACATCGGGCCGGCCTCCGCCACGGCAGGCGCGGGAATATTCGACCTGTACCAAAAATGCTTCGACATTCTCGCCGCGGATGAAAACATCGACTGCATTTACCTCAACGCCTATGTTTCCAACGGATTGAACCCGGCTTTTTATGAAGAAATGCTTGGCCGAATCGGATCCTTCCGGGCAAAACCGGTCGTCAGCTGGTGCTACGGTCCGTCGCAGCAACTGGTTTGCGAATTTGGAAAACTCGCCGAACGCCACGGCATTCCCTTTTTCCCAAACAGCAAAAAAGCCGTCCGGTCTCTTTCCTACATGGCCCGATACGCCCGCCGGAAAACATCTGTTTCCGAATAACCGCTTCGGCGCCGCTTCTTCCTCCGCCCCGGACGAACGGCCGCAAGCCGCGCGGTTTAGCGGCCGACGGAAATCGCCCCCATGCCCGCGGCATTTATTCCGGCGTCCGCGATGGTGCCCCGCCTGCCTCTGGGAATCGAGATCTGCAATAGAATTTCCTCGCCCCGCTCCCAGATAAACGCCCGATACTCGAACAGCAATTCATAGTAACCGCGCACACCGCCCTGGCGGTCTTTGATGACAAACGCCCCCATGCGATCCCGGTTCAGCCGTTCGTATCGGTCCAGCGAATAGAGGCTGGCGGCTGCGATCTGCCGCGGAAAATCCGTAATGACTTTACCCCCCGGCTCCACAAAGACAAATCCGGCATCCGGCTGCAGCGGAAGGCATTCCGGTGTGTCGAGCCGTATGATCTTCTCAAATTTCTTTTCCGGCACGGCGCTCACCGCTTCGCTTTTGAGCATCGTGCCGGCAGACGCGCAGCCGGCGGCGAACGCCAGGACAAGCCCTCCCGCGATGACAACCTTCAAAAACCGCTTCATTTTTGTATCCTCACTTTCTCAGATCCACCCGAGAATTCCCGCGAACACGACCAGGGCGGCGGCATTCACGAGGAAAAGTGAGCCGATGAACAGCTTCTGCCCGCGCGGCTGCCAGTCATGCACGTAGCAGGCGGCGGCAAAAAAGGGAATGTAAACCGTCACGAAAACCGGAAAAGCGCCCCACCAGTCGTAAACCCAGACAAATGCCGGGGTTCTCACCAGGAAGATTTCCAGAATGGAGGCAAAAGCCGCATTGACGACGGCGAAGAACAGACGATTCGGGATTCCCAGAATCTTCACGGCCGGATCTTTCGGCATCAGTTTGCAGACCACAAGCCCGGCGATCGAAAACATCAGGCTGATTTCGATGCCGACGCCCACCAGAATTTCAAAGGCGGTCCCCGCCGGCACGGTCCACAGGGCGTGGCCGGAAAAATGCTGCACGAGGGCGTTGACGATTTCCACAAACCAGTGGACCATGTAAAGGGACAGTCCTCCGGCGATCACGCGGTAATTGCCCTTTTCATACTCATTGGCATAGATGTACAGGACAATCACCAGAAGAGGAATGACATACCACTGAAAAGGGTCGCCGCTTCTTAAGATGCCGAGCGCCTGCTGGGTTGCCTCAGGGTGGTTCAATTGCATCGCATGCCTCCTTTATTCGAAGTTGGATGAACCGGTGTAATAGACGGCCAGCCATACCGTATTCTGCCCGGAAGCCGTCCATTCCACCCGGTGTTTCTTGCGGCGATCCAGGTGAAAGGAATCTCCCGGACGCAAAACCAGAATTTCCTTTTGCCCTTCCACGCGCAAGCCGGCGCTTCCCTGCAGGAGGAGGATCCATTCATTCTCCTCCTGGTCATACCAGAAACCGCAAGGCGAGCAATGGCCGCGGGAAACAATTCTCTCTACGCGAAAACCGGGCGCCCGAAGAAGCGTTTCCATCCATTCGTCTTCCGGCGATTCGGGAATGTCGGCAAAAAGATTTTTCACGCGTTCGCCCTCCCGCTAATACAATCTTTAAAATTGTACTTCTTATACCCGATTTTCATCATAACGTTCAACCCCATTGAACATTTGGTTCAGGAAAAAGCGGGAAATGAAGTTTCGGGAGCCTT
>Ga0209719_1000268_pt1 | contig 79499 bp, 78 predicted proteins | sample AD_JPNAS2_MetaG_FD_184421 | JGI IMG/M metagenome (GOLD analysis project Ga0209719, IMG submission 184421) | Active sludge microbial communities of municipal wastewater-treating anaerobic digesters from Japan - AD_JPNAS2_MetaG (SPAdes) (version 2) | ecosystem: Engineered > Bioreactor > Anaerobic...
AGCAGATAGGACGCACTCAATGGCAAGGGGAGCATGACCGTCACAATGGGGCTGTATGTGATAACGAGGCCGGGGTAGTGGAATTTTTCGGCCACGGGTGGTTGGCTAAGGAGTTATACAAAGAAGTCGAAATAGATGCAGCCGAGGAAATCGAATAAATAATAATATGTCCGCGTTTGAGGCTCCTGAGAAATCGGGGGCCTTTTTTATTGGGGTATCAATAGGGTAGCAGAGCAAAAAACAAGGGGCTGCGATTTCTCGTAACCCCTTGATTTTATGGTGAGCCCTGTCGGGATCGAACCGACAACCTACTGATTAAGAGTCAGTTGCTCTACCAGCTGAGCTAAGGGCCCTTTGGGTAAGAAAACACCGTTATGAAAAGAACTTCTCTATCCTGGTACGCCCGGTAGGATTCGAACCTACGACCAACAGATTCGAAGTCTGCGACTCTATCCAGCTGAGCTACGGGCGCGTAGTTTCAATCCAAAAAATGGGGTGAGTGAAGGGGTTCGAACCCTCGACCTCCGGGGCCACAACCCGGCACTCTAACCAGCTGAGCTACACCCACCATTTTCATCTTGGTGCGCCTGGAGGGATTCGAACTCTCGGCCCACGGATTAGAAGTCCGTTGCTCTATCCAGCTGAGCTACAGGCGCATTTAATCCTGCACCAAAAAGAGAACGCCTAATATCCCCTCTTCTTTTTTTTGTCAAGGTTAAAAAGGGTGAATCTTTTATTCTACCGGACATACCCGGCGATGCCGTCAAAGCGGTATTTCTTCAGGGCGGGCGGCACTTTCGGCTGGGTCGAATAGTAGTGCCGGCCGGTGGACGGATTGTACCAGCGGTACAATTCGCGGGTATTGGTCATGCGGGACGTGGCGATGTTGCCAATGTTCCCTTCATAAATATATCCATCCAGCCTTTTCCCCCCGCCGGTCCGGTCGTGGGAATAAAAATGGTCCTTTATGGCGGGATTGTACCAGCGGTGAAAGGCGGTCGTGCCGGGAGTTTGCGGCGCGAAAAGCCGAAAGGCAATGCCTTCCTTGACGTATCGGTTCTGGTAAAGACGCCGGGCTTCCGTCTGGGGGTCCGATGTGTAGAGATAGTCATAATCACTGGAATATAAATAGACATCCAGGACTTTATGACCCGCGTCGGGAACGATGCTGACATACACCTCCGCGGTCTCCTCCCCGGCGTTGGTTTGAAAGACGATATCGTCGCCGTAAATGCCGGGCGCAAGAGAGGTAGTATCCACCTTGACGTTGAGATAATCGATTTCGCTCAGCGTTGTGCCGGAATTGGGAAAAACCGTGATCCAGCCCTTCGGCCCCCGCTGTACTTCCCGGCCGAATACTTTCACGCCTTCCAGTTCCAGAGCGCCCCCCCGGATGACCAGGTTAAGGGTGTGGGGGCCGTCGGCCAGGCCTTCCGCGATTAGAATTTCCTCTTTTTCCGACTCCCCGGACAGTTCGTCCGGCAGGCTCACCGGGGCTTCGTCCAGATAAACAACGCAATTTCCTTCCGGCGTGCGAGACTGCAGAAAAATGCTGATGCCGGTTCCCTGAAAGCGGTATTTCAGCGCGCCGCCGCCCCGGCTTACGGGGTAGCCGTTTCTTTCGGTCCATTTTCCGGTGAGCTCCATGGCGTCCTTGAGGTGCTCGGGAATGACGTATTTTCCGGGCTCCGGCAATTCCTCCTGGCGGAAAGAAAAGTACCTTTCCTGTTTGGGTTCTGGGGGAGGCGCGGACTTTCCGGCTTCCGGGTGGCTGGAGACGGACCAGTGAAGCTTTTCCCTGCTTCTGTTGGCCAGCTCTATCTTTTTGGACAGAATTTTCCCGGGCGACTGAGTGCCAAGGTCCAAACGCTGGGGATACAAGCTGATGGACGGAATTCCCTGTGCGGTCTGAATCCGGAATTCCACAAAAATATTTCTTGCACCGCCGGCCAGGGTAAGCGGAATGTCCTTCCGGTGATGTCCGGGTTTCAGACTTTTGCGGCAGATCAACTCCCTGCCGGCGGCCTCCATTTTCATCCTCACCGCATAGGCGGGGTCTTTGGTTTTATCGATGCGCGCTTTTTCAGGAGTGTCGGCGACCGTCAATTCCAGCCGCAAAGAAACCGGTTCATGGGAGACTTTCAGCGGAAGCGCTTTTCCGGAAAGAGCTTCCCAGCCGTCCGGGCAGGATGCCGCGGATTCCACGGTTCCCGGCGTGATGTCGCTGAGCTTGAATTCACCAAAAGCGGTTGAGCCCGGCTGGATGAATCCCAGGTCCACTTCCCTGGGCATAATCGTCAGGACGGGATGCGCCTCCTCCGGATGAAGGTTCTTTGAAGCGGCAGCTCCGTCGGCCGGCCTGACGGTCCCTTTCGGGTCCGAAGGCGTCAGCGCGAAAGCGGAAAACGAGCAAAACATCAAAGTTGCGCAAATGAAAAAAACAATATTTTTATTCATGGATTCCTCTGGTGAATAGGTTGCGCTTTTTTAGCGTAAAGAAGCATTTTACGCAACCATTTTAAATCATTTTAAAATACTTGACAGAGTAAATCGAGAAGATGTAATGTTCAGCCTAATTTTCCGGCACCATAAATTTGCATACCAACACTCTGTCGTCATTGCCTATGAATCCTGAAGACGCAAAATACTGGCTGGCGCTGAAATCCCTGGAGGGCGTCGGCAACACGCTCGTTGGCCCCCTGCTGGAGCGTTTCGGCTCCCCGGCCTCCGTCTTTTCGGCTCCGGTTCATGAACTGGCGGGAGTCCGCGGCATGAGCAGAAAGATCGCGGAAGCGATTCTCGCGTTTAGCGACTGGGACGGCATTCTGCGCCAGATCGACGGTCTGAATCAGGCGGGCTTCCGGGTGGTGACTTTTCTGGACGAATGCTATCCTAAAAATCTTTTGAATATGTATGACCGCCCTGCCCTGCTTTACGTTGCGGGCGTTTTGAACAGCGACGACATTTCCATTGCCGTTGTCGGGTCCCGGCATGCCAGCACTTATGGACGGTACACCACGGACAGAATCAGCCGGGAACTTGCGCTCCGGGGTGTCACCATTGTCAGCGGCATGGCGCGGGGAATCGATTCCTGTGCGCACCGCGGCGCGCTGGCGGCAAAGGGCAGAACGATTGCCGTTCTGGGGAGCGGCCTGGATGTAATCTACCCTCCGGAAAACAAAAAGCTGTTCGACGCGATTGTGCAGCAGGGCGCCGTCATCTCCGAATATCCGCCGGGGACGCAGCCCCTGCCGTTTCACTTTCCGGCGCGAAACCGGATTATCAGCGGAATGTCCTGGGGCGTTCTGGTTGTGGAGGCCGGGGAGAAAAGCGGCTCGCTCATTACGGCAAAACTGGCCATGGAACAGGGGCGCGAGGTTTTCGCGATTCCCGGCCCCATCGATTCCGCATCTTCGCGCGGCGCCAACAGCCTGATCAAGCAGGGCGCCAAGCTGATTGAAAACGTGGATGATATTCTGGAAGAAATTCTTCCGCAGCTGGAGCAGCCGGCGGTCAAACCGGTTTCCCCATGCCGAAAGGCTTTGGAAACGGAATCGGGGCCGGAAAAACCTGTAAACGACGGAAAGATCCGTCCGGCTGCCCCTGAAAAAGATGAAGGAAATCTTTCTTTGGCCGATCGGAAAATACTTGAGGCCATCGCCGGCGGAAAAACGCATGCCGATGATATTATTGCGCAAACGGGTTTTCCGCCCGCCGAGGTGATGAGCGCCCTGATTGTCCTGGAATTGAACGGACGGGTCGAGCAGCACCCGGGAAAATGGTTCACCCTCAAAAAATAAAAGCTTTACAAATGCATTTTCACCATCTATATGGTGCGCCCACATGCAAGGAGCGCTTATGGCAAACTCATTAATTGTTGTGGAATCCCCCACAAAAGTAAAAACCATCAAGAAATTCCTGGGACGGGATTTTGATGTGGTGGCCTCCATGGGCCATATTAAAGATCTGCCCAAAAGTTCGCTGGGCATCGACCTGGAAAAGGGTTTCGAACCCACCTACCATGTGATCGAATCCAGAAAGAAAATCATCGATGCGCTGAAAAAAGCGGCCAAAGGCGCCGAAAACATTTATCTGGCGCCCGACCCGGACCGTGAAGGAGAAGCCATCGCCTGGCATATCGCCGACGTCATCGGCGCAAAGAACAAGAAAATCTACCGGGTCCTCTTCAACGATTTGACCAGGAACACCGTGCTGGAGGCTCTCCAGAAGCCTCTGAAGCTGGATTTCGACAAATACGAGGCCCAGCAGACGCGCCGCATCCTCGACCGCCTCGTCGGCTACCAGATCAGCCCCATCCTCTGGGACAAAGTCAAACGGGGCCTCTCCGCCGGACGGGTGCAGTCGGTGGCCGTGCGCATCATCTGCGAGCGGGAAGAGGAAATCGGCAAGTTCGTGCCGGAAGAGTACTGGAATCTCGTGGCGCAGTTTGAAGCCTCTGTTCCGCCCTCTTTTGAAGCGAAGCTGATCAAAATCGGCGGGAAAAAGGTGAAAGTGTCCAACGCCGAAGAAGCGGGCAAACTGGCGGCGGACATTCAGGCGGCGGAGTTCACCGTCGAAAAGCTGGAGAAAAAGGAAGTGAAGCGGTCGGCCCTGCCGCCCTTTACGACCAGCAAGCTTCAGCAGGAAGCCTCGCGCTGGCTCAAGTTTTCCGCCAAGAAAACGATGAGCGTCGCCCAGAAGCTTTACGAGGGCATCGAACTGGGGCCGGAAGGGTCCGTAGGTCTGATCACCTACATGCGGACGGATTCCTACCGGATTGCCGAGGAGCCGCTCGCGGCCGTCCGCGGCTACATCAAGGAAAATTATTCCGACGCATATGTTCCCGCAAAACCCCATTTCTATAAAAACGCACAGAAGGCGCAGGACGCCCATGAAGCCATCCGGCCTTCTTCGATGGCCCACAAGCCGCAGGACATCAAGCCCTACCTGACGCCCGACCAGTTCCGGCTTTATCAGTTGATCTGGAACCGCTTTGTGGCAAGCCAGATGAACCCTGCCGTTTTCGATCAGACGACGATCGACATCGCCGGCGCGGGCTGCACCTTCCGCGCGCAGGGCCAGGTCATGAAGTTTCCCGGCTTTACCATCGTGTACACGGAAGGCAAGGATGAAAAGGAAGAGGAAAACGGAAACGGAAAGGACAAGCTGCTGCCCGACGTCGCGGAAAATGAAAAAATCAGGCTCGCCAAGCTCGACACGCAGCAGAAGTTCACTCAGCCCCCGCCGCGTTTTTCGGAGGCGTCGCTGGTGCGCGAACTGGAGGAAAACGGCATCGGACGCCCCAGCACGTATGCATCGATCCTTTCCACCATTCAGGACCGGGAATATGTTCGTCTGGAGAAGGGAAAATTCTTCCCGACGGAGCTGGGAAAAATTGTCACGGAGCTGCTGGTGCACAGTTTTCCAACTATTCTGGATATGGCTTTCACCGCGGACATGGAAAACAAGCTTGACGCCATTGAAAGCGGCGCCAATCAGCGCGTCCGGACGCTGCAGGATTTCTACAGTCTTTTTTCCGGGGAGCTGAGCCAGGCGAAAAAGGGCATGCGCAACGTCAAGCAGGAAGAAACGCCGACCGACCTGGTTTGTGAAAAATGCGATTCTCCCATGGTGATCAAATGGGGAAAAAACGGGCGGTTCCTGTGCTGTTCCAATTATCCGGAATGCAAAAACACCAAGAACTTCACCCACGATGAAAACGGAAAGGTCAAACATATGGAAACCCAGACCACCGACGTTAAATGCAATAAGTGCGGTAAAAACATGGTCGTCAAGGAAGGACGTTTCGGGCAGTTTCTGGCCTGCTCCGGCTATCCGGAGTGCAAGAACACGATGAACGCGACCAAAAACGAAAACGGCGACGTGGTCGCCCAGGAAGCTCCGCAGACGGACGAGGTCTGCGATCTGTGCGGAAAGCCCATGGCGGTCAAGCGCGGCCGCTACGGCCAGTTTCTGGGCTGCACCGGCTATCCCGAATGCAAGAACATCAAAAAGCTGGGCAGGGACGGCAAAGTCACCCAAAAGGAGGAAGTGGTTCTTTCCGACGAGGTCTGCGATCTGTGCGGAAAGCCCATGGCGGTCAAGCGCGGGCGCTACGGCCAGTTTCTGGGCTGCACCGGCTATCCCGAATGCAAGAACATTAAAAAGATCCCCAGGAAAAAATCGGAAGAATGAAATCCGGGCGGGTCATGATCATCGGAGGGGGGCTGGCGGGCTGTGAAGCGGCCTGGCAGCTCCTGCGGCGCGGGCACGGAGTCGATCTTTACGAAATGAAGCCGCGGCGTTTTTCCCCGGCCCACAAAACCGAGCATCTGGCCGAGCTTGTCTGCAGCAACTCTCTCAAATCCAATCAGCCCGACAGTGCGCCCGGCCTGCTCAAGGAAGAGATGCGCAGGCTCGGTTCGCTGATCCTGTCCGCCGCCGATCAGACGGCGGTGGCTGCCGGCAGCGCGCTGGCCGTGGACCGGAATGAATTTTCCCGCCGGGTCGAGGAGCGGCTGCTCGGGCAGGAAGGTTTTTCCCTGCATCGCGCCGAGGTTGCGGACATTCCTCAAGACGGCCTGACAATCCTCGCCACGGGACCTCTCACATCCGACGCCCTTGCACAGTCCATTTCCCGAATGCTCGGCGGAAATTCCTATCTGTATTTTTATGACGCCATCGCCCCGATCGTGGAAGCCGATTCCATCGACATGGATAAAGCCTACTGGGCCTCCCGCTACGGAAAGGGTACGCCGGATTATCTGAATTGCCCGCTTTCCCGGGAGGAGTACCAGCGGTTCCGCGAGGCGCTGCTGACGGGAGAAAAAGTCGCCGCGCGTCCGTTTGAAGACGTCCGCCACTTCGAGGGATGCCTGCCGATCGAAATTCTGGCGGCGCGCGGAGAGGAAACGCTGGCGTTCGGCCCCATGAAGCCGGTGGGGCTCATCAATCCGAATACCGGAAAGATGCCCTGCGCCGTGGTCCAGCTAAGGCGCGAAAACAGCGCCGGCACGCTTTTCAACCTGGTCGGTTTTCAAACCAAGCTGACCTGGCCCGCGCAGGAGCGAATTTTCCGGATGATCCCCGGCCTGGAGCGCGCGCAATTCGCAAGGATGGGCAGCATTCACCGCAATACCTACATTCACTCCCCTTCCCTTCTTTCGCCTTCCCTTCAATTCAGAAAAAATCCCGATGTTTTCTTTGCCGGACAGATCAGCGGAGTGGAAGGATACATGGAATCCACCGCGATGGGGCTTCTGGCGGGATTGAACGCCGCGTTTATCCTGGAGGGAAGATCCCTGCCGCCGCCTCCGCGGGAGACGGCCGTCGGCGCGCTGGCGCACTACATCACGTCTCCCGAATCGGCGGAAAACTTCCAGCCCATGAACATCCATTTTGGAATTCTTCCGCCGGTGGAAGCCCCGGGAATGAAGAAAAAGGAAAGGCATCTTTTCTGCGTGCGCCGCTCCCTTGAGGCGCTTTCGGATTGGATGCGGGATCAGGGCCTGGCGTGACAAATCATGACAGGCGTTATGCCGCCGTATTTTCTTCCTGAAGCTTTTTGTAAATAGACCAGAAGCTTTCGCTGGGCGTTCGGCCTTCGGGATCCGAGGCAAATTCTTTTTTGAGCCGGTTGACGAAATACATGGATACCGCCCCTTTGTTTTTCGCCAGCACCTGCCCGCGGGCCTCGGTTTCAAAATAGTCCCTGATCCTTGCATGGGTGGATTCGGAAATGTTGATTCTTCCCTTCCCGCCTGAAGATTCCATGCGGCTGGCCAGGTTGACGGAATCGCCCCAGACGTCATAGACAAACTTCTTTTCCCCCACGACGCCCGCCATGAGCGGGCCGCTGTTGATGCCGATCCGGATCTCAAAGACCGGCCGTCCGCTCTGCGACTTTTCCAGATTGATCTGCTCGACAAACGACTGAATTTCCAAAGCGCCCAGAACCGCGTCGATGGCATGCGTCGCGTTGGGGAGAGGCACGCCGCCGGCATACATGTAGGAATCGCCGATGGTCTTGAGTTTTTCCAGGCCGTATTTGTCCATCACGCGGTCAAACCGGGAAAAGGCCGAATCCAGCTCACGGACCAGCTGGTCGGGCGTCAGCGTTTCGGAAATCTTGGTAAAGCCGACAAAATCCGTAAAGACAATGGTCGCGGACGGATAAAACACGGGCTTGACGTATCCCTGGCCTTTCAGCTCCTCGGCCACGGCGGGCGGCAGAATATTCAAAAGCAGGTTGTCGATTTTTTCCTTGTCGGATCGCATTTCCTCGCTCTGCTGTTCAATCTTTCTGGATTTCAGCCAACTGGCCAGCCTTGTGTTGTGCAGCAGGTAGATGAACGCAATGGCGACAACCGTGGCGCTGGACAAATCCAGGACGCTGTAGCGGTCGCTCGTCCGGTCGAAGGAAATATTTTCAAAGCGGCCGGTGACAAAAAACGTCAGCAGGGAAGCCGCGATGATGATTATGGCATAGCGCCGGTCCACCGGCACCAGGGCCATCACGGTCAGAATGAAAATGTAGCCTCCCATGTACGCGGGATCGGCATCGGCCAGAGCGGTGATGAGCCCGCAGCCGACGGCCAGATAAGCGCCGATGAGAACCAGAAACAGCATGTTGTGCCGGGGGAAGCGCTTCGATACGTGCAGGATGAAGAGCGTGAGGCTCAAGACGGACAGCCCCATGCGGATCACGGGAAGCAGGGGCTCTTCCGGATGCAGGCCGGCGTCGAGGTAAATGTAGGGCAGCCAGGCCACGGTCGTGATGAGGCACACGACAAATAATATCCGGCCGCATTGGTCGTTTAATTCTTCGGAAAAAGTCTGCGGGTAGGCCTCTCGTTCACTTTCGAAAATGGGGTAATCGCGCAATCGCTCCCACGCGCTCTTCAGAACTGCCACGTTTGCCTCCTTCAGAATTCTCCCCGGCCCTTCCGGCCGGGCGTTCTGTTCGCAGAATTACAAACGTTTTTCATTTCATCGGCGAATGTCTTCCCTCATCGTCTCATGCTTTGTTGTATTCTTCAAACATGATGGTGAACACGGCCCGGCCCTGTGTGGCGGAGCGCAGATCCGTGGAATAACCGAACAGGGCCTTGAGCGGCACCTTGGCCTTGATTTCGGAGACGGGCCCCTTGGGATTGACCGCCTGGATTTCTCCGCGGCGGGCATTGATGTCGCCGATGACATCGCCCATGAATTCACTGGGGGTGATGATATCCACTGCCATGATCGGTTCAAGCATGACGGGCTCCGCGGCAAGGCAGGCGTCGCGAAATGCCGTCGCGGCGGCAATCTTGTATCCCTGGACGGAAGCTTCTCCCTCGCGGAACGCGCCGCCGGTCAGCCGGACGGCGACATCGATGACCGGATAGCTGTTGAGCACGCCGCTGGACATCGCCTCGCGGATGCTCTCTTCTATCGCCTCGTGATACTCGGCGGGGATCATTTCTTCGGGAATCGCATTCACGATTTCATTCCCGATGCCGCGCTTTCGCGGCGACAGTTCGAGGCGGACCTGGCCGAAATGCTTTTTGTCCCCCAGTTCCTTTTCAAACAAATGCTCGGCCTGGGCGCGCTTTTGAATGGTTTCGCGGTACACGACGCGGGGACGTCCGACATTGACGCGGGCGTTGAATTCGCGGTTTAAGCGATCCACGATGATTTCCAGGTGCAGTTCGCCCATGCCGGAAATGACGGTTTGCGCGGTTTCGTCTTCGTACTTGACTTTCAGCGTCGGGTCTTCTTCGGTCAGCTTGGCCAGCGCGACGGCCAGCTTTTCCTGGTCCGCGGGGGTCTTGGCTTCGATGGCCTGGCTGATGACCGGCTCGTAAAACTCCATCTGCTCCAGAATGATCGGCCGCGCCTCATCGCACAGCGTGTCGCCGGTTGTCGTTTCCTTCAGCCCCAGAACGGCAACGAGTTCGCCCGCCGATGCGCGCTCGATTCTTTCCCGCTTGTTCGAATGCATCTGCAGAAGCCGCGCGATTTTTTCCTTCTTCTTCTTGGAAGCGTTGTAGATCTCGCCGCCGGCTGCGATCTGTCCGGAATAAACGCGCAGATACGTCAGCTTGCGCCCTTCGTCCAGCTGAACTTTGAACGCCAGGGCCGAAAAAGGCTCCTTGTCGGAGCTGTGGCGAACCTCCTGCTGTTTGGTTTTCGGGTTGATTCCCTGGACCGGCGGAATGTCCTCCGGCGACGGCAGATAGTGGATGACCGCGTCCAGAATGGGCTGAATGCCTTTGTTGCGCAGGGCGGCTCCGCACAGCACGGGCACGGTTTTCAGGGCGATGGTCGCCTTGCGAAGCGCCGCGATGATCTGCGCCGCCGTCGCGTCCTGGCCGGCCAGGTAAATTTCCGCCAGGTCGTCGTCGCAGTTGGCCAGGGTTTCGATCATTTTCTCCCGCTCGCGTGATACGTCTTCGGCCAGGTGGTCCGGGACCTCGCTTACGGTAAAGTCCGTCCCCTGCGACGATTCGTTCCAAATCAGAAGTTTGCGGTTGATCAGGTCAACCACGCCCCGAAACGAATCTTCGCTTCCCACCGGAATCTGCACGGGGACGGGAAGAGATCCGAAGCGGTCGCGCATCATTTCCACGACATGAAAAAAATCCGCGCCGACCCGGTCCATTTTGTTGACGAAGGCGATTTTGGGAACGCCGTATTTGTCCGCCTGATGCCAGACGGTTTCGGATTGGGGCTCGACGCCGGCCACCGCACAAAACACCACCACCGCGCCGTCCAGAACGCGCAGGGACCGCTCCACTTCAATGGTAAAATCCACGTGCCCCGGCGTGTCAATGATGTGAATCTCGGAATTCTTCCAGGCGCAGGTGGTCACGGCGGACGTAATGGTGATGCCCCTCTCCTGCTCCTGCGGCATCCAGTCCATGATTGCTTCACCGTCATGCACCTCACCCATTTTATAGGACTTGCCCGTATAAAAAAGGATCCGCTCGCTGACGGTCGTTTTGCCCGCGTCGATGTGGGCGACGATGCCGATGTTGCGCGTACGGGATATTTTGGATTTCGGCGCCATGGGAATGTCAGCTTTTCTCCTCTTTAGCGGGCGCGTAGAGATCGGGATCCGGAAGGAAAGGACCGGCCGTGGAAATATGCCCTTTGATCGATGACAGTTCTTTGCCGTCCACCAGAATCCGGACGGCCCGGATCTGGGGAACAATTTCCGTAAGCGTGTTGGTGAGAGAATAGATGGTCATCAACTCCGCCGTGGAGCCGCCAGGATGGTTTTTTGTCAAATCGGAGCTGAAGCTGACCTCTGCGGTTCCGTCTTTGTCCAGCCCGATGTCTTTGAGGATCACGCGGGCTGGAAAGGTGTTGACGTTGCCGGTTTTGCTTTTGGTTTTGGAGCCGTCCAGAAGCGCGTTCACCACTTCCTTTGCCTGGAGCACCGGGTCTTCTTCCTTGTAAATCACCCGCTTTTCGGGAACGAGAAAACGCTCCTGCGGGTCTGCAAAATAGATTCGGACCGATATTTTTTTCCGGTTTAAGGCCTCCATGTCAACCGGCGGAAATAAAGCGTTGAATAAAAGGACGAAGAAGATCACCAGCAGCAAAACGCTCCCGCCGACGATGGCGGCCAGATAGGCGATGCGGGTGGATTTCTTTTTTTGGCGATCTTTGAAATTCTCGGACCGGCGCTGCTTTTTCGTGGACATGACGACAACCTTCTTTCTTGAAAAAACTGCGCCAATCTAGGGTATTTTTCCTTCAGTGTCAAGCCCTTCGATAGGCCGTGCGATAGGCCGCCGGAACGGCATCCCGATGAAAATTGCAAAGCTAGGCCAAACGCAAAAAAAATAGCCCGCCGAACTGAAAAGGCGGGCTATCGCGATATCCGTCCTGGAGATGGCCGGTTTAATAATTTTCGGCCAGCACCTCGTAATAGGACTGCGGGTGTTTGCAGGCGGGGCATTCTTTCGGCGCCTCGGGCCCTTCATACACGTAGCCGCAGTTGATGCAGTGCCACTTTACTGCCTCCTTTTTCGCGAATGCTTCTCCCTTTGCGATGTTGGCGGCGAGTTTGCGGTAGCGTTCTTCATGGAATTTTTCCACCTTGGCGATCTGCTCGAAGGAGCGGGCCACTTCCGGAAAACCCTCCTCTTTTGCGATTTTCGCGGCATCGGCGTACAGCACGGTCCACTCCATGTTTTCACCGGCCGCCGCGGCCTCCAGATTGCTTTTGGTGTCGCCGATTACGCCGGCCGGGTAAGAAGCGGTGATTTCAAGCTCGCCGCCTTCCAGGTACTTGAAAAATACTTTTGCATGCTCCTTTTCATTTTCCGCCGTTTCCAGGAAAAAACGTGAAATCTGCTCGTATCCTTCTTTCTTCGCGGCGCTTGCAAAAAATGTGTAGCGGTTTCTGGCCTGCGACTCGCCGGCAAAAGAGGCCAGCAGGTTTTTCTCCGTTTGGGTTCCTTTAATTGATTTCGCCATTCTGCATCTCCTTTCATTCATTTTTTTGAATTTGTATATGTTTTCCGGTGTGTTATCAACCCTTATTCGATCTATTTTGCACCCTGCCGCGAATCATCAAGATGGCCGCAGCGCTTGTCCGCCTCTCTCCCCACCTTCGTTATCGACTGCCCTGGAGCTCCGCCGCGGATGATTTGCTCCCGTACTGCCGTCAAGTTAATCATAAAATTTTTAATGTCAAACGAGCCAAATATTAGTTAATTTTTCTGACGTATTGTAGTATGTAGCTGAAAAGTTTTTGCGCTTTGTCGATGAAATCCTGACCGCGGAAAACTGCTTAAAACATTACGAAGGAGGATGAAACAATATGGCAACGATTATGCCCGAAGCTGAAAATGTTCAGAAGGCGATTAAATGGATCTCCGGCTGTCTGGAAGACGGTGAAGCCCAGCCGGTTCACATGCTGATCGAAAAGGCGGTTTTTAAGTTTGATCTGTCCCCCAAGGATACAGAATTCCTGATGGGTTTCTTCCGCAATCACAAAAAATAGAAGCCGCCGGGGGCGCAAGACATGCGTCACGCCCCCGGCGCTGATCCCGCAATAACCTTAGAAAACCGGCCGCGGGTCTTCAGGCTCAAGGCTGGAACCGCATTTTCCCTCCGTTTTTTCAAGGAGGGCAGACTTAAACCGACCGCCGAAGATTATTTTTACGGCCGGTCCGGCGGTCGGGACACTTCCGGACAACCGTTACTTTTTCAGCAGATCCCGGATCTCCGTCAGCAGTTCCTGGTCTTTGGTCGGGGCCGGCGGCGCCTCTTCCTTGTTTTTCACGATCATGCCGATAAATTTCACGATAAAGATATACAAGGCCAGCGCAATGATCAGAAAGTTGACCACTTCCCCGATGAAGAGTCCGTAGGGAAGTTCCTTGCCGTTGACCACCCACTTCCAGGCCAGATACCCCTGCTCGCCGGGCATGACCAGGCTGATCAGCGGCATGATGATGTGCTTGACCAGGGAATCAATGATCTTGCCGAACGCGGCCCCGATGATCACGCCGATGGCCAGATCCACCACGTTGCCCTTTAAAGCGAAATTTTTGAACTCTTCCACCATAGCCGATACTTTCCTGGATGCCATACATTCTCCTTTCGTCTTTTCGTTAATAGATCCTGGACATTTCCTCGTACGTCTTCAGTTCGATGACGCTGAAAAAATTGTCGTACTGTTCCTTTTTCAGCAGACGCCGCATTTCCCATCCGTTGTCCGTTTTTTTCTCCGTCGTCACGATCAGGGTCACTTCGCATTCCTTCCAGTTGAGTCTTCTGACCCGGGCGCTGGTCTTCGTCCGCCAGTCTCCCGAAACCACATAGTCAGAATCAACCCGGTAGTTGGCGTAATCGATGACAACGTTGTGTCCGATTTTCTTTTCTTCCAGGACGCCGGCAATGGCTTTCAGAATGTATTTTTCCTTTGCCTCGTAAACATGCCTGTATTCATCGGGGCTGGACAAAACCTCCGATCCGAATTTCCCGGCGCAGGACGCAAGGAAAAAAACCGCTATCAGGAAAAAGCATATCCCCGGCGCTTTATGAATCATCTCCGCTCCTTTTCGGACATTTTTCTATCCCCGCCTGCTTCCGTTTACCCACCAGTCGCTTTTGTCCTTGAACCACCAGTGCGATGAATCCGTTTGAATGATGCGGTCCGCCAGCTTTTTGCCGTCGGCCGTGGCAAGCCTTCGCAGCGCGTAATGAATCCACTCGTCGGAATATTTATTGCCCAAATCCCCGTATTCCTTGAGCTGAAGAATGAGCGCGATCTGATCGGCGTCGCGGGCGGTATTGGCTTCCGGGGTTTCCCTCGCATTGAACTCATCGATCGCCTGACGGATATCTTCGCCGAAAAAAAGGCTCTCCGTCAATTCCTTTACGGCTTTGGCCTCATGGACTTCCACGTATTTCTTGTTGACATAGTTCATGTCGCCGGTGCGGGCTTCGGGCAAATCGTGAAGGATGCACATTTTGAGGACGCGCAGCTCGTTCAGGGACGGATTGAGCTTGCACAGGGCGTACCCGATAAAAACGGTCCGCAAAATGTGCTCCGCCACCGACTCCCTGCCGCTGCCCAGAAACTGATAACCGCTGCGGGGCGTCTTGCTGAGCATCCCCGCTTCAAATAAAAAATCGGCAATGCTTTCCATCTTATCCCTTTTTCAGCACTTTGATCCGGTTGGCCATCATTTCGGACACCTTTCGGATTTGCAGTTGAAGGGAAGCGATGCTGTCCGGTCTTGAACTTTCTATTTTTTCAAGCTGGGATTTCCAGTGTTCCAGCAAGGCCATTTCATTTTCCTTCAGTTTCTTTTCGAACCGCTCCTGGTATTCCTTCATGAAGGCGGTCGACGGATCCATGGGCGCCATGCGCATCCTCCCTGTTTTCCTGAAATTACGGCAAGACTCTATAACATTCATCCTGAAAGATGCAACAAACTTTTCTGCAGGCATCATTTGACAGCCCCGGTTAAATGCTATAAGGAAACGCTGCAAAAATAAGCGACAGGAAACAAAAGTCATGGGCTGCAAACCAAAACCTGAAGACATTGCCGGCGGACAGGCCATTCTCGAAGGCGTCATGATGCGCCACGGCGAAAAAATCGCCGCCGCCGTCCGGCGTCCCGACCGGGAGATTGTTTTTCAGGAGCGTAATTACGTACCGCTGACCAAGAGATACAAGCCCCTGGGATGGATGTTTATCCGGGGAACGGTCAGCCTTTTCGAAATGATGATCGTCGGCATTCAAAGCCTGATGTTTTCCGCGGAGGTCGCTCTTTCCGAGGAAGAGAAAAAGCCGCAGGGCTGGGAAATGTACGTTTCCTTCGCCATCAGCTTCGCCGTCGCCATTTTTTTCTTTGTGGTGGTGCCGGCTTTCTTCTTTACCCGGGTGAAAGAGTACTTTGACAGCCTGATTCTTCTCAATATTCTGGAGGGCTGCGTCCGCCTGGGAATTTTTTTGTGTTTTCTGTCCGCCACGCTTCTGATGGCGGACATGCGGCGCGTTTACATGTATCACGGCGCAGAGCATAAAACCGTTTTCGCGTGGGAAGACGGCCAGGACCTGACGGTGGAAAACGTGAAAAAATACTCCACCCGCCATCCCCGCTGCGGCACCAGCTTTATTCTTTTCGTGATGATCGTCTCCATCCTGGTCTTTTCCCTGCTGGGACGTCCGGACTTCCTGCACCGGGTCATTTACAAGCTTCTGCTGATGCCGGTAATCGCGGGCATTTCTTATGAAGCCATACGCTTTACCGGAAAATACGGGCGCTTCAAACTGGTCCGTCTGCTGAGCCTGCCGGGGCTTGCCCTGCAGAAAATCACCACACGCGAACCGGATGATGATCAGATTGAAGTCGCCATCGCCGCGATGAAAAAAGTGATATGAGATCGCTTTCCCGTCCGTGCGCCGTCTTGTGATGTTTTGCGCAAACCTTTACAGAGTGTTCTTCCTGCTGTTTTAATCCCGATGAACATTGACTTTTTCATAAAGTTGAAGTATTTGAAAACGCAAGAATATTCTGGTTTTTTTCGGGAGCGACCCGCAATGGCGCATTCATTTTTATGGAGAGGGCTGCTGGCAATCCTTTTTGCGATAAATTTCTGTCTTCCGGCTCTGTCCGCGCAGGAAGACAGCGCGCAGTTGACCTTTCGGAAAACGGCTGTCTCCAAAAAATCCGTTCAGTATCACACGGTCCGGAAGGATGAAGCGATTTACGGCATCATCCGCAAGATGCCCGGCGTCACCGAAAAGGACATTCCGCATTATCTCGAGATCATCAAGGCGTTGAATCCTCGGATCAAAGACTGGGACAAAATATACCCCGGCCAAAAGATCGCGCTTCCTTCGAAAAGCATCGCCGGCGCCGGGGAAGAAGCCCGGGGGGATGCAACGGAAGATCTTTCATCGGCGGCGTCCGGATACCCGACTTATCGTGTCAAAAAGGGCGATTATCTCATCCGCATTGTTCGGCGGAAGTTGAACATTCCGACCAAAACGCAGCAGGCCATGCTTCGAATCAAAGAATTAAATCCATCCATCAAGGACGCCAATCTCCTGTATGTGGGCCAGATCCTTCGACTTCCCCAGGCCCGAATGCAGGCCGGAACAGGACCGGCGCCTTCCGTCCGGCCCGGCATGGATGAGGCGGTGCCGGCCCCGCCGCCTTTGTCAGAGGGTCGACCGGCGCAAACGGGTGATGAGCAGACTGCCGCCGCGGCGATGCCGGAAGAACAGCCCGCGCCGGCCGAAAGAACAGAATCGGCCGCCTCTCTCTCCCCCGGCGCAAGGCTGGAGATCATCAGGCACATTCTGACGCAAATGCATGGAAACCTGATGACCAAAGGCAATTACTATCTGCCGATCTCCAGGACCGCCCAGCTCACGATTGACTGTTCCGCCATCCCCGTAGTGGAGCTCGATGATCAGACCACCGTCTTTCTGGAGATGAAAAACCGGTCCAGTGCTTCTTTAAAAAAACTGATCGGCGGCGCGTGGAGCAACCTGCACATCGTCAAAATGGACGCGAAGGACGACGTCATCGTCCTTTTGAAAAAAATATTTGCAAAAAGCAAAGACTACGAAATCATCAAAGCCGGGAAACCCATCGCCCTGGGATCCGAGCCGGATGTGGAAATTCCCGCGGACTGGCTGATCAACCGGAAAAGCAAGGTTCGGCCATCAGACACGGTCCAGGGGCTGAGACTGGTTTACCAAAACCGCGATATTCTGCCGCGGGCCGTCACGCGCCTTGCCCGGGCTCATTCCCTGGCCGTCACGGAGTTTTCCCCCGTCTCGGGTCTTGTCGCTCCGCGGGAGGAACTTTATTCCCTCCCTCCCCTGACGGTTTTGCCCAAATCGCCGGCCGCCGATCTTGGCTTCGCAATGCTTTCGTATCTGAAGCTGCCCGCCGATAGAAACGTGGAAATCCGGGTATTCAATATTGAAAAGGACGGCTTCAACCTGTCGATCAAGGCGGACATCCTGGTTTCACAGGGCGGCAGGAAAACCGTGGTTTTTTCCAGAACCCCGCCGCAGGAATTCATTCACGTCCTTCGGAAAACGGGCCACGAACTCATTTTCATTTCCGACCGGGATGATCCCGCGACGAACCTGGAAAAGATTCTTCGAGGCGTGAACGTCCCTTTCGCGTCCGGCTACTTTTTATTTTCCGGCGCGGACCATGATCAGCCGCCCTACACCATCGGTTTTAAAGGCATCAAGATCAAGAACGACGAGGACGTTTACGCGGTTCCTTTTGACGTCGATCATGATCTGCTGGGATTGATGAAGGAAGCGTGGTCGGCAACGCTGATCCGGTATTAGCGCGCCGCTTCTGTCGATAAATTGCACGATAGCGCTGCGGAAAATATCCCGCCGCGCTTTTTCAATAAGGAAACTTCATGAGCATCAAGGCCATTGCCCTTTTTTCCGGCGGACTCGACAGCATTCTGGCCGTCCGGCTGGTTCAGCAGCAGGGAATTGATGTTGCCGGTCTGACCTTCACGACGCCTTTCTTCAACGCCGTCAAAGCCAGAGCGGCGGCCGATCGAATCCGTCTGCCCCTGCTGGTGCAGGACATTACGGGCGAACATCTGCAAATGCTGAAATCGCCGCGCTACGGCTACGGCAAAAACATGAATCCCTGTATCGACTGCCACACGCTGATGCTCAAGATCGCGGGCGGAAAGATGGAGCAGACGGGCGCGGATTTTCTCGTGACCGGCGAGGTCCTTGGACAGCGCCCCATGTCCCAGACGCGGCAATCGCTGCGTATGGTTGCAAAAAATTCCGGCTACGCCGATGATATCCTTCGGCCTCTTTCCGCCCAATTGCTGGATCCGATCCAGGCGGAGCTGGAAGGAAAAATCGACCGGTCGCGCCTGCTGGCTATTTCAGGACGCGGACGGAAAGAGCAGATGCGCCTGGCGGAAGCCTTCGGGATTTCGCATTACCCGCCGCCGGCCGGAGGCTGCCTGCTGACGGACCCGATGTTTGCAAGGCGTCTGCGCGATTTGATGCTGCACGGAGAGGACCGCGAAGTCCGCGACTATGAACTCTTGAAATACGGACGTCACTTCCGCGTTCCCGAAGCCGGCAAAATCATCGTCGGCAGGAATCAGTCCGACAATGAAGCCCTGCGGGAGCTTGCGGCGGAGAACGACCTGGTCTGCCTGATGGCCGACTTCCCCGGTCCGCTCGTTCTGGCCCCCGGCGGCAGTGAAGCGTCTCAGGGCGCAGCCGCCTCGCTGTGCGTCCGTTATTCCGACGCCCCGTCAGACAAGGAAGCCCGCGTCACGTGCCGGCGCGGCGGCCAATCCGCCATCCTCACGGCGCGGGCCGTTTCTCCGGACGTGTCGGAACGATGGATGATTTAACGGCCCTGCCGGTCCGGTGCTGCGGACGCAGAAGATCGTAAATGGTCTTCACGGGATTGAAAGCCGCGAGCGGAAGCTCGACAAAAATGGTATTCCAAAAGGCCATGCCCCCGTTCCAGAGGCCGGGCAGCTCCTGCGCGAGAAGCTCGCGTCCCTTCTCCGTCTTGGGGCTGATCAGATAGGCGTCCCGGTTGACGTAGTCATCCAGAATAAATTTTTCCCCGCGATAATTTTTGATACAGCAGACCATATCGACCGGATTGAAGTAGGAAGCCTCAAGCCAGATGCCCGCCTGTTGGGGAACATTGAAATCGACATGGGCGGATTCCACGATCTGCAGGGTCCGGGATTGATCTTTTTCCAGAACCCAGAAGGGCCCGCCGCCCGGCTCTCCTTCGTTTCTGACCATGCCGCATACTCGCAACGGCCGGTTCAGGAGCCGAAACAGCCACTGTCTTTGTTCTTCCGCCTTCAGCTTTTGAAATCCTTTGGGCAGGTCGCTATGCAGCGCATCGCGGCAGAAATCCGAAACGGCCTGGAGATCCGTCAGGGAAAGATCCTTCCGTTCCAGCCGCTTCAGGCAGGAATAAACCTGCCGCCGCGTCTCCAGCATCAATCCTCCCAGCAATTTTTTGCAGGGCAGAATTTTCTTCTGCAGGAATTCCGGCGGAATATTGTCGATGTTTTTGACAAAAATAAGATCGGCGTCGATCCGCTGAAGATTTTGCAAAAGGGCGCCGTGTCCGCCGGGACGGAAGACCAGGCCGCCTTCTTCATCCCGGAAAGGCCGGTGATGACCGTCGGCGGCAACAATGCTGGTCGAGGGGGACTGCACGGACAAATCCACGCGAAAACGAACGCCGCGGCTTTCTTCAAGCCGGGGAACGCAGGATTGCAGAAAAGTTTTCACGGGTTTGACATGCCCGGCGGAAACCGTGAAATGAAGCCGGCAGACTCCGCGCCCGTCCGTAATGAGGTCCGCCGCTTCCCGCAGGTGTTCCTCCAGCGCCGTCCGGACTTCTCCGCTTCGGTAGGCGTGAAAGGGAATGAGCGCTTTGGGAAGCCCGCCGAAATCCAACCCGGATGGGAAAAGAATGCTTTGCAGAACGCTCCTGACGTCTCTCCTTCTAATCATCCGGCGCGTGGAGTCGCTTTGTTTCAAGAAGGGGTAAAAAGGCATCTGACGCAAATCGCGAAAAAAAGACCGGTCCAGCTCATCACTGCCGAAAGTCCCGCGCTCCGATGCGGCATACCACAGAGCAAACATGCGGCTGGCCGCGCCCGACGCTGGAACAAATTTTACCATTTTGCAGCCGGAGGCCTCGGCGTCATAAAGCCGAATGAGGCGCCTGCGTTCCGCGGGGCTCAGGGACTGAATGCCGTCACCCGGAACACAGGGGCGTACAAGCGTCAAAGAGCTGAATCCGCGCCGGTAGCCTTTCAGTTGTTTTTTCACATCGGACGGCCGAAGGCCAAGCGATCGGATACGGCGCAGATCCTGCGCGTTAAAAAGATTCTTGCTCACACCGGAACGAGGGCTCAAACGCTAAACCTCCTGTTCGGCGGCAGACCGTTTACCTGAAAAACGTGTCGTAGATTCCCACCGCCATGATGAAGAAAATCAGTACGGGAACGACATACCGAATCAGCAAAGCCCACCACATACCGATCCTGAACCGTTTGTGGCCTTTATTGACCTCGGCAATCGCATGTTTGGCGTCCCACACATAGCCGGTGAAAATGGCCATGAAAAAGCCGCCCAGGGGCAGAAAGATGCTGTTGGAAATCCAGTCGTAGGTGTCAAGCAGATCCTTGTTCAATCCCGGAAAAGAGAAATCTTTCAGGACGCTGTATCCCAGCGTCGCCGGAAGACCCACGATAAAAATGACCAGTCCCATGGCGGCGGCGGCTCTTCTTCTGGACCAGTCTTTTTCATCCATCAGCCAGGCGGTCACAACCTCCAGCAGGGAAATGGCGGACGTCAGGGCGGCAATGGCCAGCAAAGCAAAGAAAAGAACCCCGAAAAAGGCGCCCAGGGGCATGTGCGAGAAGACGGCCGGCAGTGTGATAAAGGCGAGCCCCGGCCCCGCGCCCGGTTCGAACCCCAGGGCAAAAATGGCGGGAAACAGTGCAAATCCGGCCAGCAATGCTACGCCGGTATCAAGCCCCGCCACCATCATGGCGTTGGACGGAATTTCATCCTTGTCGTCCAGATAGCTTCCATAGGTCATGATGGCGCCCATTCCCAGACTCAGAGAAAAGAATGCCTGCGCCAGGGCGGCCAGCAGCGTCCGTCCCGTCACTTTGCTGAAATCCGGATGCAGGTAGTAGGCAAGACCCTCTCCAGCGCCCGGGAGCGTCACCGACCGGACAATTAAAATCAGCAAAAGCACGAAGAGAAGAGGCATCAAAACCATGGACCATCGCTGTATGCCTTTAACGACACCGGCGGCAATAATGCCGACCGTCAGGATCAGAAACAGGGCCTGCCAGAGAATCGGCTCCCATAAGCTGCCGATATGATCCTGAAAAACACGGGCATGATCGATTCCCGGAACGGACGTGGCGACAACTACCTTGTATATGTAGGCCATCGACCAGCCGGCGACGACGGCATAGTAGGAAAGAATAATGAAGCCCGTGAAAACACCCAGCGCTCCCACCAGCCACCAGGGGCTGTTCGGGGCAAGAACCTTAAAAACCCCGACGGGATCCCGCTGGGCCGCGCGACCCAGGACCATTTCATTGACAACCAGGGGATAACCCAAAAGCAAGACGGCCACCAGATAGATTAATATGAAGGCCGCACCGCCATGTTCGCCCGTCATGTAGGGAAATCGCCAGATGTTTCCCAATCCGACGGCCGATCCCGCCGTGGCAAGAACGAATCCTGCCCTGGTTGCCCAGTGCTCCCTCTTTTTATTTGAGTCATTCATCTCATTTGTCCCCGGTCCCCGCGCTTCCATTGGCGGCGGACGTTTTTTCGCCGCGAACTATAGGAATTTCCACGCGGAGTGTCAAGGTAAAAACCGTAGAAGAGGACGCCGCCGGGTTCGTTTTCATGAAACCAGAAAGTCCGGCATCAAATAACGGATCAACCGGGAAAAGCATTGGGAGTGAAGCCAGACCTTGCTTCAATAATCAGCGTTCCGCTTTTTTCAAATCCTCCCGCGCGTTTCGTTCAAAGGACGCCGTGAGATAATCCAGCGTCTTGGGAAGCGTCAGCTCCATGCTGAAAAAAATCTGCAGTTGAATGTCCAGATGGTTTGGTTCGCACCGCAGAAGGTGGCCGCCCGCCGACAGGGTCTTGTCGATGAAGTGAAAATGGTATCCCGGCACACTGACGGACGGAACAAAGGAAGGCGTGTAAAATCCGACCAGATGGCCTTCAATATTTTCGAAATGACGGATTTTCTGGTCATGCGTCGCTTCCGCCAGCGGACGGTAATTTTCGGTTCGCGGAACGGAGCGCGTCTCGACCGACGCAAACGAACCTGCCATGTGAATGGCATAAAACATATTGTCGGACGGAAGAATATGCCGCAGACGCTCCATGAATGTCGCACCGGATAACGGCCCGATGATTTCTTCGGTAAGCATCGGCTTGAAATGGCAAAGAACGGCAAACGGGGTTTTCATTTTTCCGTCCACGGGAAAGGCGGTTCCGTCAAGGTCGAGCTGGAAAAAGGAACCGTTGAGAGCGATCATTTCCCCGTCCAGGTTGTTGAACGTTCCGATGCCGAAATCCCCCTTCTCTTTCAACATCTCGAACGTGATATCATCCCGGTAAAATCCTTCCAGCAATGCATTAATGGGGCTGCTGATGTAAAGCATGAATGGCCTCAAGCAAAAAAATGAAATAGCGGATCGCTCATCATTGCCCCCTGCCCTCTCTTTTATACCGGTATGGGGGCGATGACCTGCGACGAAGCAAACACCCAGGTGATGATGAGCGAATTGAGTATCGCGCCCGCGTACACCGTGCCCGTCAGCTGGTGCAGCCATGTCGAGAGCGCCGCGGTAATCGCAAAAAGAAGTATGACGGGAAACAGGTTGATGACAAACGCCACAAAGAGGCCGTTGGGCCCCACCAACGGAATGAACCCGGTGGTGAATAACGGAACATACTGAACAGCCAGAAACAGAATCAGCGGCAGGCACAAAGCGAGACCGGCGTATGCTGAGCGCGCCGCAAACGTCGTGAGCCATCCGTTATCGGAGGGGCGTCGTAGCTGGCCGTGGAGAAAGGCGCCGGTTACAAGGAAACAAAACAGGACAAAGGGCCAGTAGAGCAGCATCATCAAGGCGCGATACGGCGTCAGGTCGTTCATAAACGGATAGACAAAGCGGTAGTTGACGAGGAATGCTTTTTCGGCGGCAAACTCCACGGCGTACATAAAACCAAAAAGCAACGCGGACAGAATAAAAACTTTTATCAGGGCCCGGCGGTCAAGATGAAAGCCGGCGTCGGAAAAAGAAACGCCCAGGTCCGAAAGCATGACGCCCTGCGTCTGCGCCCGTTTTTTATACCACCGTCGGAAAAGAACCAGTCCGATGACGTTGACCCAGAGCAGCCACCAGACGATGGCGTTGACCATCATCATGGGGAAGGCATGGTGTATCGGCACAAGGTATTTGTGTATGCCGAAGAGCACCAGAATCAGCGGCAGATAGAGCCACATGATGATGCCGTTCACGGATCCATAGAGTGTGTAATCCTTCATGGTGCATTCATAGCGGTCCCGGCGGGTGCGGCGTATCGCGGCAAAGAAAGGAAGACGGATCAGGATGAGGGCCAGCGGAAAAAGCGACGCGAATCCTGCAAGCATCGCAACCAGAGTCGCCCACTCTTTAACCTGCCAGATCTGGCTGCGGGCATCGATCCATTTTGCGGGCGGGGGATTCAATGCCGATTTCAGCCATTCGACCGTTTCGGTAATGGCGCAGGCGTTGTGGGATTCCTGCACGTGGGTAATGCGGGGCACAAACACGCGACGGGCGGTTCCCTTGCTGAAATCCCCATACGTGGTGGATAGTTCCGGATGGGCAATGCCAAAGGCCTTCGATGTCCGCTTCGTGGCCATCCACTCCTTTTCGATACTCCGCGTCCCGGTCATCCTGCCGCGAAATTCATCGTACCGGCCGATGATCATAAGCATGTTGCGCGGCATGGCGGGCGTTGCCTCCGCCGTGTAGCCGTATCCCGTGATAACGGTCGCCGCAAGCGTCGGGTCGTCAAGTGCAACGAGGTAGGCCATTTCCGCGCCAAGGCTGTGTCCCATGATCCCGACCGCGTCCGTTCGGACATAAACAAGCGATTTAAGATAGGCCACCGCGCTTTTGCCGCCGTAAGTAGGATCGAACCCGGGATCGGAAGGCTCGCCCGGCAGGCCGGAGTGTCCGCGTCCGATCGCATCAATGTTCAGCACCACGATCCCGCGTCGTGCGGTCTCGATGGAATAGGCGTCGCCCGTTTCGCGGTTGTTCTGGTAGCCGTGAATGTAAACCATGCCGGGCATGGGATTGTCGCGCGTTGCGCCATCGGGGACAAAAAGCTTTGCCCGCACTATGACGCCGTTGACATTTTTAAAATAGACATCCGATACCGCCACAGCGCCGAAATCTCTCTGGGCGAGAGAAGCGGTGATGATCGATGCCGCAGAAAGCAGGATACAGATGGTCAAAACAACCCATGCGCCAACTTTTTGTTTTTGTTCAACAAGTTTAGTGATGTTCATTGCGGCCTCCTGGCATATAGATCATTAATGTCATTGATTCCGATATTCCTACCGGCTTTTCGCACCTGTTTCAATTTCTTTCTTGAGTTCGCAGGATCCAAACACCCATTTTTTCGAATACATAATCCCCCTTTGGACAATAATCAACAAAAAACCCGCTATTTCTAACGGGTTTCTGTACTTCTTTGGACTTTGTTGGATTTCTAAATGGTGGAGGCGGCGGGAATTGAACCCGCGTCCGAAAACCTTCCGCTGGAGCTTCTACGTGCGTAGCCTTCGTTTTAGAACCTTCACGCTGGCTTGCTCCCTAAGGCCGGATCTCACCGCGCTATCCTGTAAGGTTTCGCCGCCCTTCCCCAGGCATGAAGTTTGGCAATCCTGTCTTTAATGACGTCCCAGTTCGGCCGACAGGCAGGCCTTGTGGAACGTTAGCCGTCTAAGCGGCTAAAGCGTAATCGTAGTTGTCTGCGATTATATGTTTCCTACCTGTTTAACGAGGCCTGTAGGAACCTCGGCACGCTTCTACAACTTCAAATGTCCCCGTCGAAACCGTTACGCCCCCCTTTTTTTATTTGTTTATACTATAATCCTCAAAAGGCGGTTTGTCAAAGAAAAGCGGCGGCAACCGCCAATCTCACTTTTCGTGCTTTTTCTTCTCTTTTTTCTTTTCCGCCAACCGCATTTGTCTCCTCTCGGACGCTTCCGCGTTGCGAAGCCGCTCTTCTTCCGTTTCCAGAATCAACGGCGGCAGCTGCATCGGCTTTTTGTTCGCATCCAGCGCCACAAAGGTCAGATAGGCGGAGCCGGTATGGCGTTTTACCCCCGAAATGGGATTTTCCGCCTCCACGCGGACGCCGACTTCCATGGATGTCTTGCCGACAAAATTGACGGAGGCTTTGAGGATTAAAAAATCCCCGATGTAAACCGGGTGATGGAAATCCATCCGGTCAATGGAGGCCGTCACGACATGCGCCCTTGCATGGCGTGTTGCCGCGATGCCGCCGGCTGTGTCAATCAGTTTCATGATGTCTCCGCCATGGACATTGCCGGCAGGATTGGCGTTTTCCGGGTTCATCCCCTGCCCCATCATCACTCTGCTTTCGCTGACTTTCTTGCCTTTCATAAAACCTCGCCTCAGGCATCTCGTCATTCGCAGCTCGTTTCCTTACCCGCCGCCGCGGCATTGGCAAGAGATAAAAAAATTAAACTCTAATCCGCTTGGATTTGAAATCCCGGGCGATGGATCGGCGTTCTTCCCGCTGCTTGATGTCCTCGCGGCGGTCGTGCATTTTCTTTCCCTTGCCGACGCCGATTTCCACCTTGACCATGCCGTTTTTGAAATACAGCCGCAGCGGCACCAGCGCCAATCCCTTTTCGCGGGTTTTTCCGTACAATTTGCGGATCTCGCGCTTGTGCAAAAGCAGCTTGCGCGGCCGCAAAGGTTCATGGTTGGCCCGGTTGCCGAAATCGTAGTGGCTGATATGCATATCACGCAGATAGACTTCGCTGTCTTTGACAACCGCATAGCTGTCTTTGAGATTGGCCTTCCCGGCGCGCAGGGCCTTCACTTCAGTGCCGGACAGGACCATACCCGCCTCATAGACGTCGTCAATGTCGTAATTGACTCTTGCGAACTTGTTGGACGCGATAAGTTTATGGGCCGCGTTATCCTTTGACATGATTTGATTCTACATTAAATTTTGTTTATTGCCACTGTTAAAACACACTCTGTCCTCCTCGCACCGCCTTCAGGCGGCTGCAAAAGGAGGGAAAGAGCGTTGATTATTTTTTTATTCCCGGCATGAGGTAGTCCGGCTTCACATGGCTCATAGCCGTAAAAATATTGTGACGGATGTCCGGATTGTCAATTTCGAGCTGATCCAGCAATTTCTTGATATAGCTTCGGCGCGAATTTCCGCTCGTCGGGCAGGCGTTTTTAACCGCCGGGAACTGCCGCTCACGGCTGTACTTTTTTACCAGCGCTTCGCTCAAATAGGCCAGCGGACGGATAATATGAAGCTTGCCGTCGAAAATCGGCTGATTCGGCATCATGGTGCTGATTTCCCGGCCGTAAAACAGGTTGATGAGAAGCGTTTCAATGATATCGTCCTTGTGGTGGGCAAACGCGATTTTATTGCAGCCCTTTTCATCCGCAATTTCAAAAATTCTTTTCCGGCGCAGACGGGAACACAGAAAGCACGGATTTTTCCGGTTGAAATCAGAATGAGAAATCGTCCCAATGTCTGTTTTTTCCATTACATACGGATGTTGGTGCGTCTGGAAATATTCTTCCAGCAATCGATACGCCACAAAGCCCGGATCAAAGCCCATGTCAATGTATACGGCGGTCCAGGAAAATTGCGGAACAAAAATCATCGGCGAGCCGAGCAGATCCAAAAGGGCGAAGCTGTCCGCCCCGCCGGAAACACCGACCAGAACCCGGTCTCCTTCTTCAATCATGCCGTAGTCCAGAACCGCTTTTTCCAGCCATTTTTTCAAATGCAGGAAAAGTTTAGAATCTTTTTTGGTCATTCCGCCGCTTTCCGGGTATAAAAAAATCCCCTTTCACCGGCGATGAACGTCCGGTGAAAGGGGGACTGAATCCATTCAATAAGATTTATTCTTATGGGTGCGCCGGCGTTGTATGCGTGGGAGTAGAATCCGTAGTCCCCGTCGTCGCAACCACTGCCGCGACCGCCGCCGCTGCAACCACTGCCGCTGCGGCAATCGTTCCCGCGCCGATGCCCGCCGCTGCGCCTGCACCTGCCGCCGCTCCTGCCGCGCCAGCGCCCGCTGCGCCTGCGCCTGCGCCTGCCGTACCGGCTGCCGCTCCCGTTCCCGCCGCGCCGGTTGTACCTGCGGTTCCCGCCGCTGCGCCTGCGCCTGCCGCCGCTCCTGCCGCGCCGACGGTGATGCCCGTAGAGGTAATAACCGCCGTCTGACCCGCGACAATGCCGGAAGTCGCCATGATGGCGCCGGTCGCCGACAAAGCGGACACGGACAGGGCGCCCGTTGTACAGGTCGCGGTCGTCGTCATGACGGTCCCTGCCATGGCCACTTCCACTCCGAAGAATGTGCCGCGAACACCGCAGACGGCCGTGGGCGAATGAACCTCAAACTTGTTCTTCCCGCCGATAAATTTGGTTACGTTGGCCACCAGTTTTCCAATCGACAGTGAAAAGATTCCCTTTCTGGCTTTTCCCTCCACGCCAAATTCTCTGACCTGCATTCGCGTTTTTGGAGACAGGGCAATGGTACTGTCGTCGATAAAAGTCATGACCGCGGAAGAGTTGGCACCCGTTACAAGGATATCCTTTTCCTTGACGGCTGAATTGACCACCGGCTTGTAGTCTTTGCCGTCCCTGGTCAGGATGACATTGCCCACCACCGAGGTGAATCTTCCCACCGTGGCGGCATAGACCGGATACGGGATGACCATTTGCATAATCAATACAAACGCTATAACGATTTTCATGCGTTTTGACATATCATCCTCCCTGAATGATCGGTTAATAAAATTCACGAAAAAACAGTTCTTTTTTCCTACTTTTTCCCTCGTTTGTCAATTCTTTTCTACAGGGGTCTTTTCTGCGGGAATTTACAGGAATTTGAACAGGCGTCGCCTCAGCACTTCCAACTGCGCCCGGTTGTTCGCCAGGCTGTAAACGGTTTCTCTTTTGCCGCTCTTTTCTTCCCCGGCCTGGGATACGATCATTTCCGCGCTCTCCAAAAACAGGATGGCATTCTGATAGTTGGCCTGCGACAGGGCTTCGGCGCGCAGGACTTCCCCCTTGCGGAACATCCGGTCTCCCAGCGAGCGGATCTTGGCCAGCCAGTCTTTTTTCGAAAGAGGCTGCTTTTTCAGATAAACCAGGCTGCGGATGACAATCCAGTAGGACTCGAGGTAGTTGTGGATTAGGCCGGCAAAAGGTTTGAGCCTGACCCCTCCCCTGCTTTTGATTTCCACCCAGGCTTCGCCGTCGCGCCTTGAGGTCAGAATCATGGATCTCGAGTGCAGGTATGTGAGAACCTCCTGCACGTCATCAGCATCCTCCCGGTTCTCGTCAAAAATGAACTCATTCCACAAAAGCCATTTCAAAAACCGGTAGTCTCCCATAACCTTTGCCAGCGAAATGGAGTCTTCAGGGTTTTTCACCATGGAGGTCGCCATGAAGCACAGCGGGATGAAAAAATGAAGAATGTTGTTTTTATAATATTCCAGGTTCAGCCTTTTCGCGTCGGTGAGGGAATAGACCACCTCCTGCATTTCCTCTTCCTCTTCATCCGCTTCAATCCTGGAAATAATATCCGTCGCGTCAAAGATATTCAAGGCATCCGTGATGGCCCGATCCCGGTTCGCGAAGGTGTCGGTAAATTTCACGTGCCGGGTGGACAGATATTCGTAAAATTCATTTAAGATGCCCCGCAGCTCCTCGTGGGAAATGCCGCGCCGGTCGTGGCTCAAAAGGCCGGAGGCCACCAGCGCAAACGGCGTAACCACGGAGACTTTATTGATTTCCAGAACCACTTCGTAGCCGATTTTCCGATAAAGGCTCTGGCGCTCCTCCACGGTCATTTCGTCCATGGACTTTTCCTGAGCGGCCAGATAGTCCTTCAAAACGATCGGTTCGCCGATGTTGACATACACGCGGCCGTATCGTTTGCGCAGGATTTTCGTGGATTTGATGATTTCAACGGTATTTTCCTGAACCTTCGGCGCGCCGGAGAGCTCTTTCAGATAGGACTTTTCCTCAATCACGCGGTCATAGCCGATGTACACGGGCACCGCGGCCAGATTCTCGCAATACTTGTCCTGATAGGCCTGAATAATCATGGACAAAAGCCCGTATTTGGGCATCACCATTTTCCCGGTGCGGCTTCGGCCGCCCTCGATAAAGAACTCGAGCGGAAGACCTTCCTGAAGCAGCATGGCCATATATTTGGAAAAGACCTCTCCATAAACCTCGTTGCCGCGAAAGCTCCTCCGCAGAAAAAACGCGCCGGACCGTCGGAAAATATACCCCAGCGGGAAGAAAGAAAGGTTGTTTCCCGCGGCGATAAACGGAAGCTGAATGTTGTTTTTGTAAAAAACATAGGACAACAGCAGATAATCGATGTGGCTGCGGTGGCAGGAAATAATGACAAACGGCATTTTCTTGGAAATATTGCGCACGTTGGCCAGCCCTTCGGAGTCGATGGACACGCCGTCATACACCGTGTTCCACAGCCAGGTCAGAACCTTGTCCCACAATTCCACGAACGTTTCCCGGTAATCCGACGCGATTTCGTTCAGATAGCGGCGGACGTCCCGGGCCAGGCCAGCCCGGTCTTTTTTGTTGTTCCGGGCGTATTCATCCAGGAACCCGTTCAGCTTCGGATCGTGCATGACCATGCCCATCATGGCTTCGCGCGATTTCAGCGCCGGTCCGACCACGGAAGTCTTTTCCTCTTCGATCCGGTCAATCAGCTCTCCGCGCAAATCCATTACGAGTTCGTTTTTGGTCAAAAGACTGTTCGCGGACAGATACTCCGGCAGATGAACCGGTTCGGCGGGAAGGATAAAGGCCTGCTTGGAATAGCGTATGAACGTGATGAGACGGCGCATCGTTCCCGTGTGCTCCGTCTGGCCGAAAAGGATGTTGAAAAGGCTTTCATCCTCCTTCTCCCGTCGCCGGCCGTACGCCACGAGCACCGGGACGATGTAGATGGGAAACGGGAGGCCGGCCTGCAGGTTCATCAGGCCGGCAATGGCATCCTCGGAGGCGCGGCTTTCGATAAACTCCGACTCTCCCAGATGAATGATGACGCTTTCCCGGGCGGCGACTTTTCCGGCGAGGAATTCGAGCTTCCCCTGGCGGGCGATCTCGTTTTTCCGGAAGCGGCGCAGGAAAGAAGACCAGAGGAACTTCATCATCTTGGAGAGCGGCTGCCAAAAAGACATGTTGACGCCGTGGCTGTATACCGGCATGGGCAGGCCTTTGCGCGCGGTCACCTCGGCCAGGATCAGGCTGTTGAGTTTGCTTCTTTGCTTGATGGCGTAAACCACGGCCCCCTTGCCGGCAAGATCCTTCAGCGCCTGGACATCCTCGTCGGCGATGGAAACCCGCGACAGATAGGCCTTGGCGGCATGAAAGCGCCAGAGATCCTGATCGGCATACATGCAGCCGGAGTAATATTTCTCTTCCGGCCGTCCGGTTTCCGTGGGCGTTTTTTCGCTCATACTCTCCAGTCTCTTCGTTTGCCGGGCCCGGGATTCGCGTCCGGCGCCTACAGTTCCCTCTTCTGAATCTCATCGGGAAAACGCCGGGTCATGTAGTCCTGGACGCAGGCCCGAACTTCGGCGGCGTTGTTGTAGGACAGGGCCTTCTCCAGAAGCTTTCGGGATTCCTCCAGGCTGGACTGCTGAAGGATTCTCTTGATGCGGGGAATGGCCAGATGGTTCATGCTCAGTTCGTCCAGCTCCATCCCCAGAAGGATCGGACAGCAAAGAGGATCGCCGGCCATCTCTCCGCACATGGCCACGCGAATGCCGGCCTTGTGCGCCGAGTCCACGATGCGTTTGATCAGCCTCAGAACGGCCGGATGCAGGGGCTCGTAGAGGTAGGTGACCCTTTCATTGGAGCGGTCAATCGCCAGCGCGTACTGAATCAGGTCATTGGTGCCGATGCTGAAATAATCGACTTCCGTCGCCAGCTGGTCGGCAATCACGGCGGCCGCCGGCACTTCAATCATCGCCCCGATTTCCATCCGGTCGGCGATCGGCGCCCCCTGGGCCAGCAGCTCCCGGCGAGTCTCTTCCAGCAGCCGCTTGGCTTCCCGGATTTCCTCCATGCCGGAAATCATCGGGAATAAAATTTTCACCCTGCCCAGCGCGCTGACGCGCCAGATCGCGCGAAGCTGTGTTTTGAAAATCTCGATTTCCTTCAGGCAGAAGCGGATGGCCCGCAGGCCCATCTGCGGATTCAGCTCCCTGGCATGCTTCTGATATTTGGTGAACTTGTCGCCGCCCAGATCAAACGTGCGGATGGTCGCCCAGGAAAAGTTTTTTTCCTCGACCACCTGCCGGTAGTTATTGAAGTGATCTTCTTCCGTCGGCAGTTCATCGCGGTAGATATAGAGAAATTCCGTCCGGTACAGCCCGACGTGCTCCGCCCCGTGCGACACCGCCGAAGGGATCTCTTCGACAAATTCAATATTGGAACCGATTTTCACGCTGTAGCCATCCACCGTCACGGCCGGCTTGCGGGCGTATTTCAGATATTCATCCTTGGCGGCATCGTAGTGGCGCTTCTTTTCCTCATACCTTTTGAGCATGTCGGGATAGGGATTGACCACCACGAGCCCCGACGTGCCGTCCACGATAATGTCGTCGCCGGTGCGGACAAAGCGGGTGACATTATCCAGCCCGACGACGGCGGGCAATTCCATGGAGCGGGCCACGATCGCCGTGTGGGACGTCCGGCCGCCGCTGTCGGTGGCAAAACCGACGATTTTATCCATCTTCATCTGCGCCGTGTCGGCGGGGGACAGGTCATGGGAGACAATCACGACGCCTTCCTGTCCGACATCCCAGACAATTTCGTGTTTTTCGCCGGAAAGATTGCGCAGAATCCTCTGGATCACATACTGCACGTCGCTGATGCGGCCGCTGATATAAACATCCTCAAGGCCTTCAAAAATCTGCTTGTAATGGTCCAGGGTCATGCGCAGCGCCCATTCCGCGTTGACGCCCATGCGGCGGATGTATTTGATCGTACGGCTGATGAATTTTTTATCCGAGAGAAGCAAAATGTGGACGTCGATGATATAGAGCGGCTCCGTCACTTTTGTCTTCTTCAGGTTTTCCTGAATTTCCAGAAGCTGCCGCGAGGACTCTTTCAGCGCGTTTTTGAAGCGCTCAATTTCCCGCGGAACCATATCCTCGCTGTGCAGCTTGTAAAATGATATTTGCGCGTCCAGCGGGTCAAACCGGTAAACCTTGCCGATCACCACGCCCGGGGAAACGCCTATCCCCTTGAGAACAAAAGTTTTCTTTCCCTGGTCTGACATCATCTGCTGTTTTTATTCTTCTCCGAATTTATTTTCAATCAACGCCTCCAGCTCGGCAAGCGCTCCATCGGCGTCATCGCCCCTGGCGCTGACGGTAATCTGGCCGCCCATCGGGCAGGCCAGCGTCAGAATTCCGAGAATGCTCTTCCCGTTGACGGTCTGCCCGTTGCGTTCAATGACAATATCCGAGCGGTATTTCTGGGCAATCCGAACAAACAGCGCGGCCGCGCGCGCATGCATGCCCAGCTTGTTTTTCAAGGTAAAGGTTTTCATATCCAGCACAGCCACAACCCTCTTGTCGAAAAAATCATAAAAAGCGCCGCGGCGCCATACAGAATGTAGGTTTGCGATACGCCCCGTTTCACCAGCCACCAGCAGAGCAAAAGCGCGGCGAGCATGGCCGCCGCAACGCCAAACGCAGACGCACCCCGGAAACCGGCCTGTAAAGCCAAGAGGCTGCCCGCGATCAGGGCCGCCAGGGCCAGCCAGCGAATGCGGCCTGTCACGCCTGGAAGATCCATTGCGCGAATCGCCGCGATTCCCTGCTTCCCGCCGCGGTAGCCTTCAAAGAACCCCCGCCCTCTCACGAGCAGGTGCGCCGGCGAATAGATCAGGAGAAACACCAGCGGCGCAAAAACGCACCCCAGCCAGGCCAGTCCGACGGCGCAGATCCCCGCGCAGGGCCGAAGCGATCCCCAGAAAAAAGCGTCGCCGATCGCGGCATACGGCCCCATCAGGCTCTGCTTCACGGCCGTGATGGGCGCTGCGTCTTCACCGTCCGGCCGGTCTTCCTCCATCCGCAGGATCGAGCCCAGAAGCGGCGCCGACAGATAGGGATGCGTGCTGAACCTCTGCAGGTGTCTGACCAGCATCTCCTCTGCTTCGCGATCGGGCATTTTCCGTTGTCTGAGCAGCGAAATCATCGCGTACGCAAAGCCGAGGTTCTGCATTCGGCGAAAGTTCAGCGCCGCGTGAATGAAAAAAGACCTCCAGAAGATTTTCAGCAAGGAGCCCTTTTTCATTCCCTTCCCCCGTCGCGCATATCTTGATTATTTCCCTGCTTTTACGCGGTGAAGGAACTAACATAAATGCAGGGTTGTGTCAATTTAATCAGGGCTCCCGCAAGCTTCAATTTTTCTTATTTTTTCTTGACAGCCGGTTTTTTTGCTGTTAAGGACACGCCGGTTTTCAAGACCAGTTCGGCCGCCGCTTTCCGCGGCGTTCAACATTACAGAAAATTCAGGTAAGGGGGTTTGTGCAACATGCTTTGCGAAACAGTCAAAAAGGGAGTGGAATGCGCCTTCATGTCCAAAAAGGGCTGCGGTTTTTTCGGGAACAGCTGTCAGCCTGTCGTTGATAAATGCGGAGAATGCAATAAAATTTTCGAATTTGAAACCGGCCGGTACTGCAAGGTCTATCCGGACCCCAAAAGCAAGTGGCTGACCGGCAACTGCCCGACCGCGTCGCACGTCAAAATAGAAATCAAGGAAACGCAAAAGACCAATCCGCTGAAAGCTTCTAAAAGAGCCAACAAGAAGTAATCTTTTTGTTTCGCAGAAGAAATCCGAAAGCCGGCTTTTTCAGCTCATTATCTTTTTAATCCGCTGGAGCTCCTTTTTGATCAGGACGAGCTTATCCTCGGAAGCGGCCTCGGGCGGGGCTTCCTCTCCGGAGCGGATTTTCATGAGCTGTTTTTTGGCGCCGTTGATCGTAAAACGCTGCTGGTAGAGCAGGTTGCGGATGATCAGCAATTCTTCCACGTCTTTTTTCCGGTACAGCCTTTGCGCGGAGCTGGTGCGCACCGGCTTGACGGTCCTGAATTCGGTCTCCCAGTAGCGAAGGACATACGGTTCAACATTGAGGATTTTGCTCACTTCCCCGATGCGGAAATAGGCTTTGTCGGGAATGATGCCGTCCATACGATTCCTGAGCTCTTGCGGAGAAATACACGAACAGGCGAAAAACCGCAAAAAGGTTCCCGCCGCAAATCAGCCGGCAGTCTTTCCGGCGCCGGCGGCGCAGAAAAAACGTTGCACTAACTGTTTAAAGATTTACGCAGCACCTGGGAGGATTTGAAAGTCAAAACCCGGCGCGCTGTAATGGATATTTCCTCGCCGGTCTGGGGATTGCGGCCGCGGCGCGCGCGCTTTTCCTTTACCATGAAATTGCCGAAACCCGATATTTTCACCCGTTCGCCCGCGGCAAGGCTGTCTTTAATGATGTCAAATACGGACTCAACGATATCTGAAGATTCTTTTTTGGAAAAGCCGAGTTTTTCGTAAACATTCTGTATAATATCAATTTTTGTCATGTCCATCCCTCCGTTTTAACGTCATGTAAACTGTTAGGCTCTTATTTTTGCACCCGTCAGCCGAATCGTGTCCTTCACAATTCGGTCGTGAATGGCACTGACTTCCGCATCCGTCAACGTTCTGTCCAAAGCGCGGTAGGAAAACCTGAGCCCCAGGCTCTTGGTTCCTTCTTCAAGACCTTTGCCCGCGTATATATCAAAAATTGAAACATTTTCAAGCAAATCTTCACGCTGACGCAAAACCATTTCAAGCATTTTTTCGGATTCCATGGACGAGGGAAGAACAAAAGCAACATCGCGCAAAACCGCAGGAAACTTGGATATTTCCCTGCAGCGAACCCGCGGCCGTATCTTTGCGCCCAGCAGATCAAGATCAATTTCAAATACATAAGCGTCACTCTTGATGTCCATTTTTTTCAGAACATCCGGGTGCGCTTTTCCCATGGAGCCGATCCGGACATCATCCGCATACACGCCGCAGGACTGACCGGGGTGCAGATACGACTGGGGCTTTTCCGCCCGGAACCGCATGGAGTCGAACTTCAAATCCTGAAAAATATTTTCCAGGCAGCCTTTCAGATCATAAAAGTCAACACCGGCTTTCAATCCCCAGAGGTCATCCGATGCCTTGCCCGCGGCGAGCGCCGCCAGGATATTTCTTTCTTCCGGCAGCTCGCCATCGCCGCGCCTGAGGAAAGTCCGTCCTATTTCAAAGAGCTTCAGATTCCAAGAGGCATTGTTGATGTTCTTCTTCAGGGTTTCCAGCAGACCGTATGTCAGCGTCGTGCGCATGACCGACTGGTCTTCCGTCAGCGGGTTCCGGATGACAACGAACCGTCGCCTTTCATCTTCCGGCGGCAGGCCGAGCGCTTCCGCGCAAAAGGGCGTCGTGAAACTGTAGTTGATGATTTCCGAATAGCCAAAGCCCGTGAGCAGGAGGCGAATTCTCTCTTCAAGCGCCAGGCGGGGAATGGCGTCCAGCTCCGTCACTGAGACGGACGGCAGCGTCGAAGGCACCCGGTCGTAACCGTAAAGACGCGCGATTTCCTCGATCAGGTCGATTTCTCTTTCGATATCCACCCGAAACGAGGGCGGCGTCACGCGATAGACTCCCCTGCCCTCGCGCTTCAGCGTCATGCCGATGCTCTTCAGAATGCGAACAGCCTCCCTGGCCGGAACGGCAACTCCGATCACCTGCCCGGCGCGGTCCATTCGCAGAAGTATGTTTTCAACCGGCTTGATTTTCGCCGGGTATTCGTCCAGCCGGTTCGCGCAGACCTCGCCGCCGGAAAGATCGGCGATCAGCTGTGCCGCCCTGTCCAGGGCCCGGATAACGCCTTCGGGATCAATGCCCCGTTCAAAGCGGAAAGCGGCGTCCGTCGGCATGGCCAGACGGCGTGACGAACGGCGAATGGATGAGGGATTGAAATAGGCGCTTTCCAGAAATATCGTCCGGGTGTCTTCTTTGACCTCGGAATTCAGTCCCCCCATGATCCCGGCAATCGCCACAGGCTTTTTTCCGTCGCAAATCAGCAGCGTATTTTCGGGAAGGATGCGGCTTTTCCCGTCGAGTGAAACGAATTCCTCGCCGGGCTTTGATTTGCGCACCACGATGCGCCTCTCTTCCAGGAAGTGAAAATCGAACGCATGGAGCGGCTGCCCCATTTCCAGCATGACGAAGTTGGTCACGTCCACCACGTTGTTGATGGCGCGCAAGCCGGCGGCCTCGAGCCTCGTTTTCATCCAGACGGGAGAATCGCCGATGGTCACGTTCCGAATCAGCCGCGCCGTGTACCGCGGGCACAGGTCCGGATCTTCAATGGTTACCGACGAGAGCAGCGACACGTCTTCGGCCGCTTCCCTGACCTTCCCTTCGGGCATTTTCAGGGTCTTTCCGGTGAGGGCGGCCGCTTCGCGGGCCATGCCGATCATGCTCAGGCAGTCCGAACGGTTGGGGGTGACGCCGACGTCCAGAACCGTGTCGTTCAGGTCCAGGGCCTCTTCCAGCGGCGTTCCCGGCGTCATGCCGGCCGGCAACTGCACAATTCCCGAAGCGTCGTCGCCGATTTCCAGCTCCGCCTCGGAGCAGAGCATGCCTTCGGATTTTTCTCCGCGCAGCGTGGTGGATTTGATCGTGTAGCCGCCGGGTATGATTGCGCCGATTTTTGCCAGCGCAACGATGTCGCCCGGATGGATGTTTTTGGCGCCGCAGACGATGGGATAGGTCTGCGCGCCGTCGGTGACATCGCACAGGGAAAGCTTGTCCGCGTTGGGGTGCGGCCGGACGGATAAAATTTTCGCAACCACGACGCCGGAAAATCTGGGGGAGAGCGTGCGAATCTCATCCACCTCCAGACCGGCCATGGTCAGCCGGTCCGCAAGCTCCTCGGGAGCCGTTTCCACGTCGATATAATCCTTAAGCCATTTGAGACTGACCAGCATGCAATCACATTCTCCTAAAACTGTTTCAGGAATCGAATGTCGTTTTCAAAAAGAAGACGGATGTCGGAAATGCCGTATTTAAGCATGGCGATGCGCTCCAGCCCCATACCGAAAGCAAAACCGGTATAAACTTCCGGGTCGTAGCCGACGTTCTGAAAGACGGCGGGGTCGACCATGCCGGAGCCCAGAATCTCCAGCCACCCGGACTGTCCGCAGACGCGGCATCCTTTGCCGCCGCACATGACGCAGCGGATATCGACCTCCGCGGACGGTTCGGTAAAGGGGAAAAAACTGGGACGAAAGCGCAGGATCGTGCCTTCCCCGAACACTTTCCTCAAGAAAGCGGTCAGGATGCCCTTCAGGTCGCCAAAACTGACGCCCCGGTCCACCAGCAAGCCTTCAATCTGATGAAACATCGGCGTGTGGGAAACATCGGAATCCGGCCGGTACACCCGACCCGGGGACAAAATGCGAACGGGAGGCTTTGCCTTCTCCATGATCCTGACCTGCACGGGCGAGGTATGGGTGCGCAGGACCATGTTGTCTTCAATGTAAAAGGTGTCCTGCATATCCCGGGCGGGATGATCCTTGGGAATGTTCAGCGCTTCGAAGTTGTAGTAGTCCAGCTCGACTTCCGGCCCTTCGACCACTGAAAAGCCGAAAGCGGCGAAAATCCCGCAGATCTCGTTGCGGATTTGAATCACCGGGTGAACGCGGCCCGCGCGAATGCCTCTGCCGGGCAGCGTGACGTCGATCTGCTGGGCGGCCAGCCATTCGGCTTTTTGATCCTCGGCCTTGCGCCGCAGGGCTTCTTCGATGTTTTTTTCCAGAAGCTCCTTCACTTCGTTGCAGCGCATGCCGAAGACGCGTCTTTCTTCGGCCGGCACGGAAGAAATATTTCTCAGCATCCCGGTGAGAAGGCCTTTGCGGCCGAGGTATTTCGTTCTCACCGCCAGAATTGAATCCTCACCGCCGGCTTTTTCCAGCTCGGCCAGAGCATCCTTTTCCAGAAGTTGAAGGTCCCCTGTCATGCCGCCTGCTCGCCTTTAGCCGTTTCCACAATGCGGGCGAAATCCTGCGGGTCGTTCACGGCCAGCTCCGCAAGGACCTTGCGATCCAGACCGATATTCGCCTTCTTCAGACCGTCCATGAGGCGGCTGTAGGAGATTTGATTCAGGCGGGCGGCTGCATTGATCCGCGCAATCCACAGCGCGCGAAATTCGCGCTTGCGGCCCCTGCGGTCGCGATAGGCATAGCTCATGGCCTTGTTGACGGCTTCGGTCGCGGTTCGAAGCAGACGGCTGCGCGCTCCGAAAAATCCCTTGGCCATTTTTAATATTTTTCTTCTTTTTTTCCTGGCGGTGACGCTTCTTTTGATCCTAGCCATTTTCTTTCACTCTCCTTCGATATGAAACAACTTCCTTTTTCCCGGCGGCCTACAAATACGGAATCAGCCTTTTGATGGCTTTTTCGTTGGCTCCGTGCACCAGCGCGGCCTTCCTCAGCGTTCTTTTTCTTTTGGTGGTTTTCTTCGTGAGGATGTGGCTGGCAAACGCCTTGCTGCGCTTGACCTTCCCCTTTGCGGTCACGGAAAAACGTTTGGCCGCCCCTCGATGTGTTTTCATTTTCGGCATCTTCTCACCTCTTTTTGAATCCCCTCGGATTTATTTTTTCGGTGAAACAATCATCACCATGCTGCGGCCTTCCAGCCTGGGCTCCTGGTCCATGATGCATTCATCGGCCAGCGCCGCCTTGATCTGCTCCATGATTTTGCGGCCGATCTCGGTAAAGGCGATTTCGCGCCCCCGGAAGATCATGGATATTTTTACCTTGTCGCGCTGCTCCAAAAACTTTTTGATGTGCTTGATCTTGACCTGCAGATCATGCGCTTCCGTTTTGGGCCGCAATCGGATTTCCTTGACATGAATCACCGTCTGGCTTTTCCGGGCATCATGGATTTTTTTGCTCTGCTTGTAGCGGTACTTTCCGTAGTCCATGATTTTGCAGACGGGCGGATCGGCGTTGGCCGACACTTCCACCAAATCCAGGGCCGCTCTTTCCGCTTGTGCCATCGCTTCCTCCAGCGGGATCACGCCCAGCGGCTGGCCCTCTTCGTTGATGACTCTGACGTTCGCCGACTTGATTTCTCGGTTGATCCTTAAATCCTTAGCTATACGGCACCTCCCGGATTGTCCTTCCCAAAGTCGATTGCTACTTTTTGCTCCCGCACGCTTCTTGAATCAGCGCAATGAATTCATCCACGGGCATTGCGCCCAGATTCCGGCCGTCCCGCGCTCTCGGCGCCACGGCACAGGCCGCCACTTCCTTGTCGCCGATGACCAGCATGTAGGGAACCTTCTGCATCTGCGCCTGGCGGATTTTGTACCCCAGCTTGTCGTTGTCGAAATACGGCTCACAACGGATGCCGGCTTCGACCAATCGGCCGCGCACCGATTCGGCATAGGGAATCTGCTTGTCCGTAACCGTCAGCACAACGCACTGGGTGGGCGCCAGCCATACCGGAAACGCTCCGGCGTAATGTTCGATGAGAACGCCCATGAACCGTTCGATCGCCCCCAGGATGACCCTGTGCAGCATCACGGGGCGGTGCTTTTCCCCGTCGGGGCCGATGTAGCTCAGATCGAACCTCTCCGGCAGGGTGAAATCGCACTGGATCGTCGCGCACTGCCATTTTCTCTTCAGGGCGTCCTTGAGCTTGAAGTCGATTTTCGGCCCGTAAAACGCGCCGTCGCCCTCGTTCACTTCGTAGGGAATTTTGTTGTCCACAAGCGCGTTTTCCAGCGCCTTTGTGGCCAGATCCCAGTCCGCGTCGGATCCGATGGAGTGCTCCGGCCGCGTGCTTAATTCCACTTCATATTCAAAGCCGAAAATGCCCATCGCGTAATGGACAAAGTCGGCGATGGCGCGGATTTCCGCGTTCAGCTGTTCGGGCATGCACAGGATGTGCGCGTCATCCTGCGTAAACTGGCGTACGCGCATCAATCCGTGGAGAACGCCGGTCTTTTCGTGGCGATGAACGGTGCCGAGTTCAAAATACCGAAGCGGCAGATCGCGGTAGCTGCGGATTTTTGATTTGTAGATCAGCATGTGCGACAGGCAGTTCATCGGCTTGATGCCGTAAGTCTGCTCATCCACTTCAGTGAAATACATATTGTCCCGGTAGTGATCGAAATGGCCCGATTTCTTCCACAGATCCACCTTGAGAATCTGGGGGCCCATCACCATGTCGTAACCGCGCTTCAAATGCTCTTTTCTTTCCCATTCCTCAATAAGATAGCGAAGCAGCATGCCCTTGGGATGGAAAATCACCAGCCCCGCCCCGGCTTCGTCGTTGACCTGAAACAGATCCAGCTCGCGGCCCAGTTTCCGGTGGTCTCTCTTTTTGGCCTCTTCCAGCAGCGTCAGATAATCCTGAAGCGCCTGCTCGTCGGCAAAGCCCGTGCCGTAAATGCGCTGAAGCATCTTGTTTCGCTCGTCGCCGCGCCAGTAGGCGCCCGCGACGCTCAGCAGCTTGAAGGCTTTGATCATGCCGGTCCGCGGAATGTGCGGGCCGCGGCATAAATCAACATAATCCCCGTCTTTGTAGAGGCTGACCACAGAAACATCCGCCGGCAGATCCCGAATCAGCTCCACCTTGTAGTCTTCGCCCTTCGCGGCAAAAAGCTCCGCCGCCTTTTCGCGGGGCAGCTCCTCGCGGACAAACGGATGATCGGCCGCGACAATTTCCTTCATCTTTTTTTCGATTTTCTCAAGATCATCCAGCGTAAACGGTTCGGCATATTCAAAATCGTAATAAAACCCGTCTTCAATGGAAGGGCCGATGGTGACTTTCGCGCCCTGAAACACTTCCTGCACGGCCTGCGCCATTACGTGAGAAACGCTGTGGCGCAATATGGAAATGCCTTTTTTTGAAGAAATATCAATTGGTTCAACCTTTGCGTCGCCCGAGAGCGCAAAACTCAGATCGACGGAAACACCGTTGACGTCGGCTGCGACGGCGGCGGCAAGCGCTTCTTTCTTCCAGCTTCCGACGGCCTCGGAAACGGTTACGCCCCTGGGAAAGGTCTGTTCCGACTGGTCGGGAAAAATTACTTTTACATCCATGAGTTCATCAAAATCTTTAATGTTTTGGATCATTTTAAAAGGGCATCACCATTTTGCTGATGCCCTTTTCTTTCAATCGGCATGAACGGCATATGCGCGAATATAAAAAATGGTAGGCAAGCAGGGATTTGAACCCTGGACATCCACCGCGTCAGGATGGCGCTCTCCCCCTGAGCTACTTGCCTATCTTCAACTTTTGCGGTGAGTCACCTAACAGCAAAACGCTTTCGTGTCAAGATAATATCTTACTTTTTCGTCTCTTCGGGTGCGGATTTATTCAGTATCCGTATCCCGCGCAGAATGTAAACGACGCCAGAACCAAAGGTGAACAACGCCGTGGCCCAGAAAAGCACGGCGATCCAAAATGTTCCAAAATCCTGGGGCAGAGCCTTGTTCAGCAGGGCAAAAAAAATGGTGCCCACCTGCAGGGCCGTCGTCACCTTGCTGATAATCGCCGGCTTGATTTCGTAAGCAATCGACATCAGTGAGAATATTGCAATTCCCAGCAGGATGATCAAGTCCCGGCTGATGACCACCACGGCCAGCCATGCCGGAATGAGACCGATCACGGCCAGCATGATAAAGCTTGTGGCCAAAAGAAGTTTATCGGCAAGAGGGTCAAGATAGGCGCCCAGAACGGTCTGGCATTTCAAAAGCCGGGCCAGCGTTCCGTCCAGCGCGTCCGTCAAGCCGGCAACGACGAAAGTGATCAGCGCCCGGTCATATTCCGCCTGAATCAGAAAGATGACGAACACCGGAACCAGTATGATCCGCAAAAGCGATAGAAAGTTAGGGATATTCATCTATACATTCTGCGCCCGACGTTATTGGCCGTACTGCTTATCTCTCTCTTGGTTCCACTTCACCCAGTCATCCATGTCCTCTTCTTGCGTAAAATCCCTCGGCTTCTGGGCCTGGCCGTCGACCGTGATTTGAATCTGCTGCATGGACCGGACGATATACACCCACTGCTCCATCGAGACGGGCTTCGGCCCTTCAATCACCGTCGGCCCTGCAACCGGTTTGGGAGGCCCGAAGGCGACCGGCGCTTTAGGCTGCGCCGGGGAGACACCCGCGACGCTGACTTCGCCGTCGTAAACCTTGACCACCGCGGACTGGTCCTTTTCGACATCCATGCGGTAAACAGTGCCGCGAACCCCGGCTACGGCATTCTGGCAGGAGATTTCAAACCGGTCGCTTCCGCCCACCAGGGACTTGCGCACGTTTGTCCAGATTTTCCCGAGCGTAACGGAAATGCCGACCGAACGGCTTCCCCGTGCGCCGATGTCGGCCTGGACCAGTTTGAATTTTGTCTTCTCCGAGAAGCGGACAACGCTTCGGTCGGGCAAAACCATCTCCACCCTGGAGTCCGGGCCCGTGGCGGCTTCGCACCCGGGCAGGATGAAATCATAGGTTTTGAGGTAAAACGCCTCCTTCCCGCCCGGACAGACCATGGAAACTTTTCCCTTCAACGATGTGATCTGAGCCCGTCCTTTGGTCATTTTGACGGTCACCGGCGACTGGGCCTGCGCGGCGGCGGCGAGCATCAGCGTCATAATCACAGCCACGATGATTTTCGTTTTTTCCCTCATGCGTTTCTCCTTTGCATCTTTCCGAGACCGGTTTGACCCCTCATTTCCGGACGGACCGCGGCGGACTATCCGCTCAATTTCGGTCCGTACGGCAGGGATTCCATCACCTCGTCCACCACCTTTTCCAGAACCGCTTCCAGATCTCCCAGGGCTTTCAGGTCCAGCGTTTTGCTTCTGAGATCAAAGCTTCTGCCGGTCGCCTTGCCCTCTGCGTTCCACAGGGTCTCGCCGGTTGCCGTGCTGCGCAATTCGCAACGCACCGACACGGTGACCGGCGTGTAAAAAATCTTTTTGGAAACTTTGCTTTCCATCAGGCTGCAGTACATGGCGGCGTCCGCGCCCAGCATTTCCCGGACAACCCCTGGAGCAATCGCGGTCTTCCCCGGTTCGCCGGCGCCCGCCATGGCGGCCAGACGGCCGTCAATGACCTCGATATCCACCTGGGGATAGCCTTTAAAGCGAAGTTCTTCCGACAATTTGAGACGGAGCATTTTCGGCACCCTGGCGTCTCCGGTTTGATTCTCCACCGGCAGCAGGGCAATCCGGTTCACCGCTTTTGTGCCGGCATCATTTTTCAGCGTATCCGGGCCGCGCGACGAACAGGCGCAAAGGCACAGGGCCAGCGCAATGATCAGAGCGAAAAAAACCGGACGGATTTTCATGACAACTCCCTTTTTTCAATCGGGCGGCGAATTTGTTTGCCGCCGGGGGTCGCAAAAAAACTTCTCCCCCGAAGCGGAAGGCTCTCCCCCGACCGCGGGGAATTGCTTTCATTTCGACATGGGATTAGCATAGTGACGGCAACTCTTCAAGCAATATGTAAACCGCGGCGGCCCCGCTCCCTTACGGAAATTCCCGGCGGATTCGAAGCGCCGCATCGTATATTTTTTTTCTGGGCATTTGGGTTCGGCGCGCCGCTTCCGCAACGGCATCCCGCAGCGAAACGCCTTTCTCCGAAAGGATTTTCAAAAGCTGTTCCCCGATCTCCCGCTCCGAAAGAACCGCAGGCTCGCGGGCGGCGCCCTGAAGCATCACCGTAAATTCCCCCTTGACGCCCGCGCCGGGCCATGCGGCCAGCAGTTCGGAAATCTTGCCCTCCCGGATCTCTTCAAACACCTTGGTCAGTTCCCGCGCCGCCATGACCTGCCGGTCGCCCAGAATGTCCAGCGCGTCTTCCAGCGTTTCACGGATTCTGGCCGGAGACTCATAGAAAATGATGGAGCATTCCTCTTCCATAATGGACTCCAGAAAGCGGCGGCGGCGGTTGGACCGGGGGGGGAGAAAGCCGCAGAACAAAAATGGTTCGGCCTGAAAGCCGCAAACCGACAGGGCCGCGGGCAAAGCGCAGGCGCCCGGAACGGGAACCACGCGAATGCCGTTGTCGCGGGCCGCCCGCACGAGATGCCGGCCGGGATCGGAGACGCAGGGAGTTCCGGCATCCGAGACGTAGGCGACGCTCTTTCCGTTTTGGAGCCTGGATAGAATTTCGGCGCTTCGCTCCTTCTCGTTGTGCTCATGCAGACTGCGGAGCGGCGTTTTGATCCCATGCGCGGAAAGCAGGATTTTGGAGCGGCGGGTGTCCTCCGCGGCAACGAGATCAACCTCTTTCAGCACACGCAGCGCCCGAAGGGTAATATCCTCCAGATTGCCGATCGGCGTGGCCACCATGTAAAGAACTCCCCGCGCTTCCCTGTCCATTTTGCCGCCCCTCTGACTTTTTATGGTTGACATCCGAGCCCTTCGGCTTTATTAGCAGAGACGAAAATAAATTACTACAGGGAAGAACAGCCAACCGGATATGAAGCGAATCCTGATTACGGGCGGAGCGGGTTTTTTGGGCTCCCATCTGTGCGAGCGGCTTTGCGGCGAAGGACATGATGTGATCTGCCTGGACAACTTTTTTACCGGCAGTAAAAACAACATCTCGCACCTGCTGGGACAGACGCATTTCGAACTGATCCGGCACGACATCATCAACCCCATCTATCTTGAGGTGGACGAAATCTACAACCTCGCCTGTCCGGCGTCGCCCGTTCACTACCAGTTCAACCCGATCAAAACCATCAAAACGAACGTCATGGGCGCCATCAACGTTCTGGGCATCGCCAAACGAACGCGGGCGAAAATTCTTCAGGCCTCCACCTCGGAAGTCTATGGCGATCCGGAAGTACACCCGCAGCATGAATCCTACTGGGGCCGCGTCAATCCCATCGGCATTCGAAGCTGCTACGACGAGGGCAAAAGAGCCGCGGAATGCCTGATGATGGACTATCGCCGGCAAAACGCCGTCCGCACGACCATCGCCCGCATCTTCAACACCTACGGACCGCGCATGGCGCCAAACGACGGCCGAGTCGTCAGCAACTTCATCCTTCAGGCCCTGCAGAACCGGGACATCACCGTTTACGGCGACGGAAGCCACACGCGCTCCTTCTGCCACGCAAGCGATCTGATCGACGGACTCATCCGGCTGATGGAAGCGCCTGATGATTTCTACGGGCCGGTCAACCTCGGCAATCCCGCGGAATTCACCATCCTGGAGCTGGCGCGCCTGGTGATCGATCTGACGGGCAGCCGATCGAAGATCGTCTTTCAGCCGCTGCCGTCCGATGATCCGGCGCAGCGCAAACCCGACATCGCCCTGGCGCGCGAAAAACTGGGCTGGCAGCCCTCCGTTTCCCTGGAGCAGGGACTGGAAGACACGATCCGGTATTTCAGGGATATTCTGAAAACATCCTAGAACCGGCAAAGGAAAACAAACATATGAAATTCAAAAAGAACATTCTCGGCATCGGCGCAGGCTACGTCGGAGGCCCCTCGATGGTGATGATCGCCTCCAAATGCCCGGACTACCGTGTGACCGTCGTGGACGTCAATCCCGAGCGCATCGCGGCCTGGAACTCGGATCGGCTTCCCGTTTACGAACCCGGCCTCGAGACCATCGTCAAAAAAACGCGCGGGCGGAATCTCTTCTTCTCCACCGGCATCGAAAAAGGAATTCAGGAAAACGACATCATCTTCGTCTGCGTCAACACGCCGACCAAAACCTTCGGCGCGGGCGCCGGCATGGCCGCCGACCTTCAGTACTGGGAAAAAACCGCCCGGCAGATTCTCGAAAACGCCAAATCCCCGAAAATCGTGATCGAAAAAAGCACGCTGCCGATCAAGACGGCGCAGGCGATGGAGCGGATTCTGTCGTCGGGGAAGAAAAACATCACGTTTGACGTCCTTTCCAACCCGGAATTCATGGCGGAAGGAACCGCCGTCAGCGACCTGGAAAACCCGGACCGCGTTCTGATCGGCTCGCGCGAAACCAAAAGCGGACTGGCCGCCCGTGCGGCGCTTGTGGAGATTTACACCCGGTGGCTGCCGCGAGAAAAGATCATTACCTCTAACATCTGGAGCGCCGAACTTTCCAAGCTGGTGGCGAACGCCTTTCTGGCGCAGCGGGTATCCTCCATCAACGCCATCTCGGCGCTTTGCGAAAAAGCGGACGCCGACGTCTCCGAAGTCGCGCACGCCGTGGGCACGGACAGCCGCATCGGCGCCAAATTTCTGAAGGCGGGCATCGGCTTCGGCGGCTCCTGCTTCAAGAAAGATATTCTGAACCTCGTGTACCTGTGCCGTTTTTACGGTCTGCCGGAAGTGGCCTCGTACTGGGAAAGCGTCGTCAGGATCAACGAGTATCAGCAGGACCGGTTTATCGCCAACATTCTGCGGTCCATGTTCAACACGCTGGCCGGAAAGAAAATCTGCGTTCTGGGATTTGCCTTCAAAGCCGACACCGGCGACACGCGGGAGAGCCCGGCCATCGCCATCACACGAAAGCTCCTGGCGGAGCGGGCTGAAGTGATCATTACCGATCCCCGGGCGCTGGCCAATGCCGCGATCGATCTGGCGCATGAAAAGGGAAATATCCGTTATGTCGAAGACCCCTACGAGGCCGCGCGGGGCTGCCACGCGCTGGCCGTCATGACGGACTGGGAGGAATACCGGAAGCTGGATTACCGGAAGATCTACAAATCGATGGTCAAACCCGCCTTCCTGTTCGACGGCCGCAACATCGTCGATCACCGAAAATGCTTTGAGATCGGCTTCAACGTGTTTCCCATCGGAAAGCCGGCCCTCACCCGCTTTTAGCTTCTCGCGTCCGGCGCCTGCCGGCAAAGCCGCAGGCACAACGCGGGCTATTCCAGGGCAATGAAGTCGAAAGCGCCGCGGATCAGTCGAATGTCGTTTCCGGAGGGAAGCAGCAAAATGGCCACCACGTCAAAGCGGACCGCTGCGTCCCCGATATTTTTATCCCGCAGATACCACAGCGCGAGCTGAGACATTTTCTTTTGTTTGACCAAACCCACCGCCTGCTCGGGATAGCCCATCGCGCCGGATTTTCGCGTCTTGACCTCCACAAACACCAGCACGTCCTTCTCGCGGGCGACCATGTCGATCTCCCCGATGGAACAGCGGTAGTTCATCTCAAGTATCCGGTAGCCCCGCCGCTTCAGAAAATCGGCGGCCATCGCTTCCCCGGCCCTGCCGGTGATGATTTTTCGCCTGTCTTGTGAATCCTTCATTCTGACCAGTCCAGCGCCGTTTGCGGGAGATTCTGTTTTTTGAGATGAAAGGACCGGCGATGAATCTTGCACATGCCGATTTCCTCAAGGACCCTGCGATGCCCGACCGTGCCGTATCCTTTGTTTTTCAGAAAGTTGTAGCGGGGAAACTGGCGGTGATACATCTCCATGATCCGGTCGCGTGAAACCTTGGCAATGATGGACGCGGCGGCGATGGAAACGCTGAGTGAATCCCCTTTGACGATCGCCTTCTGCGGCGCGTCGAAGTCGATGGAGTTGAGCCCGTCGATGAGGAGGTAATCCGGCCTCACGGAAAGCTCCGTCACCGCTTCGCGCATCGCCTGAAGCGACGCCTGAAGAATGTTGATCCGGTCGATGACGTCCGCTTCCACCACGCCGAGGCCTACGGCCATCGCCTCCCGGGTGATGACCCGGTAGAGATCTTCGCGTTTGGCGGCGGTCAGTTTCTTGGAATCGTTGATGGCGGGATTTGAATATTCGGGCGGAAAAATTACGGCTGCGGCCACCACGGGGCCGGCCAGCGGGCCGCGGCCCGCTTCGTCAACACCCGCGATGGTTTTGTAGCCTTCCACTTGCGCAAGTCTTTCGAATGTATTCATCGAAAAACCCTGAACGGCCTCAGTGGCCGGTGTCTTCCTTGATCCTTGCCTTTTTCCCTCGAAGGCTTCTCAGGTAATACAGGCGCGAACGGCGAACCAAACCGCGGGACACCACTTCGATGCGATCAATGACCGGCGAATGAATGGGAAAGGTTCTTTCTACGCCGATGCCGTAGGACACCTTCCGAACCGTGAAATTTGCCCGGCTGTTGCCGCGGCGCTTGCGGATGACCACGCCTTCAAAAGCCTGGATTCTCTGCTTCTGTCCTTCAGTGATCCGCACATATACCTTGACGGTGTCGCCCGATTTGAAGGCGGGAATATCGCCTCTCATCTGTTCTTTTTCAATCATTTCCAATACATTCATGTCCTCACTCCTCCTGCTGCTTTTCAAATACGAATCGCTGTGCCCTAAAGGCTGGTTTCATTACCCCAAACCCGTCTGAAAATCAAGACTTTATATCCGGCCCAGCTTAATTTTTTCCAAAAGTTCCTCATCTTCCCCGCCGAGCCCGGCTTTTTCGAGCAGTTCGGGCCTTCTTTGCCAGGTGCGGCGAAGCGCCTCGATGCGTTGCCAGCGCTCGATCTGGGCATGGTTTCCGGAAACCAGCACTTCCGGAACGCTCCACCCTGAAAAACTGGCGGGGCGCGTGTACTGCGGATATTCCAAAAGCCCCTGCGAAAAAGATTCCCTCGACGCGGAGTCTTCGTTTCCCAGCACGCCGGGAATCAGCCTGGAGACGGCATCAATAACCACGAGCGCGGAAAGTTCCCCTCCCGTCAGAATGTAGTCGCCCAGGGAAATCTCCCGGTCCGCCAGATGCTCCCGAATCCGTTCGTCAAATCCTTCATACCGTCCGCAAATCAGGATGATCTGTTCCTGGCTCGCCAGCTCAGCCGCGATCTTCTGCTGAAAGATTTCCCCCTGGGGCGTCATCAGAACCGTAAGCGACGGCCCCACCGGGCGCTTCACCGCCGCCAGCGCCCGCGCCACCGGCTCGACTTTCATCACCATTCCGCAGCCGCCGCCGTAGGGGGCGTCGTCGGTCATGCGGTGTTTGTCTTCCGCCCAGTCCCGAATGTTGTGCAGGCCGACTTCGACAAGTCCCTTGTCCCGCGCCTTTTTCAAAAGGCTGAATTCCAGGGGCGATTGCAGCATTTCCGGAAAAATGGACAAAACATCAAATCGGATCACGGCAGAAGGCCTTCCAGCGGTTGGATGATCATTTTTTTTCCGGCAAGGTCCACCTGCAGGACCACTTCGGCCGTCGCCGGAATCAGGATTTCACCCGCGTCCCCCCGGCAGACATAGACATCATTGCCGCCGGTGGGAAAGACGGACTCGATCCTTCCCAGATGGCGGCCCCGGGGCGTGTAAACGTCAAGTCCGACGATGTCGTGCCAGTAATACTCGTCGGCCGCAAGAGCCGCAAGCCTGTCGCGCGGCATGAGCAGCCTCGATCCGACAAGCCTTCGGGCCTCGTCCACGCCGGACACATCCTTGATTTCCAGAAACAGGAATTTACCGGAGGAATTTATTTTTTTTATTTCATGACGGCTTTTCCGGCCGGACGGGGTTTCCAGGTACACATCCGTCAGTCCGTCGAGAAGCTCCGATGACTCCAGAAAAGACAGGGCTTTCAAACAGCCATGGAGACCGCGGGTTTTGACGATCTCCCCGAAAACAAACAAATCCATTTTACTCGATGATTTCCAGCACCGCCCGCTTGTGGACTTTGGCGGAAGTGGCGCTCAAAATGGTGCGGATGGCTTTGGCCGTCCTTCCCTGCTTGCCGATGACTTTGCCCAGGTCCTCTTTGGCCACGCGCAGTTCGATGACGGAGGTCTGCTCTCCGATGACTTCCGTGACTTCCACTTGATCAGGATTATCAACCAAAGCTTGAGAAATGTACTTAATCAGGTCTTTCATCGTCAGCCCCTCCACTGGTTTTGGTTAATGCGTCTGAAAAATCATTCCAACATTCACACAGCTTGTTTCATTCCATGGTGTGAGGTTCTAATCCTGTATTTTGCAAGCGTGATCGGCCGCGGCCCGTCTACTTGACGGCGGCAACGATGCCTTTTGTTTTCAATAAATGAGAAACGGTCAGCGTCGGCTTTGCGCCTTTGGACAGCCAGTCGCGAACGCGGTCCTCTTTGAGTTTGATTTCCGCCGGGTTTTTCTTGGGATCATAATTTCCTAATATTTCAAGGAATCTTCCATCGCGGGGATATTCTTTATCCGCGGCGACGATACGGTAAAACGGTTTGCCTTTCGCACCCATGCGGGTCAATCTGATTTTAACGGCCATGTAGTTTTACTCCAAACCTCCTTCAAAAAAAAGTGTCAGATTTTTTATCACAAATATTTTGATTTTAAAAGGGGAAATTCCTCATCAACGCTTTCATGCCGCCTTTGGAATTTATTTTTTTCATCATTTTCCGAAGCTCTATGTAGTTTTTCAGCATGCGGTTTACGTCCTGAACCGTCGTTCCGCTTCCCAGGGCGATCCGCTTGCGCCTGCGGCCGTCTATGATCAGGTAATTGTTGCGTTCTTTCTTCGTCATGGAATCAATCATCGCCGCGATTTTCACCAGCTCCCCGTCGTCCGGCTCCATGTCTTTCAGCGCCTTGATTTTGCCCATGCCCGGGATCATTCCGATCATGTCCTTCAGGGGCCCCATTTTTTTGATCTGCCCCAGTTGTTTGCGGAAATCCTCCAGCGTAAAATCGCTCTTGCGCAGGCTTTCCTGCATCTGCTTCGCGGTTTTTTCATCGATGGTGGCCTGCGCTTTTTCCACCAGCGACAGAATGTCCCCCATGCCGAGAATCCGGCCGGCCATCCGCTCCGGATGAAAAACCTCCAGCGCGTCGATCTTTTCGCCGACGCCGACAAACTTGATCGGCTTGCCCACAACGGATCGCAGCGACAGGGCAGCGCCGCCGCGCGCGTCGCCGTCCATCTTGGTCATGATCACGCCGTCAATGCCGATGAGCTCGTTGAACTTGGCCCCGACGTTGACCGCGTCCTGGCCGGTCATCGCGTCGGCCACATACAGAATTTCGGCCGGGTTGACCTTTTCCCTGATCCGGCGGAGTTCGTCCATCAGCTCCTCGTCGATGTGCAGCCGTCCGGCGGTGTCGATCAGGATGACTTCATAGCCTTCCCTTCGGGCCTGTTCGACCGCGTCCACGCAGATTTTTACGGGATCTTTGCAAGAGCCGGCTTCAAAAACGCCGGCCTTGACCTGCCGGCCCAAAACGGCAAGCTGCTCCATCGCGGCGGGCCGGTAAACGTCGGCGGACACCAGGTAAACTCTTTTATCCGCGGAAATGAGCCGCGCCAGTTTAGCGGCCGTGGTCGTTTTTCCGCAGCCCTGAAGGCCGACCAGCATAATCGGCGCGGGGATCCTCGGACCGAACTTGATGGCGGCGCTGGTGGAGCCCATCAGCTCCACCAGGCGGTCGTGCACGATCTTGACCACCTGCTGTCCGGGCGTGATGCTTTCCAGCACTTCTTTGCCGACGGCGCGCCCCCGAACGTCTTCGATAAAATCCTTGACGACCTTGAAGTTTACGTCCGCTTCCAAAAGCGCCATCCGGATTTCCCGAAGCGCGGCATTGACGCTTTCCTCGTTGAGAACGCCTCTTCCCTTGAGCTTTTTAAAAATACCTTCCAGTTTTTCCGAAAGACTTTCAAACATATTTCAAACCTTCACAATATTTCCGTTTCCCTCATCGCGCCTCGCCCGTGCGGGGCCGGCTTTGTTTCCTCAGGGATTCGCCGCCTTTCCGGCCGCGGTTGGGCGCACGATGCATTTCGTTTTGGCCCTCTTGGAAAGCTTGTCGGCGGCTGCCTCGGCTTTGGCGCGGGTGTCGAATCCCGTGGCGATCACGCGATACCACGTGCCCTTCCCTTTCAGATCCACCTTTACGATTTTCGACGCGTATCCCGCCCGGGCGACGATCCTGTGAATCTGGTCGGCCTTTTGCCTGTCTTTGAGCGACGCCACGAACACCTGATAGGATGCGGCGGCGGAATCGGTCTTGCTTTCTTTTGATTTGATTTCCGCGGCGGGCTTTTCGCCGGCGGCCTTCTTCGGGCTGACTGGTTCAGGTTTCAACGGGGCGGCCTTTTCCTTTTGAGCCGATGGCGATGAAGGCGGCGGCAAAGGTTCTTCCCTGTCCGCGAAGGCTTCAACCTCGGCCGTCTTTTCGGCATCCGGCAGGGGTTGAATCGGGACGGTTTTGGAACTGGTCAGCGCCTGATGAAACGCCAGGTCCACATTGGCCTTGCCCGCCTGCGCAACGGGAACCGATTTCTGCTCTACGGCGACCTTGGCCGGCTTCCAGAAGAGCGCCAGAAACCGCTGCGGCAGGGAGGCAATCTTTTCGGGATAGGTGTCGATGTTTTTTCCTACGCCGACGCCGAAAAGAAAGGAAAGGCACAGCAGGACGACCATGCCGACGATCAGGACCGTCAATCCCGTCTGCCCCAGCCTGATTTCAAATTTCCTGGTATTCCCCGAGCCCATGGCCTCCCTCCTACATTTTTTCCGGCGCGCCCACGCCCAGAATTCCAAGCGCGTTTTTCAGCACCTCGCGCACCGCCGCGACCAGCACCAGCCTGGCGTTCGATAGCGCCGCGTCTTGGGTGACTACCTTGTACTTGTTGTAGTAGCCGTGAAATACGGCAGCCAGCTCATTCAGATAAAAGGTGATGCGGTGGACCTCCAGCGTCTTTGCCGCCCCTTCCAGCATTTCGGGATAGCGCGCCATCATTTTGATCAGCGTTCTTTCCTCCGCTTCGGCAAGCAGGGATGGACGGATCGCCGGAAAATCAGGCAGGGTCATTCCCCGCTCCTGGGCCGTCCGGAGAATGCTGCAGATTCGGGCGTGGGCGTACTGGACATAGTAAACCGGGTTTTCGTTGGACTGTTTCTTGGCGACTTCCAGGTCGAAATCCAGATGGCTGTCGGAGCGGCGCATCAGGAAATTATAGCGGGCCGCATCTCTGCCCACTTCGTCCAGCACTTCGCGCATCGTGACGAATTCGCCGGAGCGCGTGGACATGGCCACCGGCTCGCCCGCGCGCAGCAGGTTGACCAGCTGCACGAGAATGATTTTCAGATCTTCCCTGGGCCGTCCGATGGCCTGAATCGCGGCCTCAAGGCGGGGAATGTAGCCGTGGTGGTCGGCGCCCCAGATGTCGATGAGCAGATCGAACCCGCGGGAAAACTTGTTGGCGTGATAAGCGATGTCGGCCGCGAAGTAGGTCGGCTCTCCGTTCTTCCGGATGACCACCCGGTCCTTGTCGTCGCCGTAATCGGTCGTTTTAAACCACAGCGTCTCCCCGTCGGAATAAATGAAGCCCTGCTTTTGCAGTTCGTCCAGCAGGCGTCCGACGCCGTTTTCCCGGTACAGCTCCCTCTCGCTGAAATAGCAGTCAAAGGTCACGCCGAAATCCCGCAAATCCTTCCGAATTCCGTCGAGAATCACCGCGCCCGCCGCTTCGTTGAAGCGCTGAATCGTTTCCTCCTCGTTTTCATCCCGGAAACGGCTTCCTTCCTTTTTGAAAATATCGCCGGCGATTTCCCTGATGTAGTCTCCGCGGTAGCCGTTTTCCGGAAATTCGACGGCTTCTCCCGCAAGCTCCCGCAGACGATACAGCACGGACCGGCCCAGGTTGTTCATCTGGTTCCCCGCGTCGTTGATGTAATATTCCCGGGAAACCTGTTGGCCGGTCGCCGCCAGCAGATTGCAGAGCACATCGCCCACCACCGCTCCCCGCGCGTGCCCGATGTGCAGCGGCCCCGTCGGATTGGCGCTGACGAATTCCACCTGGACCTTTTTCCCGGAGCCTGCCGGAAGGCAACCGTACCGGTCCTTCTGATCCAGAATATCTTTCAAAACGCTTCGCCATACATCGTCTTTGAGCATGAAATTCAAAAAGCCGGGGCCGGCGATTTGCGTTTTTTCAACGATGCCTTCCGGATCATCGAGGTTTTCCTGAATCGCCTGGGCGATTTTGCGCGGGTTTTGTCTGGCCTGGGAGGCCAGAACCATCGCGATATTGGAGGCGTAGTCCCCGTGCTCCGGATTGGCCGGCACTTCGACTTCGATGCGCGAAAGATCCACGTCCGGCAGCAGTCCCTTGCCGGCGCAGGCCCCGACGGAACGCGCGATCAGGGAAATCAGTTTCTTTTTCATGAATATCTATGCAAACCTTTCCTATAATGGCTGGAGGCTTTTATCACTTGCCGGGCCTCACTGCAAGATGAACTATTAGATTCTGACTGTTGATAATTGCTGTTTGAAGGGTGCAACGCCGTGTAAATCCCCTTTTCTCCCCAAGCTCAACTGTCAACGGCGGATGGGGCTCAGGGAGCGGCAAACCGGCGGATGGCCTCGAGGAGAACCGCTTTTTTGACGGGTTTGGTCAGATGCGTGTCGCAGCCGGCCTCTTCGCTTTTGGCCGCGTCTTCCGTGAGGGCGTAGGCGGTCAGCGCGATCACCGGCGTCCGATTTTTGCCCTGCTCCTCTTCCCACCGGCGAATGGCGCGCGTGGCCGTATAACCGTCCATCACCGGCATCTGCATGTCCATGAGCACCAGATCATAAAGACCGGACTGGAAAAGCGCTACCGCTTGCTCGCCGTTTTCCGCCTCATCGATTTGATAGGCATCGCCCTTGAGATACGTCTTGACCAGAAGACGGTTGTCGTCCGAATCATCCACCAGCAGAATTTTCAACGGGCGCTGTTCGGGAACAGCCGCCTTTTCGCTTTTTGCAGGCGGCGCCGCCTGCCGTGTTTTGTCTTCAATGCGCAGCAAAAGCGTAAAATGAAACGTGCTTCCCTGACCAGGCGTGCTTTCCACCCAGAGGCGCCCTCCCATCAGCTCCGCCAGACGGCGGGAAATGGACAGGCCCAGACCGGTTCCTCCGTACTTTCTCGTTACGGAGGAGTCGGCCTGGGTAAAGCGCTCAAAAATCATGCCCTGCTTTTCCGGCGGAATGCCGATGCCCGTGTCCTTTACGGAAATGTGCACAAGGCAAAGATCGTCTTTTTCGCCGCCGAAGGACGCTTTTTCCGTATTTACTTTTACCTCCACGCTGCCCTGCTCCGTGAATTTGATGGCGTTGCCTATCAAATTCGTCAGGATCTGCTGCACACGGGTCGGATCACCAATGACGGAATCGCAGTTTTCCGAAGCCGTCCGGCAAAAAATCCGCACCTGCTTTTTATCGACCCGCACGGCCATCATGACGCAGACATCCTCGACTACCTGCCGCAGGCTGAACGGAATCGATTCCAGCGACAGTTGTCCGGCTTCCACTTTGGACAGATCCAGAATCGAATTGATGATATTGAGGAGGTTCTCCCCCGCCGCCTTGAAGACGCGGACATACTTGGTCTGCTCTTCCGTGAGAGGACTCTCCTGCAGCATTTCCGCCATGCCGATGATGGCATTCATTGGCGTCCGGATTTCATGGCTCATGCTGGCCAGAAACTCCGATTTCGCCCGGCTGGCCTGCTGCGCCTCCAAGGCCAGCTGACGGGCCTGAACGGCCTGCCGTTCTACCTCCTCGTTCATCCGGAGCAGCTCTTCCTCCGCCCTTTTTCGCTCCGTAATGTCGAAAATAATCCCGTCCAGATAGCGGACAGTCCCATCCTCGCCGGTGATGCCGCGGCCTTTTTCATACACCCAGCGCTCGCCGCCGTCGCGGTGCAAAATCCGGTATGCAATTTCCCAGGGGGTCTCCTGCCGCAGCGCCTCTGCAATGGCTTGTTCAACTACGGCGATTTCATCCCGGTGAATAATGCTCTCATAGGAGCGAACGGCATTGCCGATAAAATCGGAAGCCGGATAACCTGTAACCGAATCGACCTCCGCACTCATAAAGATCATCGTCCATTGCGGGTCGTTCATGCACCGGTAGGCGATGCCGGGGATATTCGACACAAGGGTTCTGAACTGCTCCTCGCTTTTTGTCAGCGCCTCTTCGGCCGCGTTGCGTTCGGCAATCTCCCGCGTCAATTGTTGATTGGCCTCTGAGAGCTGCGCCGTTCGTTCCTCCACCCGGTTTTCCAGGGAGTCGGCCAGTCCTTGAATCTCTTTGTTCTTTCGACGAATCACCATGGCCTGCCCGGTCATTCCCAGAAGCAGCATCTGAAGAAGCGCCGAGAAAATCAGCCCCACAACGCCCACCGCCCAGGCCAGCCAGGGCCGGTGCTCTCGCAGGTACTGTTTCGTGACGTAAATCGACAGCTCCCAACTGCGGTCGCCAACAGAAAGCAGGGTCTTCCACTGCGGCGTTTGGTTCCATTCCCTGGAGGCGGAATCCAAAGCTTCGGAACGGTACAGCAGATTTTGTCCATCGGGCGCATCCGCGTCGGTCAACCGAAAGACCAGGTTCGAAGGGATTTTGCTCCTGGTCGCGATCTGGACCATTTCATCGACCCGGATCACGGTCGCGGCAAAGCCTAGCAGGCGTTCCTTTTGCGGTCCGGTTTCTTCCGTTTCCGCAAAAACCGGCAACAGCCCCAGAAGACCGACGCGCTTTTCACGATCCTGCACCAGCTGCAGCGGAGACGTCACAGCCATGGCTTTTGTTCGCCGGGCGCGTTCGATCGCATTCCGGCGAAGGGGCTCGGAGTAAATATCATATCCCACCACCTGCCGGTTTATACTCAAAGGGACAATGTAGCGCACCGGCACGTATTCCGGCCTTGCGGCGGCCGGAACCAGCCGCTGCTGTTGGTCCCGCTCCATGATCCGGTAAGAACCCAGCGGCGACAGGCCGCTCATTTTGCTTTCGTAGGCCTCCCGCTGCTCCTGGGGAACCTGATCGTTGAAGCTGAGTGCGGAAATGTCGGGGTTGTCCCGAAGCGTGAGCCGGGTAAACTTTCTAAACTGAAGAAAGGTGAAATCCGGCGTCGCTTTGATGAAATGGCCCAGCGAGGAAAGCACTTCCCGGTGCGCGATCAGCCGGTCCTGAATACGGTTGGAAATGGAAATGCCGTCCGTCTCGATATCTCTGTCCATGGCCTGTTTTTCCCAGCGGGCCGTTCCGTAAAAAGCCAGCCACACCAGCCCCAGAACCAGCAGCATGGGCACGACGATCTGACGGCGCCTGTCCGCCCAGAGTTCATCGGACCTGTTGAGAAAACAAAAGACCAGCGGCGCAAAAACCATCACGCCCAGGGCATCGCCCAGATACCAGTTCCACCAGGTGAAGAACCCTTCCGAAGATTCAATGACGCCGAACAAACCCAGCCCGCTCACGCTGATCGAGGCCGAAACCAGGCAGGCCGCCAGCGCCCCCCAAAGAAAAAAACGAAAGAGATCCTGTTCGCTTCTCAGGCCGCGCCAGGCTTCACCCATGGAGCGCCGGATCAGCAGGGACCCAACCCAGGCCTGCGTGGTCGCGCCGACGGCGATCACCGCCGCCACGGCCGCCGTCGTCGGATTGAGCGAGCCGTGGAGCCAGGCGTTGGAGAAATTCAGCAAAAAAGAAGCCAGCCAGACGGCGGGAAGCACTCTCCGGCCGAACAGAAGCACACAGGCCAGCGCGAGGCCCGCGGCGGGAAAAACGGGGCTTGCATAGCCGGGCGGAATGGCCAGTGTGAGGCCGACGGCGCCCAGCGCGACATAAGCCAGTCCGACAAAGAACACTCCTCTCGTGGAAAGAGGCTTTTGAGTCTCAAGTGCGGAGATGGCGCTTTTTTCCGAATTCACAAATGCTGTTCCTTCGCAAGGATGATTTCACGTTTTTTCTGAAAAAAATCATATGGAAAATGACCGTGTGTGTCAATCGAATAATCTCAAACTCTTACACAGTCAAATACGCAGGGAACTTTCTTGCCGCTTGTCATTGCAGAATGAACTTGCGGCTGCTGCCATTATTTCTGAAAGATTTGTTTGACTTTCGTGGTAGTCATTTCTATTATCGGCACGGACATCGGAAGTTTTCTTAATGTCCGCATTGGACCGGAATTAAGTTCGCTTTTATAGAAAAATTGTAAAGGAAAAAAACAATCAACTCCTCAACTTTTAAATACCCGACGATTTCTCCCTGGCTTGTAAATCTGCTCTTGATTTCGCTGGCTCTGCATCTCTTTGTTATTCCTTTTCCCAGTGATGGAGGTAAAGTTTTTGATGAAGCAAATTATGTCCAGGCCTGCCTTGATCTTATCGATGGCAAAGCGTCCAATCTGGAACATCCCTTTGTCGGCAAGGCCTGGGCAGGATTAAGCATTGCAATTTTCGGCAATTCCTGGTTTGCTTGGCGTATTCCATCCGTCATTTTCGGCCTTTTCACCATCTGGATTTTCTTTGGCCTGTCCAGACATTTTCTTAATGAATACCAGGCTTTATACGCGGCTGCCTTTCTGGCTTTTGAAAATATATTTTTCACCCATTCATCGCTTCTGCTGCTGGATATTGCGCCTCTTTTCTTTGGAATATCAGGCATATATCTGTATTTAGAAAAGCGCTGCTTTTTTGCGGCTCTGGCTCTTGCCCTCTCCACTTTAAGCAAAGAATGGGGAGTAATGTTTGCGGCAATCGTCATTATCTATCATCTTTTTCAAAACAGGCGACTGATGGACGGGGAAAACCTGCGACAATCAGGAAAATTTCTATTGATTTACATCAGCGTCATTTTTCTGGCCATTTGGGCCTACGATTTTCTTTACCAGCCGGTTGTAAAAAGGACGGTTATTTTTCAATCACCTGTTATTGCCGAGGTAAACGGAAATAATAGGCAAATGGCCAGCCGCCGTGAAGAAACCGTGCTGCTTAAAAATCCCGTTGACCATTTCCAGTACATGCTGGCCTACCATACATCGCTGGTCATGAAGACAAATGACATTATTGACGTTTGGAATAATCTGCCCTGGGGATGGATCAGTCCCTTTCATATCAAGGCGCCCATCTATTTTCAAACCACCCTTTCAAAAAACGTGGCGGTGACATCTTTGGGAAAAACGATCAAATCATCCGTTCAAACGTCCCATCCTATTACATGGACGGGTATGGGCAACCTCTTCATCTGGCTGACGATTTGGCTGATTGCGCCTTTTTGCGTCTTTAGAGTTTTAACCGGGCGCGGCAAATCTCTGGATCGTCTGATTCTTATCTGGATCGCGGTTACTTATTTGCCGTGGTTTTACGTGTCGCTTGGCGTTCGTCGCGTTGTTTACAGCTTTTATTTCATCAACACCGTCCCGGCCTTGTGTTTGGGCATTCCTCACCTGATTGCCTCTGTGTTTACTTCCGCCAAGACGGAAAAAATTATCCTCTCCCTGTGGCTGGCTTTGACCATCGGCTTTTTCTTTTACTATTTCCCCGTCAATGTTTTTCAAAAATGGTGAATTGGGTTTTATCACTGAACATCACGCCAGGAGGTTTTACTCGGTCCCGCCACAAGCGCTAAAGCGGCGCCGATTGCGGCTGTGCTGTAATGTATATATCCATTGCCATTGCCGAGCACATTCCCTGATGAAGGCGAAGTGCTTAAAGTGATGACGCAGCCCAACATATCGTTATGTTCATGAACATAGTCATCTATGATCATGATGCCCTTAAAAGTCCCGCCGTTTGTATTCTTTAAGACTGCACTTCTTGATGCGTTGTGAACAATCAATATGCCGCTGCTGTTCCCAAAATTTACAGCCTGCCAATTATCGGCTTCAACGTATGTAACACCTGATAAGGGCAGAACAAGCGCATCGGGATTTGTTACATACTGTGATCCGTTCACGCCGCTTTTAGCGATTTTTTTCAGAGTTCCCTCATCAATTTTTAGAGCCGCATCAGGCGTAAGCGGCGGTGTCCAAGTGGCGTTTTGTTCAACGGTTCCTGAAGCAGGGGTCTTGGCTGGTGCAGACACATTTCCTGCGCTATCTACACCTCCGATTGCACCGGCGCCGCCAGTACTTACGGTGGATTTGCTGCTGACTCCTTTTGTACCGACTACTGGTGTAATGAGATTGCCGCTAATATCATAATCCCTTCCGTCTATATCCATATTGCCACTATTTTCCACGGCACTGTTGGCCTGTACGGCTGCCAGCGCGCCTCCGGGAAGGGGATCTGTATATTTAACGTAAATTTCCAGAACTTTTGAAGCATTGTTGTATCCTGTTCCTTGAATTTGAAATTTGTAAAGATTATCAGCCACATAATAAAGCTGCACCGCAGAGCTGAAAGCAAAGCCTGAAGGCACCGTCAAATTTATTGTTACAGGAGTGCCAACCGACGTGGGATAATTTGCTTTAGTCCACGTGCGCAGCACGGCCAGCACTGACTCTGCACCGGCTTCGGCGTTATAAAAAGCCCTGGCGTTTTCCCTATAGTTGCTGGAAATCTTCATATCCGTTGTTACGGTCAGAATACCGGTTGTTCCCAGAATCACCAGCACGGCCACTAGCATGAGCACAATAACCATCACCATGCCCTTTTCGTTGCCCATGATCTTGTATATGTTGATGTTTTTCATACAACTCCCATAACCCTGCCTGCTCTCAGGAGATTAATTTGTTGTTGTGAATGACTTCTTGTCACTGGTCTGTTCATTGTCGTATTCGTCAACGATGACAAACCAGTAGGACACAACTTTACCATTTCCGGCGGGATTGGTGTAAGTAAAGGCACCTGTCGAGGTATAAGGCGCTGACGCGGAATAAGACGGAACGGCCGGAGCTGTGCAGGCAGCGCCTCCTGCGTCAACCTGGGTGCACAACTTAATCGTTTTCGCCTTGCGCCCGTCAGCATAGGTAACCAAAACATCAATCGTGGTGGTCGCTTTTTTAACCGTACTGCTTACCGACGTAGTAACCTCCACACCGGTGGGGATTGTCGTGGTCGACGTCGTAGAAGTTGCCGTAGCGGTTGTTGTCGCGGTAGTGGTCGCTGATGTTGTCGCGGTCGTCGTGGCCGTCGTTGTCGCAGTGGTGGTCGCTGATGTTGTCGCGGTCGTCGTGGCCGTCGTTGTCGCAGTGGTGGTCGACGTGGTCGTAGCGGTGGTTGCAGCCGATGTTGTCGCCGTCGTTGTGTTCATCGCCAGGTTCCGGGGGATCGCATAGGATGTCAGTGTGTAGCGACGGTAGTGGTCGCCGAAATTGGGATCGGTATACTCCGGGTCCGGAGCGGCGGCGCGCGTTCGGATCGTGATTTTCACCCTGGCGATGTTCGCCAGATCCGTCGTCGGGTTGCCGGCGCTATCCTCATAAACAAATCCCAGTGAATCCACATATTCCACGGCAGGCTGATGAGACGCCGAAGTGGAAGATTTGCGTCCCAGCACCTTCACGCCGTCTGAGGTATAGAGGTCATACGTAATATTCTCATTGGCATCGTCGCGATCGCCGTCCGGAACACCCGTGCCATCGTCGTCGTCCACATCCATGGTGAGGCTGATCGAAGTGGCGTTTGCCGCCGTAATTCCCGCGCAGGGTGTTCCGGCGGTCACCAGAGCGTTCGTGCACCGGGGCAACATAGAGCCTGTTTCCCTGTGATTATACCCCGCCATGCTGATGTCCCGAATCATCATGTCCATCGCGATGCGGGCATTTTGATAAACAGCCGCCATTTTTTCCTGCGCGAGCAGCGTCTTGTTTTGATAGGTGAAGATGCCGTAGGCGGCAGCCAAGACCACCAGGCCCACAACCATGGCGATCAGCAATTCTATCAGTGTGAAGCCCCTGTCCTTTGTCTTCATTGTGTCATTCTTTCGCTCGAATAGTTTTCAACTCCACGGTTCGACCCTGCGCCCAGGTGACCGTGACGGTAATGGTTTTCGATTGCGCTCCGGCCGTGGAGCGCCAGGTGCGTGTGTAAAAGTTGCCCGCCGAAATCCCGTTGGCCGCCCTGGTATCCGTGACCGGCCCTGCAGGAATATCGGTATAGGCCTTACTTCTGAGCTCCTCCAGCTTATCCTTCGCAAGGGTAGTCGCAATGGTCAAAGTCTTGTTGGAAGCATTGCCCTTGATGATCATGGAGGTCAGCGAAGCCAGACCAAGCAGGGCAACGGTCAGGATGAGGATCGCGATCACGATTTCGAGAAGCGTAAACCCCCTTCCCTTTTTCAAATGATTCCATATTTTTTTATTCATACGCCGCCCGTTTTTGTGATCTCACTACAGGATGCATCCATGCTCCGACTGATCAGGAGCAGCCGCCGATTCTTATCCGTCCCGCCGTGGTTATGACAATGCATTTTGTTTTCCCCGTCGAGGAGCTTGTCATCGTAATCACAGGATTTTTTCCCGTTCCGTTGGGACGAAAAGCGGGATTGAAATTAGCGGAAAACGTGATGTCGGAATACTCCGGATGGATATCCCGCAAAAGCAGTGTTTCATCGCCGGTGGTAACGGTTTCGCTTTTGTCATTGTCCCGCACAAACTGGTACTGATGGTTATTCATAAATTGCACGATGATTTTCTTATTTTCCGTCACGGACTGCTGCCTGGCATTCATCAGATCCGTATAGACCTGCCGCGCCGCGCCGCTCAACCTTTGATTCCTGGCGTATTCCAGGAAACTGGGAACGGCTATGGCCGATAATACCGCGATAATGGCGATAACAACCATCAACTCCAATAAAGTGAAACCATTCTGCCGTCTTTTGCTTGCCGATTTCATCTTTTCACCCGTTTAATGAACAGCAAATGATATGCCAGATCTACATTCCTTATCCGGCAAAGCATCAATATTATTATTGTAGCGGTATATTACGTTCTTAAAAGCCCGTTGTCAATGTTTTCCGGCTTGAAGATTCGAGATTCCACCGGTTTTTTGCAGGCACGGGCGGCGCTTTTCACCGCTTTTACTGCCTGAAAATCAAAAACCTTATAAACGCGTCTCCCCAGAAAATCCACGCGACGGCGGCCGCCGACAGAAAAGGCCCGAAGGGAATGGCGTATTTGGTGTCCTGCTTTTTGACGACCATGGCCGCAATTCCCACAACCGCGCCTGTCAGAGAACTGAACAGCAAAACGAAGATCAGTGATTTCCACCCCAGAAAACCGCCGATCATCGCCAGCAGCTTGATGTCGCCGCCGCCCATGCCTTCCCGTTTGGTGATGCATTCATAAACGAAGGCAATGGCCAGAAGGACGCCGCCTCCGATGAGCAATCCGATCAAAGCCTCCAGCCAGGGCAGGCCGACGATAAAAACGGCGGCCAGAAAAAAGACCGGGATGCCGGGCAGAGACAAAATATCGGGAATGATCTGATGATCCAGATCGATGAAGGTGATGACGATGAGAACGGCTGTAAAAATGAAAAAAGATAGAAAAACAAGGGTTGGACCGTATTTGAGAAAAAGCAGCAACGCCAGCAGGCCTGTGATCATTTCGACCAGCGGATAGCGCCAGGAGATTTTGGCCCCGCAGTCTCGGCATCTGGCGCGCAAAATCAGGAAGCTGACAATCGGAATGTTGTCGTGAAAACGAATCGGATGTCCGCAGGAAGGACAGCGGGAAGCAGGCTTCACAATGGAGGCTTCCGCCGGAATGCGGAAAATGCAGACGTTAAGAAAGCTGCCGATCGCCGCGCCGAAGATGAAGGCAAAAACATCAAAAATAATCATAAATAATACCTTTTGCCGTCATTGCGGGCTTGATCCGGAATCCAGTATTTTCTATAATTTTCTGGATACCGGCCTACGCCGGTATGACGACTTTTATTCTGTTTCCCGCCATTGCGACACTGCCTGATCGCGGAATGACAGCTTGCGTGATTTTATCGGCTTAACTTCGCGCCGACAAGACGGTTCAGGCTGATGCCTGATTCCGATGACTCAATGGCCAGATTTCGATGAACCTCAGGGGGAACCCGCACCATAAATTTACCGCTGAATTTCTTACTAACGATGGGTTCGGGTATTTCTTCACCCGTTTTTTTCATATCCTCGATAACACCCTGGACAATCTTGCGAATACCTTTCAACGCCTCTTCCGGTGTCTTATCCATCCAGCTCAGGCTGGGAAATTCAGTGCACAAACCAGCATATTCCTGATCCTCTTCCGACCAGGTTACCCGATAGGTATAACGATCATTCTTCAGTGGCATGTTCAACCTCCATTAGCTCAATGGCCAAAAGCACCTGCTTTACCTGATATGCTTTAGCCTTTCCTTTCTGATTTTGAATATTTATGCGCGGATTGCCTTTCCATGGCGTTTTATATATATGGTGACTTCCATCCTGATGTCGCGGCGCGCCAAAATATTTATTGCAAACATTGCTCAAATCGGCAAACCGAACATTCGCGGGATTGTTTCTCATCTGCGCAATGATATCTTCTACTTTAGCCATGCTGAAGATAGTATCAATATTGATACTTATGTCAAGACATTTCTAACACATACATGCCATCAGAATTTCTTTGCTTTGATTGTTTCATTGAGGTAATGGCATTTTCATGAACGACGAAGAATACATGAAGCTGGCGATCAAACTGGCCGCGAAAGGCCGGTGCTATGCAAGCCCCAATCCGATGGTGGGCGCCGTGATCGTCAAAAACGGCCAAATCATCGGTCGGGGATACCATCAGTGCTGCGGGCAAAATCACGCGGAAGTGAACGCGATAGCGGACGCGAAGGGAAAGGTTGCCGGATCGACGCTTTATGTGACGCTGGAGCCCTGCTGCCATTCCGGCAAGACGCCCCCCTGTACCGACCTCATCATCCGCCACAAAATCAGGCGCGTCGTGATTGCCGCCGCCGACTCCAATCCCCTGGTTTCCTGCCGGGGCATCGCCTGCCTGGAAAACGCGGGAATCGAAGTCACCCGGGGCGTGCTGGAGGCTGAAAGCCGAAGTCTCAATGAAGTCTTCTTTCATTTTATGGAAACGGGGCTGCCCTTTATCACGGTCAAATACGCCCAGACGCTGGACGGGCGCATCGCCACCGCCACGGGGAACTCCCAGTGGATCAGCTCTCCCGCTTCCCTGAAATACGCCCACCGCCTGCGCGCGGAGCACGACGCCATTTTAGTTGGAATCGGAACCGTGCTTCGGGACAACCCGACGCTGACGGTCCGTCTGGTCCGGGGTCGCAACCCCCTGAGGGTGATCGTGGATTCCAATCTGGCCACGCCGGCTGATGCGAATGTGATGCGCAATCTGTCCGAAACCCCTACCCTGATCGCGACGACCCAAAAACCTTCCGATCCCCGCTACAGAAAGCTTTCAGAAGCCGGCGCCCGTCTGATGACGGTTGCGCCCGACCGGGAAAAACATGTTGATTTGAAGAAATTGTTTCAAAAACTGGCCCGCGAAAACACATCATCGGTACTGATTGAGGGTGGCGCCGCGGTCATCACCTCCGCGCTGGGGCAGGGCCTGGTCAATCGACTGGTCGTTGTTACAGCGCCCAAGATTCTCGGCAAAGGCATTGAAGCCGTAGGCGATCTGAACATTCGGGAGCTCACAGACGCGAAAATCCTGTCCGTTCGCGTTCTTTCGAAAAAAGGCCCGGATGTGATCATGGACGCCCGATTATAGCCGCGGCCGCGCTTTGGGCGGCCTTGAGGCCGTCGAGCGCCGAACTGATAATCCCTCCCGCGTATCCCGATCCTTCCCCGCAGGGATAAAGTCCCCGAACGTTTTCACTCTGACCGTCCCTGCCTCGTCGCATGCGCACGGGCGCCGAGGTTCGGGTTTCCACGCCGATCAGATGCGCCGCAGGCGAAATAAAGCCCGGCATTTTCTGGTTGATCCGCCGAAGCCCTTCCCGCAGTGCGCCTGCGACAAAATCGGGAAGCACATCGGAGAGGCGCGCGGCCTTGGCGCCGGGCATGAAACTGGTTTGGCCCACCGAACCGGAAAATTTCCCTTCCATAAATTCGACAAGCTTTTGCGCCGGCGCTTCGTAACGGCCGCCGCCCGCCTCAAAGGCCTTCCGCTCCCATTCATCACGAAAAGCAAGGCCGGAAAGCGGGCCTTCCGCCCGGGCAAAATCGTCCGTGCGCACGTTGACGACGACCGCGCTGTTGGCAAAGGCGCCGCTTCGGGCGGCGTTGCTCATGCCGTTGGTGATCACGCGGCCCGGAAACGCGCTGCAGCCGATCACCTGCCCTCCCGGACACATGCAAAACGTGTAAACGGAGCGGTTTTGTTCTTCCACGGCGGCGGTCACAAAATATTCCGCCGGCGGCAGTTGGGGATGACCGGCCCACCTGCCGTATTGAATAGAGTTGATCAGGTCCTGCGGATGTTCGACGCGCAGCCCCATCGCGAAAGGCTTCGGCTCCATGCTGACGCCCCGCTCTTGCAAAAGACGGTAGGTGTCGTCCGCGCTCTGTCCGATGGCGAGAATCACACAATCCGTTTCGATTTCCTGCCGGTCGTTGATTGCCACCGCCGCGATTTTGCCGTCGCGGATCACAATATCCGTCACCCGGTTTTCAAAGCGAATGTCGCACCCCAGCTCTATAAGTTTTTGCCTCAAGCGCAGAATCACAAGACGGAGCCGATCCGTTCCGATATGCGGCTTGGCGTCCGTTAGAATTGCCTTCGGAGCACCCATTTCCACCAGCACTTTTTTGACCCATCCCGCGGCGGGATTTTTGGACCGGCTGGTCAGTTTTCCGTCGGAAAAAGTTCCCGCGCCGCCCTCGCCGAACAAAACATTGCTTTCCGGATGGAGAATGCCCTGCTCCCAGAAAAGCCTCACGTCCGCCGCCCTCTGTTCGATGGGCCGTCCTCTTTCCAGAAGGATTACGGGAATGGCCGCGAGGGAAAGCCTGTAGGCGGCAAAAAGCCCCGCCGGCCCGCTGCCGACCACGACCACGGGTTGCATTTCCCCTTTCGACGCTTTTACGAACTGGCCGCCGTCGTGAAGCAGCGATGCACTTTCCGGCTGTGCTGAAACGCAGGATGTTGTCTCCTTTGTTTCACGGACCACGGAACAACCATCCGGTCCCCCTTCCCACTTCTGAATCTGAAGACCTTCCGGCAGAACGTCAGGCAAGATGACGTTTGGCTGGAGAGAAACATGGAGCGCATACACAAAACGAGGAGGCTTGCTGCGCCTGGCATCCAGAGCTTTTTTGACAACACGGCAGGAAGCAATGTCGGCAGCCGCCGTACCCAGCGCGCGGGCCGTCTTTTCCTTCAGGCTTTCCTCTTTTTCATCCAGCGCAAGCGTCAGACCGTTGAGGCGAATCTCATTCATCATTTCTCCATTGCAAAAAACAAACACATGCTATAGTCATTCACGGTTCTGAAGACCCGTGCTACATTGTTTGTGTAGTGCGTACCTTTAGGTGCGCTTGAAAGCTTTGCCATGATTCTGTTTTCACAGTAATGACTTTAAAGGGGTTTGCAATGCCCTGGTATGCCGTTTCCACCAAAAGCCGCCACGAATATAAAGCCTTCACCGGACTTTCTCAAAAATCGCTCATGACGTTTTTACCGGAGATGGAGGTCTGGAGCAAGCGAAAAGACCGGAAAAAGAAGATTATGGTGCCGCTGTTTCCCGGCTATATTTTCGTCAATGCCGAACTGGACAATGAAACCAAGCTGACCATTCTCAAGACATTCGGCGTCGTCCGAATCCTGGGCAAAAAGTTGAACACGGAGCCCATTGCGGTGCCGGATGAAAAAATCGCCGCCATCCGGCGCATCGTGGAGAGAAAAGTGGAAATGTTCTCCCTGCAGTATCCAAAGGCGGGAGAACCGGCGCGGATTCTGGATGGGCCCTTTGCCGGCATCGAGGGCACGGTGATCAGAAGCGATCTGGAAAAAGAGCTTTTCGTCATTTCCATCGATCTGATGCAGCGCTCGGTGGCCATCAGGCTGGAAGGTTTTCAAATCGGCAAAATCTGAGGCGCGCGAGCCTTTTCCACGCGGGGTTTCGCCGCCAACACACCCTGGCGGCGCCCGGCATCACCAGAGCCGGTCCTTGGGCGATTTCATGGAAATTTTCTTGACTTTATGAACATTATGCGCAAGATAGCATCCGCCGAAAGGAATCGATCCACCGGCAAAAACAGTTTCAAGGATATGTTTTGAAAGGTTATATTCAGATCAAAAAAGAACTTTGCAAGGAATGCCAGCTCTGCGTGCATTTCTGCCCCAAAGACCATATCATGCCGTCCAATGAATACAACGCGCAGGGCTATCATCCCGTGTGCGTGGATGAGACCAAAGAATGCAACGGCTGCGCGATCTGCGCAACCATGTGCCCGGAAATCGCCATAGAGGTTTACCGTGAATAAAGTCCTGATGTCCGGAAACAATGTGATCGGCGAAGCTGCGATCCGCGCGGGCTGCCGATTTTATGCCGGCTACCCCATTACGCCGCAGAACGAACTGACCGAATATATGGCCGAGCACATGAGAAGCGTCGAGGGAGGCGTGTTCATTCAGTCGGAAAGTGAAATTGCCGCCATCAATATGATCGCGGGCGCTTCCGCCGCCGGCTCCCGTGTGATGACCTCCTCCTCCGGTCCCGGGATTTCTTTGAAGCAGGAAGGCATTTCCTCCATGGCCGCTCAGGAGCTTCCCGGAATCATCGTGAATATCATGCGCGGCGGGCCGGGACTGGGCAACATTCTGCCGTCACAGGGCGACTATTTTCAAGCCACGCGGGGCGGGGGTCACGGCGACTATCGCACAATCGTTCTGGCGCCGGCAAGCGGCCAGGAATTGGCGGATTTAACCATGGACGGATTCGATCTGGCCGATAAATACCGCACGCCGGTTATGATCCTGGCCGACGGTATGATGGGCCAGATGATGGAACCGGTCATCTTTAAAAAACCGAAACCCCGCCAATATCCCGAAAAATTCATGCTGCGCGGCGCGGGCGCCGGAAAAAGCAAATTCATCCGGGGCCTTCTTCTGGATCCGGTGGACAGCGAAGCGCACAACTGGAAACTGGCCCGGAAGTATCAGGTAATTGCGGAAAACGAAACCCGCTTTGAAGAGCATCGGCTGGACGACGCACAACTGGTCATCGTGGCCTACGGCACGGCGGCCCGCATCGCCAAAGGCGCCATCAAAAGACTGCGCAGCCAAGGCATGAAAATAGGCCTTCTGCGTCCGATTTCGCTTTGGCCTTTCCCGGAGCTGAAATTGCGGGCCTTGTCGGAAAGCGTCAAAAATTATCTGGTTTTTGAAATGAGCACCGGCCAGATGCTCGAAGATGTTCGTCTGGCGCTGCAGGGTTATGCCAACATAAAATTTCATGGACGTCCGGGCGGCGCCGTGCCAACGCCTTCAGAGCTGGCCAATGTCGTCGCCAAGATCTACGCAAAAAATGATTATTGATTGACAAGGATTAGGAATACATGGCCAAGATCGTTTTTAAACATCCCGAAAGTTTAAAAGAAAACATTTTTCACTATTGCCCCGGCTGCGGCCACAGCATCGTTCACCGGCTTATCGCCGAAGTGATTGATGAAATGGGCATTCGCGGCATCACCATCGGTGTTCCTCCGGCGGGATGCGCCGTGCTGGCCTACAATTACTTTGATGTGGATATGATTGAAGCGCTCCATGGACGCGGCCCGGCCATGGCAACCGCCATCAAGCGTTCGCTTCCCGACCGCCTCGTCTTTTCCTATCAGGGCGACGGAGATCTTGCCGCCATCGGCATTGCCGAAAGTTTTCACGCCGCCAACCGCGGTGAAAACATCACGGTCATCTTCATCAACAATGCGGTCTATGGCATGACCGGCGGGCAGATGGCCCCGACCACCATGCTGAATCAGAAAGCCACCACCTGTCCTTCCGGCCGTAAACAAGCGTTGGACGGTTATCCGGTAAAGGTCAGCGAAATCTTTTCTCAGCTGGACGGCACAACCTATCTGGAAAGATGTTCGGTCAGTTCTCCGGCGGGCGTGAACAAAACCAAGAAAGCCATCCGGAAAGCTTTTCAGTGCCAAATGGACGGTCTGGGATTTTCCCTGGTGGAAGTGCTTTCGTTGTGCCCCACCAATTGGAAGATGACGTCTGTTGATTCCTGCAAATGGATTGATGAGGTCATGAGCAAAACTTTCCCCACCGGCGTATTTAAAGATAAAACCGCCCCGGCGAAGAAAACGGCGGAGGCCAAACCATGATTATCAAGACGATCTTTTCAGGCTTCGGCGGCCAGGGCGTGATGATGATGGGCACCAGTCTGGCCCACAGCGCAATGAGCAAAGGCTACCAGGTCACGTATCTGCCCGCTTACGGCGCAGAAATGAGAGGCGGAACGGCCAACTGCACCGTGGCCGTAAGCGATGAGGACATTGCCTCTCCCGTGGCATCGGAGCCGAACTACCTGGTGGTCATGAACCTGCCTGCCCTCTTTACGTTTCAAAACAAAGTTACGCCCGGCGGGAGCATCCTGATTAATTCCTCGATCGTTGATGCGCATCCCAGTCGAGAGGATATCCAATCGTTCCGTATTCCCTGCACCGATATGGCCCAGGAACTCGGCAACAACCGCGTCGCCAACATCGTCATGATGGGCGCCTTCGTCAGAAAATCAGGCATCGTTTCATCGGAAATTTATCTCAAAAGCCTGGAGACCATTATGGGCAGCAGAAAAAAAACCCTTGCGGACATTAACCGCAAAGCCTTTGCCGCCGGATATAATTACGTTAAAGATGAGTGAAGGATACTTATGGCCGTCAAACAAATTTCAGTTTTGTTAGGCAATGTTCCCGGTTCATTTGCCAGGCTGACCCATATTCTGGATACGGAGGATATCAGCACGATCGCCGTATCCGCCGCCAGCATCGAACATGATAGCCGCGTCCGTCTGGTGGTCAATGATCCCGACCGTGCCGCCGCGCTTTTAAACAGTTTCAATTTCAACGTGGAGGTGACCCCGGTGCTGGCCGCCGAAATCCCCCCCCATGCAGGCCGCATCAACGCCATTTTGAAACCGCTAGCCAATGCGGAAATCAATATCCTGTATCTCTACACGACGATCAATCGCATCGGCAAAGAAACCATCGTGATTATCGGCGTCGATAAACTGGAAGAAGCCAGAGAAATTCTTGCTGAAAACTGGATCAATTTAATCGGCGACGAAATTTACTCAATCCCTTAATTTTTTTTAGAACCGATTATGCCGGTATCCGCAGAAAAAGAAAAAGCGCTGGCGCTCAGAATGCAGGAGCTTGGCGTCTCCGAAAACGATTTTGAGGAATCCTTCATCCGTTCTTCCGGACCCGGCGGACAAAAAGTCAACAAAACCTCTTCCTGCGTACATCTTCTTCATCTTCCCACCGGCCTGTCGGTCAAATGCCAGCGGGAAAGATCCCAGACCTTGAACCGCCATCTGGCGCGACGGCTGCTTTTGGATAAAATCGAACGGATGCAGAAAGGATTTATCGCGGAAGAACAGGAAAAAATCGAAAAGCTTCGCCGTCAGAAAAGAAAACGAAGCAGGCGGGCCAAGGAAAAAATGCTTGCGGCAAAACATAAGCGGTCGGAAACAAAAGGCTTGCGTGAGAAAGTTGTTGCGGATTGAATTGGGTTGCCACGGTTTTTTCCGCAAAGATTGAAGAAGCAAAGGTGTCATTAATTCCGCGACACTTCGCTTTGCGGGATAATTCGACTTACACATTTCAGTGCACTACGTTTCGGGAATTTGAGGTGTCACTAACTAACCCCGCGACGCTTCGCTTTGCGGGATAAGTTAGACTAACAAACATGACCGCGCTACGCTTGTCCTGTTTGAGTCTAACTAAAAAAGGGAGAGAAAGTCGATGTACGCTCCCCCTCCCTGTTTATAATATCAAAATAAATGTCTTATTAGCCAATGTATTTCAAAAGCGGATTGGCATAAAGAACGATCAGCGCAACAACCAGCGCGTAAATCGCCAGAGATTCGATCATGGCCAGACCAACCATCATGGTGAGAAGAATTTTACCCTGGGCTTCAGGATTTCTGCCAACTGCGTTCGTTGCGCCGTTTAAGCCCTGCCCCATCCCGTTACCAGTTCCAATGGTTCCGAAAGCAATGGCGATACCTGCCGCCAGCAAAGAACAGCCAACGATAATTGCTTTTGTGTAATCAACCACGCCTGCGGGAGCTGCCGCTGCCGCTTCGGGAGCCGCGAAAACAAAAGGAGCGGAAACAATAACCAACACCATCGCCAGTATGGAATAAACTAAACTCTTTTTCATTGAAATCCTCCTGATTTTTTATTGTAGCAAATTTAATCACCGGAACCGTTAAGCGTCTAATTTCTTAGCCTCCCTTCTTCTAAATTTTAACGACTACCGGTCATTTTCGATTTATCTAGCGATCAATAAACTGATTGTCAAGAAATATTTTGACTCCCGGTCCGACAATTTTGAAAACAATCATCATTCCAAGTCTTTTCATGGTAAACTTATCCTGTCATGGTAAACTTATCCTGTCATGGTGAGCCCGTCGAACCATGCACCTTTTGACAAGTTCAAGATGACGGCGGTCTTGCCTTGATTTTATTTTTCAGGCAGGATAAATAAGAACCGTCATGAAAACATTCACACGGCTTGAAAAAAAAGCTGCGCAAATCCTTCAAGACGATATGCCGCTGACCGAAAAGCCTTTTGCGGCCATTGCCGACGCCTGCGGCCTTACCGGCGACGATCTGCTGGCCTGGATTCAAGAGCTTTCCCAAAAAGGCATCATCAGGAAAATCGGCGCCATTCTGCGGCATCAGAAGGCAGGCTATGGAACCAATGTCCTGGTGATGTGGTCGGTTTCACCCGACGCCATAGAAAACGCCGGAAGAACTTTGGCAAATCTTCCATATATTTCACATTGTTATGAAAGACATCCGGCCTTTCAAAACAAATTTAATCTGTTTACGATGCTGCACGCGCAGCATGACGACATCTCGCCTTTGCTGGACGCCATGTCGCAGTTAATTTCCTGCAACGATTTTCTTCTTCTGGAAAGTCTGCATGAATACAAAAAAACGTCCCCGGAGTACTTTTGATGAAAGACAATCCTCTCCATCCGTTTGCCGCAGCCGGCCGGTTTATCGCCGGCGGCGTAAATTCACCGGTGCGCGCCTGGAAATCGGTTGGCGGCGATCCTGTTTTTATAAGCCATGCCAAAGGCAGTAAAATTTACGATTCCACAGGCAAAGCATACGTGGACTATGTGCTCTCCTGGGGACCGATGATCCTGGGTCATGCCCATCCGGAGGTTATCGCCGCCATTTGCCAAACCGCGCAAAAAGGAACAAGCTTTGGCGCGCCCACGATGGCCGAAACGGAAATGGCCCGGCTGATCTGCGGGGCCATCCCTTCCATCGAACGGGTCCGCATGACCAGTTCCGGAACCGAAGCCGCCATGACGGCCATTCGCCTGGCCCGCGGCTATACCGGCCGGAACATGATTCTTAAATTTGACGGCTGCTACCACGGACACGCCGATTCTCTTTTAATCAAGGCCGGCTCCGGCGTGACGACCCTCGGCATTCCCGGCTCCCCGGGGATCCCCGAAGCGCTGGCCCGGCTGACATTGAGCCTGCCCTACAACGACGCGGACGCTCTGGAAAAGGCTGTAGAACACTACGCTGCGGACCTTGCGGCCGTCATTATTGAACCGGTCGCAGGCAACATGGGCGTTGTGCCGCCGCAGGAAGGCTTTTTGAAAAAACTGCGGGACCTGACGAAAGAAAACGGCATCGTCCTGATTTTCGACGAAGTCATCACGGGATTCCGCTTCACATTCGGAGGCTATCAGAATCTGATCGGCATCCGGCCGGATCTGACCTGCCTGGGTAAAATCATCGGCGGCGGGATGCCGGTGGGCGCCCTGGGCGGAAAAAAAGAAATCATGGAGAAACTGGCGCCGACAGGCGATATTTATCAGGCTGGGACGCTTTCCGGCAACCCGCTGGCCATGAGCGCCGGCATTGCGACACTCCGTCTTCTAGAGAGAAAAACCGACGCCTTCGCGTCCCTTTCGGAAAAAGCGGATCGTCTTGGGTGCGAAATGGAAAATTTGTTTTCCGGCCGCGGCATCCCCGTTTGCGTCAACAAAATTTATTCGATGTTTACCCTGTTTTTCCAGGAAGGACCGGTTTATGATTTGCAAAGCGCCCTGAAATCGGACACCGGTCTTTACGCCCGCTTTTTTCACGGCATGATCCAAAACGGCGTCTGGCTGGCGCCGTCGCAATTTGAAGCAGGCTTTCTTTCTTTTGCGCATACGGATCAGGATATGGACCGGACGCTGTCCGCGCTTGAAAAGACGCTGAGCCGGCTTTAAACAAACTGAACCCCCGCCAGGGAGAGATTGACAAGGCAGCATCAATACGGTAATGGATTTTTCTTTTTGCATGAAAAAATAAAACCGTCCAAGGATCCGGAATATGAAAAAAAAACCGCTCGCAGCTCAATCCTTCTACGCGGGGAAAAATAAAATCGCCATTGTCGGCCTGGGTTATGTCGGCCTGCCGCTGGCCGCTCACTTATCGCGCCACTTTAACGTTGTCGGCTTCGACATCAGCGCAGCCAACGTCGCCGAGTTGAAAAAAGGGCACGACCGCACGATGGAGCTGTCCGACGCCGAACTGAAAAAATCAAAAATTTTTTTCACGTCCAAACCCTCCGATCTGGCCTCCTGCAAGCTTTTCATTGTCGCCGTTCCCACGCCTGTGGATCATTTTCATGTTCCCGACCTGGCCGCGATGAAAAACGCGTCGGCGATGATCGGCCGGCATTTATCCCCCGGCGCCTGCGTTGTTTATGAATCAACGGTTTATCCCGGCGTCACGGAAGATGTGTGTGTTCCCATCCTGGAGCGCGAATCGAAATTGAAATTCGGCCGGGACTTTACGGTCGGCTATTCTCCGGAACGCATCAATCCCGGCGACAAGGTCCACACGGTTGACAATACCATCAAAATAATTTCCGCCTCCGACGCGGCGACGCTGGACCTTCTGGAGGGCATCTACAGCGCGGTCGTCAAAGTCCGCCTGCACCGGGCTTCGTCCATCAAGGTGGCGGAAGCCGCCAAGGTTATTGAAAACACGCAGCGCGACATCAACATCGCGCTGATGAACGAACTGGCCATTATTTTCAACAAAATGGGTATCGACACGCTGGAAGTTCTGGAGGCGGCCGGAACAAAATGGAACTTTCTTAACTTCCGTCCGGGCCTGGTCGGCGGCCATTGCATCGGCGTCGACCCCTATTACCTGACCTATAAAGCCGAAAGCATCGGCTATCGTCCTGAAGTGATTCTCTCGGGGCGCCGGATTAACGACAATATGGGCAAATATGTCGCGGAGCGGACCGTCAAAATGCTGATCGCCGCCGACCTTCAGGTCAAAAAATCACGGGTGGCGGTTTTGGGGTTGTCCTTCAAGGAAAACGTTCCCGATCTGCGCAACACGCGCGTTGTGGATATTATTAATGAATTAAAAGATTACGGCGTCACTGTTTTAACGCACGATCCGCTGGCCATCCCCGAAGAGGCGCGCGAACATTGCGGCATTGATCTGGTTTCTTTAAAAGAGATGAGGGATATGGACGCGGTCATCCTGGCCGTGGCCCACCGCGACTACCTGAAACTGGGTCTGGAAAAACTGGTTTCCCTGTGCCGCAAAGACCGCCCGATCCTTCTCGATATTAAATCCGTCTTTGAACCGGTCCGGGCACAGTCACTGGGCATTCGTTACTGGCGTTTGTAAAAATAAAGGAGGAAATATGAAAAAAGCATTAATCACGGGCATCACCGGACAGGATGGGTCTTATCTGGCCGAATTTCTATTGAACAAAGGTTATCAGGTTCACGGGTTGATCCGGCGTTCCAGCACCTTCAACACGGACCGCATCGATCATTTGTACCGGGACTTTCACGACCCGAACGCCAAGTTATTTCTGCATTTCGGCGATCTGAGCGTATCCGGCCAGATCATGGATCTGCTGGCCGCCATCCGCCCCGACGAAATTTATCACCTGGGCGCGCAAAGTCATGTTCGCGTGAGCTTCGACATGCCCGAATACACGGGCGACATCACCGGACTGGGAACCCTGCGGATTCTGGAATCGATCCGCAAGACCGGCATTCAAACAAAATTCTATCAGGCCTCCTCCAGCGAAATGTTCGGCGCGGCCCCCCCGCCGCAAAACGAAAAGACGTTGTTTCAACCCCGCAGCCCTTACGCGGCAGCCAAAGTTTACGCCTACCACATTGTGCAGAATTACCGCGACGCCTACGGCATCTTCGCCACCAACGGCATTCTCTTCAATCATGAATCGCCACGGCGCGGCGAAACATTCGTCACGCGCAAAATCACCCGCGCGGCAACGCAAATCAAACTGGGGCTCAAGGACAAGCTTTATCTGGGCAATCTGGAAGCCAAAAGAGACTGGGGATTCGCCGGGGACTTTGTGGAGGCCATGTGGCTGATGCTCCAGCAGGACAAACCGGACGACTACGTAATTGCCACCGGCGAAACGCATTCGGTACGCGAGTTTGCCCAAACCGTGTTTGGCAAACTGGGGTTGGATTACGAAAAGCATGTAGCGGTAGATCTCCGCTATTTCCGTCCGACGGAGGTCGATGTGCTCCTGGGAGACGCATCCAAAGCCAAAAAAGCGCTTGGCTGGCAGCCCCGTGTTTCATTTGATCAGCTGGTCGATATGATGATCGCCGCCGATCTGGAGTCGGCCAAAAAAGAAAAAACGCTGGTGGATGCCGGATTTTCCTGCGCCAATACGGAAAGAATAAGTTAACGCGGGTTGCAACAAAGACCAAAGGACCGATCACATGCTCAAAAATAAACGAATCACCGTCACGGGCGGCAAAGGCTTTCTGGGACATCACCTGATCAGAAGGCTTTCCGGCTACGGATGCAAAAGCATCGATATCGCCGACCTGCCCGATTACAATCTAACCAAACCGGACGACGTCCGCCGTCTTTTCGACGAAACAAAACCGGATGTGGTCATTCACCTGGCGGCAAAAGTGGGCGGCATCGGATTTAATCAGGAAAAACCCGCCGAACTCTTTTATGACAATCTCATGATGGGCGCGCAACTGATGCACGAAGCCTGGCTTCACAAGATTGAAAAATTTGTCGCGCTGGGCACCATCTGCGCTTATCCGAAATTTACACCCGTGCCCTTCAGGGAAGACGACGTCTGGAACGGGTATCCGGAAGAAACAAACGCTCCTTACGGGCTTGCCAAGAAAATGATGCTGGTCCAGTCTCAGGCATACCGTCAACAATATGGTTTTAATTCCATTTTTCTGCTCCCGGTCAATCTCTACGGACCGGGCGACAATTTTGATCCCCGCTCCTCCCACGTCATTCCGGCTTTGATTAAAAAATGCTTTGACGCGATGGATAACGCCTCGGATACACTGGAAGTCTGGGGAACCGGACAAGCCACGCGGGAATTCTTTTACGTGGAGGATGCCGCGGAGGCGATCTGCCTGGCCGCTGATTCCTACAATAAAAGCGAACCCGTCAACATCGGGACGGGTTTTGAAATTTCGATCAAAGAACTGACCGAACTTATCGCCCGCCTGTCCGGTTTTAGAGGAAAAATCGTCTGGGATAAATCCAAACCGGACGGCCAGCCCCGCCGCATGCTCGACACGTCCAAGGCTTTGAAAGAATTCGGGTTTAAGGCAACAACGGATTTGAATACCGGTCTTCAAAAGACAATCGACTGGTATAGAAACCATCGGCGGGGGTTGAATAAAAAATGAACGGCGGTCATGTTTTTATTTGACTTTGATTACCGCACATGTTAAGGACCGCATCACTAAATGGATAGCGAAACCAAAAAATTAAGCATCCAGATGGCCTACGCCAGCAGCATTGGAATCGCGATGGTTCTGGCGATTTTTGGCTGCCTCCTTTTAGGAAGCTATTTAGATCGGAGATTTGATTCCGGCCACGTTTTCACCATCGTCTTTCTGCTGATCGGGATTTCGGCCGGGTTTCGCAACATATATGTTTTAATTCAAAGAAATTTTAAAGATGACGAAACGATCATAAAGAGTTTAAAAAGTGAACCTCATCGCCAAAGACCCGCTCCAAAAAAAACTTGAAATTGCCAACTGGATCATTCTGGCAATTCTTTTCCTCCCTTCCCTGATTTTTGCTCCGACAAAATTTTATTTAGGCGTTCTTTTGGGCGGTTTCATCAGCATTCTCAATTTTCACGGGATGGAGCTCGGCCTGCAGGGTTTGTTTAAAAATCTCTCCGGCAATGTCAAACGGCCGACCATGATCAAGTATTTCATTCGTCTGGCGCTGACCGCCGTGGTGCTGTTTCTGCTCATTACCACCGGCACGGTGGACGCCGTCGGCCTGATCATCGGACTTTCCGTGGTCGTGATCAACATGGTTTTTACCGTGATCACCACCCTGGCAAAAAAAAAATTTATGGAGGAGGTTAGTTAGAAACACATGGAACCCCTAATATTCTTGCACTCGAATGTACTGAATCATTATGGCATTAACACAACCATTGTATTCAGTACGTGGTTTGTCGTTTTTCTTTTAGCCATTCTTTCGTTTCTGGCCACGCGCAACCTGCAGGTTTACCCGGGCCGGATGCAAAACGTCATGGAAGTCATCATTGACGGTCTTCACGCCCTGTTGATCGATACGATGGGGGAACACGGCAAAAAATTCTTTCCCCTGATCGCCACGCTGGGTCTTTTTATCCTGACGGCGAATCTGATCGGCATTATTCCCGGATTCGAATCGCCGACGGCCAACATCAACACCAACCTGGCCATGGCCTTGGTGGTGTTTTTCTCGACGCACGTCGTCGGGGTCATTACCCACGGCTTCAAATACATTAAGCAGTTTCTGGGCCCGGTCTGGTGGCTGATCCCGCTGATGCTGCCCATTGAACTCATCAGTCATCTGTCGCGGCCGCTGTCCCTGACCTTTCGTCTCTTCGGCAATATCGCCGGTGAAGACATTGTTCTGCTGGTCGTGCTGCTGCTGGTTCCGCTGCTGGTTCCGCTGCCCATTATGTTTTTGATGATCTTTACCTCAGTCGTTCAGGCACTGGTTTTCGTGCTGCTGGCCATGATGTATATCGGCGGTGCGATGGAGGAAGGACACTGATCCTTGCGGGTGGATTATCCCCCCCTTCTACAATCACAAAGGAACAAAAGCAGCTGGCGGCGGACGCAACCAGCTGCTTTTTTTTGCCGGACGGCAAATTTAATGC
>Ga0209719_1000271_pt1 | contig 78792 bp, 65 predicted proteins | sample AD_JPNAS2_MetaG_FD_184421 | JGI IMG/M metagenome (GOLD analysis project Ga0209719, IMG submission 184421) | Active sludge microbial communities of municipal wastewater-treating anaerobic digesters from Japan - AD_JPNAS2_MetaG (SPAdes) (version 2) | ecosystem: Engineered > Bioreactor > Anaerobic...
AGATTCGCTGGAAGGCATTAATGAAAATCGATATCCAAAATTTATTTCCAAGCGTGGGAAATATCATTGGGATTTTTTAAACAATTCATTGAGCACAGCAAAACATATCAAAAACCGTGTTTTCAAACCCTACCAAGGAGTTAAACAATGAAAATAGGTTATCTGATACCAGGATGCGGCATTTCTGGAGGCATTGCTGTTGTCTGTCAGCATGCAAACCGGCTGTTAAAGCGAGGTCATGATGTAATAATAATCTCTGAAACTATGGAAAAGGACATACATTGGTTTCCAAATCAAGAAGTGCCAATAATTACCATTGACGAGTATGAAAACAATCTCGATATCCTTGTTGCTACCGGCTGGTCAACATCCTTCAAGGTTGTTAATTTACCTGCAAATCACAAATGTTATTTTGTTCAATCTGATGAAACCAGGTTTCATGAAAATAACAGCACATGGCAACATATTACAGCACTTAGCTACCTTCTAAATTTTAACTTTTTCACCGAGGCTCAATGGATTCAAAAATGGCTGAAACAATATTTTAATCATTCAGCTGAACTCATACCAAATGGTTTGGACGAAAAGATTTTTTTTCCTGATAAGCCATTAGCCCCCAAAAAACAAAAACCAAGGATTTTGTTAGAAGGCGCTATAGCACTTCCTTACAAAGGGATGAGTGACGCTTTTGAAGCAGTGAAAGATTTAGATGCTGAAATATGGTGTGTCAGCTCTTTGGGCAAACCAAAACCAGATTGGCGATGCGACCGTTTTTTCTCACAAGTGCCGATGGAAATGATGAGGCGAATATATTCTAGCTGCGATATCTTATTAAAATTAAGCCGAGTAGAGGGATTTTTTGGCCCTCCATTAGAAATGATGGCTTGTGGAGGCGTTGTTGTTGTTGGTAAAGTTTCGGGTTATGATGAATACATCGTCGACGGTCACAATGCACTTGTTGTAGAGCCAGGAGATATTCCCTCCACAACCGCCGCCATCAAGGAGTTAATTAATAATATTCCTTTAAGGCAATCCCTAACACAAAATGGTTTTGAGACAGTCAAAGCATGGGGTTGGGAGAATTCGATTGTCAAATTAGAGCGATACTTTTTAAATCTTAATCAAAATATCGAGACGTATCCACCTAATAATGTCAGATCGCTGAGTGATCAAGGCATTGCGCTAACATATGATATGATTGCCAACGGTCACATGAGATATAATAACTGGGAACCTTCAGTATTTACCGAGCCAATTGATAAATTGCTTTACAGGATACGCAATGTCGGATTAGCGAAAAAAACGGCAAATTTGATTTATGCAATATATAAAATGCTTGCAAGACTTAAGAGCTAATTGACATCTTAGGCATTATTTTGAGATAATTACATGGCAGAAAAAATAAGACAATTACTCCAGAACTCAATATTTGCAACGCATAGGTATATCTTGATCTTTGCTTTTTTATTAATAGCGTTCGCTGGTTACACGATTTTTTTATCAATTAACCTCAACCCATATGTGATTCCGGACGAAACCTATCATTTCGAAGTCTCTAAACATTTTGCCACAACATGGGGTCTTCCCGAAAATATTCCTGTAGCACAAGCTGTTGGAAAAAGCGTAAATCAAAATTCTTATTTGGGATATTGGATCAATGGAAGAATGCAAGCCGTTTTTTTATTATTCTTCCCAACGGCGACAGATTGGCAATCCCTGGTTTTTTTGCGCATCATTAATGCTCTTTTTTCGTGGGGAACGGTCATCATCACCTATTTGATCGCCAAAGAATTTATCAGAAACAAATGGCTCCAATTGTTGCCAGTTTTTATGTTAACGAACACTTTGATGTTTGTTTTTTTGTCTGCCGGCGTTAATCACGACAATCCTGCAATTTTCTTTTCTTCTATTAGCCTCTTGTATTTTATAAAAACACTTAAACATAAAGAATTTATTAATAACAGCCTTGCCTGGATGATTTTCATTTGCGTTGCCTGTCTGATTAAATATTCTGTTTTACCTTTAGCCTTAGTCATGGGTGTTATTTGGATAATTTACCTTATCAAAAATAAACCTGAGCTAACAATGAAACTATTAACCAACAAGACTCGCCTGGCGTTATTGGTCATTTCATTTGTTTTCATAGCATTAAATTTCAGCATCTTTGGCATGAACATCATTCGGTATCGATCAATCATTCCTTCATGCACTGATATTTATTCCAAAGAAATATGTGAAGCCAGTTCCTTTGCTGTCCGCCATCAGGAAATGGCCCTGCCAGAAAAACTATCGGTGAAAGAAGCATTTCGCCAGGGAGACCCGGAACCAATCCGTTATGTTTTTGATTATTGGATCAGGGCTATGTTAGATCGTATTTTTGGAATCATGGGCCACAAAATTTATTTTCCGATCAGCGTTTCATATTTTCTCATGTTGATATTTTGGTCAATTGGATTGGGAATGCGCTATATCCGAAAGCCAAATTTCCTGTTAGTTAGCCTGTTCAGCATCATCATTTTCTATGCACTGGTCCTGGTCCGGATGAATTACAACTCAGAATTGGTATATGGTTTTCATACTTCAGTTGCCTTGCAGGGTCGATATATTTTCCCAGTGATAACCATTGCTTATGTTATTTGGGGATACATAATCGAAAAAGTCTCCAACAAACTGATTCGCTTCACAACATTACTGATCATAATCACATTATTCTTTTATGGTGGGCCCATCAGATTTATTTTGTACTACCATTCTGTTTTTGCTGACTGGTTCATATAAGTTTGTTCAGCCTTATCACCAAGATGTCACATCTTTTAGCGAAATTACAATCAAAATTCCTCTCTCCTAATTCATCTTTTGAATTAGCCTTACGCACTTTATATCACAGAATCGCTGCCACACGCCTATTCTTTTGTTGGCAGGATTTCCTGGCAAAGCAGTCTTATAGTAAATATCGATCAAAGCAAAAAAAGGCACATCTTCCACAACTGGAATCCTCGTCTGCCTTTCCAAAGGTTACATTTTTGATTTCTTGTGATCCGTCTTCTCCAGCAGATATCCAGAAGACAATAAACTCGTTGCAAACGCAACAAAGTAACAACTGGGATGCTGTTGTAATCTTGATAGACCAGTTAAATCACCCGATTATCAATCGTGTCAACGACAACCGGATTAAAATTATATCCATCACCGAACGGGTTGATCCCAGCAAAATTACCGGTGATTATGTCGTCTTCTGCCAGGCAGGTGACGTGTTTGACAGTGCCTTTTTAACTCATTTTTATCATTCGCTGGACTCTGAAACGCCCGCAGATATCACCTACTGTGATTGCGAATATTCAAAAGCGGCTACAGACCAAATCCAGCCTTTCTTTAAACCAAAAGGACAATCACCCGCTTTATTACTTTCCGTCAATTATCTATCACGCGGTTTTTTCCGCCGGCAAGTCATGGAGAAAATGTGGCCAATAATCGATCACAACGCGAATCTCATCACTCAAGAATACGATCTTGTCCTAAGGCTATGCGAAAATGATAGGATTCTTCGTCATATCCCCAAGGTATTAATTAGCCAAAAACACCTTCCGACTTCCAATGACCCCGAAATACAAAAGGTCCTCGCAGCCTTTCTGCGTCGACAGGATCACAAAGATGTAGCAGCATCAAAGTTGAATACAGGCATTCGCTTTTCCTGGAAGAGTGGATCGCCCAGTTTAGCAACCATTGTCCTTTCAAAAAACAATTACCGGTTTCTGAACCACCTGATTCCTGCACTTTTAGCCACCCCTTATGAGGGACAACACACCATCCACATCGTTGACAATGGAAGCGATGACCCGGCAACGCTTGATTTTTACCAGCACATTACCCAAAAACCTCACGTTTCAATCGTCCCCTATCCAAAACCTTTTAACTATTCTGAGGCAATCAACCTCGGTGTGAATGAAGCCAATTCAGACCTGGTCTTATTAATGAATGATGATATGGCGGTCATGGATGAAATCTGGCTCAAAGAGCTTGTCCAATGGGCAGTCAAACCTGAGATTGGGGTCGTTGGGGCAAAACTATTGCGCAAAAATCAAACCATACAACACGCTGGGATCATCATTGGATTGACAGGTTTTGCCGGGCATATCTATTTAAATGCCCCGGAAAACTATCATGGTTTAATGGGTTCATCCAACTGGTACCGTAATTATCTTGCGTTAACCGGCGCCTGCCAGATGGTTCGACGAGAGGTGTTCAATCAGGTTAATGGTTACGACGAAGCCTATCGGTTAGCCTTCGGAGATATCGACTTTTGCTTAAAGGTTTTTGAGAAAGGCTATCTGAATGTCTATTCTCCATTTGCCCGGTTATACCACTATGAAGGCAGTACACGGGGTTATGAAACCCCTTCGGAAGATACTCGAAAAGGATACGAACGGCTTGAGCCTTATCTTGTAAATGAAGATCCTTATTTTTCTCCCAATCTAACCAGTAGCCGCATTCCAAAATGTGTAACTGGATCACTTCCCGAGGATGAACGAAAGCAGCGCATTGCTACAAGAAAAAAATACTATCTGGAAAAATAAAAAACCGCTGCGAGCCAGACAGCTTCAGCGGCGGTAGTTGACATTTAGATTCGTGGACTAAACAGATAATTCAGTACCTGATAGCTTTTCTATCACCCCAATTACAGCAGAATTGTCCAGCTCACGCATATCCATTTCAAGCATGGCATTAAATAGCTGCGTGTTCACTGCTGTAGATGGCATCGATACGCCAAATTCTCGGGCAGTATCCATCACGATCCCCAGATCCTTCGCCTGCATGTAGGCTTTGAACCCCGGTTTGCGGTTTCCTGCAAAAAGTCTGAGCGGTTTATTATCCAACGTCCAACAGCCTGCCGCACCTCCCCGAATTGCCTCTACCACCTTTCGCGGATCAGCGCCGGCTTGTTGGGCAAAAATCAATAATTCTCCCATAGCGACCATCTGGGCTGCAACCATGATTTGGTTTGCAGCTTTGGCAATTTGACCATCTCCAAGCCCACCCACATGGGTAATGGTCTTCCCAATTGCTTCCAGCACAGGCTTGACTTTGTTAAGTGCATCTAACGGACCCCCGACCATGATGGTCAGAGTGCCTTCTCTGGCTCCGATGTCGCCACCGCTAACCGGAGCATCAAGCATAATCACACCTTTTTCAGCCAGGTGCTGACCGACTCTACGGGTTGTGGCTGGTTTAATGGTTGAATTATCTATGAGGATCAAACCGTCGTGGGCGCCCGCAATAATCCCATCTTTCCCCAAAGCAACCAATTCTACATCCGGTGAATCCGGCAGATTCGTGAAGACAACATCCACTTGTTCAGCCACTTCAGCTGGAGAATTTGCCTCAAGCGCTCCCTCACTGACCAGTTCTTTGACACTTTGGCGGCTTCGATTGTGAACCACCAGTGAAAACCCTGCTTTTAAGATATTTCGTGCCATTGATTTCCCCATGATGCCCAAACCGATATAACCGATTTTCAAATCCATTGATCCATTATTCCTTTCCATTTAACATGACTGGCATAAATTATCCTTGTACTTGCTTAAAGATCTGCTCCTGTCCATTCTAAACCACCCTGATCATTTCACCTTCATTTTGTCTACAGTTAATCTTAATCTACGCGCAACCCATCGACTATCTTTCTTATTTTACCCGATGACCTTTTTATAAGTTCTTTCTTCCAGGTACCTGTGGGTATCATCAAAAACCGCGTAATTATTCGTCCCTATGCACGAGGCCCTGCTCCCAGGCAAACACTGCTGCTTGAGTTCGGTCGGCTAAATGCAATTTACTGAGTATATTACTGACATGACCCTTGACCGTGTTCTCGCTAATAAATAAAGCTTCAGCTATTTCGTTGTTTGAAAGACCCCTGCCAATCAGTCGCAAAACCTCCATCTCTCGAGTAGTTAAATCTGAAAAAGGGTTAAAATCCGCGCGCTTGGCATCATTTATTTCGAGAATCACTCGCTCCGCCACACGTGGGTGCAGTGTTGCTTCTCCAACAGCAGCTTTTTTTATAACATCTACCAGGTTCTCCATAGAAACGTCTTTAAGAACGTAAGAAATTGCTCCAGCCTGTAAGGCTGGAAAAATAAACTCATCCTGGTGATATGAGGTCAAAACAACGATTTGAGTGCGTGGTGTGATATCTTTTACTTTTCGGGTGGCTTGAACCCCACCCATACCGCTCATAACCAGATCCATTAACACCACATCAGGGAGCAGGTCCGTCGCCATGTGGAGCGCCTCATCACCTGATGATGCTTCGCCAACCACAACAAACTCTGGTTGAGTATCCAAATAAGCCCGCAACCCTTTGCGAACAACTTCATGGTCATCAACAATCAAAATCGTGATCTTGCGAGTGAACATCTCAAATCTCCGTTATAGGGTATGGATATCTCAAAACTATACTCGTTCCACTGCCTGGCTCACTGCTAATGATTAGCTCACCACCGATCAGAGCTGCACGTTCACTCATAAAATCAAGCCCCATTCCTTCACTGCGCTTTTGTTCAACAATAAACCCCTTACCATCATCTTCAATGATCACAACCAGCATATACGAGCGGAAATCAAAGCTTACTCTGACGAGTTTTGCCTGGCTATGCCACAATACATTGGCCAATGCTTCTTGAAGGATCCTGAAAATACTTTCTTGAACATCTAATGGGAGGATATACTCATCGCCCCGGACATCAAAATCAATTGCAATTTCATTCCTTCTGCGCCAATCGCTAACAAAATTTTCCACTGCAGCAACCAAACCCTTGCCCTTGATCTCTACTGGGCGCAGCTCCAGGATTAAATCTGTCAGTTCTTGCCGAACCTTTTCAATCAGCAGCTCGGCTTCCTTTAATTGTGCATATGCCTTATCGGGCTGTGTGTTCATGTGAACTCTGGCAGCCGCTAATTGTGCAGAAGCAGCAAAAGCTTGTTGTTTAACACTGTCATGCAGATCCCGTGCCAGGCGATTGCGTTCTTCGAGGATTGTTAACTCCTGCCGACGGTCCATCAGGTTTTCTAACTGTTTAGCCATCAGGTTTAAGTCTGAGGTTAGCTTTCCAATTTCATCTTTGCTGGTGTCCCTAATCGAGACTGAAAAATCACCACGAGCCCAGTCGTGTGCAGCTTGTGAAACATGGGTCAACCGACGCGTAAGCCCCTTAGCTGTCCACAATCCAAATACAGACCCGATCAAACCCGCAAACAAAGTGATGATCAATAATGATCGGCCGATATAAAGGATAAGCTGTCCCAGGGGAAGGAATTGCCATGGAAAATGTTTGGTGGTAAACACAACGATGCCCACCAGGTTGCGTTCAATGTCAAGCAATGATTCAACGGGTGTAGTAACAAAACCCAAGTCTGTTGGCTCAAACCTGAACACAGGAATTGCACCAATGATGCGATGTCCGGGCTCCACAATCTCATACAACAGGTTTTGATCCTCCTCGCCCTGGAGCGCGGCCCTTAATGGACGGTCCAAACCGGGAAGGTAGTCATAAGGTATCTTTTTGCCCAGATCTTCCTCTGGCACGATCCCGGATGGTATTGCATAAACAAGCGTCCGATCATTCAACAAATAGTAAAAATGTAGAAAATCCTGCACTCTCATTTCCAATTGAAGGCTTCCAAAAACCAACAGCGGGCGAGTACGTATTACTGTCCCTTGAACATCTTCAAGATATGCTCTTGCCCCATCCACATCCGGAGGCTCTGACGAAAAGAAGTGTTGCATCATCGGCGTCCATTCTTCTCTCAAATTTGCAACCAGGGTTTCAGGGGTTAAATCGATACTCAAAACAAAATAAGACATCAGGATAATCATGACGGTTAATTCAACAACCAACAAAGCGCTTATCGTGACGATGGTGTAACTGAGCGTCATGCGCCAGCGTAATGATCGAAATATCGAAAAAACATTCCAGAAAGAAACATCAGGATTGTGATTTCTTTGATCAGCACTTATCAATTTTTCTGATTTCATCATTGTTCACATTCAGTTAATTGATATTATGGGTGAAAAATAATCAATTGAAAGACATGCTCTAATCGACCAGGCGACTTAATTTTACTCAGGATTACTTACACTTGCACCATCCTGAAGTAGAGTTGAAAGTCATTCCATGATGATTAACCTAATCGTGATTTCTTTTTAGCACCTCAATCGCTCACCAGCGTTTACGAAACACCGGCCCATCATAACATGCCAACCAGCCGACAGGCAAAGATGGATCAAAGGTTTGCGGCACTTCACAACTTCCGCACAAACCCAATCCGCATCGCATATGGGCTTCCCACGAGAGTTGGTAATCCAGTTGATGCTCACAACAAATTTTTGCCAGGGTAGTGAGCATCCCGACAGGACCGCAGGCAAAAAGTGTGTCAAAGTCTGATGCTTGAAGTGCTTGCTCAACGATCGATGTCACCAGGCCTTTTTGCCCTCGGGAGCCATCATCTGTCGTAACCGATACCTGGAAACCCAAATTTTCAAATGCGTCTGACAATAAAATACTGGCAGAATTTTGAGCCCCCAGGCAGACAAGGACCTGCGAATTCTGTGCCCTGGCAGCCTTTGCTAAAGGCAATAATGGAGCAGAGCCGTACCCTCCGCCGACAAGCAGCAAGCGTTGACCATCTACGGAAAACCCATGTCCCAGGGGGCCTTTGACCCAGATGGGATCACCACCTGATAATTTTTGAAGCGCATGACTGAAAGTACCCACGCCAACCACAAGTACACAAAACGGATCCATCGAGGCAATACTGAAAGGTTTTTCTCCAATTCCAGGTAACCATATCATCACGAATTGACCGGGTTGTGCATCGATGGGTCCTTCAAGCGATAACCAACAGGTCGTCTGATTAACCCAAAAGAGTTTTTGAACCTGCTTGATTTCAAATCCGCCTTTCATGCTTTATGCACCTTTCCAATAATTTCGTCAACCGATCGATAATTGTGTTGTTCTAAAAACGCTATCATTTCAGCTTTGATTAATTCAAAAGCATCCGGTCCTCGATACCATAACGCAGACCCGACTCCAACAGCCGTTGCCCCGGCCATCATCATCTCGATGGCATCCCGCCCGGTGAGCACCCCGCCCGTCCCGATGATGGGGACCTCTACAGCCTGAGCAATCTCAGTAACGCAATGCAGCGCAATCGGTTTCAGGGCGGGACCCGAAATCCCCCCGCTGCAATTGAACAGAACAGGCCGGGAAGCATCAGCGTTGATTAACATGCCCGGCATGGTATTGATCGCAGTAATTGCGTTTGCACCCGCTTCAACCACTGCCTGAGCGATCCTGCCGATATCAGGCACATTTGGCGCCAATTTGACGGTAATCGGAATATCACCAACAGCTCGCTTTACAGACCGTGTCACATCAGCAGCGCTGCGCCAATCAGCAGCAAAGGGCAGGCCAAAGTCATCCTGTACATTGGGGCAGGAAATATTCACCTCAATCATATCAGGCTCAGCCGCAACAATTGCTCTTGCAACCTGCCCGTATGCTTCCACTGTTCCAGCAAAAATGCTGGCGATTAAAGGGATTTTCAGCGGGGACAATTTTTCCTGTGCTTCCTTTAGTAAATGAACTTCCTCTTCGACTCCGGGGTTGGTTAATCCAATGGCATTAATCAACCCATGCTCCCATTCAACCATAACAGGATTAGGATGCCCGGCACGTGGCTCCGGCCCACAGCTTTTAGCGGTAACAGCGCCAGCGCCTGCCAGCGCAACCCGCTCAAGCAAAGTCGGGCTCGTGCCCATTACCCCTGACGCCAAAACCAAAGGGTTGTTAAGCACAATTTTTCCAATGTTGACGTTAATGTTTGGAATTGACAAACCGATCATCCTCTCAATGATTGTTCCCAAGTCGTGTGATTAAGAATTTCTGTTCCAATTTCAGCCTTGTCCACCAACACTTTTTTGCACAAATAAATGCTGGTTTAATTATAAGGCAAAGGCGAAGCTAAAAAGTCACCATTTTTGGGATTTTGTTTTCGAATTTATTGGCAAAAGCCTGAGAGCACGGTAGAATAATAATAAGTTCGCATGCGGGCGTAGCCAAGTGGTAAGGCAGTAGCTTCCCAAGCTACCATTCGTGGGTTCGAGTCCCATCGCCCGCTTTTCAAAAATCGCTTCCGTTCTACGACGGAGGCGATTTTTCGTGAAAATCAAGAATCAAAAACTCCAATTTAAGACATTAGCTTCGGAAAATATTAACAATGCATATTTGGACTTTATGCTCTCCCGTCAGGCGCTGCTGTGCCCTGAAAATACACTAAGGTTTTATGATTATTAACTTGGTTGGAAGAACACGATATTAACAGCCTGGATCAAATCAATAGTCAGCACATACGAGCGTTTCTGGGTGAAATGGCTGCCAGAGGATGCAAGGATTCTTATATCCACACTTATGCCAGAGCCTTCAAAACCTTTGTTCGATTTCTCGAACAGGAAGGGTACATCTCCCTATCTATAAAAATCACCCTGCCAAAAGTTGTCCCAAGCCCTTTGACCGTCTATGACATTGACCAAATCAAGCAAATCCTTCTGTGCTGTGCTGACAATCGTGACAGAGCCTTTATCAACCTCATGGTCGATAGTGGATTGAGAAATGCAGAAGCTCGGGCTTTGAACTGGGCTGATGTGGATTTGGCCAGTGGTATAATTACTGTAAGATGTGGTAAAGGTAGAAAACATAGGATGGTTATGGTCGGGATAAAAACTCGACGCGTTCTGCTGAAATATCGCACTGAGATCAATCCTGCAGATTCTGACCCGCTTTTTCAAACCAATGCAGGAGGCCGTTTCACAGGATCGGGTTTGCATTCATGGATGAGACGTTTAAGCAAACGAGCCAGAATCCACATTACACCCCATGCCCTTAGAAGGACATTTGCGACGCTATCGCTTCGGGCTGGTATGAATGTGTTTCAGCTACAGGGCTTGCTTGGTCATGCATCTTTAGAAATGACAAGACATTATGTGACTCTCATTGACAAAGACCTGATTGATGCGCACCAAAAGCACGGACCAGTAGATCATTTGCTGATCTGATCCCCCGAACCTATGCTTTGCTCAATAACACGCTCTAAATGCCTCTAAATCGCCTAGAAAGGCGTTGGTGCGACCCTCAGCACGGACAATCTAAAACAGCATGGTGGCCTTTCTGTCCGAACACCTACACGACCATATGCAAATCAGACTGCTCCCCACCCCAGAGGGAATCTAAGACCACCTCAACAAACACAAAGGCACATTTTGAGTGCCTTTACCCCTTTGCTCAATCACTTTTTAAAAAAGACACAACCGGAAGAAACTATGAACAATAAAAAGAAAAAACCACAACGGAAAGACGAATGGCTCAAAAAGCCAGTAGATCAGTGGACCGAAGAAGATAAGGACGACTACGCTGATTATCAGAAAAACCGACGCCCCCTACGCTTCTTCTTTGGGAAAGACACCACTGAAGAGGACATCAACACATTTCTGGATAACCTGCTCGGTCCAGAAGATGACCCGGAAGATGACCCAGAAGATGACGGTGAATGATTGGTTGCACACTTTGGGCAATAGATTCCAACATTGAGCCTTATAAATAATCACCTAATCGTTCACCAGAATGTCTTTTTATCAAGTTCTACCTTAACAAAATGATTTGAAGATCGCAGTTAGCAGGATTGCTGGCCTAAAAAGTTCCCCTCACAGCAAGAAAAATCTGTTAGCCCCTTTGCCTCATATAACGTCTCAAAATTTTGAGCCAATTCCATTGTAAAATAATGGTAAAGAGGGGACCCTGAATTTTATCGTTTGACACGCTTTGTTGCGTTACTTGCAACAACCCATTGCTATACTGTAGCAAATTGTACGCATTGAGGTGCCAAATATGACAAAATCAGAAACCAAAGCCCAACGTATTCTTCAGATTGAGGCATTATTGCTTGCCCACCCTGAGGGATTATCTCAATCTGAAATTGCTCGTAGGCTGGATGTCAACCGATCAACAGTCCATCGTTACCTACCCGAACTAACACATCACGCCCCTATATTTGAGGAAGATGGGCGTTTATTTATTAATCGAGAATCGTACCTAATTAATCTCACGCTAAATATTCATGAGGCTTTGTCATTGCATTTGGCCATCCGTTTGTTGACCACGCGGATGGAAAGACACAATCCCCATTCCGCAGCCCTTCTACGAAAATTAGCTCACACAATTGAGAAATTAACACCACAAATTAGCCATCATTTGTCTCGTTCTGCGGATATAATTGACGATCCTTTCCGGTTTAAAGACCCTCATTATATTTCTGTACTTGAGAGCTTAGCAGTGGCGTGGGCTGAGGGGCGCAAAGTCAGAGTTTGGCATCGGCATGCGGAAACTAACGAAGTATATGAATATCTCTTTTCCGTGTACTTTGTTGAGCCCTATGCTGTTGGTCAATCAATCCACGCCGTTGGCCACAGAGAGCCTCCAGGTGATACGAGAACATTCAACCTCTCACGAATTGAGCGGGTCGAGTTAACCAAACAATATTATAAAATACCGAATAATTTTGATTCATCAGACTTACTTAAATCAGCATGGGGAATCTGGTATACGGATCGTGATCCTCAGGAGGTTGTACTGAGGTTTTCACCCAATGTAGCAAGTCGAGTTCAGGAAACACGTTGGCACCATTCTCAAAATATGCAATTAGAAGAGGATGGTTCACTGCTTTGGAGCGCAAATATCGCTGAGCCAAAAGAAATGTTCCCTTGGATAAGGGGCTGGGGATCGGATTGTGAGGTCATTTCTCCCCCATCCCTGCGCAACAGCCTAATCAACGAGTTGAGCAAAATGCAGATGGTTTATGTTCAACCCAAAAGACCGCCCCATATGGAATTATGGGCAAAGTATCACCCTGGCGATGAAACCAATTGGCACCCTTTGCTATGGCATTTATTAGATTCTGCCGCTGTAACAAAAGTTTTGTGGGAGGATTGCCTATCAACGGCATTTAAATCCAAATTAGCCTCATCATTTCAACTATCAATCGGCGAAATGGGAAATTTGCTCATGTTTTGGGTTGCACTTCACGATATTGGCAAAGCCAGCCCAGAATTTCAAAAAAAGAACGGATCACGTCAAAAAGCTCTAAAGTCTCTGGGCTTTGACTTTCCATCGGAAAATTTCAAAGTTGATGGTTTTCACGCTACAGGAACAACATTAGTAATAAAACGGATTTTCGGCAATGATATCTATAATATTCCCCGCAAATTTCGTGTTGATTTAGCTACGACCTTAGGCGGTCATCATGGCGAATTCCCTAATGACAATCTATTAATTAAAAAAGGTATAGAGAAATTTCATGTCGGGGACAAGAGCTGGCAAGAAGTTCAAGAAACCCTTTTTTCTGAATTGCTGAGTGTATTAAACGTTAAACTTCCCGTTTCTTTCCCAGCAGGAAATAAACTTACCAACCCATTCTTCCTGCTTCTGGCTGGGCTAACCACAACATCAGATTGGATTTCCTCCAACGAAGATTTCTTTCCATTCCTTAATGCTGATCTACCACCTGGTGATTATTTTGCTATCGCTGTAAAACAAGCACAACGTGCCCTCAAAGAATTGGGGTGGTATGGGTGGAAGGCTAAAGGGGATCCAGCAACATTCGAAGAACTTTTTCCGGAATTTTCACCAAACGTATTACAAAAAGCGGTCGTCGAAAAAACTCCAGATTTAACCTCACCATTTTTAGCGATCATTGAGGCGCCAACTGGGTCTGGCAAAACAGAAGCTTCTTTCTATCTCGCAGATACAATCCTGCAAAGAGATCAAAATTCAGGCCTCTATATCGCCATGCCGACACAAGCGACAAGTAACCAGATGTTCCAACGAACAGCAAAATTTCTTGGTTTCCGATATGCAGATGATGAACTTAACCTGCATCTCGTTCATGGAGATTCTTTACTCACCAGCCACGAAGAAAAACTTAAACCAAATGGCATTTGGGATGAAGAATTACTTGAATTATCAAATATCCGCAGCCATGCTTGGTTTCTTCCCAGAAAACGCACGCTTTTAGCACCTTTTGGAGTGGGAACAGTCGATCAAACATTCCTAAGTGTGCTTAAATCCAAACATTTTTTCCTACGTCTATTTGGTCTCAGCCACAAAATCCTCATCTTCGACGAGGTGCATGCATATGATGTTTACATGACTGAAATTTTCAAGACTCTGTTGCACTGGCTGCATGCGGTGGGCACATCAGTGATTATATTGTCTGCTACATTGCCTTTCCAAACCCGGAAAGAGTTTATGCGAGCTTATAATGCCGATGGGGAAATTGTGGAAGACGTAGAATTCCCTCGCCTATCAATTGTCTCAGGAGGTAAATCTCAGGTAATCAGTGCAGGTCATTTTTCTTCACGAAAAATCCAGCTTGGTTGGATCAATAAAGGTGTTAACAGCATCACAAGCACGCTAAAGGACAAATTGTCGCAGGGCGGGTGTGCAGCAGTACTTTGCAACCGTGTTCAGCGTGCACAAGAAATCTATCATGCAGTCACCGAAGCATTCAACGATGAAAAAATAGAAATTATTCTTTTTCATGGTCGTTTCCCATTAACTTGGCGTGAAGACATAGAATCCAAAGTGGTGACTCGTTTCGGCAAGAAAAATGGTGAGCGTCCACAGCGTTCGATTGTAATCGCCACCCAGGTAATAGAACAGAGCCTTGATCTTGATTTTGACATAATGATCACAGACCTAGCCCCAATTGATCTGCTGATCCAGCGCATAGGCCGGCTTCACCGGCATGAAAACTCAAGCAACCCACCAGCACGCCCCGAAAAGCTCAAACATCCTCAATGTATTATCAGTGCACCTGCAATTGGAGATAGAGATTCACCTCCAGATTTTGGATCAGATTCATACATTTATTCTCCATATATCCTCTACCGAACATTGCTTAGTTTGGAAAATCGAGAGTCCTTGGTTTTACCAAAAGAGACGGATGAATTAATTAATTTTGTATATTCCTTAGAGTCTTCAGCATCATTCACAGACAAGGTATGGGAATATTTGAAAAGTATGCAGTCTGAAATGTTGAAAAAACATGCTGAAAGCGCTCGCAATGCCCATAATTATCTGATACCCCTCAGCAATACATCCTTTTTTGGCCGGCTGAGCTCATCACTCAGTGATGATATCCAAGGCATTACAAAGGGAGTGTTAACCGCACCAACGCGTGAAATTTCACCATCCGTTGATATCGTGTGTTTAATTAAAGACGATAACGGTACCTATCTCCTGGATAATCAACAACCCATTGATTTAAAAATACCCCCTACCACACAGCAAGTAAGAGCGTGTCTGAGGTCAAGTGTCACCATTAACAATTGGCGTGTGATTAAACACTTCTTGAATATTGATGCTCCTCCTCCCGAATCCTTCAGGCAATCCGCAGCACTGCGCTGGCATTATCCTGTGATATTTGAAGCGGACATGTACACCGGGGATGGATTCACCTTATGTTTGGATAAGAACCATGGTTTACAGATTAACTTTGAGTAATCACGAAAGGAGGTCAAACCAGATGAAAATTATATTAATGCAACCAAATAATCGGAGGTGCTATGGAAATATCCTTTAATTTGCTCAAACAACCTTGGTTGCCGTGCTCTGATGAACACGACAAGTTGGTAACATTAAACCTGCTTGATCTAATTGCAAAAGCCCACACTCTGAAAGAAATACAAGGTGATTTATCAATCATAACCGGTGCGCTCTATCTGTTTTTGATTGCTTTTATAAAAAACATCCTTGATATTCAAAACGAAGATGAATGGGAAGCGCTATGGAATGCAGGAAAATTCCCACTGGATACTTTTTTGGACTACACAAACCAATGGCAATCTCGCTTTGAACTATTTGATACTGAGCATCCGTTTTATCAAGACCCACACATCGGCCAACGTGAAAGAGATGCCAAAAAGCTTGCAGCGGGCAAAAGTGCTGAGCCAAAGGGGATATCCGGATTGTTAATGCATTTAGCCTCAGGGAATAATGCCACACTTTTTGACCATTCATTGGATGATATGCCAGGCTGGTTCACACCGGCTGAAGCAGCGCAACTGCTGATCACATGGCAAGCGTTCAGTCTCGGTGGCATGTCGAGTGCTAGCATTTCAAAAGATAAGTATTATAAAGATTCACCCTTTGCTCGGGGCATCTTATTCTTGAATAAGGGTCAATCCTTATTTCAAACTCTGATGCTAAACCTTACCCCAGGTGATTTTTATTCCCTACACGGACAAGGTGAAGATCGACCAGCTTGGGAAAGTACAGATGCCTTTCTTACTGAACGTTATGACCCTGCTGGAATGGTTGATTTTCTCACGTGGCAAAGCCGGCGTATTTTACTTGCCCCTGAGAAAAATGATGGTGAAACTGGCGTACGCTCTTTGTTTATTGCACCAGGGCACGGGCTGTTGGAGACTTTCAGCAACCCCTTTTACCATAATCGTTTACAACAAAAGGATGGTAAACAAACCATCAGACCGCTGCGCTTTCAGCAAGGTCGTTCGCTTTGGCGAGACAGTGCTGCCATCCTTAATGTTAAATCACAAAATATGGAAACGCCGTTACCGATCCAATGGTCGGCAAACCTGCAATTTCACGAGATACTTCATACCGACTCGATACAAATCAATCTGCTTGGCATGTGCACTCAGCCAGGTCAAAAGAAAGTCTATTTCTACGCTCACGAGTCATTTTCAGCTCCTACAGTGTATCTTGAAGACGGGGATTTGCGCTATCAGTTGGAAAAAGGTCTCGAATGGGCAGAGCAAGTTCGGTCTGACCTTTATCTTGCAGTTCGAGATTTGGCTCGCTATTTTGTCGCCCCAATGCACGACCTCGATACTGTGCGTACACCCAGCAGAGACGATACCGACCCACTCATGCAGCACTGGAATACGGAACATCTTTATTGGGGGTTTCTGGAACCTGCCTTTTACGACTATATTTTCTCACTCCCCACGTATAAAACAGCCGATGAAAGTTGGCAAAATGCCATCCGTAAAGCAGCAAGAAATGCTTTAAGCATTACAACAAATCAGGTCGGGACAGCTCCAGCTGGTTTGAAAGCCCGAGCAAAAGCAGAAAGCGCATTAAATCGCCTGATGTATAAGACATTTAATCCCGAAGAAAAAGGAGTGACTGATGACAGATGAAATCCAAATCCATCCTTATATCCAATACCTGTATTCCCTTGCAATTCCAGAACGACGCGGTGCTTTAGCTGATCTCAGGCGGGGGATTGCGGAACCACCAGGTACAGCCCCGGTGATGTTTTCTTATATAGCACGCTGGGTGCCAGAAGAAATTCGTTATTCATGGGCCGAAAAAGTTTACTACTTGATTGCTGCATTGTTTGCATATTACCAATCTGGAAGCGGAGTTGAGAGCAAAATGAGGATCACCAAAGGCAACTTTGGTGATCACTGCCGCTTTGCAAATATCAAAGAAAAGCAATCGGCATCTTTTGAAGCACGGTTTTCGACTATCTTGAAAGCAAATGTTGAAGACCTCCCGGTTGTTCTCCGGCAGATGATCAGCTTGCTCAAATCTGCTGATGTGCCCATTAATTGGGATCAGTTGTTCCATGACCTTCGCCATTGGAACAGTGAATCGCAATACGTCCAACGTAAATGGGCGAACAGTTATTGGTCATCACAAAAAAGTGATCATGAAAAAAACCAATCCGATTAATTATCAAAAGAATAGGAGACAATCATGTTTATTGAGTTGCATTTATTACAAAACTTTGCCCCATCCAACCTTAACCGGGACGATACCAACAACCCAAAAGATTGTATCTTTGGAGGTGTTCGACGTGCCCGCATTTCAAGCCAGTGCATCAAACGAGCAGTACGTCTGCACCCACTGTTTGAAAAGACCACTGAAATACCTACAGCAGAGCGGACGCGTTTCCTTGCTCGTGACTTGGCAAAGCAACTAGTCAAAAAAGGTAAAAGTCAAGAAGATTCAAAAATTGCCGCAGCACATTTTGTGGGCGCCATATTGGGCGGGATGGATACTAAAAATGTGGATCGCAGTAAAGTCCTGTTTTTTGTCAGTGCAGAGGAAAAACAAATGCTCACCGAACTCATCTTGAATAATTGGGATGAAGTTTTAAGTGGGAAAATTGATAAAAAATCCGATCCAATTAAGGAATACAAAAAGAAGTTCTCAATCCGGACTTCTGCACCTGGCGTCGCCATGTTTGGCCGCATGCTGGCTGAGGACCCTCAATTAAATATTGATGCTGCTTGCCAGGTTGCCCATGCCATTTCCACCCATCGTGTGAACATGGAATTTGATTTCTTTACAGCAGTGGATGACCTTCAAGAGAGCGAGGAGACCGGCGCTGGCATGATGGGAATTACTGGGTTTAACGCAGCTACTTTCTACCGTTATGCCCGTATAGATTTTGACCAGCTAGTAAAGAATTTGGATGATCTGGCACTGGCGCGAAAAACTGTTGAAGCTTTTTTAAGAGCCTCCGCCCATGCTGTGCCTACTGGCAAACAAAATAGTTTCGCAGCCCAAAACCCACCATCCTTTTTGATGGCTGTTACCCGCAATGACGGAATGTCTTGGTCGTTGTCAAACGCTTTTGAAAAACCAGTCTTTTCAAAAAGCGGCCAAAGCTTGTTAGAAGCCTCCATCCTTGCGCTGGATTCTTACTGGTCCGGATTAGTGGAATTTTTCGGTTCTGGGCCACAGCCGGTGGTTGGTTTGGTTGGTATCCAGCCAAAATTAGAAGCGCTGAATCCATTTGTTGTCAAGGATTTCCAAAGCTGGGTTGAGACAACCATCTCAGCATTGCCAAAGGAGTGAGCATATGCCAACTTTATTATTAAGGTTGCAAGCGCCCATGCAGTCTTGGGGTATATCAAGCCATTTTACCAGTCGGGACACAACCCGAGAGCCGACCAAAAGTGGTGTGATTGGACTGATTTGTGCAGCTTTGGGTCGCCCAAGGGATGCAGATATTTCTGATTTGGCACGATTAAAAATGGGTGTGCGCGTTGACCGTGAAGGTGTCCTGCAAAAAGATTTTCATGTTGCTCAGGATATTTTGCGAGCAGATGAAAAAGGTAAAAAAGACACAGAAATATCGGATCGCTACTACCTTTCAGATGCAGTCTTTCTAGTTGGCTTGGAAGGTCCGCAAACCCTTTTAGAGGAAATACAGTCCGCTTTAAAATCTCCACATTGGGCGCTTTATCTTGGTAGAAAAGCCTTTCCACCCGGAAAACCGGTCTGGCTACAAGATGGATTGCGGGACGAGCCTTTATTCCAGGCGTTGAAAACGTTTCCTGCGTTGGTGCCGGATTTGGACGAAAGCGTCAGAGTGGTGCTTGAGTCAGATGAAGGCGAATTTGTCAGAGTGGATGTACCGATCAATTTTGAACAAAGGCGTTTTTCCAGCCGCAGGATACACATGGGACGAATTGACTCACCGAGCTATGAGGAGGTTTGACATGTACCTATCACAACTTCTGCTCGACCCAGCCAGCCGCCGGGTACAGAGCGAATTGTCCAACCGATATGAGTTACATCGCACTTTGACCGCTCAATTTCCAGCCAACCAGCGGAGTGACATCAATTTGCTTTATCGTTTGGAAATTCCCGACCGGCAGATATATCAACCTATCACGCTGCTGGTGCAAACCGCTGTTGAACCGGATTGGTCAAAGCTAACAAAGACCGGCATGCTAATAGACATACCCGGGGTGAAAACCTTTAACCCTGATTTGCCTTCTGGAGGTCGTTATTTCTTCAGATTGGTGGCTAACCCAACGCTGCGTACAAAACATCCGGACGGACAAAGCAGACGCGTGGGTTTATATGCAGCGGAAGAACAAAAAGAATGGCTTCAGAGAAAAGCTCAGCAAGGTGGTTTCATTGTTCAAAGCTTGGAATTACAAGATTTGGGCGTGTTGGAAAGTGTTAAAAAGCAAAATGACGACACTCACAAAATCACCCATTATGCGGTTCAGTTTGAAGGCGCTTTGATGGTAGTTGAACAACAGAAGTTCAAAAAAGCTTTGATGACCGGAATTGGCAGTGCCAAGGCATTTGGCTTTGGTTTGTTGTCTCTGGCAAAGAAGTGAAACATTCGGTCTTTGTTTCAAATTACAACAGAAAATCAAAAGGAAGATACCTGAATGACTTTAAACCTTCATGAATTGCCTCGTCTCAGAGATAGCCTTACTTACCATTACATTGAGCATGCCATTGTCGATCGGAAGCAAAATGCAATTGAGTATATTCAAGAGGCTGGTAGAACACTGGTGCCTGTCGCAGCGATCAGTTTGCTCATGCTGGGGCCAGGCACTAGCCTATCGCATGCTGCGATGAAAGTTTTGATGGAGAATGGGTGCAGCCTTTTGTGGGTTGGCGAAGACGGTATTCGCTGTTATGGTCAGGGCTTAGGTGAAACAAGGCGCGCCTATCATCTGCTCCGCCAGGCTGAACTGGTGTGTGATCATGCTGCCCGGGGAAAAGTCGTCCGCCGCATGTACAATTTTCGTTTCAACGAAGAATTGCCAGAAAGTCTGAGTTTGGCGCAAATTCGAGGTAAAGAAGGGGTACGCGTCAGAGAAACCTATGCTAAAGCCAGCCGAGATTATAGTGTTCCCTGGCATGGCCGCCGTTATGACCGTTCAAATTGGGGAGATGCGGATACGATCAACCGCACATTATCTGCAGCCAATGCTTTGTTGAATGGCATCTGCCATGCTGGGATTGTTGCAGGCGGTTATTCACCTGCTTTGGGTTTTATCCACACTGGACGAATGATGTCATTTGTTTATGATGTTGCAGACCTGTACAAAACGGAATTAACCATACCGGCCGCCTTTGCAACGGTTGCAGAATCCACTGCAACAACCGAAGCGCGGGTCAGGGCGCTGTGTCGTGAGCGTTTTCGTGAAACGCGGTTGCTTCAAAGAATACTTTCTGATATTGATCATTTATTGGAAATCCCGGAAGATGTGGAAAAAAGTTTTGCGCTTGATCCCCCTTCGGAATTGTGGACGGAGTTGTTCAGCCATGATCGTTATGATCCTTGAAAAAGTGAGTGTTGGTTTAAGGGGAGAATTAACACGTTGGTTGCTTGAACCGCGCAGCGGTGTTTTTGTGGGCCATGTATCTGCTCGTGTGCGTGATCGATTATGGGAAAAAAGTGTCAATAGAAAGAAAAGCGGTGGCGTGATCCAAATCTGGAACACAAATAACGAACAACATTTTGTCATCCGCATGGCGGGTGATACCAGCCGACAATTGGTTAATGTGGAAGGGCTGCAGTTGATTCGGATTCCGGGGGAGTTTCATAAAGCTGACAGATTGCGAATATTGCGAGAAGGTAATCAAGAGACATGATACAATAAAACAAAGGTTAATTACATATCATTAAAATATTTTAGCCCGAAAGGGTTTTCCCCACACACGTGGGGGTGTACCGCAGGAATAGACCAGCTGACCATTGACAACATAGTTTTCCCCACACACGTGGGGGTGTACCGCGATCACCCAGTTGACCGATGCGGGCACAGACGTTTTCCCCACACACGTGGGGGTGTACCGGTTCAGAAATTTGATGATGTCATTCGCCATATCGTTTTCCCCACACACGTGGGGGTGTACCTAACCTGTTATCGGAACTGGCCAGCCGTCGGTGCGTTTTCCCCACACACGTGGGGGTGTACCTGTTTCCGCCGTCAAAATGCAACGCGCCTTTGCGTTTTCCCCACACACGTGGGGGTGTACCGAAGCTCGACACAGCCGCCAAGCGCTGCTGCACGTTTTCCCCACACACGTGGGGGTGTACCGCTCTCGCAAAATACAGCTAAAACCCAGTTGAGGTTTTCCCCACACACGTGGGGGTGTACCTATTCCGGTGTCTGGCAGGGGGTGGCCTGTTTTGTTTTCCCCACACACGTGGGGGTGTACCTTTCAGACCATCTTAGAAAATTCTAGATACGATGTTTTCCCCACACACGTGGGGGTGTACCTGTAATCGTCAGGTTGTATCTCATCCATGCGGTGTTTTCCCCACACACGTGGGGGTGTACCTGATGTAGATCCGCCGGGCGTAAGTTGTGCCATCGTTTTCCCCACACACGTGGGGGTGTACCGGCGTACTGTGACCAGTTGAAGGGCGCACTGCCGTTTTCCCCACACACGTGGGGGTGTACCAGTGTGTGCCGACACTCGTCAATCCCGAAGTATGTTTTCCCCACACACGTGGGGGTGTACCTATTTGGGGCTTGCGACCGAGCTGGGCGGGCTGGTCGTTTTCCCCACACACGTGGGGGTGTACCGACGGAAAAGTACACCGCTGCGGTGGTCAGGCGGTTTTCCCCACACACGTGGGGGTGTACCGCAGACAGTCTCCATCCAGGTCGACGAGTTCGGGTTTTCCCCACACACGTGGGGGTGTACCTTGCTGTAAGTAGCCGCATCCAACCCGGCTTTCGTTTTCCCCACACACGTGGGGGTGTACCGTGGTTGTGTACCAAAATAGAGGTGGAGATCTGGTTTTCCCCACACACGTGGGGGTGTACCTAATAGTACGCGCACGTCTTCACAGCCTGGCTCGTTTTCCCCACACACGTGGGGGTGTACCGATAGTTCCGACATAAGTGATCGGTGTGGTCCCGTTTTCCCCACACACGTGGGGGTGTACCTATAAAAACACGCTCGGTAGAATGGTCGTGACTAGTTTTCCCCACACACGTGGGGGTGTACCTATTGATGCGTCTTCACCGCTGGGTGTGTCATGGTTTTCCCCACACACGTGGGGGTGTACCTTACCATGTCGTTAACCGCGCCAGAATTTGTAGTTTTCCCCACACACGTGGGGGTGTACCGTAGAGCTAATAAAGAGGCTCACTTGCCAATCAGTTTTCCCCACACACGTGGGGGTGTACCTTCAGTCAAGAACTCTTCGACTGTCATACCCTCGTTTTCCCCACACACGTGGGGGTGTACCTACCTCATAAAGAACCCTGTATTGAGGAACGCCGTTTTCCCCACACACGTGGGGGTGTACCTACTTAAACATATCCCTACATCGAGCATGGTGTGTTTTCCCCACACACGTGGGGGTGTACCTCATATCGTCATCGTAAAACATGCGAGCAAGGTCGTTTTCCCCACACACGTGGGGGTGTACCTAATGAAAGTGTAATTAAGCCAGCAAAGCCAAGAGTTTTCCCCACACACGTGGGGGTGTACCTGAAAGTTGGCGTTAATCCTGCTTACATTGCTCGTTTTCCCCACACACGTGGGGGTGTACCTACGAATGTATAATCCTCGACCATAATCATGCCGTTTTCCCCACACACGTGGGGGTGTACCTATAGGCATATCGTGGTATAATACAGGTAGATTGTTTTCCCCACACACGTGGGGGTGTACCATTCATGCTGAACCAATTAATGTGATTGGCGTGGTTTTCCCCACACACGTGGGGGTGTACCTAATCCATGACTTCACTTCCTCACGTGATTTCAGTTTTCCCCACACACGTGGGGGTGTACCTGCCAGTCCGTCCCGTCCCACATGGCAAAGTAAGTTTTCCCCACACACGTGGGGGTGTACCTGGGGGATACCCGCCGTTGCCCTTGCCGGGACCGTTTTCCCCACACACGTGGGGGTGTACCGGCTTTGTAGTACTCCAACTCACGCACCCACTGGGTTTTCCCCACACACGTGGGGGTGTACCGTTCAGCCTGCCAGAAAAGATCACCGTCAAGCAGTTTTCCCCACACACGTGGGGGTGTACCGTACTGTGGGCGGGAGTTTACCGCCAGGACACAGTTTTCCCCACACACGTGGGGGTGTACCTTCACATGGAAACCATGGTTCAGGTTCTCACAAAGTTTTCCCCACACACGTGGGGGTGTACCCATTAACCGCTGTCTTTGTCAAGTAATTGCGCCCGTTTTCCCCACACACGTGGGGGTGTACCGTTTGTGTAGGTGGTCACAAATTCCCGTGTTGCCGTTTTCCCCACACACGTGGGGGTGTACCGTTTGAAGACAAACGTGGGGCGTTGGATGGAACGTTTTCCCCACACACGTGGGGGTGTACCGCCCGTCGCTGGTTTTTGCCATCAGCACGCCAGGTTTTCCCCACACACGTGGGGGTGTACCGGAATTTCTCAACCGCCAAAATAGCGATGCCGAGTTTTCCCCACACACGTGGGGGTGTACCTTATGCTGATCAACCGACCGGATCTGGGGTGCGGTTTTCCCCACACACGTGGGGGTGTACCGCCAAGGAGCTTGCCGGTTATACCGAGATCCCGTTTTCCCCACACACGTGGGGGTGTACCGATCGCATCTCGCGTCAAGCTCATGTGGTCACCGTTTTCCCCACACACGTGGGGGTGTACCGAGCAAGGAAGTTCGGGCGACAGCCCTGGCGACGTTTTCCCCACACACGTGGGGGTGTACCTATATCTCGGATGATTCTTTCCCCAGCCCATCCGTTTTCCCCACACACGTGGGGGTGTACCGAATATGATCTGACATGAACGATAACTATATTCGTTTTCCCCACACACGTGGGGGTGTACCTGTGACATTCGTCACTAATCAGTCCACCACGGCGTTTTCTCCACACACGTGGGGGTGTACCGGACTAAGATGATCACAAGACAGTTTAGTGAGGGTTTTCCCCACACACGTGGGGGTGTACCGCTTACTGGCAAGCCGGTTATGACACATATTCGTTTTCCCCACACACGTGGGGGTGTACCTTTATCTCAGCAACCGATAATCGACCAGCCATCGTTTTCCCCACACACGTGGGGGTGTACCTTCGCTGGCATCGCTTATAATAGCGGTATGAAAGTTTTCCCCACACACGTGGGGGTGTACCTTCTTAACACCCCCAAAAGGCGACTTAAAAAGCGTTTTCCCCACACACGTGGGGGTGTACCGACGCGTGGAGGTTCGTGTGGGTGCTCATGTAACGTTTTCCCCACACACGTGGGGGTGTACCTCGAGCATCAGTGAGAAGTTTCGCGGTCTGCGGGTTTTCCCCACACACGTGGGGGTGTACCGGCTATAAACCGTACCGATAGAACAATCAGCTCACGTTTTCCCCACACACGTGGGGGTGTACCTAATAGCAACCTTAACGGGGTCGTTGGCTGTTGGTTTTCCCCACACACGTGGGGGTGTACCGCATACTGAGTGGTTTGGATGCGATCCTCAAGCGTTTTCCCCACACACGTGGGGGTGTACCAGCGGGTGGAATACGCTACCGGGTTGGCTTATGGGTTTTCCCCACACACGTGGGGGTGTACCTATCCCGATAAACATCGAAGAACGATCCAGCAAGTTTTCCCCACACACGTGGGGGTGTACCTCCGGGCTTGGATTCGCCGCACTTCAGCGTCATCGTTTTCCCCACACACGTGGGGGTGTACCTACGAGGGCGCAGCCCAAACATGCCAGTTGACCGTTTTCCCCACACACGTGGGGGTGTACCGTTTAAGACGACCTGGCTGGTGCGGAAGGAATCGGTTTTCCCCACACACGTGGGGGTGTACCGTATTTGTTTCTTGACCTACCGGACACCGAAGCGTTTTCCCCACACACGTGGGGGTGTACCGAATACAAGTCTCCATTTGGCAATACCATTAATGCGTTTTCCCCACACACGTGGGGGTGTACCGGAGTGTCACTTGTTTCGCTATGAGGATGGCAGGTTTTCCCCACACACGTGGGGGTGTACCGTCTTCTTCGCGGCTTCTGCCAGGTTATGCCACGTTTTCCCCACACACGTGGGGGTGTACCTGATTGAATTGTTCTCTGGCAAGTATGGCAATAGGTTTTCCCCACACACGTGGGGGTGTACCGCGATACTCGGGCAGTGATGCACAAGCCAGGATGTGAGCACAAATTGCTGTTAAGTACCTTCAGGGAGCGGCTAGCTGAAAGCCCAGAGCTCAGACGGCTGTCAAACCGCACGATCTCAGGATCTTCTGCTGCCATTGTGCGGTCCGGCACCCTGGAAAAACCGCTGCCGGGTTTGGGCGATGCAGGGGACATCCATTTATTTGATATTTTTGACTATACCTGCTCGGCTGATGTGATTCTAGGGGGAGTGCATGAAATGCTGGCGCGAGAATTACACGAAAATTACCTCGCAGGAGCAGCTTCATCATCAGCGCATCAAACCTGGATGCAGCTTCCAGAGGACATGAAGGATGCCAACCGACTGCAAGCCAGCCGCATCCAACAGCTGCTTGGATCTGCAGGTTACAAAATCTATCCCATGCAGTATTGGGATGCGGGCAGCAGAACCTTTTCAATCGCAGAAACAGAAAAGATGGCCAGCCTAGAACACACTTTGTGGTGCCAGGCGAAAAAGCTAATGGTTGGACCTATGCTGCACAAAAAAATGAGGAGAGACGTACACACCCGGATCTGGTAGCCTGGGAAGACCTGCCAGAAGGAGAGCGTGAGAAAAATCTGGCTACGGTGCGTCAGCTGCCAGCCCTGCTATCCCGGATCGGTTTCGAGATCAGTCGGATAGATCCTGCTCAGGAAGAAAGTTCTCCAACACCTGCCTGATAAGGATTGACTGATTTATGGAATTGATAATTCACACAAAGCTATAGAACTGTATCGCCCCATCCACACTCCATTTAAATACTGCGGCGTTAAGAATTGATTTCTTGCAGCCCTCTATTTTAATGCTGCAGAGAGGGTTGAGATTTTTTTTCTGTTCAGAATGCTGTTGTGCTGCTTACCTTTCATTTACTAGCTTTGTTGCACTTATATGTAGAATACATGACACTAACTTTCCCAACAATCAAATAATTGGTATACGAAGCTAATTTTTTCCCGCAGGTTATTTTTGTTTTACATGGAGCCACAGTTATTATAAATAAGTATGTGGACATGAGCTACGTTAATTTTCTGACCAATGATTATCTACTCAAAACCTCTCAGAGCAATTTCTAACGGTTTTTATGCCGAAAACGGTCCTGGACCCAAATGGTCTTCCCAAGCTACCATTCGTGGGTTCGAGTCCCATCGCCCGCTTTTCTCTTTCCTACAGGAATAAAAAAACACCTCTTGTTTAAAGAGGTGTTTAATAATTATTATGTGCCATTAGCTCATAAAAAAATACGTGCAGCTCAATGCGATTAATACCTGGCCACCTGCGTAGTAAAGTGGGCCAAGTTGGAAGTTCATCGGCTTATAAAAACGCCGAATCCCGTATTCAATGTCACCCATTGCAACCAGGGTAGCGCCGACCGCAACCATCCACGCAGAAACCTGGGAAAAACTTCCGCCAAACAGCGTAGATACCGCCCGCGTCACCATAAATATAACCACCAGCAAAAAGATCAGCACCGGGGCGCGAAAATCACCCAGCCCTTTCCAATATAACCGCGCCAGGAACAGGTAAATCAACAGCGACACAATGCCAACAATGATATCCTGAGACTGAAAACCACTAAAACGCGTGAAAGTGATCCCATATTCCAGGTAGGCAATGAAAAATACAACCATCGCTGCAAAAAGAATCCGATCATTGCTCATATCGATATTGAAAATATCCCCCAACAAACACAAGCCCAGGCCAACCAGAATCCAGGTGGTATAACCCGGGTTAACATTTGAGCTGAGGTAACTCAACAAAGCGATGACAATCGCCAGGAAGGTCAGCGCTGGCTGGATCACCTTTATCATTTTCAAATTATTGCGATTGCGGGCGATCATGTATAAAATGATCAGTACCAGAGAAAAGGGAACAGGAATCAATGAATAATTCATCGTCAGCATATCTCCTTATTTAACGTCATCAGGGCGTACTTCGCATCCAGTCGCTGCTGATTGAAGCGCAGCAAGAGTGAACTGTAAAACCGCCTTACCCATCGGGCCATCCAGCCGTGGCTGACCACCCGTCTTCAATTTTTCGATGAAATCGATCGTTGTAGCAGTAAAGCTATCATGCCATTCTTCGCCATCCACGGGGATGGGTGTCGTTTTTCCATCCTTGAAGATCATCAGCGGAGGAAGGTCGACGGTTTTTGCAGTGTATCGATTGATGAAAATGATACCCTTCTCGCCAATGACCTCGATGCGATCATCATCACCGTAATATAACGAGTCAATGTGCATCTTCGGGGTATATTCGATATCGAGCTGACCAAAGCAGCGAGGAGCTTTATATTGAAACATGATCATCGCCGGGGCATCAATTTTAACCAAACCTACAGCCTCCCTGACGGGAGTGTACTCAATCCAGGCATACACCCTTTCCACGGGTCCACCTAAATAATAACCCGCTGAAAACAGGTGGTAGCCATGGTCAAAGACCAGCGGGCCGCCGCCGCATAACTTCTCGTTGAAACGCCACGCCCAAGCCGACAGGGGCACTTCCCATGAAGCGCCCGAGCCGGTGTTGATATGCATACGCACGGCGCGTACCGAGCCGATCTCGCCAGCGTCGATCATTTCCCTGGCTTTCACCACTGGTGAATAATAGACCATCGTCTCATAAACCCTGAGCAATACACCTGCCTTGTTAGCCGAGAAGATCATTTCATCTGCCTCAGCAGCAGAAAGCGCCATGGGCTTCTGCACCGAGATGTGCTTGCCTGCCTGCGCAGCCTGAACAGTCATGGGACAATGCAGGTGATGTGGAGTGAGCAACTCCACCACATCGATTTCTTTGTCATCGAGCACCTGCTGGTAATCGGTATACAACTTCTCCACACCCCATAACCGGGCTTGATGTTGAGCGCGTGATTTATTGGTGTCGCAGACCGCTGCAATGATGGCATCCTGACGGCCGTCATAGCCCATCTCATGTAAGTCTGAAATGCGACCACATCCGACGATGGCAACTCGGATCGGTTTCATAATTTCTCCTTATTCTTTCGTATCCTATTCTTTTTCAGCCTGTGCTGCAGCGTCCATGGCTTCAAGCTTTGCCCGCACTAATGCGTGGCTCTTGCGGGTAATTGGATACTTGAACAGAAAAGGTAAAGTGATGAAAATAAAAATCGCTGGGACCAAACCAAAGAAAAGACGAATTCCCAGAAGGGCATGAGGCGTCTGCGCCACGTTGGGCACATAGCCAAAACCACTCAAAATCCAGCCGACACCAGCCAGCGCCAGGGCTTCTGAAAGCTTGGTCGCCAATCCCCAAACGCCATAATACATACCCGATCGTTGCTGACCGGTCTCCGCACGATCATAATCGCCCACATCTGCAACCATTGCCCAGGGATAGATCCAGTTGACAGCAAAGCCAAAACCAACCAGCACAAACAGAAGATAAAGGAGATTCGTAGGCTTATTAGGTAGAAAGAAGGTGACCAGAACAGCGATAGCGCCAATACCCATCCCAATCGCGTATACAGGACCCTTGTCCATCTTCTTGCCCAGCCACTGCCAAAAAGGCAGCGAGAGGGTAACACAGATCAGCATCAAGCCCATAGCAATTGAAATTTGATCTTTCATTAAGAGCTGGTATTCTACATAATATGCCATCAAGATCTTACAGAAGGCGAAGGAGATATTCAGGGTAAAGTAGATGATACACAATTGAACGAAAGCTTTGTTCTTGAAGGCATTACCAAAGGATTTTAACGGAGAGGTTTCGGGTTCAGCGACAGCCAGATCCTTGCGCTCACGCAAACCAAAAGCGGAGATTAACAGTGCTAATCCGGCAAAAACGCCATAGGCAATACCAATGAAAGCCCAACCGGTACGCTGTACAGCAAACATACCAACGATTGCAGGTGTCAACGCTGCCCCTACCAGATAAGCAGGCACAGCCATGGCCATGCGGTATGTGGTCAGGCTTGAGCGCTCATCGTAATCATCGGTTAATTCTGCAGTCAGCGCGTAGTAAGGAACATTGGTTAATGTCCAGATCGTATCAAAGAGCAAGAAAGTGGCAGCAATCCAGAAAAAAGCCCAAACGAGATTCTGGGTGGGAACAAACCACAGAAGTGCAATTGAAATCACCAAGGGAATTGCGCCGAATAACATGAATACCCGACGTTTCCCAAAGCGGCTTTTAGTGCGGTCGGTAAACCAACCAAACAGCGGGTCGTTAATTGCATCCCATATCTTACCGATGAGCAAGGCGTTACCTGCCAGGGCAGGCGGAATGAGAGCGCCATCGGTGTAGAATTTCATCAGGAAGAATTGAACAGCGGAATTAACCAGGGCATTGCCCAGGTCACCAATTCCATAAAAGATTTTTGTGCGCTTGCTTAACTTGTTTGTATTTTCTGCCATGCTATTCTCCATATAAACATAATTTAGTGTTTAAGAAGTCCGTCCAGCGTTGATCTGAGGAGGGGATCAGCCTCCAGTCCTGTCATCAGTGCTGCCTGGAAAGTTGGAAAATCAAGTACTGGATGAAGCACCTCCTTCGGCAGGGATTTCATAATCTCTGCCATCGATTTATGGGTTGACTGTGAAACCTGCTTCAGTAAATGGCGAGCTTGTGCTTGCGGTTCAGCCCGCTGAGAGGGATATCCGCTGCCGGTTTCTGTGATAAAGAGATTATCGAAGATCATTCTCAGATTCACATCCCCTGCCCATCCGTAACCCTGGTTGAGCGCCAGCGAGATGCAATTTCCGGCATTGATGCGTGTAAACAGGAAAGCGTCTAACGGGGTCAAAATGTGTCCGCAGAACACACCCGGATATTGCATGACTGCGTTAAGGTAACCCAACCCGGTACCACACCCGCCAATGACAAAATCCACTACACCGAGGTACAGCAAGAGGGCAGACATCAATCCAGTGTGGATATACAGCAGGGCCGGCATGTCTCCGCTTCGCGTGTTACCGAGGTTGAGCACCTCGTGTCCCCGACCTGCAAGCGCTGTCAGGATGTCAGCATTTTTATCAGCAGCGCTGATCTCGTTGATAACAGCAATTTTCATATGGGTTCCTTGAACAAATAATTGAAGAGGCAAATGAGTACTTGTTTGCCCAAATTACCTCTTCCTTTCCATCACGCGCATCGCAGCAGCAATAATGTTTTCAACCGATAGTCCAGAATGATCCATCAGTTTGTCCAGATCCCGGCCAGTCAGGCAGAAGCGGTCCGGGATACCCACCCGCTCGATTGGGATTGGAACCGACTCCGCCAGTGCTTCAGCCACCGCGCTACCCAGCCCACCAATGATGTTGTGCTCCTCAGCGGTGACCATTGCCCCGGTCTCTTCGGCTGCTAAGATCAGCAATTCACGGTCAAGAGGTTTGAGCGTGTGGACCTCCAAAAGGCGGGTGTCGATGCCGATTGCTGAGAGTTTCTCCGCTGCAACACAGCAGCGCCCGACCATTGTCCCTGTAGCAACCAGGGTCAGGTCATAGCCCTGGCGCAGCAAACGACCCTTTCCGATCTCTAACTTTGTGCCCGGCTGGTAGACCGGCAATGCCCCAGCCCGGCTGAGTCGCAAATAAACCGGACCATCATATTCAGCAATGAGCGGTACCCAGGCTGCAGCCTCAGCTGCATCAGCTGGGACAATAACGGTCATGTTTGGTAGGGCGCGCACATTCGCCAGATCGCTGATCGAGTAGTGGGTGGCGCCATCCTTAAAGTCTGAAACACCAGCATAGCTGGCAGCGATCTTCACATTTGTTTGGCCATAGCAGACACAGGTGCGAATTTGTTCCAGCGCGCGCAACGATAGGATTGAAGCAAAGCCGTTGATGAAGGGCAAGAAACCACCCAAAGCCAGACCGACTGCGACATCCACCATGCATGGTTCTGCGATGCCAATGTTGAAGAAGCGATCAGAAAATCTCTCAGCAAAGAACTTAGAGAGCGTTGAAGCCGAGGTATCCACATCCAGAGCAACCAGACGCGGATTGGTCCCTCCATACTCAGCCAGCGCCCGTCCATAAGCCTCACGCATTGAAAGATCAGCCATTTTCCACCTCCCCCAGCTCGATCAGAGCTTGCTTAAACTGTTCAGTATTTGGTACATTGCCGTGCCAGTAGGATTGATTCTCCATGAATGAGACGCCGCGTCCCTTGGTGGTGTACGCGAGAACAGCCGTTGGTCGGTCGTGGATCTGATGCGCCAGGTCAAGTGCTCCTGCTACAGCTTGCACCGAGTGACCGTTGACCTCAATAACATGCCAGCCACAGGCTGCCCATTTGTCTGCCAGCGGCTCGAGCGGCATGACCGCAGAGACAGGGCCGTCAAGCTGGACATTGTTGTAATCGATGATTGCGATCAGGTTCGCCAGCCGGAATTTTGCGGCAGCCATCGCCCCCTCCCAGACAATTCCTCCCTGGCACTCTCCATCACCAAGCAGCACATAGGTGCGATAGCTCATCTTATTCAACTGTGCTGACAGTCCAAGCCCTACCCCAATCGCGACCCCGTGCCCGAGCAAACCGCTGGTCATGTCCACACCCGGAGTTTTAAAGCGGTCTGGATGACCCTGGTGCGGGCAGTCCAGCTCGCCCCAGATATCCAGTTCGGAGCGTGGGAAAAATCCACGCCGGGTCAGGGCAGCATAGTACACAGCTGAAGCGTGACCTTTACTGAGGATAAATCGGTCGCGTTCTTCCCACTCTGGTCGGGAAGGATCGATCCGCAGGACGTGAAAGTAGAGCACAGCCATTATCTCTGCTGCTGAAAGCGCACCGCCCGGATGACCGGCTCCCCGGTTATAGATCAGTTTGAGGCTGTCAACACGCAAACAACGTGCGATTTCCTCCAGTTCAAATGTTTTTTCAAGGGTTAATGCTGACATAATTTCTCGTATCCAGGGCTCCTCTTTGTTTTTCCTTACAGGCCAATTTCGTGACGCAGCTTTTGAACTTCATCGCACTGGTTTCCTACGTTCCATCGTCCATAAACCCCCATCCCTCCCAGAGGGTCAGGGCCAAAATAAACTGGCACGTGTATCAAGCTCAATCCGGTGTACTCCCCAGCCTGTTGTAAGGCGGATAGCAAATCCTCAGGGGTGCGTCCTCCATCAAGCGCCAGCACACCCGGGACGGATCGCGCCCAGGCCAGGTAATCAACATGGATCGTATTCCAGGTTGCAAACCCCTGCCCATACTGGTCATTTTGCAACGCGGTGATGGCGCCCATCCGCCCATTATCCAACAGCAGGATACAACCGTGTGCTCCATGCTCGGCACCATCAATCAGAATCTGCGGGTTCATCGTAAATGAGCCGTCGCCTGTGAGCGCCAATCCAAAAAAGGGCTTATTTGCAGCAGCAGTCGCCAGCAGGGCGGAAACAGCGAAACCCATATATGAAGCGCCTGTATCAGTAAAAGTCTGACCAGGATGGTCATCTTCCACAATCTGAAATCCATTGGCCTGTACATCTCCAGCATCAAAAAAACTGATTACACCATTATTCTTTGCCCAATCGCAGGCAATCTTGATGGCTGCTGGTTGAGTTAAGACCGGGCTGTTCCAATATTCATCCAGCAGAACTGGTGTATGCATCCGCGCTTCCTTAAAAGCTTGCCATTCCGCTTTTTTTCCAGCGCAAACCTGCAACCAGGCCTGTTTAACTGCCGATGCCTCTTCCAGGGCTGCATTTAATCGTGCCAGCGTGTGTTGCACGTCGCCAACAAGCGCCAGGGTGTGACGGTAGTGGCTGGCGTCGTTGACATCTGCATTGATATTGATCACCCGTTTGACCAGAGGGTAGCCGGTGCGCGAACTATCCGATTGACATACTGCTCGTGTTCCTACAGCAATTAACAGGTCTGCATTCTCCATCGCATAATTACCGGGTAGTGAGCCCTTCGAGCCACCGACAGTCATGTTCTGTGGATGGTCGTAGGGAATACATCCGGATGCGTTCGGAGTGTGGACCAGAGCACCACCTGAGCGCTCCAACAGGGTGATCAGCTCCGCGCCGGCGGATCGCCCCCCTCCTCCGACCTTTACGATCACCCGTTCCGCCTGCGAAATCCACTTCGCAGCCTGGGCATAGTCCCCCGCAGATGCACCCAGATGAATCGTTTGAGCTTCAGGCAACTCACACAGGTTAAAATTTTCCAGCCAGGATGCCTGGGTATTCATCGGCAGTAACAGGTAGAAGGGACCGGGACGGTAGGGGTGATCAACCGTCACAGCCCCGCGGTGTAAAGCCGTTGAGAGAGCCAGTGGCGTGTGCAGGCTGTAGGCATGCCCCATCGTCGCAGCCAGTTGTAGAAACATGTTTTGCTCATGTTTGGGAACCTGCTGCATGTTAAATCCCTCGTCTTCGGTCGTCTCGTCGCCAAAAAGATACCAGACTCCGATACCATCTGAGGCAGGGGTAAGGGATGCTGCCAGCGCATGGAGCGCCCCTGGACCAATGGAGGTTACCACTGCAGCCTTTTCACCGGTTACCCAGCGCAACGCAGTCGCAGCGTGTGAAGCCTCAATCTCGCTACGCACCCCAAAGGCTCTTAACAACCCTGCATCCTGATAGATGCGCAAGACTTCGCCAACCTCAGTTGAGCCATGACCGAGGACGGTGAAATAAGTGCGCACACCCTGGCGCAGCAAACCGATGACAAGCGCTTCCGACAGAGTCAGTGAAAGCCTGGCAGGTAAATTATTTGCAGCAAATGCGGCTGCATGGTCAACTCTCTGGAGGGTTAATTTTTCGTGGGAGGGTTTGATGTTCATTTATTCTCACAAGAATCAAAAATATATGTCATGATCATAAAATTTTTTACAACTGATGCTTACGCATCGACCGCAAACATCTCCATATTAATGGATGAAGGACATGCGTTCCGAAAGTTCTTTGCCAATCCTGACTACGGTAGCTGCTAGATCAGGCAACAATTCATCGGTGATGCGCGTAGATGGGCCTGAGATTCCAATTGAGCCAATCGCCTTGTTACGGAAATCGAAGATCGGCACAGCGATGCACCGCACACCAGTATCAAATTCCTCATCGTCCACGGCGAAGCCCAGGCGACGGACTATATCCAGGTGACTACGCAGGGTTTCAACGTCTGTGATGGTCTGAGGTGTAAATATCTCCAGTGGGTCTGGAATCCCCTGGTCATCGAAGGCAAGCAACACCTTGCCGAGGGCGGTGCAATGCAGTGGATTCAATGTTCCCACTTCAGCATTAACCCGTAATGTCGCTGGTGACTCAACCTGGTCAATGTAAAGAACACAGCCATGCGCTGAAATACCCAGGTGTGCACACTCACCCGTAGCCTCCATCAGCTGGCGCAAATAGGGTTTGGCAACTTCGCGCAATGGAAGGCGGGTTAAAATGCTGCGACTGAGTGTGACCACCCGTGGTCCGAGGTGGAACAGACGCGTTACCTCATCCTTATCTGCATAACCATATTTTACAAGCGTGTTGACCAGCCTGGAAGCACTGCTCTTGTTAATATCCAGGATCTCAGCCATTTCGGTAATACCGACACCCTCCTGGGATTGGCCTAACAAATCAAGGATCTTTAATCCACGCGCAAGTGATTGAATTTCGCTCATTGTTGTCTATTGTACAACAATGATGTATAATATGCAATAGCAAATTTGAGAAAAACAAAGAGGTAAATTATGGAAGAGGTTCTAAATTATATCGATGGTAAATGGATTGCACCAAAAGCGGTCGACTTTGTTGATGTGGTGAACCCTGGAACAGGGGAATTACTGACACGCACTCCCCTGTGCAGTAAGGCGGATGTGGATCAAGCTGCTGCTGCAGCATCTATTGCTCTGCCCGCCTGGCGGAGCACACCCGCCCAGGACCGCATTCAGTTTCTGTTCAAGCTCAAAGCGCTGTTAGAGGCTAATCTTGACGAGATAGCCCGGGTAATTACGATGGAATGCGGCAAAACCTTTGACGAGTCACGCGGTGAGATGGTACGAGCAATTGAGAATGTCGAGGTCGCCTGCGGAATCCCAATGATGATGAAGGGAGAGATTTTCGAAGACATCGCCCGGGGTGTTGACGAAATTCTTCTGCGCCAGCCAGTAGGTGTGTGCGCCACAATCGCGCCATTTAATTTCCCCGGTATGATCCCCTTCTGGTACCTGCCATACGCCCTGGCTTGCGGCAACACCTACCTGATCAAACCATCCGAAAAAGTGCCGCTGACCATGCAAATAATCTTTCGTCTGATCGACCTAATCGGTCTGCCCAAAGGAGTGGTCAACCTGGTTAATGGTTCAAAAATAGCAGTTGATGCAATCCTCGACCACCCGACCATCCGTGCGGTTACTTTTGTTGGCTCCACAGCAACCGCCAGGTATATCTATCGACGAGCGGCTGAAAATGGCAAACGGGTCCAGGCACAGGGCGGGGCAAAGAATCCGGCTGTGATATTGCCCGACGCCGACATGGACGCTGCTGTCAGGATCATTGCTGATTCAGCCTTTGGTTGCGCGGGACAGCGCTGCTTGGCTTCATCACTGGCGATCACCATCGGCGAGGCCCACAACGCCTTCCTGGAGGGCATATGTGAAGCAGCTTTGAGCCGCAAGGTAGGCTATGGACTTGATGAAGGGGTGCAGATGGGACCGGTGATTAACCTTGACAGCAGAAAACGCATCGAAGAGCTGATCGGCCTGGGCATCAGGCAAGGCGCTGATCCGCTGGTCGATGGACGAGATGCGCTCATTGAGGGCTATGAAAATGGCACTTATATTCGCCCGACAATCCTGTCCGATCTTCAGCCACACCATGAGATCGCTCGTACCGAGATCTTTGGCCCGGTGCTGGGATTGATCCATCTCTCCAGCCTTGATAAGGCAATTAACTTAATTAACCAGGGCGCATACGGAAACCAAGCCAGCCTGTTCACCTCAAGTGGTGCAGCAGCGCGCAGATTCCGTTATAGCGTTGAAGCTGGCAATATCGGTATCAATATTGGTGTCGCAGCGCCAATGGCATTTTTCCCTTTCAGCGGGTGGAAGGACAGTTTCTTCGGGGATCTGCATGGCCAGGGCGATGATGCAGTCCGTTTCTTTACCCAGGAGAAAGTAGTCGTTGAACGCTGGCCTAAGGAATGGGCGCGAAAGTTTTAATAGGCGATAGACCTGAAGCGTTTGAGCATCTTAGCCTGCAGCCTTTGCCACAAACATCGCTATTTTTTAATCAGCGAAATATAAATCATTCTTTTAACGACGCGGTCAAACTCAAAAATCCCGGTCAGATTTTTGGGACAGAAATAGCCCTCCGGTTAAAGAGAGGTGAATTTTCCATGCCTGACATTAATAAATACGCTAAACACCGCATCGAATATGCAAGCACACCTTGTGGGAAATTAATACCAAGAATTGTCTATTTGGATTATAATCAACAAAGCCAAGGTTGCCCTGTGACCATCCAGTGCAATCCATTTTATTGGTGATCAACCTACCTCAGAAACGCACCTGGAACGGGCTATAAGCGTGCATTTGCTGATCGAGCTACTGTATACATGCCGAATCTGAAACAGGTGCATTGATCGAGTGGTCAATCACAAACAGTCTTTTCTACCGGATGACAATCGGATACACCTGGTAGACTGGATGCACAAAAAACACCACCAGCTGACATTTGTCATTAATGTCGGAGGGGCGGATGCATGGAAAAAATCGGGCTTTGCATAAATATTTAATAGGGCGAATTGGACGGCAGTCATGGAAAACAAAGCCAATTTTCATACAGAAGACGAGATCCTTAGTCAAAAGAAAAAAAGACGTCTGAAAATCACTTTGGGCGTCCTGGGCGGCATCATCTTCGTTTTTGTCATCTTCTATTTTGCCTGGGCCAGGCCAAAACTCAGAGAACCCATCTCTGAGCCCCTTACACTTCCCCTGATTACGCCGTCAGCGCCAGATGCACCCGAAGTTGAACAAGATGCCTATCCCACAGTAGCCCAGCACCCCTCTGCCCTGCCTGAAGCACCAGTTTTCCATCAACCAATCCATGCGCCACAAGCCAAACCGGTGTGTGGTAAAGATGCTGAGTGGATAGTCTTAATGGTTGGGATTGACTATCGCGGCGAAGACTACCTTTACGGTTTGGCTGATTCGATCCGGGTGATCCGCATCGACTTTGTCAACATGGCAGTGAATATGGTCGCATTACCTCGCGATCTGATCGTCGAAGCGCCTGAAGGCCGTTTCACCGCGCCGGACCCTTTCAAGATCAACCAGGCGTATCTATTTGGCACGCCGGGGATGGGCCATTATCTCGGGGATGGTTTGGGGGCAAGCGCCCTGGCAGAGGTAATTTATTATAACTTTGGCGTTTCCGTCGATCACTATGGCGTTATCAATTTTGCGACCCTGATTGATTTCATTGATGCCATCGATGGCGTTGAGATTGATCTCCCCGGTCCGGTCGCAGGCGGCTATTTTGGTGACTATCCCGCCGGTATCCAAACCCTGAATGGTGAACGCGCCCTGGCTTTATCCATGGTTCGCGAGGGCTATGGCGATGCCTTCCGCGTCAGAAACCAGACCCTGATCATGCGGGCTGCGCTTAACAAGCTGATTAAGCCCGCCTATTGGTCACAGGTGCCGGTTCTGCTGAACGAGTTTGGCAACTCTTTCCTGACTGACCTTTCCATCGAGGAGCTCACCAGCCTCAGTGTTTGTTTTTTACGAAATTTCGACAGGGAAAACCTGAATACCTTCGAAGCGCCTGAGGGCTTGTTGTCTGAAAGCAGCGCCTTTATTCCTTCATTGAACAACAATGCCTTTGTCTATCTGTGGGATGAACGTTTTCTCGAGTGGATGCACAATGCCTTATTACAGGAGTAAACAGCAGTTGTTGGCGGGTGACTGAAAACTGAAAGAATAATAACCTCACCTAACCTCTTCCTGACAGGATACAAAATGACTCAAACGACCGATACCGACTCCTGGGACCTGATCATCACCTCCCGTAAAAAATGGTACGACCTCCAATTAGCCGACGTCTGGCGTTACCGAGACTTAATCGCGCTGTTTGTACGTCGGGATTTTGTCTCTCGCTACAAGCAGACCATCCTTGGGCCGCTGTGGTTCATCATCCAGCCGCTGATCACATCTCTGGTGTTTACCGTCGTCTTCGGCAATATCGCCCGTCTGCCCACCGACGGGCTGCCGCAGTACCTTTTTTATCTTTCCGGTAACGTTATGTGGGGCTACTTCTCCGCCTGTCTGACCGGCACCTCTGACACCTTCATCGCCAACGCCGGCATCTTCGGCAAGGTTTACTTTCCCCGCCTGGTGATGCCGATTTCAATTATCATTTCCAACCTGCTCAGCTTCGCCATCCAGTTCGTCTTCTTCCTTGGCTTCTACCTCTTTTTCTACCTCCAGGGCGCAGCTATCAAATTGACGGAGTGGGCTTTCACACTGCCTCTGCTAATCTTGCTGATGGCTGGGCTGGGATTGGGCTTCGGCATCATCATCTCCTCCATGACCACCAAGTACCGCGACCTGCGCTTCCTGGTGGCCTTCGGCGTCAGCCTGTGGATGTACGCCACCCCCGTGATCTACCCGGTTTCTTCCATCCCTGAAAACTGGCGTTGGGTAGCTGCCATCAACCCTATCACACCCATCATCGAGACCGTCCGGGCCGGTTTCCTGGGCGCAGGCAATGCCTCCTGGGCCGGCCTTGCCTACAGCGCTGGTTTTATGCTCGTAGTGATGCTCATCGGCGTGGTCATTTTCAACCGGGTTGAGAAGACCTTTATCGATACTGTTTAAGGAACATCATTTTTTCTCATGAGAAAACTTGCACCAATCCTGTTACTGCTCTCAATCGCCTTAATTTCCTTTTCCTTTCCCGCCTTTGAAAACAACCTGTGGTCGGTAACCTTCGTCAAAGGCTTTAAAAGCGGGTTACTCACACCTGAACAATTAACCACTGCGCCCAAAAGCCATCCGCATGCCAGGGTTTTGCAGGCACGGGTTGCGATGTCGGAACAAGACGACACCTTCGCCCTCCAGGTAATCGAGGCTCTTGTACCCACAAACGATCCCGTCACCCTGCAGACCTATGCTGAACTCTTGTTTTCGCTGGAACGCTACACCGAAGCCCTTGATATCTGGCATAGCCTGGGCATGTATAACAAGATCGAACACGCCGCAAACGCCTTGAGAACCTCAGGAAATTCGGAGATGGCAATCTACGCCCTCGAAAAAGCCTACGACATCCGCCCTGACATTTACGCCAGGTCGCTCCAGTACGCTCAACTGGAGAGGGCGAACAAAACGAGAGACGCTGGACAGATCTTAGAATCAATCCCCCTGTATCAAGCCATCATTGATCAGTTCCCTGATTATGTCGCGCCCTATGGAGATCTCGCCCTGGCTTATCTTGAGCAGGGCGAGCCAAACCTCGCGCTCAGCACCCTCGACAAGGCTATGCCAAAATCCTCAGCGGACTATCGTTTCTATATGCGCGCTGGCAACATATATGATCAATGTGGTAGTTTCGATCGCGCTTTAGAGGCTTACCAGAAGGCACTTCTTGAATGCTCGAATTGCCAGGACGCAGTTCAAGCGATCGACAGACTTATAAACCCTTAAATGACTCGAATACAGCCAGACCGGGATACGTTGATGCCCACTGTAACGGGCAAATTATCGCAACAGAGACCTCTACGCGACAGATTGGCGTCGCTCTCGCTCATCGCAATTCTCCTTTTCACTGCCGGCCTGTATGCCCTGCTGATGCTGCAGGATGAACCCTTCCTGTTTGCCCTGGTCTTGCTTGCGCTGGTGTGGGTGCTGCACCTCTGGGCTGACCGCTGGGCCATCTACCCCACACCCCTGGACGTGCCCATTCTTGCTCTACTGATTTTAATGCCGCTCAACCTCATCATCTCCGCTGATCCACCGTTGACCCTAGTCCGAATCGATCATCTTTTGCTCAGTTTTTCGCTGTTCTTTGCCATTGTTCGGTTGGTTCAACTCAGAAAGCACTTCCCTGCCCTGATTTTCTCGTTGCTCATCCTGTCCATTGGCGCCGGGCTTTTGGGCTTGCTGGCTACAGATTGGCAAAGCTCTATCTTGTTGAGTTTCCTCTCGCCTATCTATGAGACATTGCCGCGGCTCACCGCGTTCGTACCCGGGGCGAGTATCAATAAGAACACAATGGGCGGTGCCCTGGCTTTCTTCCCGCCCTTGTTGCTAAGCCTTCTATGGGACCACTCTGCCTTCCGAAAACTGATTTCCAAATACTCAGGGATAAAATTTTTCCCCATCTGGTTCTACAAACTGCTGGCCTTTTTTGCTCTGGGGCTGGTCCTGGCGGTTGTTTTCCTCACGCAGTCACGAGGTGCCTGGCTTGGCGTTGCCGTCGGGTTGTACGTTTTGCTGGTGTGGAGGGACAAACGCTTCCTGTGGGCAATCCCGATTGGCGTGCTTGCCCTGATCTTGTTTCTAAACCAAACCGGCATTGGTGGTTTGTCCGAGCTTTTTGCCCTGCTGGACCAGGGACAGGATGCCAGCCTGCAGAGCCGACTGGACATCTGGGCAAGGATCATCAGCCTGATCCGCGGTTTCCCCGTCACCGGCGTGGGTCTGGACGCGCTCAACCCGGTATATCAGACCTTTTTCAACCCGTTTTTGTTCAACGAACCCCCCGCCAGGCTCTACCATGCGCACAACTCCCTGCTTTCGGTGGCAAGCGAGATGGGTATCCCGGCGCTGATTTTGTACGTCGCATTGCTTAGCGGTTTTGGTGCGATGGCTTGGCGAGCCTGGAAACGCGCCCGCACGATCAACCGCGTGTTGATCATGGGGTTGGTGTGCGGGATGATCGCACACCAAGTGTTCGGGCTGATGGACGCCTACCCGCTTGGCAAGAACCTTGGCATCACCATGTGGATCTATTTCGCAGTGATGACCGCCCTGTATGTGCATCGCTCCCGGATGGTGCGTTCTCATCCGCAGCCGCAGGTTCAAAAGGCTGCCCAAACTGCAAGCGCGCTGCTGCAAGGGGCTCTGATCAGCCTGGCTGCCTGGCTGATCCTCTCCCTCCTCTCCCTCGCAATGCTACGTGTGAATGTCTATGCAAGCCTGCTTGCTGCAGTTGTTGCAGGCATTTTCCTGGGAGTGATGTTGGTTGTGCACCCCTTGCTTTCAGATGGCATACGACAACCTCAACCTATCAGCTACGCAGTCCCCGAGAGCAACGATTTGGATCAGTCATAAACTAACAGCTATCACCCGTCTTCTATCGTTCTTTTTTACGTATTCATCTAAATTTCTCATAATCACAATTTACCTCCAAGCCTCCAAAATAAAAACCATGCCAAATACAAAAACTGTCTTCCTTGCCTTTACGCTCGTTGAATCACCGATAGCAAAATATTTCCTTAGACTTTCTGATGAATTGATCAAACGAGGTTATAGAGTTGTAATCATTACATCAAATCAGAAGACGAAATTAGTCTCAAAAGAAACAAACCCTGCTATCTATACCTGGCCTTCTTTTCGGCCCACAAAATTGGCTGACGCCTTTTTTCTTGCCAAATTGATCAAGCAATATCGACCAACACTGATTATTTCTAATTTTGTTGCTGATAATATCTGCTTATCTGTTTCGTGGCTTTTCCACGTTCCAATCAGAGCATTTCACCAACACTTGTCATATATCAATTATCAAAATATGTCCACTAATCTGATAACCAAATACAAGATTTGGCGTAAAAAAATCCTCTATCACCTGGCTTCGGATTGTTTCCCTGTCTCGGATGCTATGGCGGAAGAAGCTAAAAGTATTTTCAAAATTCACGAATCAAAAATCAAGGTGTTTCATAACGCTATTGAAGACCCAAAATCCTATATACTATTTGAAGGAAAACCATATGTTGATCTGGTATGTGCTGGTCAATTAATTTTTCGCAAAGGCCAGGATACCTTAATCAAAGCAATGCAGATTATTGTTCAAACATATCCACAGACTAAATTGGCATTATTAGGAGATGGCCCACAAAAGCTAGCACTATGCGAGATGATTGGAAAATCAAGTTTAACGAAAAATATTTCTTTATTGGGAATAGTTCCCTGGATTGAGGTTTTTCAATGGATGGAAAAGGCGAATATTGTAATTGTCCCTTCACGTGCTGAAGCATTCGGATATGTTGTCGTTGAAGCCTTCAGTGTTGGCACGCCCGTGATTGCATCGGCGGTTGGCGGCATTCCCGAAATCATCCGCGACGGGGTCGATGGCTTCCTCGTGCCGCCGGATGATCCGAAGGCTTTGGCTGAAAAGATAATGACAATCTTGAGAAATCAAAACCTGCAAAACCAGATGGGCGCAAATGCACGCCAGCGCTTTTTAGATAAGTTTGAATTGTCAGCTGCGGTTAAATACCAAGCAGATTGGTTAGACAAAAAGATAACCGGTGAGATTTGAGATAAAAATTCAATTGTTTTTATCAGCCACAAGCCATTCTCTCACCATATTTCTTTACCTGCTCTTTCACCTTCAAGCTTCTGGATGTTCCCTATCAACTACACAGTCCTCGACAGCATCATGTTTCTTTTTTGCATCATCAATCCCACAGTAAAACATAAGTTCAACTCCTTGTGATATGATCCTTGAAGTGAGGTGACCTCAGGACTCTGCGAGACTCTCTGCCTTGTTAGTTATGCGCAGCTTATTCTGCAACCTGCTTATTCGAGACCTCTCGCAGAGCTGAGGCGACATTCTAATTCACGAGGCTGACCCTCAAGGAAGTTTTCGTCGACCTCAGCTTCTACGATTGATTGTAATCAAGCCTTATTCTGGCTACTGACTTATTTATACAAGGAAGCAACTTTGAGTTATCCTAACCTTTCTCTCCTTGTTAGCAGTTACGATAAATACTCAGTATGTTGGGAGCCATTTTGTCACGGGCTGAAAAAATATTGGCCTGAGCATCCTCGGCTCTATTTCATCACCAACCATCTCGAAGCGCCAAGCGGTACTTCGTTGAAGTTAGGAGACGACCAGGGTTGGGCTAAGAATCTGCTCCAAGCTTTGGAGATGATCCCAACCGATTATGTCCTTTATGCCCAGGAAGATTATTGGATAAAATCGCCGGTCAACAATCAGAATATTATAGATTACTTAGGCTACCTCGAAAGAGATTCAGCCGATTACATTCGTCTCTACCCTGCGCCCGGTCCAGCTTCGCAACTGGAGTCGGACGATCGACTGGGAATAATTGCTGCAAATGCAGAGTATCGGACATCACTTCAGATGGCACTCTGGCGTAAGGGGTCCCTCCATTCATTAATCAATCCAGAGGAATCCCCCTGGCAATTTGAAGTCACTGGCTCAAAACGCAGCCAGCTCTACCAGGATCGTTTTTGGTGCGTCACCAGACGCAGACATGGCATCGATTATGCCTTTACAGCAATTGTTAATGGCTACTGGTCAGACGTGGCTTATAGATATTCGGAAATTGAGAAACTGGAGATTAACTTTTCTGAATTGCCTGATAAGCCCAAATTTCGACAATTATCCGATCAAATAAAACTTAGAGCCTATCAGGCTAAGAAACGAATTAAAAACCTCCTGAAACACGGAGGCAAATTGAAATGACACGAGTTGCAATCGGCGCAATCATGAAGGACGAAGGTCCATACATTTTGGAATGGGTAGCCTATCACAAATCGCTCGGCTTCAAATTAATAATCGCCGATCATGGCGGCGGTGATGAGACAAGCAAAATCTTAACCTTCCTGCACAATGCAGGTGTCATTTATCGAATAGATTTTCGGTTTAAGAAAAAACTTCCACAAATCCCCGCATATCGGGCGATCTTACATAGAGCCCGGAAATCTGGAATCGACATCATCGGATTTTTGGACTGTGATGAATTCTTTACCAAGACTATACCCATCTCGTCCTTAAGCCCATCTGATGGGGCAGCTCATATCGAATCGGAGTTTAAACGTTTAAACGCTACACAGATTAGTTACCATTGGCTTTTGTATGGCAGTAAAACCTATTCTGAAGACGAAAAAATACCCGTTCTACAAAGATTCAGCCATCATTCTCACTGGCAAACCAAAGAAAATAGGATGGTGAAAAGCTTCATTTTAGTAAAAGAGATGTTCAAGCTGAAAAATCTATTTTTTTTTAGCCCAAAAATTGTTACCTCCCATAACTTTCATGGCGCCAACAGGCGATGGATTATCGATGATGATCTCGTAAAAAAATTTGATATTAACACACAACACGCTACTCATCAGAACGGTGCTATATTACATTACATAATTAAGACTTGGGATGAATATCAACGAAAAGTTAACCGAGGCCGTGCACTGATTGGTAATACCCGCTACACTGCTGAATTTTTTCGCAAAAATGATCTCAATGAAATTTATTCTCCAATCCCAGATTCTTTAATAATCGAATTGACACATAAGATCGATGACCTTAATATTTTAATCGGGAATTATTCACTACAGGAAGTTGAGCCAAATTTTCTAACTGATGTAAAGGTCTGGGTAAATTCGCTGGGGTTTTCTGATATTGCGAATCATAAATTTTTATTCACAATATATAAGATTGTTAAAGAAATTAGACGCTACTTCGCCGAGGAAACAAAATCCCGAACAGGTTAGAATTATGAACAAAACAGTCATCTCTGATGAAAACTTAACCAAACGCTATTACCTCGGCGTCATCGGCACCGGCACCCTCAGCCGCGACCTCAACCGCGTCGTTAATAAAATATATGAATAGAATGAACCGCGATACCCAAAGGGCACGATGAGGCCGCAAAGAACACAAAGAATAAATATTCTTAGCGAACTTCGCGGTTCAAATATTGAATTATGAACAATACCGTCATCTCCGTTGAAAACTTAACCAAACGCTATGACCTCGGCGTGATCGGCACCGGCACCCTCAGCCGCGACCTCAACCGCTGGTGGGCTCGCGTGCGTAAACAGCCCGACCCCTACACCCGCATCGGCCAGCGCGATGCCTTCGAGCGCATCGGCGAATCGATCCTGGCGCTGGATGACGTCTCCTTCACCGTGCAGCAGGGCGAGACATTGGGCATCATCGGGCGAAACGGCGCCGGCAAGTCCACGCTGCTCAAGATCCTCTCGCGTGTCACCGCGCCCACCAGCGGCGTGGTCAAAATCAAAGGGCGCATCGGCAGCCTGCTGGAGGTCGGCACCGGCTTCCACCCCGAGCTGACCGGGCGCGAGAACGTGTTCCTCAACGGCGCCATCCTCGGCATGCGCAAGGACGAGGTACAGCGCAAGTTCGATGAAATTGTAGACTTTTCCGGCGTGGAGAAGTTCATCGACACCCCCGTCAAGCGCTACTCCAGCGGCATGTACGTGCGCCTGGCTTTCGCCGTTGCCGCCCACCTCGACCCCGAGATTTTGGTAGTAGACGAGGTGCTGGCAGTGGGCGACGCCGAGTTTCAGAAGAAGTGCCTGGGTAAAATGGGCGAAGTCGCTGGCGAGGGTAGGACGGTACTGTTTGTCAGCCATAATATGGGGGCGATTCAAAATTTATGTAAAAAATCTATCTTACTATCGGATGGACGAATCACTCATTCAGGCTCATCAGAAGATGTTGTCCAGGAGTATCTCTTATCATCCAATCAAAAGGCATCGATAAATATTCTCCGAAAAGCTGATAGAAGGGGATCCGGAGGATTTCGTTTCACCGAAACCTGGGTAGAAAACGAAAAGGGTGAAAAAGGTGGTACAGTCATCGTGGGCAAACCTTTCAAAATCGTTGCTGAGTTTGAAGTCGAGAGGGATACTGCAATTAAAGATCCCTACGTTGCTTTTGCTTTACGGGATTCAGTTGGAGGTTTTATCAGCGACTTGTGGAATCATGGTGCTGGTTTCAACTGGCCTAAACTTCCTGAGCGAGGAAAATTCACTTGCATGATTCCCAGATGCAGCTTAAATATTGGCGTCTATGGATATAATTTGTTTTGTGGTTCCAAAATAGATACTCTCGATCATGTAATTGACGCGGGCAAATTTGAAGTAATTTTTGGTGATTTTTTTGGAACAAACCAACTTCCATCGGCCAGATTTGGAAAATTACTTATCGATCAGGAATGGGCGCTCACTGATAATAAGAATAAAACCTGATACTCAGGGATCTTATACTTATTGAATCATGTATTATTCAGTCGTAATCCCTTTATACAACAAAGAAAACCACATCCAGCGGGCGATCAACTCAGTGCTCAACCAAACAATACAGGATTTTGAGTTGATCATTGTTGATGACGGCTCCACCGATGGGAGCTTCGAGGTTGCCAACGCCATTCAAGACCCACGCATTCGTATTATCCGCCAGGAAAACCGCGGCGTTTCGGCTGCCCGGAACCGCGGGATCATGGAAGCCAAACATGACTGGGTGGCATTTTTGGATGCCGATGACGAATGGCTGCCCGGTTTCCTGGAAGAGATAATTAATCTTAGGAGCAGATTCCCAGAATGTAGTGTAGCTGCTACAGGATATTATCTGCTAAATCCTAACGGGGTTATTCTCCTTAATAATTTAGGATTCTCAGTCCAAATTGGATGGAGAGGCATTATTGAGAACTATGCTGCATTTAGCATTAGAAGTATTCCTTTTAATTCTTCTTCTTTTGCCGCTACTAAAAATGCGATCATTAAGGCAGGTATGTATTCGGAAGATGTGACGAGATCCGAAGACTTGTCACTTTACCTTTTGTTATCAACAAGGGAGGTGATTTCCTATGCTTATACACCTCTTTCTATATATCACCTCGAAGCCGAAAATAGATCGTGGGTAGGTTTTACGCCCATTGAGACTCATGTCACTAAGGTTGGCAAGGAAATCTTGGGCTCATTGGAAGTTACACATGAGTTCAAACAATATCTTTACGAGGAGTTGGTAAGGAGAGAATTAATCAGAGTGAGGGAACTTCTTCATCGCGGAAAACGAGCAGAAGCTCTGGGAGTGCTTAACTTTTGCGATCAATCTGAAGATTACTCAGAAACTGTGAAAAAATTGAGGAAATGGTCAAGGGCACCCTATTTTCTTTACAGGTTATTGTATTCCATAAAATACAGGGTCAAGATTCTTTTAAAACACCTAAATGAAGCTGACCATTAAGGAATTTAATGAATTCAATTGATTCTGCATACTTCCTACGTTTTGGCTATATTTATAACCGAAACCTTGGAATCCAATACGGTAAGCGGTTACTAAAAACCTGTAATAAACTTGCTGGTGCAGACGAAAAGTCTCTTTTACAAACCCCCACTGCTGTGTCCGAGGAAATTGAACGACTGCTTAATCAATCCCTGACCAGCAGCGTGAGCAGCGAGCCTGCACCGGCATTGTTCCTCTCCGGTGGGATCGATTCGCCCCTGATCGCAGCCATCGCACAGTCGCTTTCAACCACACCGCTGAAAGCGTTTACCTTTTCGTCACAAGACGATACGGCGGATGAAGCCGAGCAAGCAGCCAGGTACGCTACAGAGCTAGGGCTTGAGCATCATATTGTCACCCTCGACCCAAAACGACTCCCAGAGATCATTATTGAGCTGATATCTCATTGCGATGAACCTCCTGGGTTTTATTCGATTATCCCAACCTACCTGGTCTGCAAGGAAGCAAAAAAACATGCCGATGTAATCCTTGCTGGCGACGGGGCTGATGAGCTTTTCTGGGGCTATGCCAGTCGCATGTCACCGGTGATCCGCCTGTCGCCAGTATTTCGGTATCCCAAGTGGTTGCGAAAACTGCGTTGGTGGCTGCTTAAGCGCCCCAATGAGTGGAACCTGCGCTATTTCGATACCGTAGGTGAGTGGTACCGGTCAACGCACGAACATAATTTTGTTGGTTGGCTCAAGCAGATTTTCCCGGCCCTGCCTTCTCTTTCAGGTGAGCACAACCTTTACGATTACGCCGGCACAACTCAGAACGAAACGGCATATTGGGTGCGCTGGAACGAATTCAGCGGGCATATGCAGGCAAATCTGACTAAAACGCACATGGCAGCGACTGCAGCAGATATTCAGATGGAATCGCCATTTTTGGATCAGAAAATGATCGACTTTGCAGCAAGGCTGGATTGGCACACCTGGCTGGATATTAAAAATGAGGTCGGCAAACTGCCGCTCAGGGCACTGCTCGCTAAGTATGTAAGCCAGACCCCAGAGGGCAAACTGGGCTTCAATGTGCCGATGGGCGCTTGGATGCGCGGTCCACTGCGCAGCATATTTGAGGAATACGTTTTGAGTAAAGACGCGCTAATGGGGCTTGAGATCAACCGTGAGGTGATGCGCAAACACTTTGAAGATCATTTGAGTGGAACAATGGACCGCAGCTGGGGCTTGTGGATCTTTTTAAGTCTGGCTATTTGGGAGGAATTACATAAGGGAAGAACATTTAATGATTAAGTTTTTTTCAAACTCTGGGAATTACAGACTAGAAGATCGTTACCACCTGAACACTCCTGCTAAGGCGCTCTGGAGCAACCGCTCACCAGAAGAGCGCCGCCAGGTCTATGGCAAGTGGGTCGACTTTTTTACCTACGAACCCGGCCTTACCCGCGCAGATATCTGCATCCTCACGTACCACTGGTCATATTATGTCCACCACGATAAAGTGTCCGAAGCCCAGGCTGAAGTCAACGCTGCTCATCAGCACGGTAAGCCCACGGTCGTCTTCAGCGGCGGCGACTACCCTGCGAATTTGCCCTTTGAGGATGTGACCCTGTTTGAGTCCGCTGGTTACCGCTCCACGTCCGGCCTGCGCTACCATTCCGCCCAGCCCAGTTACATCCCCGACTACCTGCATCTTTACAGCGGGGGGCAATTCCAGCCCCGCCCCAAGCGCGAAGTCCCCATTGTCGGATTCTGCGGGCAGGCCAGTACCTCGCCGGTGCAAACTGCCTTTCGTGCCCTGCGCCTGGAGTGGCAACGGCGCCAGCACCGCCGGGGGGTGTTCCCCTGGCAGCCGCCCCCTTTCGAGACCTCCTCCTTCCGCACGCGGGTCTTGCGCGCCTTCGCCCATCAGCCGGGGATTGAGACCAACTTCATCCCCCGCAGGCGCTACCATGCAGGAGAGAACAAGGACAAGTCCCACCAGCATCCCTCCAAAGTCGAATTCGTCAACAACATCCTGGGCTCCGACTACACCCTGTGCATGCGCGGTGGTGGCAACTTCTCGGTCCGCTTTTACGAGACGCTGTGCCTGGGGCGCATCCCAATCTTCATCGACACCGATTGCTTGCTGCCGTTCCAGGATGAAATTGATTACAAGTCCTTCTTCCCATGGATTGACTTGCAAGACCTGCCCCACGCGACGGAAATTTTGCTGGATTTTCATTCCAAACTCTCGAATGAGAAGTTTATTAACCTTCAGAGAATGTGTCGTGAATTGTGGCTGAACCATATGACGCCGGATGGATTTTATCGAGACCTGCATCATAAATTACAGACATGGGTCGAAAAATAAAAATCCTCTTGAGCGTTCCCAATTTCATAACCGCCGGCTGGGCGGGGCAATGCTGTATATCATCAAGCTCCTCGATCAAAATTGTCATTCGGCATTAGATTCTCTCTGCCGCCGATCGGAATAATATGACCGACAGAAAATCGCTAGAAGTGCTGATCATTGGTTATGGAAGAGGCAATCTGACCTTTATTGACCGGCTTATCACGGGTCTACTAGAAAAAGGCGTTCGCCTGACTGTTGCAACGCCTCGAAAGAGTGACCTTCACCGTATCCTCTCATTGAAACCAAAGTGGCTCTGGACCCCTCGCCTGCATTCACATCTCTGGGCAGACGTTATCATTACACTGCTGCTCCTGGGTGCAAATCCACGCTTGCGTAAACCAATATGGTTTTGGAAACTGCCCAATCGAGCTGAAGGCTGGCGTTCAAAATTTAAGGCATTCTATCGCTACTTGCCCTTCACACACAAGAATTGGGATGTAATATACTTTCCCTGGAATTCAGCTGCAATAGATCATATTGGCTTATTTGATTCCGGAATGCCGGTTGTGGTCTCATGCCGCGGAAGTCAGGTCAATATCCGACCACATCAGAGGGGAATGGGGGTATTCACTGCCGGCCTGACCGTATCACTTGAAAAGGCTGATGCTGTCCATTGTGTATCACAAGATATCCTTGAAGAGGCTTTACATTATGGAATGACCCGGACCAGGGCGGTCGTTATTCATCCTGCAGTTGATCCTGATTTTTTTATTCCTGCTGATCTAAAAATGCCAGGCCAGGAAGTGAGGTTGGTTACCACTGGCTCCCTAATTTGGAGAAAAGGCTATGAATACATGCTTATGGCCCTATCCGATCTGCGTTGCATGGGCATTGATGCAAAATTGCACATCATTGGTGAAGGGAATGAACGCAACCGGATCCTGTACACAGCCCAAGACCTTGACCTGGCAGACAAGGTAATCCTGCATGGAATACTCTCACCGGAGCATGTCCGACAGCAACTCCAGCAAGCTGACATCTTCGTTTTTACAAGCCTGAGTGAGGGCTTGCCAAATGCAGTGTTGGAAGCGATGAGCTGCGGATTGCCAGTCGTCACCACCGATTGCGGGGGTGTTCGCGAAGCGGTAACGGATGGAGTTGAAGGTATCATAGTTCCAACCCGGGAGCCAAGGCTGACAGCAGAAGCATTACAAAAACTTGCCCAGGATCCAGAGCTGCGGCGAAAAATGGGGTCTGCTGGTCGGAAGCGAGTGTTGAAGGAATTCCGCCTGGAAGACCATGTGGATGCTTTCATCACTCTGTTTGCATCTACCGCTGCAGAAAAGCTGGAGCGTAAGGGCGGTTAATACTATGCGAAAACGGCTGGTGTTGATCACGGCACATTTCCCCCAACTTTCTGAGACCTTCATCGTCAACAAGTTCCTGGGCTTGCTAGATCGTGGTTTGGATATCTATCTCGTCTGCAGCCATTTCGACAAGGCGACCTGGCATAAGTTTCCTGATTTGGCAAATCATCCTGGAGTCAAGCAAAGGGTGAGGCGATGTTTTCCAACCCAGCCGAAATGGTTGGTCCCCTTGTTGTTCCTTCCCGCGTTACTGCGGTGTTTACTGTGGGCGCCTCGCCACACGTTGATTTATTTAAAGGAAGGCTGGACGCAATTCAAGTGGGACATCATCCGGCGCTTCTACTTGGATTCTGCCCTGATCCAATTAAAGCCGGGCATCCTGCATTTTGAATTCGGTTCCTTAGCTGTCGGGCGGACATATTTAAAAGAGCTCCTGCACAGTCAGTTAACCGTCAGTTTCCGGGGGTATGACCTAAACTTTGTAGGGCTTGACCAACCAGGCTACTATGATCAGGTCTGGAAACAGGCGGATGCCTGTCATTTCCTGGGGCGAGACTTGTGGCAGCGTGCTGTAAGACGTGGCTGTCCGACTGAAATGCAACATCGACTGATCCCTCCAGCCATCGATTTGAGCCTTTTTCAGCCTGAAGCAGAACGTGGACCCAATTCTCTTGGCTCGCCCGAAAATCCACTGAGGATACTCAGTGTGGGCAGGTTAGAATGGAAAAAAGGTTATGAATTTGCCCTGCAGGCGATCCGAATGCTTGTTGACCAGGGCACTTCTGTCAGCTATCAGGTAATTGGAGACGGGGGACACCGCGATGCGCTCTATTTTACTCGCCACCAATTAGGCTTGACAGAATCAGTTGAATTTCTTGGAAGCCTACCGCAACACGAGGTGATCCAACATCTTGGTGAAGCAAATGCCTTTTTACATCCTTCCCTTTCGGAGGGTTTCTGTAATGCAGTCATCGAAGCGCAAGCTATGGGAGTACCGGTGGTATGCACCGATGCAGGCGGATTGCCAGAGAACGTCGCCAACGGAGTTACAGGATTTGTTGTCCCCCGCCGAGATCCTGCCGCCATGGCAGAGAAACTGGCTCTGCTGGCTGGGGATGGCGCTTTGCGACTGCGGATGGGAAAAGCCGGGCGTGTGCGCGTGGAAACCCATTTCCAACTGGATCAACAAATCAAAGCCTTTGAAGCTTTCTACATAAATTTAAATAATGAGAGAATGCTGGAGAAAAATAAATGAACATCGTTTTAGGTTTTGTGGGTAAAAATGCATACGAAAATTTTCTCCGATTAAAGACAACTGCCAATCACTATATTGAAGATAATTTACCATTAAACATCGCCTCTTCCAATGATGGTTATGCTGTTTTTGGTTTGCTTCAACCCAGTGGTTTTTACCCCCTAGAGAAACCCATTTATGATCAAAATAACCAAGCTTTGTGTATGATCCAGGGGTATTTTTGGTATCAATCTCATTTTCCGTTGGATGAAAAACAAGCTGTTGATAGTCTGATTAAAGCTTGCCACTTTTTGTTAACAAACAACACATTAGCCCTCTCCGAAGATGATGGCGGTTTATTTAATTTTGTTTGTTATGATGGAAAAACACGGAAAGTATTTTTCACCAATGATTATTCTGGAATATTTCCCTTTTATTACTCAATTAATCGTGATGGCATCTACTTTTCTTCACATATTCGGGTAATTGCAAAAGCACTCTCAAAGCAATTTGATCCTGTAAGCATCATTCAGCAAACGGCTTTTCATTACACGATTGGCAAACGTACAAGTTTTAATGACATTTATAGACTAAATCCAGGCGAAACCTTAACATTCTCGGTTGATCTTGGTACGCTGAAATACAAACAGCCAGAAAATATTTACTCAAAAATTACACCATATAAAAATGACAACGAAGCAGTAGAAGCTTTACATGCTGATTATGAACAAGGATTAAATGAAATTTGTAGGGTGAAAAAGAAGCGTGGAATTATGTTAAGTGGTGGATTTGATACCCGATTGGTGGCATATGGATTTCATCACCAAGACAATGCCATCATAGGTCTTACGCTTGGAGACAATGAGAACTTTGAGGTAAACATTGCTAGAAAATTGATTTCCCGACTTGATTCTACACACCATATCCATTCGCCTGTATCTGATTGTCACTTGAATCGCATTCGAATAGAAAATTTAATGAGTAAATTTGAAAACATTAATTTTGCTTATTGCGATACAGGCGGAGAATTGCTAAAGCAAATGGGTTCTGAAACAGTCTCCACTGGATATAGAGGCGAAACCTTTTTTGGCGGGCAAGGGTATTCATTTTATGGACAAGCACTGGATATGAAAAAACGTTTTAAAATCGCTTTTTCTCGGTCACTTGGATTTCCGGTTAAGTTCTTTGATCCTTTGCATGAACACAATCTGGAGAACTCATTTCATCTAATTTTTAAACACCATGAAAATTATCTAAACTCAGCCAAGAATTGGTTTACTCCTGTTTTTTTTCATGAATACCAACAGGAAGCCATCAGATCACTCAATGATAATATTCGAGAAGAATTAATGAGGATAACTGCGCACGAAACCAGCTCTGTTCAACAAATTTTAGAGCGGTTCTGGCTTGAACACCACGTTCTTAAGGAATTTGGTAAACAAGAATGGATCTTATCTGCTCATTTACCTCTGGTCCTACCAACATTACATCATTCATTTCTAAAACGTTGTTCTAACCTACCACCTAACAGAAAAATTGATCATGGTTTTTATTTGAAGTTTGTTAAAAGATATTTTGGTAAACTGGCTAATTTTCCAACTTCAAATATCCCTTTGCCCTTGAATTTTCCAACACCCATATTATGGCTTTCACGAGCAGTAAGGGCACGATATGACCAAAAACTGATTAAGAAAATAATGAATAGTGCAGGAAAATCTAATTCAGCAAGAGCCGGCTGGTCCAATTTTGAGCAGTGGTTTCGGCATGGAGATTTCTTGAATCAAGCTAGTACATATATTGATCCATTAATGTTCTCCAAAAACCATCTGGACAGTAAAGTGGCGAGATGGTTGAATTGGGATGAAAAAATCTTTTCAGGGCAGGACTTACTGACGATGATCACCATCAGCCAGTTGATCAAATAAATCTCCAAATCATTAGCATACTGTAAGCAATATGGCAATAATCAACCTCTTATGGCTTTCAATAGATAAACCGCTGCCTTCCTGGGGACTTGGTAACTGTATTGCGTGTCGACCCACCCCATCAGCGATTCACAACTGCCTGGAAAGCCACAGCGAAAAACACGTTGCCGATGCCTTGCTGCTTTGGGATGCTGCCCTGGGCGTACCCACAGTTGAGTGGATCAACACCTGTTTGGATAGCGCCGGGGATGCCTGGCATGGCGGTTTGCTGCTTGGCCTGTCGGGTTTGCCGAAATTACTCGATTTCGTCCAGCCCACCTGGATGCTTAATCGTAACCCAGATGCCACGATCGAAGCAACTTCCTGGCGGCTCTCACTGCGGGCATGCCTGATCCGCACGGAAGTTTTGCGCCAGTTGGGCGGACCTGATCCGTGTTTCGAATCACTTGACGCGGCGAGCCTGGCTCTGGGATATCGTTATATTCGAAATGGCGCTTTTGTCCGTCATTTTCCCGCCATGCTCCCCGATTTGATTGTGACACCAGCAGTTGAAATTTCGCTCCGGGATGAGTTGCGTTTCCTACAGGCTGGATTTACCCGCCGCTGGTTGTTTTGGGCGGGTTTCCGTTCTGTTTTACGAGACAAGCATTCACCAGTTGCACTTCATAGGGCATGGCGAGAGATCAAAAGTGAAGCGCCATCGCAGGTCAACACATACGATCAACGAACGAGGCTTGATGTCGGTGAGCGCACACCAGAGGGCAAGGTAAGCGTCCTCGTCCCCACCTTGCACCGCTATCCCTACTTGCGCACCTTGCTCAACCAACTGCGCGAGCAAACCGTACCTCCGCTTGAGATCCTGATTATTGACCAGACGCCTACAGAAGACAGGGACCCCACCCTGGTGCAGGATTTTGCAGACCTCCCGATTCGCTATCTCACCCTGGAGAAAGCTGGGCAATGCAGCTCGCGCAATTTTGGATTACAGGTTTCACAGGGGGATTATATTTTATTTATTGACGATGATGACGAAGTCACGCCCAACCTGATCGAACAACACCTGAACCGACTGGCTGAGCCGGGAATTAACATTTCCAACGGAGTCGCACATGAGATAGGTGCAGGTAAACTTCCCCCAGATTTTCGTTTCAGGCGCATCAGTAATGTCTTCCCCACCAACAACACCATGATTCGAAAGGAAGTCCTGCAAAAATCAGGTCTTTTCGACCTGGCTTACAATCACGGTCAGCGAGCCGATCATGATCTGGGGATGCGCCTCTATCTAAGCGGCGAGCTGCTGATCCTCAATCCCGAGATTACCGTCCTGCATCATCACGCCCCAATGGGTGGACTGCGCGAGCACAAGGCCCGCATCGACACTTATGCCACCTCACGTAACAATATTTTTAAACGCAATCTGCCAACAGTGTCAGATCTCTACCTGGCAAAACGCTATTTTTCCGACCAACAGGTTAAGGAAATGTGCTGGATGAGTGTTTTAGGAACTTTCAGCCTGAAAGGCTCCTTTCCCAAACGTTTCGCCAAGATTATTGTCGGCTTTCTGAGTTTGCCCAGCAGCCTTAGGATCATTTTAAAACGATTAAAGGTTGCGTGTGCCATGTTAGAATACTTTCCACAGATCCCTGAGTTATCGACTGACGAGAAACCATGAAGCGTATTTTATTCATCTCTTCAGAATTTCCGCCCGGACCAGGTGGGATCGGCACCCATGCCTTTCAATTAGCCCAATATCATTCCAGTCAGGGCTGGAATGTCCATGTGGTTAGCCCTCAGAATTATGCTGAAGAAAAAGAAATAGCAGCCTTCAACGCGAATTTGCCTTTCAGAATCTCGCGCTTGCCCTCTGCAGCCAGCAGACTATTACAATCAATGTTGCGGTTTCAAACAATTTGGCGAGTTATTCGCAGCTTCAACCCACATTTAGTGCTGGCTTCCGGGTCTCATGCTATTTGGGTAACAGCCATCATTCTTCGGTTTCACAAGATCCCCTGGGTCCTGGTGGGTCACGGGACAGAATTTGGCGTTCAGTCAGGAATAAGGGCGCGCATAACCCGATTGGCGGGTAACCAAGCGCATATGGTGATTTGCGTCAGCCGATACACACAAAAGGCACTGCTTACATTGGGGATCAAACAGCCGCCCAGCCTGGTGATCCATAATGGCGCCGACCATACTCGTTTTTATCAGCTTCCAGATCATGAAGTAGCTGTTTTTCGAGCTGCACAAGCAGTCGAAGGGCAATTTGTGCTGTTAACCGTGGGCAGCGTCACTAACCGCAAAGGGCAGGAGGTCGTCATCAAGGCTTTGCCCCGGATCATACAGGAATTTCCAAATGTACAATACTGGATGGCTGGTTTGCCGAATAAGCAATCCGAATTGGAGGCATTGGCTCGAGGTTTAGGCGTGGATCATCATCTTCGTTTTTGGGGTCGTATCCATGACGAAGCCCTGTTAATGCTCTATAACGCGTGCGATTTGTTCGTGATGACCAGCCGTCAACTTTCTGATGGAGATTTTGAGGGTTATGGCATTGCCGTGATTGAAGCTGCATTGTGCGGCAAAGCAGCGGTCGTCTCGGACAATTCAGGCCTCACAGAGGCAGTTCAGCACGACTACACTGGATTGCTCGTTCCTCAAAACGAACCGGAACAAACAGCAGAAGCAATCCTTGTCCTGATCAAAGACCCCCAAAAACGGGCACTATTTGAGGCCCAATCCCGGAAGAACGCAATTGAACACCAAACCTGGGAGCAGGTAGGAGCGCGCTATGTCAAAGTTTTCAATCAATTATTGGCAAAGGAAAATTAAGCGCATTTATGAAATTATTGATCATCTCCCACACACCGCACTACACCCGTAGAGAAGAGCTGGTTGGCTGGGGCCCTACCGTGCGTGAAATTGACCAACTGGGGAGCTTATTTAGTGAGGTTCGACACCTCGCTCCCCTGCATACCTGTTCACCACCAGAAAGTGCCTTACCTTATCGCTCTCAAAATGTGCGTTTTGTGGGAGTTAAACCCGCAGGTGGAGAGAAGCTTCAGGATAAGCTGAGCATCATCAGGCACATCCCAAACTGGATGGCTGCAATGCGTGCTGAAATGCGCCAGTCGGATGCGATCCATATTCGCTGCCCAGCAGGGATCAGTTTAATTGCATTATTGGTTTGTCGCTTGTGGGCCAGGGACAAGCCCGTTTGGGTGAAATATGCCGGGATTTGGGGATCCTATCCTGGACAAAGCCTTTCATATAAAATGCAGCGCTGGCTATTGAAATGGAATTTTCAACGCGGCACTCTATCCATTAACCAGAAATCAACTGATCAACCCGGGCACATTTTTTCTTTCAAAAACCCCTCGTTTACCGATGCTGAAAGGGAGCATGCAGCCAGCCTGGTAATAAACCAGCGAATGACGTCACCCGTTCAGATAATTTTTGTGGGGAATTTATCCTATGCTAAAGGCGTTCATCATGTTATTGAAATTGCTCGCAAACTGAAAAACGCTGGGATAGATTTCTATTTAAAATTAATTGGTGATGGTTTCCTTCGATCTGAATTTGAAAATGCAGTCAAACAACACCGCATGGAAGACTGTGTGCATTTTTCTGGTTGGAAACCAATGACCAGCTTATTAGCATATTATCGAGATGCTCATTTTATTCTCTTACCATCTGAAACAGAAGGTTGGCCTAAGGTCCTCAGTGAAGCCATGGCATATGGTGTTGTCCCCCTTGCCAGCACCGTTTCCTGCATACCTCAAATACTGGGCGAGACCGGATCCGGTTTTGCACTTCCAGCTAAAGACACGGATGCTTACGTTAAGGCAATTTTAGGTTATACTCAAGATCCATGGGCTTGGAAACAAGTCAGCAAAAATGCTATTATGGCTGCACGTGAGTTTACTTATGAGAAATACCTTTCTGATGTTATTAGTATGTTCTCCCAATCCTGGCAGATAGACCTGGAACATGAACAACCCTAAATATCAACTCCAATCAAGCCTCCCACAGCTTTCTGCTCACCCTCGCTTTGGTCCAATGAGCAAATCAATAAAAATCGTGCTCATGGTGCTCCTGCACATCCTGTTGGCCTTAACGATGCGAAGTCACAAGCTGTTATCAACGCTACATGCAATGGCAGTTCTTGCAATTGGTGTGTACACAGCCCTGACCTCAAAGGATATTAAGGAAATAATTCCAATCGCAGGATATATCACTGGCGCCGAAGTGCTGTGGCGGATGACAAAAGCAGGCGTTTTCTGGGAGTTTGGGAAATATGCTACAATCGCCATTTTAATCCTCGCACTACTGAAGATGGGCAAAATTAAAAGGGCGGTTTTACCCTTGCTATTCTTCATCGTGCTTATCCCCTCTGCAGCCCTGACCGTTGGCGCTTTTGGGTGGAGTGAACGTGCCCGGGAATTAATCAGCTTTAATATGTCTGGCCCTTTGGCTACCAGTGTATGCATTCTTTTCTTCAGCCAAATTAAAGCTGATCCCAATGAGTTAAGAAACTGGGTTTGGCCAACGGTCTATCCCATTATTAGTATCTTAACCCTGGCCATTTTCAGCACCATTACCGCTACGACAATTAATTTTGTTGCTGAATCGGTATTCGTCACCAGCGGCGGCTTTGGTCCCAACCAGGTTTCAGCCGTTTTGGGTTTAGGAGCCTTACTATTGGTGCTGCAAACGGTTACAGTTGACAAAAGAGACGGGCGTTTTTTGGCATTGGGATTCGCTCTGGTTTTTCTTGTGCAAAGTTTCCTTACTTTTTCACGCGGAGGTTTGTACAATTTTGCAATTGCGTTAATTGGCTCAGTTTTACACCTTTTAGCGAAACCCAACCGATTTGTCAGGAGTATTTTTACCATTTCACTGATTCTTCTGCTGATGATGGCGTTTATTCTTCCCCAATTGGAACAATTTACCGGGGGGACGTTGAGTAAGAGGTTTTTAGATACTGACGTTGCATCGCGTGAATCGCTTTCTAAGGCTGATTTTCAAATATTTTCAGAAAATCCGGCTTTCGGTGTCGGCCCCGGGATGGCAATGTATTTCAGAAGAGGAGCAGTATTCGCAGCGGCGCACACTGAATATACACGTATTTTGGCTGAACATGGAAGCGGTGGAGTTTTAGCGCTGCTTATCCTGATGCTGTTGTTATTGCTAAGTTATTTCAAAGCTCCCGATGCCGTATCACGCGCATGGATGGTGGGATTGGCAGGTTGGTCATTGGTTGAAATGGGACATGCTGCCATGCGCCTTGTGGCGATCTCTTTTTTATTAGGGTGGGCAACGATCAGCTGGGAGAAAACTGAGAATACCACAATGGTTGATCAAGCAGAGAAAGCATCCCTGCCTCTAAGCAAGGAAAAATATGGTTCAGGGTTTTAGCTTTCCTTTTTGAAAAAGGTTTTTCATTTGATGACCAAAGGGTCTTTATTATTAATCGGTAATCACCTGCCCACAGACAAACTTAACAAAAACGTTTGGCATTACCTGGCAGAAAAATTACAATCCAGAGGGTGGAAGGTTATCACAACTTCAGCCAAGGTTTGCCAGCCGTTGCGCTTATTGGATATGGTTTCCTCCATACTCCTCAAACAACGGCATTATTCACTGGCACAGATCGATGTGTTCAGCGGCAAAGCCTTCATCTTTACTCAAGTATGCTCATTTTTTTTGGCTCATCTCCATAAGCCCATCGTCATGACCTTACACGGCGGTGGATTGCCCAATTTCGCACGCAGGTATCCGAAACGGTTCAAGCGGACTTTGGCACGAGCTATAGTCGTTGTCTCCCCCTCGCCTTACCACCAAGTTGAACTCAAGCAATACCGGGCAGATATTCACCTGATCCCCAACCCGATAGAATTATCAACCCTTACCTTCAGGCACAGGTTTAAGCCAACAGCGAACCTACTCTGGATACGATCATTTCATGAAATTTATAACCCGAGTATGACGCCGCGAGTCCTTCACCGATTGGCCTCTGAATTTCCAGACATCCAATTAACGATGATTGGCCCGGATAAAGGTGACGGCAGTTTACAGCGAATGCTAACCCTGGCAGAGGAACTGGAGGTGCGCAACCGCATTCATATTATTGGCGGGCTGCCCCATACCGAAGTCCCAGATTGGTTGAGCAAGGCGGACATTTTTATCAATACCACCAACTTTGATACTGCGCCACGCAGTGTGATTGAAGCGATGGCCAGCGGGTTGTGCATCGTCTCCACAGATGTCGGGGGCATCCCCTGCCTGGTTGATCATGAACAGGAGGGCTTATTGGTTCCGCCAGATAATGCTCCTGCGATGGCAGCAGCAATAAAACGTTTGCTGATCGAGCCAAACTTGGGATGCAAATTATCAAAAAACGCTCGAAAAAAAGCTGAAAACTATGATTGGTCTGTGGTTCTGTTGCAATGGGAGAAGTTGTTCAAAGAATTAACCAAGAATAGTTATGGGTAAACTCGATTTTATTTATAAATATTCGCCGGTTTGGTTGCAAAATCTGCTGGTGTCAACTTACGGCATCTACTGGAAATGGTTGCGTTTTTCTGGCAGTTACCGTTCACACCTGCAAACCTATCATCGTCGAGATCGGTTCAGCCCAGAACAATGGCAAAAACTTTCACAGGCGAAACTGAAAGAGCTGTTGTTTATCGCCTATCATCATGTCCCACATTACCAGGAAAGTTGGTCCCAAAACGCTTATTCAGCAGCCATGAATGGTGAGATTGAAGCCCTACCGTTACTCGAGAAAGATCCCCTTCGTGAAAACCCTCACAGATTTTGTCGTCAAGATCAGAAACCCATCCCAAAGCTTATTTTTCACACCAGTGGGACGACTGGCACGCCGATCCAATCCATCTGGACGGTCTCTGAAATACGCAATTCGTTGGCCCTGCGTGAAGCTCGCTCAGTGAATTGGGCTGGTGTATCTTTTTCACAACCTCGCGCCACATTCTCTGGCAGGCTGGTTGAGCCAGATCCTGAACGAAACACGCATGTTTACCGCTACAATGCAATCGAAAAACAAGTATATTTTTCGGCATTTCACCTCAAACCACAGACAGCTCACCGGTATGTCGAAGCATTAATTAAGCATAAAACCATCTGGATGACGGGTTATGCGGTGTCTTTCTACTTGTTAGCAAAATTTATTTTGGAACAAAATATCCCTGTTCCACATCTGCAAGCAGTTATTACCACCAGTGAAAAACTAACCTCAAATATGCGAAAGGTCATGGAATCAGCTTTTCGCTGCAAGGTATATGAGGAGTACAGCACCGTCGAAAATGCATTGTTTGCCAGTGAGTGCGAACATGGTCGCCTTCATATTAGCCCCGATGCAGGCTTTATTGAATTAATCAAACCGGATGGGACGCCCTGCGAACCCGGAGAAATTGGAGAAGTTGTGACCACTTGTTTGACTCGCGCCTATCAACCATTGATCCGGTTCAGGTTAGGCGATCTGGCGGCTTGGAGTTCCGAACCCTGTCCCTGTGGGCGTCATATGCCTGTAATCAAAGAAGTTGTTGGAAGAATTGAAGATGTTGTCATTGGTCCGGACGGTCGACAATTGGTTCGTTTTCACGGCATTTTTGTTAATCAACCTCATATCATCGAAGGTCAGATCATTCAGGAAACATTACGTTCATTCACAGTTAATGTTGTGACAACAGACCGCTTTGGGGAGATGGACATCATTGAAATCAAAAAAAGGATGCATCAAAGGCTTGGTGAGGCTGTGCATATACAGGTTGTCCAGGTTGATAATATCCCTCGCACTACGTCTGGCAAATTCCAAGCTGTGATTTCAAAGGTTAAGTGAGCATTGACCGACCCCCTCGTCTCAATTTTAATTCCCATCCGTAACGAAGCAGCTTTCATCAAACGCTGCCTGGTTGCTGTTCTGAGTCAGGACTACCCGGCTAAACATATAGAAATCCTAATCGCTGACGGAATGTCTGACGACGGCACCCGAGATAAGCTGAAAACCCACCAAATCAATGGTTCACGGGTGAAGGTGTTCGACAATATGGGAAAGTTCGTCGCCAGTGGCTTAAACATGCTGACACGCCAAGCCAAAGGCGACATTCTCATCCGCGTTGACGGGCACTGTATCATTGCACCAGATTACGTTCGAAATTGCGTCAGGCATCTCCAAGAGGACGCGGTTGATGGCGTTGGCGGTCCAATGCATTCCATCGGTGAGAACTATGTTTCTCAAACCATTGCCCTGGCGATGAGCTCAAAGTTTGGTGTGGGCGGTTCTGACTTCCGCACCGAAACCGGGCAAACAAAGCTTGTCGACACCGTCCCATTCCCGGCTTATACCCGCGCTATCATCGAAAAAGTTGGTCCCTACGATGAAGAATTGGTGCGCAACCAGGATGATGAATACAATTACCGCATCCGCAAAGCTGGCGGAAAGCTCCTCCTGGCAGCAGATGTACAATCGACTTACTACAGCCGTGGATCACTGAAAAAGCTGTGGCAACAATACTTCCAATACGGCTTTTACAAAGTTCGCGTCCTGCAAAAACACCCCGCCCAGATGCGCCCTCGCCAGTTTGTCCCTTTTGCCTTTGTTCTAACAATAATTTTAGGTATATTCCTCAGCATCCTTGCCCCTTGGGGTTGGATCCCCCTGGCATCCCCGATTGGCGTTTACCTTTTATCAAACCTGGCGGCTTCGATCATTACCGCTAAAAATAAAGGCTGGCGCTACCTTCCTGTGCTGCCTTTCACTTTCGCCACCCTGCACCTCAGCTATGGACTTGGTTTTTTTGCTGGTCTGTTCAAATTCTGGAACCGATGGAAAGAGAATAGCGGAGGTCTGATTGATGACACACATTGAAAGACCAAAGGCTGGCCTTGAACCACATCCTTGGGGACGCAGCTAAAATCATGGGTCTGAACAGAAGGTACTGACAATTCGCCATTGCTAACTGACTGGAGTCCGACTTCCTCTCTTTATTTAAACTCCTGATACTTTTCCTTAATACTTTGCGCTATCAGCATATTCTATGTTATAATAGTTTCATCAAATATTAATTTATTATGTCATATGAAGCCTTCCAGGGGCGAAATCAATGAAGCAAACAGCTGACAACAAAAAAAGGCCACCAAAAACCCAAACAGCGAAACCCGGTCAGGCTGCGCGGGGTACCCGGCGCAGCCTGACCGCCTTTGTCAAGCGAAGTTTTGACTTTTTTATTTCAGCTTTCGGCTTGCTGTTCCTTTCACCCTTTTTTTTCCTGATCGCCCTCTCCATTAAACTGGATTCATCCGGCCCAATATTCTACAAAGCCACACGGGTCGGAAAAAACGGGAAGCCATTCCAGATGTTAAAGTTCCGCTCGATGTACGAGCAACCCAGGATCTATGCGTGCTCTCCGCTCACAATCAACAACGACGAACGCGTCACACCAATCGGTAAATGGCTGCGAGCCACAAAGGTCAACGAACTTCCGCAACTTTGGAATGTCCTGATCGGCGAAATGAGCCTGGTCGGTCCCCGCCCTGAAGATCCTCAATTTGTCGAAAAATGGTCTCCAGAAGAACGGAAAATAATCCTCTCGGTAAAACCAGGTATCACCAGTCCGGCCTCAATCGTCTATCGCGATGAAGAAAAGCTTCTACTCGGTGATGGTTTTATGGATGCGTACCTGAAAGATATCCTGCCCGACAAATTACGACTCGACCAGCTCTATGTTGACAATCACTCCTTTATCAATGACCTGGACGTGTTGTTTATGACGCTGATTGTCTTCCTTCCCAAACTTCGCAGCCTGCAAGTCAAAGAACGCTGGTTCTTTTCTGGAGTGTTCTATACCATTACCCATCGGGTGCTAAGCTGGTTCATTGTGGATTTGTTTGTGAACCTGTTCATGATTGGATTATCCGGCCTGGTCTGGCGCTTAAGCTCAGTGATCAATTTGGGCATCCCGACCTTTTTACTGGGTGCATTCTTGGTCTCCGCACTCCTTACGATCATCAACAGCTTACTGGGATTGCATCGCATCGATTGGTCACGAGCCAGCCCCACTTATACGCTTGATTTTGCCATCTCTGTTGGCATCACCCTCTTCATTGTCTGGTTGATCAACCGTTACTGGCTGACCGAACCGCATATTCCCTTCGCCTTGATGTGGCTGATGAGCGTGATGGTATTCATCGGCCTGGTGGCTGCTCGCTATCGAGAACGCCTCCTCACCGGGTTGGCCAATCGCTGGATCTTGTTGCGCGGTCATCGATCCTCCTTCGGAGAGCGCATGCTGGTAGTCGGCGCCGGTGAACTGGGAGAATTGACCATCTGGATGCTCCAGCGCAGTACCTTTCGCGACCTGTTCGCGGTGATCGGCATCGTTGATGATGACCTACAGAAACGCAATATTGAGTTCATGAGCCACAGGGTTCTGGGAACCACTGATGACATCCCAGAGCTGGTTGCCCGCTATCAGATCGGGTTGATCCTGTTTGCCATAGCAAATTGCCCACCCGATCGCACCCAAAAGATACTCTCTATCTGTCAATCAACCGAAGCTAACACTATCGTTATCCCCGATGTGATCGCTGTACTGAGACAATCATTATCCATAACTGAAGAACCCCAAAGCACATGAACACATCTCTCAACACAAAATCAGTCTTAATCACCGGCGCCGGAGGTTTTATTGGTAGCGCATTGGTTCAATCGCTGGTTAAATCGGGTGCCCGGGTACGGGCATTTGTCCGCTACACGTCCCGCGGCGATAACGGCTTGCTGCGATTATTACCAGCCGAAGTCCGCCAGCACGTCGAGATCATAGCAGGTGACCTGTGCGACCCCGATGCAATCATCAAAGCGGTCAAAAGCGTGGAGATCGTCTTTCACCTGGGCGCATTGATCTCGATCCCTTACTCCTATCTCCACCCGGTTGAAGTGGTCGAAAGCAACGTGCTTGGCACGCTCAACGTACTGCAAGCTTGCCGTGCCTATGGCTGCCGCCTGGTGCACACCTCCACTAGCGAGGTCTATGGCACTGCGCTGCGTGTTCCTATTGACGAGGATCATCCCCTGCAGGGACAATCGCCCTATTCTGCCAGCAAAATTGGAGCAGACAAACTCGTCGAGAGTTATTACCGCGCCTTTGACGTGGACGCCGTCACCCTGCGACCCTTTAACACCTACGGACCCGGTCAATCCGCACGGGCAGTGATCCCGACCATCATCACCCAGGCCCTCACCCAGGATGTGATCCGCCTGGGGAACCTGGACGCTAAACGTGATTTCACCTATCTCAGTGACACAGTGGACGGTTTTATCAAAGCGGCCCAAACACCCGGCCTTGCTGGTGAGACTATCAACCTCGGTTATGGCGCCGAAGTCAGCATCGGTGAATTGACCCATCGGGTCATTGAGCTGGTCGGTCGTCCGGTACGCATCGAGGTCGAGCCCGAACGCCTGCGTCCTGAAAAATCAGAGGTCATGCGATTGCTCTCCGACAACCGCAAAGCCCACCGGTTACTCGGTTGGCAGCCCAATGTCGATATCCGCACTGGTTTAGATCTCACAATAGACTGGATCAGGAAGCATATCGAATTGTTTCAACCAGGACGGTATGCATTATGAAAAATATCCTAATAAGTATTAACCACGAAGGACACTAAGAACACAAGAATCCTAAGAATTAATATATTAGTAATTTTTAATTTTTATAGATATTTTCTTAGTGATTGTTACCCGAAGTAATCGCTTACCGTTTTATTTGTGTTCTCCAATTTTTGTCAATTTGGCAACCTTAGTGTCCTCATCGCACCTGTAAGGTATTGTAGTTAATCATTTTCTCGATAATGGTAAAATGGAAAATATGGCAACAAACCAATAGAATAGGAATATACATTGAAAGCCGTCATTCTTGCTGGTGGGCGTGGCACCCGCCTTGCCCCCTACACCTATGTTTTACCGAAACCGATGATGCCCGTCGGCGAAAAAGCCATCCTTGAGATTCTTCTGCGCCAGATGAAGCGCAGCGGAGTCAATAAGGTCATCTTAACCGTCGGACACCTGGCGCACCTGATACAATCCTTTTTCCAGGATGGCCAGCAATTCGACCTCGAGATCACCTACTCCTACGAGACCAAACCGCTGGGGACCTCCGGGCCACTGGCTCTGATACCCAACCTTGATAAGACTTTCCTGGTCAGTAACGGGGATGTGCTCACCCTGCTGGATATCGAGGATTTTCTCGCCTTCCATCGTCAACAGGGCGGCATCTGCACCCTGGCCGTGCACCAACATCAACTGCACATAGACCTTGGCGTGGTTCAACAAAATGATGATGACTTTTTAGTCACCGGTTATATCGAAAAACCAACGCTGGATCACAGGGTCAGCATGGGCATGTACATCTTTGAACCCCAGGTGCTGGATTACATTCCCAAAGATGAATACCTGGATTTCCCTGACCTGGTGCTCAAACTGCTGGCTGCAGGCGAAAAGGTAATCGGCTATCCCTTCAACGGCTACTGGATGGACCTCGGCAACCCCGAAGACTATGTCCAGGCCAACCGTGATTTCGAGAAGATGCGCGCACAATTCCTGCCGGGAGAACAATAAAGACCGAAGACGGGAGACAGAAGACCGGAAGAACTTAGAACTTAGAGCTCAGAACTTAGGAAAGGAATCTGATTGAAGTGGGTGCTGAAAATTAATCAAATTATCGGAAACTGATTGTATGGCAAAAAAGTATGTTGTTTGCAAATCAGGTGATTGCATTAATTGAAACTCTGGATACCTCACGCAAGCATTACCGACTATATGAACAACTTGAGGTAGCCGCCACATCTATCCCTCTGAACATTGCTGAGGTTCAGGGTCAAGAGTCAAAAAAAGAAATGATTCGTTTCCTTTACATTTCCAGGGGGTCATTGTATGAAACATTGACTCTGCTTGAAATATTTGCTATGCGAAAATGGATCAACATAGAACGGTTCAAATTCTTTGAAACCCAATCTAATGAGATCGCAAGAATGATCAATGGTCTCATTACCTCATTCAAGCAAAAGATGACTTAATGTGCAACACATAAAGATTAGGGATTAGTTTACATCCCTAAGTTCTAAGTTCTACGTTCTAAGCGCTATCCTTGATTCATAACAACCTAAAGGTAAAAATTATGCTCTGGAAAATTCCCCTATCTGATCTCAACTTTGGCCCCGAAGAAGAAGCCGCTGTCTCCGCGGTGATCCGCTCAGGCTGGCTCTCCATGGGTGCTGTCACCCAGGCCTTCGAAGCCGAGTTCGCCGCCTTTGTGGGCACCAAACATGCCCTGGCGCTGACCAACGCCACCGCCGCGCTGCACCTGGCCTGCCTGGCCTGCGACCTGGGCCCCGGCGACGAGGTCATCCTCCCCGCGCTGACCTTCGTTGCCTCCGCCAACGCCGTGCGCTATACCGGCGCCGAGCCCGTCTTTGCCGACATCGAATCTGAAAATTGGCTGGTCCTCGCCCCGTCTGCAATTGAAGCCGCCATCACCCCCCGCACCAGGGCGATCATGGTCATGCATTACGCCGGCTTCCCCTGCGACATGCCCGCCATCACCGCCATCGCTCGCGCGCACAACCTGGCAGTGATTGAAGACGCCGCCCATGCCGTCGGCGCCTCATTGGCAAACCGTGCCCTGGGAACCTGGGGTGACCTGGGCTGCTACTCCTTCTTCGCCAACAAGAACCTCTCCACAGCTGAGGGCGGCATGCTCGTCACCGATGACGATGCGCTGGCTGAAAAAGTCCGCCTGCTGCGCTCCCACGGGATGACCACCCTTACCTGGGACCGCCACCATGGGCACGCCAGCACCTACGACGTGATTGACCTGGGCTACAACTACCGCATTGATGAGCTGCGATCCGCCCTGGGACGCGTGCAGCTAACCCGGGTCGCCGCTGGCAACGCCCGCCGCGCCGAGCTGACCGACCTCTATCGCCAACTGCTGGCACAATCCGCACCGCAGATCAGCATGCCCTTTTCACAACCGCGCGGCCAATCCAGCTACCATATCCTGCCGATCCTGCTGCCGAAAGGCGTAAACAAGCTGGCTTTCATGGCAAAGATGAGGGCAGAGGGCATCCAGACCTCCTGGCACTACCCGCCCGTCCACACCTTTCACGCCTATGCGCAACGCGACCAGGCGCTCCCTTCACACCTGCCTCTCACCGAAGCCGTCGCCTCCCGCCAGGTGACCCTGCCCCTCTTTCCAACCATGACCGAAGAGCAGGTCTCCCATGTGGTGAAGGGAGTGGCTGACAGCTCAAATCTTTAAGCTTCCCCCTTTCAGCTTTGAGCTTTGAGCTACAATATATTTATGACCAATTTTCTCCGTAAGCGCTGGACCCCCCTCATCATCTGGGCGTTGATCATCATCCTCACCTCCAGCAACACCAACCCGCTGTTCGGCCTGGACCGCGCGCTGCGCGGCATCACTCCGTTGGGCATCAACCTTGAGTTGATCGTCACCTTGATTGCCCAGGTGTTCTCCTACCTCATCCTGGCGGTGTTTCTTGTCCGTGCTCTGGCGTGGACCAAAGTCCCCGGCGCACTGGTGCTGCTGACCGTGTTTTTGCTCGCCATCCTATTCGCGCTGGCAAACGAGGGCGTACAAATCCTGATCCCCGGCCGCCCCTTTGACTGGCGCGACCTCCTGATGGCCGGCTGGGGCACCCTGCTTGGCCTGATCGTCTATGTCCTCTTACGCCGCCAGCCCGCCCAACCGGACGAAGAAGCGGATTTATTGTTGTAATGGCAGTAGCTGGTGCTGTAAGCTCAAAGCTCTCCCCTTTCAGCTTTCAGCTTCCCATCTTCCCCCAACATACAGTATAATTAAATGTATATGAAACGCGACCAAATCATCACCCTCATCCTGTTGACCCTGGTCATGATCGCCGCGACAGCGTGGTTGGAGATGGCACACACCGCGCGCAAGCCTGCCCTCGCTGCGGCTGAACCGCCAACCCACGCTTCAACACTCGCGATTGGCGCCAGCCATGACCCCGACGACCAGCAAGATGCCGACGCCTACAACCAGGAAACACCCCCACTCACACAGCTTGAAGCGCCATCAGCATCGCAAGAAAGCCTCACCGGCGTGTACCCTTCGGCCGCAGAAGCCGACACGGGTGATGCGCCGGTCGCCCTACCCGCCAGCACAGCCCTGACCACACGCACTCCCGGCGTCAATCCCACCAGTACCCCCCTGCCCACCAGCCTCCCGCCGACCCCCACCCCGCAGACCGGCTGGGTTGGGGAGTGGAACGGGTACCTGGAGCAAGCCGACGGAAGCTTCCTGGTCGGGAAACTGATCGTCTCCCTTTCTGGCGAGGCGATTTTCGGCGAATTTGAAGCCCAGGGGCTGACTCTCAACCTGTCGGGCACCCTGCAGTCGGCAGGCGAGCAGGCTGTTGGAGGTTATAACGGCTTTTCAGGCAGCGGGTCTTTCAAGTGGATCGCGAGGTCGGGGGGCGCTTTTCAAGGCAACCGCGACAGCAAACTGGCTTTTTGCGGCGCCAGGCCGGGCGTTCCCCAGCCGCTGCCCTGCGGATATTTTGACCCCCATTAACTTTTATCGGCAGATCGACAGGGCTGGGTCAGGCTGAGCTGGCCGGGTTTCCCCACAAACGTCCGGTGCGTTGGTCGGCTGAGGTACACTGCGTCTGCATAAAGATGATTACATTGGTAAAAATAAGGCCATCTTGTTCGGCATTTGCTCTTAACCGTTATTTAATACTCAAGTTAATAATATTAATTTGTGTCTTGACACACCACACGATTTATGATATATTACTTCCAACATTTGCATGTGCAATAAATGTGCCTTCTTATTCAGGCGCTCAGGGAGGCATCCAAAATCATGCACCAGGATCGATTTATAAAAAGGAGAGAGGTTGTGAAAAAGAAAATTCTAATCATTTTAGGCTGTTTACTCATGTTGTCGTTAATTGGGCCCGGCATCTCCCAGGCCTTCACCGTTGTGAACGTGGACGGCGTGTGGGGGAAAGTGAATGGGGTCACCACCACCAATAACTACTACCCCGTGGACATTATTGGCTACGCGCGGGAGGGCGAAATGGCTCCGCTTCGCAATGACCAAACCTACCGGCTGAAGAGCAGCGTCTGCACCCCGATGCAGAACATCACCCCCCCCTGGCCCAACGCAGCCCGGTGGGACCAGGTTCCAGGTGTTGATTGGACCGGTGTGGGCTCGCACTCCAGCACCTGCGCCAACGCACCCGATTTGTTCTTTTCGGAATATGTGTACGTTAATAGGTCGGGATGGCTTGAGACTGATTACGTTGGCATTGAAATTGCCAATCGTACGGGCAGTGCGGTGCAACTGTCGGATTACGATGTCTTGTTGTTCTCCGGGGAAAGAACATTCACCAGGGTGGCTCTCAATACAAAGTTGCTTGGCCATGGCGATGTGTATGTGCTTGTGAGTCGTAATGCCACAGGTGAGATAGGCCACTATGATCAGAGATTCAATTCATCGGATAACTACCGCACCATCGTCCTGGTGAAAAACACCACTACCTCGGGTAACCCCCACACCGAAGGCGCCCGCTGCGACCGCTGGGGCACCGGCCCGGGTAATACCCCATTGGTTTACAGCGACTGGGACCCGAGCGTCCAGACCGGTCCGACCGACGATGAAAACCAGGTGCGCTATGGGCGCGATGCTTTTAACCCGAGTAGTTGGAAGTCCTATTCCTGCGAAATTACGGACTGGGCCGAGCAGAGCGGTTTCGGCTTTGACGGCGTGAACGGGCCGCTCACACCGGCGTCAATGGTGCCTTTCCTGCTGGGTCAGTTTACCCACTACAACAACCAGGTCTATGCATCAGACGATACTGGACAAAGCTCTACCAACAATCAATTCTACTGGGTTGACCTGACAATCACCGTGCCGGTAACCTGCAACGACGGGGCACCTGCCAACCCATCCAGTTTCTCCTTTACGCCTCATTTCGTCCTTGATGAGACCCCTAATTCTACACCCTGCGAATATACCATTGGACCAAATGACGTCGCCTGCCCCGACAAGGTGACGATCGAATTTCCACACACCAACCCGACCTTTCAATGTTCTGACGGAACTTACACGGTCAACATTCTCGGCTTCACGTCAAAGGGTTTGGGCAATGATGATTGCACGAAGTCTTACAACCCAGATGCTGTTTCCGCCGCCTTTATCACCGCGGAAGACGCGGCAAATCATGCCTGTCTGTGGGCACGCATCGAGCAGCCGTTGGCTGACCTCAGCGTAAGCAAAACCTGCACAGCGTCTCCCACACAAAATCCCGCTTATTACGAGGTCAGCGTACGTAACCTTGGACCCGGCGCATCAAGGGGCGTCACCATGGAGGATACACTCCCTTCAGGTGTGACCTTCAAGAGTTACACTTCCCAGTTGATCACCACCTCCGGCACGATCGACCAGGGTACGTGCAGCGTCGCAGGGCAAACCGTGACCTGCAGTCTGAACACTCCCTTGCAGGACTATACAACCGACCCCGAGGCAAAATGGCTAGTGAAGATCGAGGTGAATTTAGCTGGCGGTGATGACATTACGAACGAGGTCGAGGTTTGGGCACTCACGGAAGATCCAGATAAGACCAATAACGCTGCCAACGCAACCTGTGATCCCACCTCGGTAAGCATCATCTCCTTTGACGCAAAAAGCGCTGAAAACGGCGTCTTGCTCACCTGGGAGACCGCTAGTGAACTGAACAACCTGGGCTTCAACCTCTACCGGGCGACAAAGCCAGCCTTACCCAGGCTGAAGCTCAACCCCAGCCTGATCCTCAGCCACAACCCCGGCAGCACCTCAGGCGCAGAGTATGAATTCCTCGATACAACCGCAGTTCCGGGCTTTGAGTACTTCTACTGGCTGGAGGATGTGGATTTTGGTTTCAATCCGACGCTCTACGGGCCAATATCGGTGACCCAATAGACGCTCAGACCCTGTAAGCAGGCCTTGAATTGCGGGTTCAGTGCTGCACAGCCCGGCATCACCCGCAATTCAGGCGCCTGGCGATCAAAACTTGGAGGTTGATTGAAATTACACAACAGCACGCTGACGCGCAATGAAAATTTTGTCTTTCGCCACATCGTGGAAGAGATGGTGCTCGTGCCCATTCGCCAAAATGTCGCCGAACTGGACAGCATCTACACCCTGAACGAGCTGGGCGCTTTCATCTGGGAACAACTGGAAAGCCCCAGGTCGCATACCGAGCTGGAAGAGGCCATCCTGGCAGAATATGAGATTGACGCTGAGGCGGTGAGAACAGACCTGGCCAGTTTCGTGGAAGCTTTGTTGCACATCGGCGCGGTCGCAGAGGTATGAGTATGGACTGTCACTTGGATCCAACTCTGGACATGGAAGCGTGGGCGGCGCAGCTCGTAGCCCCGCTGGCGGGTGGACGCTTCCCGCTCAGCGTTTCGCTGGAACTCACCAGCCGCTGCAATCTGAACTGCGCCCACTGTTACATCAACCAGCCCGCCAACGACCCTGTCGCCCGTCAGCGCGAATTGACCACCGCCCAGGTCAAGCGGGTCATCGATGACATGGCCGCAGCCGGGGTGCTTTTCCTGACCCTCACCGGCGGCGAGCCGCTCCTGCGCCCGGATTTCGCAGAGATCTACACCTATGCCCGCCAAAAAGGCCTGCTGGTGATCTTGTTTACCAATGGTACCCTGCTCTCTGATGAGATCCTGCGCCTGCTGATCGACATCCGCCCTTACAGCATCGATATTTCCATCTACGGCGCCACTGCCCCGGTATTTGAACGGGTCACCCGCCATCCGGGTTCCTATGCAAGGTGTTACCGGGCGATCGAGCAAATTTTGGAAGCCGGTCTGCCACTGAGCTTGAAGTCCGAATTGATGACCCTCAACGCCCACGAATTGGAGCCAATGAAAGCAATCGCCGAAAGCCTGGGCGTCAAATTTCGCTATGACGGCCTGCTGTGGCCGCGCATCGATGGTAAGGACAAATTCCCCCGCGCAGTGCAACTGCCCCTGGAGACCTTGGTCGACTTCGACAGCCAGGATACCGATAGAGCGGATGCAGTCATTGATGAACTTGAGCGCTTGAAGGATTTAAAAACCCGTGACGCACGCGTTTTCTCCTGCGGAGCCGGACTGCGTAATTTTCACGTGGACAGCGAGGGTCGCATGAGCATCTGTATCATGGTTCGCCAACCCGCCTACAATTTACTTGAAATGCCGCTGATCGAAGCCTGGGAAGCGCTTGACAAACTGCGCCAAATGAAAAGAAACACGGTCAGCAAGTGCCAGTCCTGCACCACCAATATCCTCTGCTCCCACTGCCCGGGCTGGTCATTGGCAGTTCACCATGATTTTGAATCTGTGGTAGAATTTACCTGTGAACATGGTTTATTACGCAGTAAGAATGCAATTGATATCAAAAATCGTCAAATGATGGAGGTTATCGAGAATTATGAATAAGAAGACCTATGCAGCGCCCCAAGTTAAAAAAGTAAAGTTAGAAATTAAGAACGCGATTTTAGCAGTTTGTAATCAAAGTCCATCTGTTATGGACCCTAAAGATGGACCTGTTCCTTGCAGTATAACAAACTGTTATGGCTATACTCAGCAGTAAGGCAATCCGCAGGTATTTTATATTCTTTGATGAATTTAAATCAGGATTGTCCCTATAGACCGGATGGCAGCTAAGTCGGATATATTCTTCATACCCTAAATAATGATTAATGATATTCTGACGTTGAGCATTGCATCGCTAAGATTTGTAATTGATACGAGAGGCAGTGATGTACAGATTACTGTCCCTCGTATTTTTAACAAGTTCTTAACCGAAAATTCCCTGCTTGGCGTAACTCATCCATCAACTCAGGATGAATTGTTCCTGGAAATCAAACATGATGAACAAATCCTCAACCGTGGTTTTACCAAACCGGTCTGTCGTACCAAAATTTGGGAATTATGGCTTGATGAAAAAGGCGATTTTGTGTTTGTTTCTCCTCGTCAGTCTCCTCCAAAACTTGTATACATTGAAAATAACTTCCATAAAGGGGTAATCGCCTTCGATTTTTCATTAGTCAAAGGTAAAGAAATCTATCCACTGGCGAGCATCGATATTCGGATTGCTGTAAACTGGCTGGCAAATTTCGGTGACCTGGTTTTGCACGCGGCAGGTGTAATAGTTGAATCGCAGGGACTTTGTTTCATTGGATCCTCAGGAGCAGGTAAATCGACTCTTGTTACACACATTGCAGGTCAGACCGGTACGACCATTATGGGTGAAGACCAGGTCATTTTACGCTACTTATCAGGCCAGTTTTGGATCTTCGGCACACCTTGGCACGAGCATGAAGACCGCTGTTCTCCTGAAGGGGTTCCGCTGAAAAAAGTCTTTTTTGTCGACCGTAGCCTGGCACCGGGGGTGCATCCGATCACCCCTTCAGAAGGCGTCCAGCGCGTATTGCAAACCGCTTTCATCCCCTATTACCTGCCAGAGAAGCTGCCGTTGATCCTCGATCGCCTGTCGCTGCTGGCGAGCACCATCCCCATGTTTACGATCAATCCCGTTTTAGGGTCTGACCTTTCTTCTCAAATTTTTGATCAGCAAATATAATTATATATACTTGGGTCCAGCTTGTTATCAGGACTGGCAGTTCGAGATTTTTCTGTAGAATAAAACGAAAAGGAAGCCTCCGATGCAACAAAGATTGAACAACTTTTTACTGGTAATCATCACCCTCGTATTCCTGTTAAACCCTGTCCGCCCATCGGTCAGCGCCGCGATGGATTCATCGGATCCGATCAATCTGATCTCATCCAGCGATCACGGGGTGGAATTTACCGTCAGCGTGCCCTGGCAGTCCCTGCAACACGAAGTTGTCGACGTCGACGGTGATCTTTATACCCGATTGGACCTTCCCGGCTGGTCCAATATCGGTCAGCAGGGCGCTCCGATGCTCCCCTTTTCCTCCCAATCGATCGGCGCGCCCTTTGGCGCTGAGCTTACGATTGAGGTGATCCCGGGCAGGTCTCACAAAGTCGAGTTATCCGCCCCGGTGTTGCCGGCTGCCACCCTGCTCACCCAGATCGACGATTTCGCGTCGGGTATGGACGCTGTCAATCTCGTGCATGTGATTGATCCCGACCCTGAAATTTACGCGGGTTCTGAAATCTATCCCGGGCAATTGGCTGAGATCACCGTTGATGGAAGGCTGCGCCAGCAGCGCCTTGTCGGGGTGGGGATCACCCCGCTGCAGTACGATCCCGCAAAGAACGTCCTCATCGTTTATGAAAGTGTACACATCAAAATTCGCTTTGATGGTCAACCAGGGGTGATGCGCAGCGCTGTAAACCCAGAATCAAGCGTTTATGAAGACTTTTTCCAGTCAAATTTGTTGAATTACGCTGAAGCTCAGGCCTGGCGGGAAAGCCCGCAGCCGGCAGAACGGCTGCAAAGCGAGTCTGCCAGCCAGCAAAACCAGCTCGGCGCAGGCGCACTCCCCTGGGAGCCCCCCACCCCGGGCTGGCGCATCAGTGTTCAGGAAGAAGGCATGTATCGGTTGACTTACGCCGAATTGGCTGCAGCCGGGCTGCCAGTGGTAACGCTCAACCCTCAGACCCTGCAGATGTTTTACCAGGGTGAAGAAATCGCCATCCAAGTGAGCGGGGAAAGTGATGGCGTTTTCGATGAAACGGATGATATTATTTTCTATGGAGAGGCGATCGATAGTAAATACACAGCCAACAACGCCTACTGGTTGACCTATGGACGCGAATCCGGTCTCAGAATGGAAGTTCGTGATAGCGCCTCCATTGGGACACTGGCGACCCATTACTCGAATAACGTGCTTTTGGAGGAAAACCACATTTACAGGAGCGACCTGCCTGGAGATGATGCGTTTGAGCGTTTTTATTGGGATAGAATTTATGCTTATCCCGCGCCTGTAACCTGGTCTCATAATTTCTTTCTCGAAGAACCGTATGATGGAGCAGGCTCACTGCAAATTGCTCTTTTTGGAGGCCTGTCAAACACAGCGTATAACCCGGATCATCACGCAATTATCAACTTAAATGGCACAACGGTCGCGGACGTGAAATGGGATGATTTAACCTGGGCGGATGATGGATTTGTGGAAGCAGAAATCCCTGCAGGAATTCTGCAAGCTGGCCTTAATACCTTGAGCGTTTACCTGCCCCTGGACACAGGAGCAACGGCAGATTTTGTTTTAATGGATTGGGCGAAAATTCGGTATTCGAGCACTTTTTCCGTCCCGTCTGACGAAGATCAACTGATTTTTTCATATGAAACCATCGAGCCCTCGGCGTTCAAAGTTTCAGGCTTTAGTTCGGAGTCAATCTTAGCCTATGATGTCAGCGATCCCATTGAAGTAGCAGAAATTAACAGGAACAGCCTGGTCATTGTGGCAGACGGACCGACCTACACAATGACTTTCGCAGATGAGGAACTTGCAATGAAGGATTATTGGGTCGGGACAAATTCAGCAATTACGACGCTATCCTCAACAAGGATTATTGAGGATACGCCCTCTAATCTGGGGTCAACCGAAAATAGGACGGATTATATCCTGATTGCCCCCCCGGCTTTATGGGAACAGGCTGAAAGGCTCGCTGCACATCGCGCGGATCAGGGACTGGTGACAGCCCTGGTCGACATCCAGGATATTTATGATGAGTTCGGCTATGGCGTGACCGATGTGAGCGCCATCCAGGCTTTTCTTGCCTTTGCGTATGAGAGTTGGGAACCGCCCGCGCCCGCCTATGTGCTCCTGTTTGGTGACGGGCATTACGACCCCAAAAATTACCTCAGTACAAGCCCGCCCAGCCTCATTCCGCCCTTCCTGGCGATGGTTGACCCCTGGACCGGGGAGACCGCGGTAGATAACCGCTATGTGGCTTTCTCTGGGCCTAAAACAAACCCTCAAATGATGCTGGGGCGTTTGCCTGCTAACGACATTGCAGAGGCTGAAATCATGGTGTCAAAAATCATCGCTTACGAGCAGGATCACTCTGTGGACGATTGGTCGATGCAGGTCCTCGCCGTGGCGGCCTCAGCCGATAGCGGTGGTAATTTTGCCCTTGTCTCTGATAATTTAATCAGGGACGCCCTGCCCTCACCCTACCAGGTGGAGAAAGTGTATTTTGGCAGCACCCATACAGATCCCGCCCAGGCGCGGGCGGCTTTGAAAAATGGCATCAACCAGGGCAAGCTGATCGTCAATTTCCATGGACATGGCTTTACAGAGGGATGGTCTGCAAGGTCAAATCCTTCAGAGGTTTTTATTAGAACCAAAGATATACCCGACTTGAGCAACCAGAATAAGTACCCGATTTTTTTGGCGATGACCTGTAATGAAGGCTATTTTATTAACCCCGCTGTGCCTGCCTTTGGTGAGGCAATCGTGCGGGCACAGGACAAAGGCGCCATCGCCAGTTGGTCGCCCACCGGTCAGGGGATAACCAGCGGACATGATTTTCTGAACCGCGGCTTTTTTGATGCGGTCTTCAAACACGGCGCCGATCGCCTGGGGCAGGCTGTTACAAGCGGCTTGAGCCGGCTGTGGAACAGCGGCGGGAGTGGCCTCTATTATATGCTTGATACCTATATCCTCTTTGGTGACCCGGCTTTGATGATCACGCGCAACCCTGCTGCGGTAGATGACTTTTATACCACCGCTGAAGATTTCAAGCTT